>Ga0268386_10001146_pt1 | contig 17939 bp, 10 predicted proteins | sample RVTome_15_FD_200260 | JGI IMG/M metagenome (GOLD analysis project Ga0268386, IMG submission 200260) | Soil microbial communities from uranium-contaminated site in the Upper Colorado River Basin, Wyoming, United States - RVT150D86... ...
GCCGCGAACTCGGGCGGTGCCCACCCCTTGTCGTCGGACAGCTCGGTGTGGATGAAATCCAGGCCATAGAAGGGATGGCCCTTGTTCTCGATGCGCCCGAACATGTGCGCGCCGCAGCTCTTGCAGGCATGGCGCTGGATCGTCGCCGAGGGATCGACCACGGCGAGCTTGTCGCCGTTCGCCGTGACGCTCAGGTTGTCGCGCGGCACGACGGCGACCTGCGAGAAGAGCGCCCCCTTGGGCTTCCAGCACTTGGTGCAGCCGCAGACGTGGTTGTGCGCGACCTGGCCCTTGATCTTGACCTCTACCCGGTCGGACGAGCACTTGCAGTGCAGCGTGCCGCCGGAGAAATTGGGATCGGCGGGCTTCAGGCCATTATCGACTGCCGGATGGATCGCTACTTTTGCCATGGGCCACTCCTCCGCAAAATGATTTGCCGGACGCCGCGCGGGGGCATCCGGGACAGGCAACAGGACAAGAATGGTCGTGGCAGGCCGAAATGCAAGCTCGGGTCCGCGCAAACGCGAGCCGTCGGGATTCGGATCCCGCCTCACCGCCGCGCGGCGTGAACCCCGGCCCGCGCGCCCGCTGACGCCGGTGGCTGCCCCGCGCCCGGCGAGGCAATGCTGTACTGCGGAAAGACTGGCGCTCCCCGCGCTGCACCAAGCGGCGTCTGCCCCGGCCGGGGCCGGCGCATGCCGCCGGCCCCGGCTATCTCAAACCCGACCGTCAGAAGCTGACCGAGCCGCGCACGTACCAGACCCGGCCGGGCAGGTCGTACGTGGACGCATCCAGGCCGTTGAGCGAGCACGTCAGGCAGATCGGCGGATTCTTGTCGAAGGCGTTGATCAGGCCGGCGGTCACGACGAGGCCGGGCAACAGATCGGTGCGGTACGCGGCTTGCAGGTCGTGGTACGTCACAGAGCCCATGTCGTGGGTACCCGTGGTGGCGGTTTCGGTTGTGCACACGCCGAATCCGACGAACGTGGAGCAATCCTCGGTCAGGCCGTCGATGTAGCGCATCACCCAGGACGCCGTCACCGGCCCGCGGTTCCATACGAACGCCAGGTTCGAGGTCCATTCAGGGATCGCGCTGTCGTTGACTTCGACGCCGACGCCGTCGGGCTGCTGGAGCCCGCTGGCTCCGATGGCCTCGTAGTCGTCCACCCAGGTGTTCTGCCAGATCACGTTCAGCCGCCCCCAAGCGTACTCCGGCGAGCTCCAGAACACGTCGAAGTCCCAGCCCTCGGTGTCGATGGAGCCGAGGTTCACCAGCCGGTTGTTGAAGGCGTTGATCGCGCCGGTGCTGGCGCGGGTGATGCCCTCGCAGAACGTCGGATCGAGCGATTCCACGCAGCGATCCAGCTGGGTCTGGGCGTCGATGGCCTGGATGGCGCCCTCCAGCTCGTGCCGGTACCAGGTGAACTCGATGTCCAGGGTATCGGACCACGCCACATCGCTGGCGAACGAGGGGCTCCAGACGAAGCCGAAGGTCACGCTGTCGGCGGTTTCGGCATCGAGCTCCGGATTGCCGCCGGTGGTGACGGAGATCTGCGGATTGGGCTGCTCGAAGCCCGGCGGCACGCCCAGCGCCGCACAGTTCCCGGCCAGCGCCGGGTCGATCGGGGCCGAGCAGGGATCGGAGAGCGTGGCGTCGAACCGGCTGGCGGAACCGAACAGCTCGCCGATCGACGGCGCCCGGAAGCCTTCCGCGAAGGTGCCGCGCAGCAGCAGCTCGTCGATCACCTGCCAGCGCAGGCCGAGCTTGCTGGTGAAGTCGTCGCCGAACGTGGAGTAGTCCGAGTAACGCGTCGCGGCGCTGAGGTCCAGGCTCCGGGCGAAAGGCATGTCGGCCAGCAGCGGGACGTTCAGCTCCAGGTAGGCCTCGTCCACGTAGAAATCACCGGAGGTCGGCCCCGCGGGCACGCCGTTCGATTCGCCCGCGACCACGATGGCATCCGGGCGGAAGAAGCCGTCCTGGTCGCGATGCTCGTAGCCGACGGCAAAGGCCAGCGGCCCGGCCGGCAGCTCGAACACGTCGCCGGTGAGATTGAGCGTCACCATCTCCAGGTTGTTGTCGCTGAGGTCAGTGAGGATCGGCCGGATGTACTCGATCATTTCCTGCGTCAGGGTGCCCGGGCCGTTGAACAGGTCGAGCGGCACGCAGGGGGCGACGCAGTCGTCGACGGGCCCCAGCGCCTGGGCGATGCGGGCGACGTTCAGGCTGTTGAACGTCGTCTGCTGCGCCTCGTTCTCGCCGCGGATGAAATTGGCGTCCCAGTCGTAGGGGCGATTGCCGAGATCGAAGGTGCCCTCGAGGCCGGTGGCGAAATACAGCGTCTCGACGTCCTGCTGGAAGATGCGCGGGCCCGCCTCGAGGGGCCGCCGGCCCAGCAGGTCGAAGTTCTCCTCCGAGATCAGGTCGATGCCGAACGGGTTGAACGGATTGGTGGCCGAGATCGTGATGTTGTCGGCCAGCGGATTGCCGGTGCCGGCCGACGGACCGAGGAAGATCGGCTCGGGCGCGGCCTGGTTGGTCGATTTGCGCTCGGTGTAGGAGAAGCGGCTGTACCAGTTGATCGAGGACGTCAGCCCGAAGTTGATCTTTGCAAACAGGTTCTCGCGCCGGTTGGGCGTCAGGAGCAGGTTGAACGGCGCGAAATTGAAGCGGTTCTCGGTGGCAAACGGAATGAAATCATCGGGAAAGTTGGCGCCGTTCGGGAAGCTCGAGCCGTTGGGCGTGGTGATGTCGCACGCCGGCGTTTCCGGCGTCCCGTCCTCGTCGACGTCGGCCAGCGGACACACGGCGTTGGCCGCCGGCGGATTGAAGATGAAGCGGCCGTTCGGCGTTCCCGAGCTGCCGAAGGCCAGGCCGGTACCGGGCACCGGGAAGCGCGACTGTTCGCGCTCGGAGGAGCTGATGCCGCGCTGCTCGACGTAGTTCGCGGCAAGGAAGAACTCGAGCCGGTCGGCGATGCCGCCGATGGTGAAGCTGTAGTCCTGGGTCTGGCCGTCGCCCTCGTCGAACTCGCCGTACTGGACGTCGAAGGTGGCGCCGTCGACGTCGCGCCGCGTGACGATGTTCACGACTCCGGCGATGGCGTCCGAGCCGTACAGCGCGGAGGCGCCGTCCTCCAGCACCTCGATGCGCTCGACGGCGGCCAACGGAATGGTGTTGAGGTCGACGGCGGTGGACACGCCCGAGGCCGAGGTCTCGTTCACCCAGCGCTCCCCGTCCACCAGCACCAGCACCCGCTGCGGCCCGAGGTGGCGCAGGTCGACCGTGGTCGAGCCGGCGCCAATGCCGCCGCCGTCGGGCGGGAAGCCGAAGTTGCCCGAGGAGTTGAACTTGGTGTTGAGCGACGAGCCGGCGGCGGTCAGCTGCTGCAGCACGTCGCCGATGGAGGTCAGGCCGGTTCGGTCGATGTCCTCGCGGCCGATCACCTGGACCGGCGATAGCCCCTCGATGGCCGCTTTTCTGATCCGCGAGCCGGTCACCTCGAGGCGCTCGAGGGCGGCCCTGTCCTCTGCCGCCTCCTCCTGACCCAGGGCCGGAAGGGCGGGCAGCGGCAGCAAGACGCCGAGCAGGGCGAGTCGTACCGCATGGCGGGAGAGGCAGTGACGAATTGCAGACATGGTCGGGGCCTCCCAGTTGATTGACCGAAAAGCAGAACCGGCGCCTGGTCCGATGGCGTCGCAAAAATGTCACGCGCGACAGAGGAAACTATTAGTCGCTGTTCAGGCCTCCCGCAAGGCAATGTGCGAGCGGCAACGGCGAGCGGAAAAGGGGGAAACCGCGTGCCGCGTCGCCCCCGGTCCTGCGGCGGCCGACCGGGCCGCAGGAACGGCCCGTGCGGAGCCGTGGCGGTTCCGGCGCCGGTGGCGCCTGCCGGGTCCTGGGTGACTAGCGCCCGACCCGCGTCGCGCCGAACACAGACCAGTCCATGGCCTCGGAAAGGCGCTCGAGCGCCAGCGTTCCGAGCAGCGAATTGCCGTTCTCGTCGAGGCCCGGCGACCACACGGCAATGGAGGCGAGGTTGGGGACGACGGCGAGGATGCCGCCGCTGACGCCGCTCTTCGCGGGCAGGCCGACGCGATAGGCAAAGTTGCCCGACCCGTCGTACTGCCCGCAGGTCAGCATCAGCGATGCGATGCGCCGGGCCCGGCGTTCGTCCTCGAGAGCCGCGGGCGAATCCGAGTCCTCCCGCTCCGCAATGAGAAAGCGCCCGGCCAGGGCGAGCTGCCGGCAGGAGACCCGGATCGCGCACTGGCGCACGTAGGCCGCCATCACGTCGTCGACCGCGTGATGGAGGTTGCCGAACGACTTCGCCAGATTCGCCAGCGCCCGGTTCGTGAAGTTCGCCGACTCCTGCGATTGCACGATGTTCTCGTCGATCGCGAGGTCCTCGCCGATCAGCTCGACCAGGTAGTCGCGCACGAAGTCCGGCACCTCGTCGCTGCGCCGCCCCGCCAGCAGCATGTCGAGGACGACGAGCGCACCCGGATTGATGAATGGATTGCGCGGATAGCCCTTGTGCGACTCCAGGTCGGTGATCGAGTTGTACGGATCGCCGGATGGCTCGCGTCCCACCCGTTCCCACACCTCGTCGCCGTACGCCTCGAGCGCGAGCGCCAGCGAAAACACCTTCGAGATGCTTTGCAGCGTGAACGGCTCGTCCGCGTCGCCGGCGGCGACGATCTCGTCCTCGCAGGTCACCACGACCAGCCCGAACTGCTCCACGTCGCCCTCCGCCAGCTCGGGGAGGTAATCCGTCGTCTCGCCCCGCTCGGCAGTCTCGGCCGTCTCCGAGACGATGTCCTCGAGCAACCGTGCCAGCCGCTGCGGATCGGGTCCTTGCTCGCGATCGGCCATGTCGTCGCCACCTTTCGTTGTCCGCCCGTCACCGGGCCTGGCCGCCCGTGTTGCGCGCCCGGGAACGCGAAGGCGCACCGCAGGCCTTCTCCGACCGGTGCAGCAGGCGGCCTGCAAGAGACGGTCCAACGGGCGCGGACGTCCAGTGGCAGGCCTGCTCGTCGGCGGCAAGCAGCGTCGGATCGCGCCCCGGATCTCAGGAGCCTGACGCGGTCAGACCCGCGGCCTTAGCCGCCCTGTGCAGCGCCGCCCGGGCGAGTAGACGGGTGGAGTCGAGAGTCGGCAGTGGAGAGTTGGCATCGTTCATGATCAACGGAATCTCGGTGCAGCCGAGCACGACCGCATCGCAGCCGCGATCCTTCAGTCGCCCGATGACCTGCTGATGGCAAGCCACGGCCTCCGGCCTGAACGTGCCATACACGAGCTCGTCCATGATGATGCGGTTGATCGCTTCGCGATCGGCGGCGGGCGGACGTATGCAGGCGATCCCGGACGCCGCGAGCTTTTCCGGATAAACCTCGCTCTCGACGAGCCAGCGCGTGCCGAGCAGGCCGAGGCAACGGAAACCGCGACTTGCGGCCTGTGCGGCGACGACGTCGGCGATGTGCAGCCAGGGCAGTGGCGATCTCGCTTCGACAAGAGGCAATGCACGGTGGATGGTGTTGTCGGGGCAGATCAGAAAGTCGGCGCCAATGCTCGCGAGCTTGTTTGCCGAGGCGAGCATCAGCTCCCCGACGCCGTACCAATCGTTTCGGTAGATGAAGCTCATGTACCCGGCAAGCGAGTACGTGTGCATCGATACCTCCGGATGCGCGTGCGCGCCGAGCAGCTCCGCGCCTTCTGCGCAGAGGGTCCGGTAACACAAGGCCGCCCCTTCGGCGGAGCAGCCGACGATCCCGATGTGGCAGGGTTCTGACGACATTGATCGCACCATCCGGGGGGGTAATGTTCCTGAAGCTTCGGCGCCGCGCTGCCGGAGACCAACGACAGCACGGATGCTGCCGTCGTGGCGACGCCGCCACAAACCGGCCGCCGCATCAGCACCCTCGGATTCCGTTCGCACCCGGCGCCATTACTGTCGCCCGAGCCAGTGCGCCAGTTCAAGCGCTCCTTGTGCTGCGCGCCGCCCCGACGCGGGGCAAGCGGCAGTGGTCTCGTGTAACCTTCGGCATCGCTCCGCAAGCAATCTGACGACGGCAACCAGATGACGTTCCTGGCTGAGTTGAGGCGACGCAAGGTCTCCAGGACGGCGGTGCTCTACGCCGTGGTGGCCTGGGCCGTCATCGAGACGTCGTCGGTGATTCTCCCTGCCCTGCGCCTGCCGGACTGGACGGTGACGTTCGTCGTCGTCCTCGCCCTGCTCGGTTTCCCCGTCGTGCTGATCTTCGCCTGGGTGTTCGACTGGACGCGGCAGGGTTTCATCCGCACGCCCGGCAAGGACGAGCTACCACCGGCCCAGGCGCGCAGCTTCCCACGCGGACGCATTTTCGACTTCGCGATCATCGCCGTTCTGCTCGGCGTCGTCGGCTGGCTGGGCTGGGAGCGGGCCTTCGACCGCGACGGACCCGGCGGCGGCACGACGCTGGACTCGATCGCGGTGCTGCCGTTCGTGAACATGTCCGGCGATCCGGAGAACGAATACTTCAGCGACGGCCTCGCCGAGGAGCTCCTGAACGCACTCGTCAGCGTCGACGGCCTGCGCGTCGCCGCACGCACCTCCTCGTTCCAGTACAAGGGCCGCAATATCGACATCCGGCAGATTGCCGAGGCGCTCGGCGTGGCGTCGGTGCTGGAGGGCAGCGTCCGCAAGTCCGGCGACCGCGTGCGCGTGACGGTGCAGCTCATTCGCGCATCCGACGGCTTCCACCTGTGGTCGGACAGTTTCGACCGCCGGCTCGAGGACATCTTCGCCGTCCAGGACGAGATCGCCGTGTCCATCACCGAGGCGCTGCGCATGACACTCGGCGCCGGCGAGCGCGAGCGCATGACCGCCCGGAGCACGCAGGATGTCGAGGCGTTCGAAGCCTATCTTCGCGGCCGCTTCGAGATGCAGAAACGCAGCCCCGCGACCCTGCGCCGTGCCGTCGAGGAGTTTCGCGAAGCCATCCGGCGCGACGCGTCCTACGCGGCGGCCTACAGCGGGCTCGCCGACACCTGGCTGCTGCTGTCCGATTACGGCGGCGTGCCGGCCGGCGAGGCCCTGCGCCAGGCCGAGCCGATGGCCCGTCGCGCGCTGGAGCTCGATCCGCAACTCGGGGAAGCACACGCTTCCATGGGCCTGATCCTGCGCGAGAAGGGCGATATCGTCGGCTCCATCGCGCCGCTGCGCCGGGCCATCGAGCTCAACCCCTCTTATAGCCCCGCACACCACTGGCTGAGCCTCAGCTACGCAGACACGGGCCGCTTCCGCGACGCCGTGGAGGCGAGCCGCGCCGCGCTCGCGGTCGATCCCGAATACCGGATGGGCAAGCGCGTGCTGTTGTCGAGCCTGCGCAACATCGGCGAGCACGCCGAAGCCGACGCGCTTGCTGCGCGGCTCGAACGGGAACACGGGAACGAACCGCTCATCCTCTACGGGCTGGCCGATGACGCTGCGCAACGCGGCGACCTGCTGAAGGCGATTCCGCTGGCGGTGCGCGCCGTGCGGCTGGATCCGCACGCGGCGCACATTCGCCAGTTGCTCGCCAACCTATTGCTGATCGTCGGGGACGTCGAACGCGCCGAACGCCAGATTCAGATCGCCGCTACGGACGCGCCGGACGACCTCGGCGTCAAATTCTGGCCCGGCTTTCGCGCGCTGGCACTGGGCGACAGAAAGGCGCTGCTGGCCGAAACCGAGTCATACGTGCCGACTCTGCCGGCGGGCATCGAACGATCCCGGCTCGCCTGCACCATGTACGCCGCAGCCGGTGCACCGGAACTGGCGATCGAGCACTGCCAGGAAGCCCTCGAGCGGCTGGGATGGGAACGCGGCCAGCCGCTGCCGCCCGACGGCATCGACCCCGCTGCCATTCTGCTCATCGCCGCCGCCGAGCTCGGCGACCGCGAGATCGTCGCAGAGCTCGACCCGCTCCTGGAGCAGGAGGTCGAGCGCATGGCCGGATCCGGCATGGATCCCGAGAGGGTCGAGCTGATCCGCACGCTGATCCGGATGCACCGGGGAGAGCCCGACCCGTTTCTCGAGCGACTACCGGCATTGTCGCCGACGGAGCTCAAGTTCCTCGGCAATCTCGAGACAAACCCGCTGTTCGCGCCCGTCCGCGACGATCCGCGGTTCCAGGCCGGCGTCGAACAGCAGCGCGAGCGCCTGGCCGCCGTGCGTCAGGAGATCGACCGGCTCGAGATGCCGGAGTAGCGGGCGGCGCCCGCGACCGTTCCCGGCCGGCGCCGCGGGGCACCCATCTCTCCCCGCCGACGCGCTATCCTTCTACGCCAACGGCGCCGCCCGGCTGCCGATCCGCGCGGCACAGGAGGCTGCCCGATGATTACGCGCCTGTTCACGGCACTGCTGCTCGCCGTCGCCCTGCTGGGCGCCGCCGGCTGCGAACGCCGCACGGAAGCCGACGGCGTCAGCTACTCGGCCGACATCCAGCCCATCCTCGACGACCACTGCTCGGCGTGCCACACGGGCGACGGCGAGGGGCTGAAAGCCAGCGGCTTCAGCACCGAGTCCTACGCCACCGTCATGAAGGGCACCCGCTTCGGCTCGATGGTCGAGCCGGGCGACCCGCTGTCGAGCTCGCTGTACCGCCTCGTGTCCGGCCGCGAAGTGCATCCGAGCATCCGGATGCCCCACGGCGAGCGCACGCTGCCGGAGTCCGAGATCGCGCGCATCGAGGTCTGGATCAAGCAGGGTGCGCAGGACGATTGATCGCCGGGAGGCGGCTGCAACCACCCCCCGGCAACCGGCGCTAGAAGTGGAAGTTGAGGCGGCCGTAATAGTAGCCACCGTTGACACCGAATGGGCATGTCTCCCAGCAGTACGTGAAGCCCAACGCCGGGAACGGATTGTTCAAGTCCGGATCGGTCGGGTCGGTCACGCCCGCAGTCCACCTGTCGGGCGTCGTGTCAAAGATGTTATTGGCGCCGACCGTGAGACTCAGCGAGTCCGTGAAGCTGTAGCCCACGGACAGGTCGAATAGCCAATCGCCACTCCACTTCTGCTTGAGGCCCGGAGTGAAGCCCTCGCCGGTGACCGAACCGTAGTAGTTGGCACGCCCGACCAGGTTCCAGTCCCCTATGTGGTAGGCCGCCTGCAACACGTGCTGCGAACTCGGCTGGCCTTCCTCGATGAGGGTCACCTGGGTGTCGTCGAACAATGCCGCCGATGGCAGGATGGCGGATTGCGAGCGGCGCTCACGCACCTCGGTCTCGTTAAAGTGAACCAGAGCGGTCAAATGGAGGATGGAACCCCCGGCGAAGTCGGTCCGGTGCTCGGCGACGACGTCGATGCCGGTCGTGCGCGTGTCGATGGCATTGGTGAAGAACAGGACCTGGCCGACGCCTATCGGGTCGAGGATGGCGCGGATCGGACAGTTGGAGTTGTCCGGCAGGCAGGTGTCTGCCGCCTCCGGCACGATGTTGCTGGAGAAAATAATGCGATCATCGATGTCGATTCTAAACACGTCCACTGTGATCGTTAACGTGTCGGTCGGTCGAAGTACGACACCGATGCTCGCGCTGACCGACTCCTCTTCCTTCAGCGGAGCGATTCCGAAAGCGCGCGTCACATCGCTGTCCTGGCGCGCGGTCAGGGTGTCGGTCAGCACCCCCTCGGGGTTGAGGTTGGTTGACCGCTGGCTGTAGAAGGCCTGCTGCACGCTGGGCGCACGGAACCCGGTGGAAACTGTGCTGCGGATGCCAACATGCTCGGTTGGATCGAAGCGGGCGCTCAGCTTGCCCGTGACCGTGGAACCGAAGTCCGAGTAGTCCTCGTAGCGCAGGGCGGCGCCCAGCACGAAGAGCGAGGCGAGCTGGGCCTCCGCATCGACATATGCAGCAATGTTGTGGCGGTCATCATCAATCGCCTCGTTCGGCGAGAACCCCGGGAAACCCTGGATGCCCGGTTGGGCGATCTCGCCGGTCTGGCCGAGGATCTCGATCGAGCGGTCATTGGTGCGGCCGTAGGTGTAGGAGACGGGATCGCCGGCGAAGATCTCATAACGATCCTTGCGCCATTCCAGACCGGTGGCCAGGTGCAGTGGGCCGGTACCCAGCCCCCAGTCGATGTCCCCGCGAAAATCGAGATTGGCCGTGGTCTGGCTGAAGCGCAGCGCACCGGTGTCGGCCTCGGTCGGTGATTCCTCGAAGCGCGGACCTAGCGGGTCCGCCGGATCCTGCGGCTCGAACCACCAGGTGACATTGACCGAATTGCGCTCTTCGAACTCGAACTTGCTCACGCCGTGATTGACGGACAAATCCCACTCCCAAAGCGCACCGAGCGGGGCCCTGTAGCCGAGCGCCAGCGAAGCGTCTCTGACCGTGGTGATAATGTTGGGCAGGAAGCCGTCCGGGTACAGCGCGGGCACCGTGCGATTGTCCCCGGCGCTGCGGAAGAAGCCGGAGGAGTCGCCCTCGCGGCGGGAAATGCCTCCGAATCCATAGAGCGCGCCGTTGCCGATCGGTACCCCGGCGTTGAGCCAGAAATAGAGGTCCTCGGCGTCGGCGTCGCCGATGCGCTGGGTCACCCGCGGCGGATCGACGCGCAGCACGTCCACACCTGCCCGATTGGTTTCGCCGCGGTCCCGGTATTCGCCCGTCAGGTTCACGAAGCCCTCATCGCCGATCGTGAAGCCGGTGTTGATGCCGCCGTGCAAGACCTCGCCATCGCCGTCGTACGTCTGGCCGGACTCGAACTGCACTGCGGTTTCGCCCGGCCTTTGCTTCAGCACGACGTTGATCACGCCGGCGATCGCGTCGGACCCGTACTGGGCGGCTGCGCCGTCGCGCAGCACTTCGATGCGCTCGATCGCCGAGATCGGGATGGCGTTGATGTCCGTCCCGGCGGAACCGCGGCCGATGGTCTGCTGCACGTTGACCAGCGCCTGCTGGTGGCGGCGCTTCCCGTTGACGAGCACCAGCACCTGGTCCGGACCGAGCGCGCGAAGGGTGGCCGGTCGGATGATGTCGGTGCCGTCGCTGATGAACGTGCGCGAGAAATTGAAGGACGGCTGCAGCATCTGGAGGACCTGGCCCAGCTCCAGGGCACCGCTGGCTTCGATCTCCACGCGGCCCAGCACATCCACCGGCGCGAGGGTTTCTCCGGCAGTGCGGCCACCCACGGCGCGAGACCCGGTCACGATCAGCTGCTCGAGGGGCTTGGGTTTCTCCTCGGCGGGCGGCTCCTGTGCGGAAGCCCCGAACGCCAGTGTCAGGCCGACGGCGAGCGCAATCCCCTTGACCGAGCGCTGACGAGGCCCGGTGAACTGGCTGTCTTGCGTCTTCATCTGCGAACCTCCTCTCGAAGGTCAACGAGCAGCCGCGTTGCGGCGGCCAGGCATGAAGACGACGGTTCGGCGGGCCGGCGCCGAGCTAATCCGCTATCGGTGAAACTGTAGACGCAGAAGACGACCAAGTGAAGCAACCTGAACCTTCACGGCTCCTGCGGACGGCTCTTCGCGCTCCCGGCCGCGCATTCCTGACTCAGGGCACTAGGGAACCTCTGCACAAGTCCATCCTGCACTGGTGCAGTGACGCAAGGGCAAAGCCACGCTTCGCCCTTGCACGCGCTATCAATCGCTTGCGTGATTGGCGCGGCGGGGCATCCGTGCCCCGCACGGGAAGGTCTGCACCTTGCAGACCTCCCTAGCTGCAGATCAGATCGCGCGCCCCAAGCGCCTGCCACTGCTGCTCGATGTGCCGTGCATCCTCCTCGGAGCGCGTTTCCAGCATCATCAGGATGCCGCCGTTGCGGATGCCGCCTTCATAGTGGCGGACCCGGTCTTCCGGAACGCCCCAGTCGCCGAGCGCCGCGATGAGTCCGGAGGCAAGGCCGGCCGCCCCGGCGGCGGTGAGCGATGCGGCGATCGGGCCCGCCGCCGCGATGCCGAGCGCAGGCACCAGCAGCGCAGCGCCGACCGCGGCGGAGATCGTGACGAGGATGCCGATGCGCCCGCCCTTCGGGCCACCCAGCTCACCCCCTTCGGCCTTGTGCTGGGCCATCTCGGTGCCGACTTCGCTCTCGCTGGCGAGGAGTACCGTGCGGGTCGCCTCGGACATGACGATGTTCACGTCGCCGATCTCGTACCCACGGTCCACGCAGGCCAGGTAGGCGCGCTCGGCATTGGCGCGATCGTCGAACAGGGCGGTGATCCGGCGCTTGCCGCGGTTGTCTGCGGTCATTTACGGGCTCTCCAGCTGAGTTTGGGTCGCGGGTGTGCGAGTAAGCCGATGCCCTTGAGCCTAGATGTCGGGGCGCAACTCCGCGAGCGGGCGCGCCCGGTCCACGGCCGTTCAGCAGCACAAGGTCGGCTACTCACGTAACCCGAGCCGGCGGCCGGATCGGCGGAGGCAAAGGCCGGCGCACATGACGATGGTATGAATTCACCGCGGCGGCAGCGCTGCCGTCGCCGGCCGCTCGGAAGGCACCGGACCCCGTGAGGCCGTCGCGCCAGCCCGTCGTCAGGAGCGCGCGAACACCAGGAGGCTGTTGGCCGGCAGCGTCAGCGCCGCGGAATACGCGAATTCGTGCAGCGGCCAGCCATCCGCATGCACGCGACCGCCATTGCCGGCGACGTCCGGGTTCACCCAGTTCTCGTAGACGTCGCTGTTGAACACCTCGCGCCACTCACCGCCCGCGGGGAACCCGATGCGATAGTCGCGGCGATGGTACGTCGAGAGGTGCAGGACGACGATCACATCGTACCCTTCGCCTTCCACCCAGCGATGGAAGGCGAGCACCCGGTTCGTGTCGTGCACGTGCACGACGCGGAAGCCCCCGCCACGCAGTCCCCGAGATCGCCGCCGCAAGGCGAGCAATTCCCGAACGAACCGCAGGTGGCCGAGCATCTGCGTGTCACCGCCGTCGAGCCCCGCCCAGTCGAGCAGCAGCTCCCTGTGGAACTCGAAGTTGTCGGACCACGGCTGGTCCGTGAGGAATTCCTGGCCCATGAACAGCATCGGAATGCCGGGCGCGGTGAGGCTGAGTCCGGTCGCCACCCGCGCGCGGCTGCGTCCGAACCACGAGCGGGGATCGGCAGCATGCCCCAGCCGCGCGAGGCGCGGCTCGCGGCCCCGGTAGACGATGTCGTGGTTTTCGGGGCCCTGCACGAACTGCCACTGCTCGGCAAAGCCGCCCGGCCACAGGCTCAGGGCGAGCCCGCCCATGTCGAGCGGGCGCTCATCCGGCTGGCTGGCGTTGCCGATGACGGCGCGAATCGCAATGCGTAACCCGTCCGTCAGCGACGTGTCGAAGCCCGCGCCCTCGGGCACCGGCTTCACGACCCACGGATTCACGTTCCAGTATTCGGCCTTCAGCATCGTGTCCGATCGTCGATGCCGCAACGTCGACGTCAGGTCCTGGCAGAAGCCCCAGCCGTGCGGCGCGCCGTCGTGATCGATGACGCTCACCTGGTCGAAGCGGAAGCCGTCGACGCGGTATTCGTCGAGGAAGAACAAGGCATTCTGGATGAGGAAACTGCGCACCTCCGGCTTGCCGAAATCGAACACCAGGCCGCCGGCGTGTCCCATGTCCGAGAAATAGAGCGAGTTGCGGTGACCGCCCTCCGGCGGCTGGCGGTCGAGAAAGTACATGCTCTGGTCGCCGAAATCGCCGCCGGCGTGGTTGTACACGACGTCCAGCAGCACCGCCAGGCCGTGGACGTGACAGAGGTCGATCAGTGCCTTGAGCTGGTTCATCTCCCCACGCAGGTCGGCGACCGCATACGGCTGCAGGTTCCGCGCGTGCAGCAGCGCATTCACCTGCTGCACGTAGGGCGGCAGGTCCGCGTCCTCGACACCGAAGTCCATCTCCGGGGAGAAGTAATCCGTGCCGTTGTAGCCCAGGCTGAAGCGCGTCTGGAACTCCTGGATCGGCAGCAGCTGGATTGCCGTCACGCCCAGCTCCGCGAGGTACGGGACCTTCCTCGCCACGTCGAGGAAGGTGCCGCCCCTGGCGGGCAGGTTCGGGGTGAAGTACGTTCCGACGTGGAGCTGGTAGATCACGAAGTCGTGGAACGGCGGCGTCTCGTAGCCGCTCTCGTGCCAGGGGAAGTCGGTCTCGCGGATGATGCAGTCGCCGGGAAATGGCGTCTGCAGCTCGCGCGCGTACGGGTCTCGCTTCGGCCCCTCGCTCCCCTCGCCGACCACGTAGTACAGGTAACGATCCCGGTCGCGTGCGCCGGGGATGTAGCCGCGCCAGTGGCCGTGCTCGTCGCGCGTGAGCAGCGACGCGGCGTCGCGCCGGCGGCCGTTGAAGTCGCCGATGACGTGGACCGAGATCGCTTTGGGCGCCCAGATGCGGAACGTGGCGCCATCGGCCACGAGGTTGGCACCCATGGGAGTGCCCGGGTGGATGTGCTCGAGAGAGGCCGGCATGCCGTCGTGCCTCCGCCGCAGACAGGTCAGAGGTCCTCCCGCCAGGGAACCTCTGCACCAGTCCATCCTGGACGGGTGCAGTGTCGCAAGGGCCAAGCCAGGCTTCGACCTTGCTCGCGCGCCATCAGTCGCTTACGCGATTGGCGCGGCGGGGCATCCGTGCTCCGCCCCAATGGCTAGCCTAGATCAGCCACGGACAAAAGCATCCCGGGGAGCGCGCCGCCGCAACACGGGGCCGCCTCGTGTCTCAGCGCGCGAGGAACGTGGCAAAGCCCTGCAGGTAGGCGCGCAGCCGTTCGCGCAGCGTCTCGTCCGTCAGCCTTCCATCCGTGAACGCGTCTCCCGCCCGCGCCAGCATCAGCTTCGCGCCGAAGTACGGGCAGGTGCCGAGCGTGCGTAACACCGGCAGCCACGCGGCCTGAGCCAGCGTCGTGCCGAAGCCGCCCGGCGACGCGCCGATCACGGCGACCGGGCGGCCGCCGAACACCGACTTGATGTCCGCAGGCGGCCGCGACAGCCAGTCGATGGCGTTCTTGAACGGGCCGGGGATGCCGTTGTTGTACTCCGGCGTGCACAGCAGCAGACCGTCGGCGGCCCGCACGCGTGCCTTGAGCGCTTCGACCGCGGCGGGGATCCCATCGCGTGTTTCGACGTCGCCGTCGTATAGCGGGATGCCGTGCAGCGTGGCCTGCTCGACGATCACTCCCGGCGGCGCGAGTTCCACCGCGGCGCGCAGCAGTGCGGTATTGAAAGACCCGGCGCGAAGGCTGCCGGAGATGCCCAGGATCGTTGCCATGCGCGACCTCGTCGGAAGGGTGGCTGCGGACGGGTGGATCGACGCCGGCATTATGGGTGCCGTGCCGCCTCCCTCGCACGACTGCGGCCCGGATTCGGCGCAACGACTGCTGCACTGCACACGCCCGCGGCCGCCGCGTCCATCGGTAAACCATTATTTACGCGCCGCGGGGACCCCTGTATCACCGACGCAGTGTCCCAGGCTTGCGCCGCAACACGAGGGCGCCTGTCCATGACCCCATTTGACGCCGCTACCGGCTATGAAATCGTCGCGCGCGAGGACTTCTCCGAGCAGAGCTACCTGCTCGAGGTCCGCCATCCGCGCATGGCGCGCGCGGCGCACCCGGGACAGTTCGTGATCGTGATGTCCCATCCCGAAGGCGAGCGGATTCCACTCACCATCGCGGATTTCGACCGCGACCGCGGCACCATCACGCTCGTCATCCAGGCCATCGGCAAGACCACGCGCGAAATGCAGCAGGTCTGCCGGCAGGGCACGCGGCTGCACGCGCTGGTCGGTCCGATGGGCATCCCGAGCCGCATCGAGCAGGCGAAAAAGGCGTTGTGCGTCGGCGGCGGGCTGGGCGTGGCACCCGTCTATCCGCAGGCGCGCGGCTTCAAGGAGAACGGCGCCTACGTCATCGGCGTGGTCGGGTTCCGCAACCGCGAGCTGATGTTCTGGGAGGACAAGTTCCGCGCCGTCTGCGACGAGTTGATCGTCTGCACGGACGACGGTTCCGCGGGCGTCAAGGGCATGGTCACCGAGGGCATCCGGCTCGCGATCGCGAAGCACCCCGACATCGACGAATGCGTCGCCATCGGCCCGCCGATCATGATGAAGGGCGCCGCCGAGGCGACCCGGCCGCACGGCATTCGAACCATCGTCAGCCTCAACCCGGTGATGGTCGACGGGACCGGCATGTGCGGCGGCTGTCGCGTCAAGATCGGCGACCGCATCCAGTTCGCGTGTGTGGACGGCCCGGATTTCGACGGCCATCGGGTCGACTTCGACGACCTGATGGCCCGCCTCGGCCGCTACCGCGGCGCGGAGCGCGAGGCGCTGGCGCGCTTCGAGGCCGGTTGCCGCATGCGCGACGAACCCGACCCGGCAGCCGCCCCGGAGGCCAGCGAGGGCTGAACCTGCCCGGGCCGCGCGGCCCGGTCCCACCGACACCCCGACGGCAGCACCATGGCAGCAAAGAAGCGAACCATCCGGACCATCCCCCAGGCGCGCACTCCGGTGCGGGAACTGGACCCGGTGGCGCGCGGCAGGACCTTCGAGGAAGTGAGCTGTGGTTACGCGGCAGACGAAGCGCTGCTGGAGTCCGAGCGCTGCCTGATGTGCCCGGACGAGCCGTGTGTGCGCGGCTGCCCCGTGTCGATCGACATCCCCGGCTTCATTAGAATGCTGGGCGAGAAGAATTTCCGCGGCGCCTACGACGTCATTACCAATACGAACCTGCTGCCGGCCGTGTGCGGCCGGGTGTGCCCGCAGGAAAACCAGTGCGAGGGCGTCTGCACCGTCGGCGAATCGCTCGAGCCTGTGGCGATCGGACGCCTCGAGCGCTTCGTGGGCGACATGGCCATCGCCGAGGGCTGGAGCAACGTCCCGTACATCGAGCCCAGCGCCTTCCGGGTCGGCATCGTCGGGTCCGGTCCCGCCGGCATGGCCTGCGCCGCGGACATGGCGAAGGCCGGTTGCGAGGTGACGGTGTTCGAGGCCTTCCACGAGGCCGGCGGCGTTCTCAAGTACGGCATCCCGGATTTCCGCCTCCCCAATGCCGTGGTGGACGCCGAGCTGGACAAGCTCGTGCAGCTCGGCATCCGCTTCGAGTGCAACACGCTGGTCGGCCGCCTGTTCACGATCGAGGAGATGCTCGGGGAAATGGGCTTCCATGCCGTATTCATCGGCACGGGGGCAGGTTACCCCAGCTTCATGGGCCTGGCGGGCGAGTCGCTCAACGGCGTGCTCTCCGCAAACGAGCTGCTCACGCGCTGCAACCTCATGCACGCGCGCGACCCCGGGCAATACGACACGCCCCTCCCGCCGGGCCGGAACGTGGCCGTGATCGGGGCGGGCAACACGGCCATGGATGCGCTGCGCGTCTGCCTGCGGCTGGGGGCGGACAAGGTCCATTGCATCTATCGCCGCAGCCGCGCCGAGGCGCCGGCGCGGGCCGAGGAGATCCACCATGCGGAGCAGGAAGGGATCGAGTTCCACTGGCTGACCAACCCCGTGGAGATCCTCGACGACGGCAGCAACAACGTCCGCGGCCTGCGCTGCGTTCGCATGGCGCTCGGCGAGCCCGACGAGTCGGGGCGGCGCCGCCCGGTCCCCGTGCCGGGCAGCGAGTTCGAGTTCGAGGCGGACCTCGTCGTCTACGCGATCGGCACCAACGCGAATCCGATCCTGGGCCAGACCTCGGGACTGAAGCTGAACAAGTGGGGCTACATCGAGACCGACGAGCGGCTCGCCACGTCGATCGCCGGTGTGTTTGCCGGCGGCGACATCGTCACCGGCGCCGCGACCGTGATCGAGGCCATGGGCGCCGGCCGCAAGGCGGCGCAAGCCATGAAGGACTGGCTCGGGCTGCGCGACACGGTCGAGGCCTGTGCCGAAGCCGAAGATCCCGCCGACGAGCGCCCGTTCGGCCTCGATCCGCGCGAGCACGATTTCGCCCTGGTGCGCGTGCCGCAGGCCGCCACGTCGACTCCCAATGTATCCCGATCGGCCGAA
>Ga0268386_10001147_pt1 | contig 17931 bp, 17 predicted proteins | sample RVTome_15_FD_200260 | JGI IMG/M metagenome (GOLD analysis project Ga0268386, IMG submission 200260) | Soil microbial communities from uranium-contaminated site in the Upper Colorado River Basin, Wyoming, United States - RVT150D86... ...
GCTCGCCCTGCGACGCGTCGGGGACGCCGACGACGCAGACCTCCGCGACCGCCGGGTGCTCGTGCAGCGCAGCCTCGACCTGGGAGGGGAAGACGTTGAACCCCGACGACTTGATCATCCGCTTGAGGCGCGAAGTGAAGTAGAAGAACCCGTCCTCGTCCATCCGGCCGATGTCGCCCGTGTGCAGCCACGTCCGCCCGTCGGGGTGCACCTGGAGGGCGGCGGCGGTGGCGGCCGGGTCGTCGAGGTAGCCGAGCATCACCGCCGGGCCCGAGACGCAGATCTCGCCCTCCTCGCCGACCGGCGCCTCCTCGAGCTCGCCCGGGCGGAAGACGGCGACGAGCGTGTCCGGGAAGGGGACGCCGATGCTCCCCGGCCGCGACTCGTTGATGGGCATGCCGACGATCCCCGTGACCGCCTCGGTGAGCCCGTAGCCTTCGAGCAGCTTGACGCGCCCGCCGCGCTCCGCGACGAGCTTCTCGAACCCGAGGCGCACCGGCTCGGGCAGCGAGTCGGCCCCCGAGAACGCCGCCCGGAGCGAGGAGAGGTCCGCCTTCCGGAGCGCCGGATCGCGCACGAGCGCCTCGTAGAGCGTGGGCACGCCGGCGATCAGCGTCGGTCGCTTCGTCTGCATCAGCTCGGCGGTCGTCTCCGGCGTGAACGTGGGCACGAGCAGGAGGCGGCACCCGCTCAGGAGGCCCGCGTTCACGAGGGCCGCGAGCCCGAAGCCGTGGAAGATCGGAAGCGCCGCCAGGATCGTGTCGTCCGGACCGAGGCCGATCCAGGCGCGCACCTGCAGGCCCTCGGTGACGAAGTTGGAGTGCGAGAGGAGGATGCCCTTCGGCGTCCCCGTCGTCCCGCCGGAGTAGAGGATCGCCGCCGGGTCGTGCACGCCCGCCCGGGCCGCCGGGACGGACGGGTGCGGCTCCTTCATCAGCTCCGACCACCAGCGGACGCGCGGGTCGGGCGGCACCTTCTCGAGCTTCCGGCCCCTCTTCAGCCAGAAGCCGGCGCGCTTGACGGGCGACAGGTAGTCGCCGATCCGGGTCAGGATCAGCGACTCGAGCGGCGTCTCGCCCTCGATGTCGCCAAAGCTCCGGTAGAAGGCGTCGAGCCCGAGCGCCACGCGCGACCCGCTGCGGTTCAGGAAGCCCTCGATCTCCCCCGGGGTCGAGAGCGGGTGGATCATCGACGCGGCCGCGCCGAGCTTGATCGCGGCGTAGAAGGCAATCACGCCCTGCGGGCACGTCGGCATGGAGATCGTCATGCGGTCGCCGGAGCCGAGGCCGAGCGCCGCGAGCGCGTCGGCGAAGCGGTCGATCTCCACGCCCAGCTCGCGGTAGGTCGCCGTCGTGCCGAAGAAGTCGTACGCGACCGCATCCGGCGTGCGGCGCACCGAGGCCATGACCGCCTCGTACAGCGTGATCTCCGGATACTCCAGGCTGGCCGGCACGGCGCCGTAGAAGCGGAGCCAGGGCCGCTCCGCCGCGGTCACCGCGGTCAAGCCTCCACCCCGCTGGCCAGCGGCTGCTTCGGCAAGGGCGGCTCGAACGCGCGCGGGTCCTCCAGGTAGCTGCGCACGCTGCGCGCGAGCCGGGCCGCGTGGGCGCCGTCGAGGTAGCGGTGGTCCATCGTGGCCGAGATCGTCAGCACCGGGAGCGCCACGACCTCGCCGTCGCGGACGACCGGCTTGGGCGCCACCTCGGAGACGAGCGCGAGGAACGGCACGCGGTAGAAGGAGGAAAGCGGCGCGTAGGCGTGCTGCACCCCGAACATCCCGACGGAGGTCACGAGCGCGCTCCCGAACGGCTCGGCGCGCAGCCCCAGCCGGCGCAGGTCGACGCCGACGTCCGAGGTCAGCCAGGTCGCGAGCCGCAGCAGAGGACGGAGGACCGGCACCGGCGTCCGCGCGAGCACCGCCCTGGACCCGCCGGCGCCGGCGTCGTCGCCCGTCCGGATCCTCCCTGCGCGCTCCGCGAGCTCGCGCGCGACGTCGACCGCGCACTTCCGGTCGGCCTGCCGGACCTTGACGCCGGAGAGGTCTCTGCCGCCGTCCACGGCCACGACGAAGAAGATCGAGACGTCCTCCCGCGGGATGAAGCGGCCGCCGCGCTTGCGGACGTTCAGGTCGGGGTTCTCGGCCAGCCCGTGCGCGAGCGCGCGGCCGACGAGGTGCGTGACGGTGAGGCGGACGCCGGTGGCCGCCCGCGCGTCCTCGACGAAGGAGAGCAGCGCGGTCGCGTCGATCTCGATGTCGCCGTAGATCTGGGGGTCGAGCGGCCCCCGCCACGTGGCGGAGGCGACCTTGCGCCATCCCTCTGCTCGCATCGCCGGTGCCTCGCTCCCGTGGCCGACGCGACGAGGCCCTCCAGCGAATCGTCGCAGGCGTTACAAAGGACTCGTGACTACCGTAACGATCGCGGCGTCCGGATTCAACCCCGCTCAGAACTCGCACCAGAATGACGCTTCGTCGTCGCGGCGTCCTGGGCGAGTGCGATGCAAGGACGCAGGGCGCGCTCGTAGCCGGAGGCTGCGGGCGCAACCGAGGACGCCGCTCACGGGGCGGCCAGCGCGGCCCGGCGGCACAAGGCCTCATTTTGAGACGAGTTCTTAGGACTTCCTGAGCAGGGTGATGCCGTCGCGCACGGTGAGGACGACCGCGACCACGTTCGGGTCGGAGGCGATGCGCTCGTTCAGCTCGACGAACATGCGGGTCTCGGGCGAGCCCGCGGGGTCGTCCACGACCCGTCCCGACCAGAGCGTGTTGTCGAGCACCATGATCCCGCGGGCCGAGAGCCGCGGGAGGAGCGCGTCGTAGTACGCCGGGTAGCTCACCTTGTCGGCGTCGACGAAGATCAGGTCGAACTCGCCCTCCAGCCTTCCGATGGCCTCGAGCGCCGGGCCGAGGTGGACCGTGACCCGGTCACCGAGGCCCGCCTCGTCGAGGTAGCGGCGCGCGACGGCCGCGTGGGTCTCGTCCACCTCGCAGGTGTCGATGTGGCCGCCCGGCGGGAGGACGGACGCCATCGAGATCGCCGAGTAGCCGCTGTACGTGCCGAGCTCGAGGACGCGCTCCGGCCGCAGCGCGAAGACGATCAGCTCGAGCAGCCGTCCCGCCACGGCGCCGGACAGCATCGTCGGCGAGCGCAGGTCGGCCCGCGTCTCCTCGACGAGTCGCACGAGCAGGTCGGAGGGCGGCGTCGTGTGCGCCTCGGCGTAGCGCTCGATCTCGTCGGAGGCGATGAAGACCATGCACTAGCGCCGGTCGATGCGGGAGCCGCCGACGATCGCGTCGCGGCCGTCGGCGAGGCGCACCCAGCCCTTGCCGCCGCCGTCGTAGTCGTTGCTCCAGACGACGAGCGTCGCCTCGGCTCCGCCGACGTGGCAGCGTTCGGTTCCCTCCGGCTCGACGCCGCGCCAGACGCGGACGAACGGGTTCTCGTCCCACTCGCGCCCGATGGTCGTCTCCTCGCTGTGGCCCGGATAGACGGTCAGCTTGTGCGGGAGGCCCATGAGCACGTCCATGACCGAGCGGCGCAGGTCGTCGAACGCGTCCTGCGTGCCGCCGACCGAGCCGGTGAAGAGGGTGTCGCCCGTGAAGACGGCCTCACCGTTCACGACGAAGGAAAGCATCCCGCGCGTGTGCCCGGGCGTCCGCAGCGCCTCGACGCGCAGGTCGCCGGCCTCCACGACCTCCCCGTGGCCGAGCGGCTCCGCGCCCTCGATGCCCTCCTCCGGCGAGGCGAGGACGCGCAGCCCGTAGCGATCCTCGAGGAGGCCGTGGTTGGCCACGTGGTCGGCGTGCGCGTGGGTGGTGAGCAGGTGCGTCGGATGCGCGTCGAGCCTGTCGACGGCCGCGAGCAGCGGCTCCACCGGCGCCCCGGAATCGATGAAGACCGCCGTCCCGCCGGACCGGTCGACGACCAGGTAGGCGTTCGAGAGCCACCGGGGATCCATGCTGCGCTCGACGATCATGGGGCGGGAAGCATGCCAGGGGCGGGGGCCTCCGAGTCGCGGCGAACCGCCAGGTCGAGGTAGAGCAGGGTCAGCGCGGTCGAGACGAACGGGAGCACCACGGCGAAGAGGAGCGCGGCGAACAGGTTGATCGTGGCAAGCGGCGTGTCGGTCACGAGGATGACGAGCACGCCCATGAACGGACCGGTCAGGGCGAGCAGGAGAAGCAGCACGAAGCAGATCGCGGCCACCCGCCACCAGTGTCCGCGGACGAGCTGCGTGCTCGCCGAGAACGCGGCGCGGCCGCGCCGGCCCTCGAAGCCCGCCGCCTGCTGCACGAACGCCCAGTCCACCGCCTTCTTGATCGCGTAGGGGATGCCGATCACCGTGACGACGACCAGGAAGACGACCAGCAGGGCGACCAGCGCGAGCCCGGTGAGGCGCCAGAGCTCTCCTCGCAGGCCGCGGGCGACGACCCGCAGGTGAGCCTCGCCGCCCCTGTCGACCTCGCGGAGAAGAAGGGTCACGGCGGCGCCGACGAGGATCGGCGCGAGGCCGTGGGTCAGCACGCCCACCAGGATCGCGACGAAGCCCTCGACCTTGTCGTCCTCGAGCGCGTCGAACGCCCGGCGCAGACCGGTCCTGTGGAAGAGGAGCGCCTGCGCGCCGACGGCCATTCCGCCGAGCGGCACGGCCACGAGCCCGACCGGCAGGAGCACGCGCCGGTTTTCCCAGTAGACGCGACCCGCCGCATCGACGATCTGCCCGCCCGCGCGCCGCTCCCGGAGCGGCGTGGCCACGACCGGGCGCCACCGCGTGCGCAGGGCCGGGATCGCCAGTGCGGCCGCGAGCACCGCGAAGCCGAGGAGCAGCGCGAGCGGGCTCGTGGCCGTGTCGTTCAGGAAGCTCGAGAGCGTGCTGACCGTGCCGCAGAACGCGCCCGTCACGGGGAGCCCGAGGGCGTCGCTCGTGGGCACGGTCGGCGTGGAGGTGCGGAGGCCGCCCATCCAGCGGAACGGCTCCAGCCACTGGCGCTTCATGTTCGGCCCGGTCGGCCCGTTGGAGACGCCGGGCTCGTGCTGGCCCCAGTGGCCGCGGTACGTGAGCCACGCATCGCGCGAGTCGAACGCCGGGTAGGTGGTGACGAGGACCGGCGTCGGCCGGATGCGGCGCGAGGGCCCGCGGGTGTCGTCGCAGCCGAGCCCGGAGCCGCCCCTGCCGTTGCCCAGGAAGAGCGCCGACCAGTACTGGCTCGCGTGCGAGCCGGAGGAGACGTAGACGACCGGGTGCGTCCCCTCCTTCTCGACCCTGGGGTCGTCCCAGGCGCGGCGCTCGCCGCCCTCGTGCTGCGCGTAGGCGAGCTGCGAGGGGCCGCGCTCGAGCGCCTCCGCCGGCGTGGCCGCGTCGAAGGCGACCTGGATCATCTCCCAGTCGCTCTCGTGCAGGTCGTTGAACTGGTTGAACCAGTAGTAGAACCAGTACTGGACGGCCAGCCCGCGCACGCCCGGCTCCCTCGCGACGTGGGCGTGGATCACCGACTGCCGCCCGTCCATCAGGCGGGCCGAGGCGCGGGCGTACGTGCAGCCCGGGCGGCGGGGATGGCCCGGGAGGTCGAGGTAGTAGTCGGGGCCGAGGCCGGCGAGGTCGGCCGCCGTCGGGGCGGTTGCGAGCACTCCCGTCTGCTCGTAGCCGCCGCGGCTCCGCGGCCGCAGCAGGCGCACCTCCGGGTTCCCGAGTGTGATCGTCACCGGCGAGGGGACGTACTGCTCGCCCTCCCGCGAGCAGGGCGGGTCCGGGTTCACCTTCAGCATCATCACCGGCGCGTACCGGCGCACCAGCTCGCGCTCGGCCTGCGCCTGCGCTTCCGCGGCGGTCGGGCTCCCGAGCAGGGCCACGGCGGCCGCCAGAACGACGATCCTCCTCATGCGCGGGCCAGCCTAACGTCGGGCGGTAGCATGGCGGGCGCACCCGGACCGGGAGGTTGATTCGCACATGGCCGGCCTGATGAGCCGAACCTCGAACGTCGTCAAGGCCTGGATCTCGAAGCTGCTCGACCGCGCCGAGGATCCGTCCGTGACGCTCGACTACTCGTACGAGAAGCAGCTGGAGATGCTGCAGGACGTCAAGCGCGGCGTCGCAGACGTCGTCACCGCCAAGAAGCGGCTCGAGCTGCAGACGCAAAAGCTCGAGCAGGAGCTCCCCAAGCTCGACGACCAGGCGCGCAAGGCGCTGGCCGCCGGCCGCGAGGACCTCGCCCGCGCCGCGCTCGAGCGCAAGACGGTCGCCCAGCAGCAGCTCCAGGGGCTCGACGCCCAGATCACCGGCCTCGAGGCGCAGCAGGAGAAGCTGATCGCCAACGAGAAGCGCCTCTCGGCCAAGGTCGAGGCGTTCCGCAGCCAGAAGGAGGTCATCAAGGCGCAGTACTCGGCCGCGGAGGCCCAGGTGAAGATCGGCGAGGCCGCGACCGGGATCGGCGAGGAGATGGCCGACACGGGCCTCGCCATCCAGCGCGCGCAGGACAAGACCGAGGGCATGCAGGCCCGCGCGGCCGCCGTCGACGAGCTCGTCGAGTCCGGGACGCTGGAGGACTTCACCTCGGGCGAGACGTCGCTCGACCGCGAGCTCGCGCAGATCTCGACGCAGAGCCAGGTCGACGACGAGCTGGCGAAGCTGAAGGGCGAGCTCGCCGCCGGCGGTGAGCCGAAGGAGCTGGAGGAGAAGTCGTGATCGTCAGGCTGATGGGCGAAGGGCAGTTCCGGGCGAGCGACGACCTGCTCGCGCGGCTGAACGCCCTCGACGAGCAGGCCCAGGCCGCCGCGGATGCGGGCGACGAGCCCGAGCTCGACCGCGTCCTCGACGAGATGTGGCAGCTCGTGCAGGGACAGGGCGAGCGGCTGGCCGACGACGACCTGAGCGCGTCGGACGTCGTCATCCCGCCCAGCGACCTCACCCTCGAGGAGACGAAGCGCCTCTTCTCCGACGATGGCCTGATCCCCGACCTTCCGGTCTGAGGCAGCTCATCCGGCGGTGCCGGTCTCCGGCCCCACGGCCGTGGGGTCAGATCTGCCTGTCTCCCGCCCCGCCGCCGTGGGGTCAGATCTTGCATTCATGCAGCCGCGCCCGGATGTGCGATTGCAAGATCTGACCCCAGGACATGTCCGCGCCCCGGTGGACGCGGCGACACGGCGAGGGAGATTGGCTTGGGCCGCGGCTTGACCCTGGGGTCGGATCTTGCAAGCAAGCACCACGCCCGCTGATGCTGCGATGCAAGATCTGACCCCGGGGCGTGTGTCCTTTCCGGCCACGCCCAGGGGTCTGACCCCAGGGCACGTCCGCCGGGGACAGGATGTGTGTCACAGAACTGTGACCTCCTGGCCACTCTCGGACAGGAGTCGACAACAGGAACCCGTCCTCCCTCGACGGGGCCGTCCACCCGTGTGAGCGCGGCTGGACCCGCCGGGTTTAGACGTTCGTCAAGGAACCGCTGATCGGGGCGCTGCGGACGAGCGTCCGTCTTGAATGGTCACGACCGCGACGAGGTCGTCGGCCTCGAGGTAGGCGTAGACGACGAGCATCCAGCGCCACGGACCGAGGACGAAGCGCAGTCCCGACCAGCGCCCTTCGAGCTCCGGACCGAGCAGCGGGAAGCGTTCGAGGTGACGCAGCGAGCGACCGAGCCGCTCTCTCGTATCCGGCGGGAGGGTGTGCGTTCGGACGAGCCGATCGAGATCCTCGACTGCAGCCTCGCTCAGCTCGACTCGCGCCACGCGCTAGAGATCGTCCAGCGAGATCGTGCGGCCCTTTCTCGCCTGCTCCAGCCCGAGTTGAGCACGCTCGAACGCCCCGGGGATGCCGTCGAGAAGCTCGACCACATGACGAGCATCGAGGTCTGCCTCGTCAATGGCCTGGGACAGGAGCGAACGCGCCAACGTGCCTTCCTGCGTATGCGTCCGCTCGGCCAGCCGGGAGAGCTTTGCCGCTCGCTCGCCGTCCAGCGTCACGTTCAAGCGGTGTCCGGCGCGAGCTACCATGACCAGACAATAGCACCATGCAGCACGAAGCGTGTAGGGCGACCTTGAGCTCGCAGCGAGCCTAGAGTGAGCGCATGCGAATTGCCGACGGCGATGGGAACCGCCTCGACTCAATACTGCTTGCCTCGTCGAACGAGGAGGCGGCGGAGCTTGCGCAAGCGCTCGCGACGCTCCAATCGGCGGACAGGGGCTGGCACGAGCACGTGAGCGACCTCAACGGGCAGATCGAGATCACCGTCTACCGAGAGGACGACGAGAGCGCCGTCCTCTAGTCGAGCGGCGCGTCGAAGAGGCCGAGCCAGCGGCTGAGGTCCTCTTCGATCGGCAGCTCGCCCTGGAGCTCGTTCTTCAGGCGCAGCTCCTCGGCGTTGTCGCGCTCCTGGCGCTCGCCGGTGGGGACGAACGGCCAGAAGGCGCCGCGCTTGAAGCCGTAGATCAGATACGTCGGGCGCTCCCCGTCGCGGCGCTCGAAGGCGAAGATCGCCGCGAGAAGCTGCTCGCCGAAGCCGTGCGCGACGAGCTCGCCGGCCACCAGGTGGACGCCGGTGACGAGATCCTCGAAGTCGCGGTCGCGAACGACGAGCCACTGGTAGCCCAGCGAGTCCTGCCGCCGGCGCACCTCCGACCCCGAAGTCTCCGCGACGACGCCCAGGAGCTCGTCGATCTCCTGCTCGGCGCGCATGAACTCCCCGGCGGAGAGCGACTTGAAGACGACCCCGGCGGCGCCCGCCGGCCGCAGGCCGAGCTCCGCTTCGAGCGTCACCTGCGCAGTGGAGAGGGCGAAGAGACGATCGAGCTTGGCGCCCTTGAGCTTCTTCCGCCCGAAGAGGACGTCGCCTAAACCCAAGAGGCCCTAGGCGGCGATCGGCCGGCCCATCTCGGCCGCGATCTGGGCCAGGCGGGCGAGGCGCTTCTCGAGCGGCGGGTGGGTCATGAAGAGCTCGGCAGCGTGCCTCTTGACGTTCGTCGGGATGATGAAGAAGGCGTTCATGCCCTCCAGCTCGCGCAGGTCGCGCTGCGGGATGCGGGTCATGTCGCTCGCGATCTTCTGCAGCGCGCTCATGAGGTTCTCGGGCGCACCGGTGATGACCGCGGCGCCGCGGTCGGCCGCGAACTCGCGGTAGCGCGAGATCAGGAGGATCAGCATGTAGCTCAGCACGTACGTGACCAGCGAGACGGCGATCATGATCAGGATCGCCGGTGCGCCGCCCGAGTCGCGGTTGCGGCCGCCGCCCATCATCCCGGTCCACATGCCCATGCGCATGAGGAACGCGGCCAGCATTGAGAAGAAGCTCGCGATCGTCATCACGGCCACGTCGCGGTTCGCGATGTGGGAGAGCTCGTGGGCGAGGACGCCCTCGACCTCGCGCGGCTCGAGCCGGTTCCAGAGGCCCCGCGTGACGGCGACGGCCGAGTGCTTGGGACTCCGCCCGGTGGCGAAGGCGTTGGGAACGTCGGTCGGGATGATCGCCACCCGCGGCTTCGGCAGGTCGGACATGGCACAGAGCCGGTCGACCATGGCGTGCAGCTCGGGCGCCTCGTCCGGCCGCACCACCTTCGCTCCGGCGGCGGCGAGGGCGATCCTGTCGGAGGTGTAGTACTGGAAGAACGCGAGCGCGCCCAGCAGGATCACCATCGGGACGATCCCGAACTGGAAGACGTTCACCATGACGACGAAGAACACGACGTAGAGCGCGCCGAGGAGGAACATCGTCAGGAAGAGGCGGGTGGACAGCCCGCGATCGCGTCCGAAAGCTCTGCGTCTCATGGTCGAAGTCTAGCCAGGGGGGTCCGGGCAACCGGGCGCCCTCGGCAGCCACGAGACACCGAGCGCGAACCGACCAGCGGCGCCGGCGACGAGCTCCGTCATCCCGTCCGGCGCCTCCCGCACGCAGACGTCGCCGGCCTCCACGCGCCAGGTCGGCGTCCAGCGGACGGCGAGGCGGTACGTCCCCGGCGCCCCGACCTCCCCCTCGACCCGGTCGTGGCCGAGGGCCGTCAGCCGCGCCTCGCCGGGGCCCGTGAGGATCGGCGTCGCGTCCGGCACCTCGTAGACGGTGACGTCCCCGGCGCGCGCCACCTCGACCAGCCCGGCGCCGCCCGAGCGCAGGAGCTCCGCCTCGCGCTCCTCCCCGATCCGGCCCAGCTGCGTGTCCGGGAGGAGGACGAAGCGGACGCCCATGGCGTCCAGCCAGGCGCGGTACTCCTCGGCGTCGAGCGACTCCTCGTAGAAGAGGGGGTTCTGAGCGATGTCGAGCTGCCGGTACCAGCCGCGCGCGAGCGGGAAGCCGGCCCGCGGCAGCCAGTGGGCCTCCCAGTGATCGCCCGTGGGCACGACCTCGACGCGGTGATCCGGCGAGGAGCGCGCGCGGAGGACGTCGAGCGCCGGCTCCCAGAACGCCGCCTCCGCCGAGCGGGTGTCGCCGCGGTGGAGCGCCGGCCCGATGTAGGGGACGACCGTGAAGGTGACCGCCGAGGCGAGCGCCAGCCCGGCGAGCCAGCGCGGCCGGTACGCCGCGACCGCGGTGGCGAGCAGGGCCAGCGGCAGCACGATCCCGCGCAGCCGCGTCACGTTCTCCCCGATCGGCGAGGGGACGAGGAACGCGATCACCGCACCGAGGGCCCAGAGCCCGAAGACCGCCGCCAGGAAGCGCCCGCGCTCGGCCCGGAGCGCGAGGGTGGCGCAGAGCCCCGAGAGGAAGAGGACGCCGAGCAGCTCCTCCGCCCGGAAGAAGGGGTACTCGGCCTCCTCCGGGTAGAGCAGGAGCAGCGCCCCCTGGAGGAGCCCGAGCGCGAGGAGCGCCCCGCCCACAGCGACGGAGCCCCGGTCGAGCCGTGGCCGTTTCGCGAGGAACGCGGCGACGACCGCCAGGCAGAGGTACAGGAAGGCGAGCGGCGAGAGCCCCAGCGTGAGAGCGGCGAGCCCGAGCGCCGTCCACCGCCGCCCCACCTGCAGCGCCTTCAGCGCGCCGAGCCCGGCGGCGAGCCCGGCCGCGTACGGGTACGTCCCCGTGAAGAGCGGCCCGCACGCGACGACGGCGAAGACGCGCGAGGGCCAGCGCGCGGCTTCGCCCCACTCCCGCTCGGCCAGCGAGGCGAAGAGCGCCGCCGCGGTGACGACGGAGACGAGCGCAACGAGGTCGTTGCCGACGAGCGCGGCCGGGAAGTAGTAGAGGAGGCTGTACCCGAGGAGCGGGTAGTGCCCCGCGTACCAGAACGTGTCCCGGACGAGCACGCCGTCGCGTACGAGCTCGGTGCGGTAGAGGTGCGCCGGGAGGTCGCCGGGCGGCGGGCCGAAGAGGACGAGCGCGAGGCCGACGGCGAGCGCGATCCCGGCCGCCCCTAGAGTTCCAGCCATGGCCCGGACGGCGATGCTGGCTTTCGCGTTCATGGTGCTCATGGCCGGCCCGGCGCAGGCTACGGACTTCGACGTCGTCGTGGTGCCGGGCTTCACCGTGGGCGACCTGGACGCCGTGGCGGACCGCGGCGCCGTCGGGCTCATGAACCCCGGTGCCGGCCCAGAGACGAGCGGAGCCCTTGCTCGCGCCTCGCTCGTCCGCGGCGAGGTACGAAACTCGCTGCGCGGCGGCGCTCCCGCGGGCGAGCCGCTCATCGAGATCGGCCAGCGAGGGAACCGTTCGGGCCCGTTCCTCGCTCCGGGGATCTACGTGGGCCTCCCGGCGGGCGAGCTCCAGCCGAACGACACGCGCTACCCGATCCTCGTCATCGGCCCCGGCTACGAGGGCCTCCTCACCTCCGACTCGACCCGGATCCCGGGGCTCGTCTCGATCGCCGACGTCGCGCCGACGGCGCTGGGGCGGGAGGACGCGCTCGGCTCGGAGCCGGCCGACGACGCAGTCACCGAGCTCCGCGACCTGAACGCCCGGATCAACGACAACAACACCGTGCGGCTGCCCGCGACGATCGTCGTCTGCGCGCTCGTGCTCGTCCTCGTCTTCCTGGCGCCCGCGGCCGCAGTGCCGGGCTTCGCGGCCGCCCTCCTCGCCAACCTCGCGCTCGGGCTCGCGGGCGTCTCGGGCTTCTGGGCCGTGGTCACGGCCTTCGTGCTCGCCGTCGCGCTCGGCGGGCCGCTCCTGGCCCGGCTTCTGCGGCCGCCGCTCGCGCTCGGCCTCTTTCTCGCGGCCGTGCTCGCCGCCTACCTCGTGGCGCTCGGGCTGGACGGGCCGTCCGTCGCGCTGTCGCCGTTCGGGCCGACGCAGAACTCCCGCTACTTCGGGCTCTCGAACCTCCTGGAGACGATGCTCCTCGTGCCCGCGCTCGCCGGGGCCGCGCTCCTCTTCGCCGCCCTGAGCTGGGCGGCCTTCGCCGGGACGGCGCTGCTTGCCTTCGTCACGGTGGCCGGGAACCGCTTCGGCGCCGACGGCGGCGGCGCCATCGTTTTCGCCGCAGGGTTCGCCGTCCTCGCCGTGCTCCTGGCCGGCGGCGGCAGGCGGGCGCTGGCGGTCGCGGTCGGCGCCTCGCTCGCCCTCGCGCTGGGCCTGATCGGGCTGGACGCGGCGACGGGCGGCTCGAGCCACGTGACCTCGGCCCTGGAGGACGGCCCGGTCGGGCTCGGCGGTGACCTCGTCGAGCGCGTCGAGCTCTCCTGGGAGCGGGCCACCTCGTCGGTGTGGGCCGCCATCGCCGTCGTCGTCCTGCTCGCCGCCTTCGTCTGGCTGCTGCTCCGGCTGCTCCGGCCGCCGGAGCCGCTCGCCGACCTCGCCGTGCCGCTTTCTCTCGCGGCCGCGCTCGCCGTCTCGCTGCTCGTCAACGACTCGCCGACGGACGTCCTGCTCGTGGGTACGACGGGCTTGGCCGCCGCAACGGCGGGTATGCTTCGCGCTCCATGGCCCGGCTCGCCGCGCTCCTCCTCGCTCTCGCCGTTCTGGTCGCCGTCGCAGGGTGCGGCGGGTCCGAGGACGCTTCGCCGACGCCCGAGACCGTGATCGGCGAGGTTCCCACCGGCAGCGAGGACGGCGGCGGCGGCGCGGTCGAGGGCGACCTGGCCGCCGGCAAGGAGGTCTTCGCCTCCGCCGGCTGCGGGAGCTGCCACACGCTCTCCGACGCGGGCACCTCCGGCACCGTCGGCCCGAACCTGGACGAGTCGAGCGTCGACTACGCCGCCGCGGTCGAGCAGATCGCGAACGGCGGCGGCGGCATGCAGGCCTACAGCGGCACGCTGAGCGAGGAGGAGATCGCCAACGTGGCCGCCTACGTCGTCTCCGCGCGCGGCTGACCCTCCCGGCCGAGTTCCCCCGCGAGGTCGACGTCCTCGCCTGCGACCTCGACCGGACGCTGATCTGGGAGGACGGACTCCTGCGGCCGCGCACGAAGGCGGCGATCGTGCGCGCGCACGCCGCCGGCATCCGCGTGATCGTCGTCACCGGCCGCATGTTTCGCTCCGTGCGGCCGTACCTGGAGGAGGCGGGCATCGACGACCCGGTCGTCTGTTACCAGGGGGCGGTCGTCGCGGACCCCGTCACCGGCGAGTTCCTGCGGCACGAGCCGATCCCGCTCGAGCTCGCGCGCGAGACGATCGCGGCGCTCGGCGCGGAGGGGTTCCAGCCCAACGTCTACGTGGACGACGAGCTCTACGTCGCCGAGGCGACGCCGGGGGCCGAGCGCTACGCCGGGTTCCAGAACCTCCCGCTCCACGCGGTCGGCGACCTCGGGGCCTGGCTCGCCGCGCCGCCGACGAAGCTCGTCGCCATCGACGACCCTGAGGTCCTCGACGGGCTCGAGGCCCGCATGAAGGAGCGCTTCGGCGGCCGCCTCTACATCTCCAAGTCGCTGCCGTTCTTCCTCGAGTTCGCGAGCCCGGAGGTGACGAAGGGCTCGGGGCTCGGGTTCCTGGCCGAGCACCTGGGCTTCACGCGCGAGCGCACGGTCGCCTTCGGGGACGGGGAGAACGACGTCGAGCTCCTCGAGTGGGCCGGCTTCGGGGTCGCCGTCGCCAACGCGCACCCGCGCGTGCTCGCCGTCGCCGACTGGGTCTGCCCCTCGGCAGCCGACGAGGGAGTCGCCCAGGTCGTCGAAACCTTCCTAGACTCCCGCGCATGATCGACATCCGCGCCGCCCGCGCCGAGCCCGGCGCCTACCGGGCCGCCATCGCGCGCAAGGGCGCCGCCGAGGACTTCGACGCGCTCATGGAGGCCGACCGCGCCTGGCTCGCGCTCGTCCCGCAGGTGGACGAGCTGCGCGCGAAGACGAAGCTCAAGGGGAAGCCGACGCCCGAGCAGATCGAGGAGCTCAAGAGCGTCAAAGCCGAGCTCCAGCGGGTCGAGGAGGAGCTGGCCGCCGCCGAGCAACGCCGGGCCGAGCTCCTCGACCGCGTCCCCTCGCCGCCCGACGCGAGCGCCCCGGACGGGTTCACGGACGAGGACGCGGTCGAGCTTCGCCGCGTGGGCGAGCCGCCCGCGTTCGCCTTCGAGCCGCGCGACCACCTGGAGCTGGCGCGCATCGACACCGAGCGCGGCGCCAAGGTCTCCGGCTCGCGCTTCGTCTACCGCGTGGGCGCCGCGGCGCTGCTCGAGCTCGCGCTCTACCGCTTCGCGCTCGACCGGCTCACAGCCGCGGGCTTCACGCCCGTGCTCCCGCCGGTGCTCGTGCGCGAGGGGGCCATGTACGGAACCGGATTCCTCCCCACCGACGAGGTGAACATCTACCGCGTCGAGCGCGACGAGCTCTACCTGACGGGCACCTCCGAGGTCGCGCTCGCGGCCATGCACGGCGGCGAGGTCCTCGCCGCAGGCGCGCTGCCCCTCCGGTACGCGGGCTACTCGACGTGCTTCCGCCGCGAGGCCGGCGCCGCCGGCAAGGACACGCGGGGGATGTTCCGCGTCCACCAGTTCGACAAGGTGGAGATGTTCGTCTTCACGAGCCCCGAGAGCTCGGGTGAAGAGCACGACCGGCTGCTCGCCATCGAGGAGAAGCTCGTCGGCGAGCTCGGTCTCCCGTACCGCGTCGTCAACATCGCCGCCGGCGACCTGGGCGCCTCGGCCGCGAAGAAGTACGACATCGAGGCGTGGTTCCCGGGGCAGGGCCGCTACCGGGAGATCACGTCGACGTCGAACACGACCGACTACCAGTCGCGCCGCCTCGACGTCCGCTTCCGCACCGACTCCGGGCCCGAGTTCGCCCACACGCTGAACGGCACCGCCGTCACCGCGCGGGCGATGATCGCCGTGCTCGAGAACTACCAGGAGGAGGGCGGCGCGGTTGCCGTCCCGAACGTCCTGACCCGCTTCGGCGCGCCGGCCCGGATCGACCCCGGAGACTAGTCGCTCCAGCTAGAGACCGACGACCTGCTCGACGGGCGCCGGCAGGAGCGCGCTCACCACCGTCTCGAAGATGTCCGCCCCGTTGAGCACGTACTCGGACGTGAACTCGACGGCGCCGTTCAGCTCGAGGACGACGTAGCCGCCGTCGGTCAGCGGCAGGAGGTCGACCCCGACGAAGTCGCCGCAGGCCGCGGCGGCCGCGTCGAGGGCGAGCAGCGCCGCCTGCGGGGGCGGATCCACGGGAACACGCACGGCTCCGAGCGCGACGTTCGTCCGCCATTCGCCGTAGCCGGCCAGCCGCTTGACGGCGCCGACGACGCGGCCGCCGGCGACGAGCACGCGCAGGTCGTACCCGACCGGGGGGACGAGCTCCTGCACGAGCACTCCCTGCCGCCCGAACCAGCGCCGGCGCGAGAGCCGCCTCAGCGTCGCCCTGAGCTGAGGGCGCGTGGTGCAGAGGACGACGTCCCTGCCCCAGCTGCCGAAGCGCGGCTTCAGCACGGCGGGGAGCTCGATGTCGGACGGCGAGCTCCCGGGGCCGTAGTGCGAGGTGCGCGGGTGCGGGACGCCGGCCTGGCCGAGCCTGATCGCGGTGGCGAGCTTGTCGTGGGCCGCGAGGAGCGCCTCGGGCCCGTTCAGGACGCGCGCACCGCGGTCGGCAGCCGCCCTGAGCTCGCCCAGTCCGCGCTCGATGCCGTCCAGCGACGCGAGCACGTCCAGCCTGCCGAGGACGGTGCCGCCCGCGGCGACGCGTCGTCCGATCTCGCTCGGAGCCACCAGGCTCGCGTCGTACCCGAGTCTCCCGCAGGCGGACACGAGGCCGAGGTTGGCCGTCGTCGGGCCGCCGGCGACGGAGAAGGAGGTCATCGCCGCAAGTCTCGACCCAGGCGGTCCCGGCGTCTATCGGTGCTCCCCTGTATCCATCCCGGGGACGGGCACCCAGGCGGGCTACGGTTCGATGAGCCCCAGGCGGATCGCGTAGCGCGTCAGCTCGACCCGGTCGCGCATGCCGAGCTTCTCGAGGATGTTCGCACGGTGGCGCTCGACGGTCTTGACGCTGATCACGAGCAACGCCGCGATCTCCTTCGACGAATGACCCTCGGCGACGAGCTTCAGGATCTCCGACTCCCGTGGCGTCAGGACGGTTCCCGGGGCGTCCTCGCCCCTGGCGCCGCCCTCGAGATAGTTCCGGATCAGGGCGGAGACGGCGGCCGGGTAGAGGAAGGGCTCGCCCCGCATCGACGCCCGGCACGCCTCCACCAGGTCCCGGTCGGCGACGGACTTGAGCACGTACCCGGACGCGCCCACGCGCAGCGCCTCGAAGAAGTACTGCTCGTTGTCGTACATCGAGAGGATGAGGATGCGCACCTCCGGGCGGCGACGCGAGATCTCGCGAGCCGCCTGGAGCCCCGTCATCCGCGGCATGGCCACGTCCAGCACGGCCAGGTCGACGTCGTCCTCCAGCACCCGCTCGATCGCCTCGGCGCCGTCGCCGGCCTCGGCCACCACCTCGAGGTCGTGCTCCCCGTCGAGGACGAGCCGCAGGCCCTTGCGGACGACGGCGTGGTCGTCTGCGAGCAGGATCCGCGTCCTCAGCCCTTCGCTCATAGGCCAACCTTTGGCCTCTGAGCGAGGGGAGGGTGTGTGAGGGAACCGGGAGGTTCCCTCACTGTCTCAAAGAAGGGGGGCCGTGGGGGAAACATGGTTGCCCCCACGGGAGCGAGCCGGAGGCGAGGGACGCTCATGCGGGCTGCTCCGGCGCGGCCGGGACGTCCAGGGTGATCTCCACGCCCGAGCCCTCCGGTCGCGCCCTCAGGGAGAAGTCGGCGCCGACGAGGATCGCCCGCTCCCGCATCCCGCGCACGCCGCCGCCGTCCGGCCGCACCCCGTTCAGGCCCTTGCCGTCGTCCGCGATCCGCAGGACCACGCCGGCCGGGCTCCGCTCGAGCGTCAGCTCGACCTCCGTGGCCTCCGAGTGGCGGGCCGCGTTCGTCAGGCTCTCCTGCGCGACCCGGTAGACGGCGAGCTCCGCCTCCTTCGTCAGCTCCGGGAGGCTCGGCTCGAACCGGCGCGCGACGTGGATCGCCGTGCGGCGCTCGAAGCTGGCGGCATAGGCCGTGAGGGCGCTGACGAGCCCCAGGTCGTCGAGAACGCCGGGCCGCAGGCTCTGCGCGATCCGCCGCACCTCGTCGAGGCTCGAGCGGGCGGCTTCCTGAGCGTCCTCGATCCGCTCGCGCACCTCACCCGGATCGCCCGCGAGGGCCTGCTTCAGCTGCAGGAGCACCGCGGTCAGGCTCTGCCCGATCTCGTCGTGGAGCTCCTGCGCGATACGCCGGCGCTCGGCCTCCTGCCCGGCGAGGACGCGCCGGGCGGCGACCCGGCGCTCCGACTCGAGCCGGTCGAGCATGTCGTTGAAGGTCTTGATCAGCTCGGCGATCTCGCTCGACCCGGAGAGCGCGAGGCGCTCGCCGGGCCGGAGCAGGTCGACCCGCTTCATCAGGCGTGTGAGCCGCTCCAGGGGAGCGAACGAGACCCGCAGGAGCATCAGGTTCGCGCCGAGGAGCGCCGCCAGGCCGCCGACGAGCACGATCGCCTCCGCCGGCGTCAGGGGCGAGCTCACGGTGGCGGGCGAGACGGCGAGAACGACGACCCCGGCGATGAACACG
>Ga0268386_10001148_pt1 | contig 17921 bp, 30 predicted proteins | sample RVTome_15_FD_200260 | JGI IMG/M metagenome (GOLD analysis project Ga0268386, IMG submission 200260) | Soil microbial communities from uranium-contaminated site in the Upper Colorado River Basin, Wyoming, United States - RVT150D86... ...
GGGGTGACGAGGAGACCGGCCAAACAATCATCTCCGGCATGGGGGAGCTGCATCTGGAGATCCTCGTGGATCGACTCCTCCGCGAGTTCAAGGTCGATGCCTCGGTGGGTACGCCGCAGGTGGCCTATCGCGAGACCATCCGCAAGGGCATCGAAAAGATCCAGTACAAACATGTCAAGCAGACCGGTGGCAAAGGCCAGTACGCGGACGTGGTGATCAGTCTCGAGCCGACCGGTCCGGGCGGTGGCTACGAGTTCGTCGATCAGATCAAGGGCGGCTCGGTTCCTCGAGAATTCATCCCATCCGTCGATGCCGGCATCGAAGATGCCCTCGATCAGGGAATACTGGCCGGCTATCCCCTCGTGGACGTGCGCGCCATCCTCGTTGACGGTTCCTCACACGATGTCGACTCATCGGAGATGGCGTTCAAGATCGCCGGCTCAATGGTGTTGCAGGAAGCGGCCCGCAAGGCGGGGGTCAAACTCCTGGAGCCGGTCATGGACGTCGAGGTGACCACCCCGGAGGAATACATGGGTGATGTCATCGGCGATCTCAACGGTCGTCGGGGGAAGGTCGAGGGCATGAACCAACGTGGCAACAGCCAGGTGATCAAGGCCCAGGTGCCGATGTCGGAGATGTTCGGCTACGCCACCGATCTGCGTTCCAAGACACAGGGACGTGCCACTTACTCGATGCAATTCAACTCATATCAGGACGTGCCCGACTCGATCGCCGAGCAAATCGTGGCGCATCGTCGCGGTGAGGCTTAGTCGTATGCGACCGACCACTCAGGACAACTAGGAGAGACGAATGGCCAAGGCAAGGTTTGAGCGTACGAAGCCTCATGTGAATGTGGGGACGATGGGTCATATTGATCATGGGAAGACGACGTTGACGGCTGCGATTACGAAGACGTTGGCGGAGCGTGTTGGGGGGGATAACACGTTTTGGGAGTTTGATCAGATTGATAAGGCTCCGGAGGAGCGGGAGCGGGGGATCACTATTTCGATTTCTCATGTGGAGTATGAGACTTCGGTTCGTCATTATGCGCATGTGGATATGCCGGGTCATGCGGATTACATCAAGAACATGATTACGGGTGCGGCGCAGGTGGATGGTGCGATTTTGGTGGTGTCGGCTGCTGATGGTCCGATGCCTCAGACTAGGGAGCATGTGTTGTTGGCTCGTCAGGTTGGGGTGCCTTCGATTGTGGTGTTTTTGAACAAGGTTGACATGGTTGATGATGAGGAGTTGTTGGATCTGGTGGAGTTGGAGGTCAGGGATTTGTTGACTGAGTATGAGTTTCCTGGTGATGAGGTTCCGGTGGTGAGGGGTTCGGCGTTGCGGGCGTTGGATGGGGATGAGGGGTCTCAGGATCAGGTGATGGAGTTGATGGATGCTGTGGATTCGTATATTCCGGAGCCGGAGCGGGATACCGAAAAGCCGTTTCTTATGAGCATTGAGGATGTGTTCAGTATTACGGGTCGGGGGACTGTGGTTACTGGGCGGATTGAGCAGGGGGTTCTCAATGTGAATGAGGAGGTGGAGATTGTGGGGATCCGGGATACTCAGAAGACGGTGGCTACTGGGATTGAGATGTTCCGGAAATTGTTGGATCAGGGTGTGGCTGGGGACAATGTGGGGGTGTTGTTGCGGGGGATTGGTAAGGATGATGTGGAGCGGGGTCAGGTGTTGGCGAAGCCGGGGTCGATTACTCCGCATACTGATTTCGAAGCTCAGGTTTATGTGTTGACTAAGGAGGAGGGGGGTCGGCATAACCCGTTTTTCCCTGGTTATCGTCCCCAGTTTTATTTTCGTACTACCGATGTGACCGGGTCGGTTGGCCTGCCCGAAGGCACTCAGATGGTGATGCCTGGGGATAACACGCAGATGACTGTGGAGTTGATCGCTCCGATCGCCATGGACGAGGGTCTCCGTTTCGCCATCCGAGAAGGCGGCCGCACCGTCGGCGCCGGCCGCGTAACCAGGATCAACAAATGAGTGCCTCATCTGTTGATCAGTATCAGGTATCACGTACTAGGTCCAAAGACCGATCCGAGCACCTGGTACCCAGTACTCAGACCTCGGTGATCGGAGATCACTGATGGCTGATCAAAAGATTCGCATCCGACTGAAGGCCTACGACCACAACGTGGTCGACGAGTCTTCGAAGAAGATCACAGAGACTGTGCTGCGCACTCAGGCCAAGATCAAAGGCCCGGTGCCACTACCGACGGAGATCCATCGCTACTGCGTGATCCGTGGGCCCCATGTCCACAAGACCGGACGTGAGCATTTCGAGATGCGGATCCACAAGCGTCTCATTGACATCCTCGACCCGACACCCAAGACGGTGGATTCCCTGATGCGGCTGGAACTGCCCGCAGGCGTGGAAGTGGAGATCAAGTTATGAGTGGCTCGCTGCGCTCGCCAGTATCAAGTACCAGGTATCAGGTACAAGGAAAGAGCTCAGGTCCGAGTACCGAGTACCTAGTACCTAGTACCGAAGGGGTCGCGTGATGGGCTCACTCAACGGAATCTTGGGTACGAAACTCGGCATGACCCAGATCTTCGACGACCAGGCACGGTCGATTCCGGTCACCGTCGTCAAGGCCGGGCCGATTCGCGTCGTCCAGATCAAGACGATTGCCAAGGATGGCTACAACGCGATTCAGATCGCCTACGGCGAGACCACGCCCGGCAAGGTCAACAAGCCCACCGCAGGTCACTACGCCAAGGCCGGGGTCGCCCCGGCAAACCACCTCATCGAGGTGAAGGTCAGCGATCCCTCCGAGTTCAAAGTGGGTCAGGAGATCAAGGTCGAGGAGATGTTCGAAGTCGGTGTCAAGGCCGACGTCAGTGGTGTCTCCAAGGGCAAAGGGTTCAGCGGTGTCATGAAACGGCACAACTTCGCGGGTCAGGGCGCCTCACATGGCAACCACAAAAAGCACCGCGCACCCGGCTCGATCGGTGCATGTGCCACCCCCTCCCGTGTCTTCAAGGGCATGCGCATGGCAGGTCGCATGGGTGGGGAGAAAGTCACTACTCTGAATCTCGAGGTGGCCGGTGTCGACGCCGAGCGCGGTCTTCTCATGCTCAATGGCTCCGTTCCCGGACCTAAAGGGTCGGTCGTCTTCGTTCGGGAGGCGGTGAAGGCACATGGCTGACATCAAGGCACCACTCTTCAAGTCGGACGGCAAAGCCAGCGGCGACATCAAGCTCGACGCCGAGGTTTTCGGCATCGAGCCCAACCTGGACGTCCTCCATCAGGTGGTCACCGCCCAACTCGCCGCAGCCCGCTCCGGCACTGCGTCGACCAAGCGTCGATCTCAAGTGCGTGGTGGTGGCCGCAAGCCCTGGCGCCAAAAGGGTCTTGGCCGTGCTCGGCACGGCTCGATCCGCTCCCCGATCTGGGTGGGCGGCGGGATCGCCCACGGCCCCCAACCACGTGACTACGCCCAGCGGACCCCCAAGAAGATGAAGCGGCTTGCATTGCGCAGCGCCCTCTCGGCACGTGCTGCCGAGGCAGCGATCAGGGTCGTCGACGACATCGATTGGGCGACACCAAAGACGAAGCAGGCGATCAGCCTGCTCGATGCGATCGATGCAAAAGGGAAGACGCTCGTGGTGCTCACCCAACTCGGTGGGGCCGCAGGCAAGTCGTTCCGCAACCTACCCGCTGTGCGGCTGGTCGAGCCCGGGCATCTCACCGCATATGACGTCCTCTGGTCCGATCGAGTGATCTTCACCTCCCACACGGTGGGCTCGGTCGGCCGAACCAGCACCTACGAGGTCAGCGAGAGCGACTTCGTCAAGGAAGATGATGGAGCTGAGTCCTGATGAGAACCGTTCACGACATCATCCTTGCTCCGGTGGTCTCGGAGAAGTCATACGACCTGATCGAGAAGAACAACACGTACACCTTCGAGGTGGACCCCCGCTCCAACAAGGAGCAGATCAAGCACGCCGTGGAGAAAGTGTTCGATGTCAAGGTCCTCAGGGTCAACACCATGAACCGCAAGGGCAAGGTCAAGCGCACCGGCTACAAGCTGGGGAAGCGCAAAGACGTCAAGCGGGCCGTGGTGACACTCGCCGAAGGCAATTCAATAGATCTTTTCGGAGTCTGAGATGGCAATAAACAAACGCAAGCCAACCTCGCCTGGACGTCGATTCCAGACGGTATCGGACTTCGCCGAGATCACGGATTCGAAGCCGGAAAAGTCGTTGATCGCCAAGAAGTCAAAGACCGGTGGCCGTAACACCGACGGCCGGGTCACCTCGCGTCATCGTGGCGGGGGCCACAAGCAGCGCTACCGCATCGTCGACTTCAAGCGGGACAAGGACGGGATCCCAGCCCGTGTCGCCTCTATCCAGTATGACCCCAACCGCAATGCCCGCATCGCCCTGCTGCACTACGCCGATGGGGAGAAGCGATACATCCTCGCCCCGGTGGGGGTCAAGGTCGACGATCGTCTCAACTCCGGTTCGGGTGCCGACATCCGGCCGGGCAACGCCCTTCCTCTCCGCAATGTCCCGGCGGGAACGATGGTCCATGCCATCGAGATGCGGCCCGGAGGTGGGGCGAAGGTGGCCCGTTCCGCCGGCTCCGCGGTGCAGTTGATGTCAAAGGAGGGTGACCTCGCCCTCCTCCGGCTTCCTTCTGGTGAAGTGCGTCAGGTACCGCTCGACTGCAAGGCGACCGTCGGTCAGGTCGGCAACACCGAGGCCGAGCTGATCAAGCTGGGTAAGGCGGGGCGCAACCGCTGGAAGGGGGTACGCCCCCAAACTCGCGGTGTGGCCATGAACCCCGTCGACCACCCCCTGGGTGGTGGCGAAGGCAAGTCCTCCGGTGGACGTCACCCGGTCAGCCCCTGGGGCAAGGGAGAGGTCCGCACCCGTTCAAAGAAAAAGGCTTCAAACAAGTACATCGTGCGTCGTCGCACGAAGAAAGGACGTCGCTGATGTCTCGATCCCTCAAGAAGGGCCCCTTCGTCGACGACCATCTGGCCAACAAAGTCGACGAGCTCAATCGCACCAATCAGAAGCGTGTGATCAGAACCTGGTCACGTCGCTCCACGATCATCCCCGAGATGATCGGGCACACGATTGCGGTCCACGACGGACGCAAGCACGTGCCCGTTTACATCACCGAGTCGATGGTTGGTCACAAACTCGGTGAGTTCGCTCCCACGCGTACGTTCCGCGGACACGCGGAGAAGGCGGCAATGAGGCGATGAAGGTGAGAGCGCACAACCGTTTCGTTCGGCAGTCCCCATACAAGGTGCGGCGGGTGCTCGATCTGGTCCGGGGTCTCCCGGTCGAAGAGGCAGAGCATGTGTTGCGTCTCACCAACCGGGCGGCGGCCAAGCCGATCGCCAAGGCTCTCGGCTCCGCCATCGCCAATGCCGAGCACAACCACGCCCTCGACGCCGAGGATCTAGTCGTCGCAGAAGCGTTCGCCGACGAGGGTCCGACATTGCGGCGTTTCAAGCCGCGCGCCCGGGGACGGGCCACCCGTATCGACAAGAGAACAAGCCACATCACGATCGTGCTTTCGGATGTGAACGATGTGGACATGAATGAGGAGGTGAGCTGATGGGTCAGAAAGTACACCCTTATTCATTCCGTTTGGGCGTCGCCACCGACTGGAAGTCGAAGTGGTTCTCCACCAAGGAGTATGTCGACTTCGTCAACGAAGATTGGAAGATTCGCGAGTGGCTTCGAGACGAGCTGATTCGTGGTGCGGTGTCGCGGGTCGACATCGAGCGCACCCGGGACCGTCTCATCGTCGACATCCACACCGCACGTCCCGGTGTTGTCATCGGGCGTAAGGGATCGGAAGCCGAGCGTCTCCGCACCCATCTCGAAGAGATGACCGGTGGTCGCGTCAAGCTGAACATCAACGAGGTCAAGGATCCCGACCTGGACGCGACACTGCTCGCCCGCGGTATTGCTGACCAGCTGGAGAACAGGATCGCGTTCCGCCGTGCCATGAAGCGTGCGGTGGCATCTGCTCTCAAAGCCGGCGCCGAGGGTGTTCGCGTCGAGTGCAAAGGGCGACTCGGCGGGGCCGACATGGGTCGTCGCGAGTGGTATCGGGAAGGTCGCGTGCCTCTCCACACGCTCCGGGCAGACATCGACTTCGGCACGGCGACGGCCAGGACCACGGTCGGCGCCATTGGTGTCAAGGTTTGGGTCTATCGCGGAGAGGTAGTCGAGAGAGGTCCGGTCTCCGGCGAGCGGATCGCTGCCGAGGCCGACCTAGCCACGGGGGGCCCCGCCCGTCGCACCCAGAAGAGCTTGAAGTCTCGGGCCGAGGAGGCCGCGGGCGAGAAGAAGCCGCGACTCATCGAGGCCGGCGGAGGGAAACGACCCGTCGTCGAGTCCGGTGAGCCAGAAGGCGGTCGTCGTCTCATCGAGGCCGGTGGGGGACGTCGTCCCACTGCGGCTGAGGCCAAGGTCCAGTATGAAAGTGCCCGGGAAGAGCAGGAGGTCGTCGAGGAAACCGGCGACGTTCCCGAAATCGCAGAAGAGACGGCCGAGCAGAGCACGCCCCCGGAAGCGGTTGAGCCCGAAGCCACAGAAGAGTCGGAGGAGGAGACTTCAGCAGAGGCTGCCGAAGAGTCCGAAGCCGACGAAGCCAAGTCAGAAGAAGAGTGAATGATGTCCGAGTACCGAGTACCTAGTACCGAGTACGCCCGAGCGAAGCGAGGGCATGCATGTTGATGCCAAAGCGAACCAAGCACCGCAAGGTGCACCGCGGGCGCATGTCCGGCGTCGCCAAAGGTGGGACCAAGGTCAACTTCGGTGAGTACGGGTTGCAGGCCCTCGAGCCGGGCTGGATCACCGCCCGTCAGATCGAGTCGGCCCGTGTCGCCATCACTCGGGCGGTCAAGCGTGGCGGGAAAGTGTGGATCACCATCTTTCCCGACAAGCCGGTGACCCAAAAACCCGCCGAGACGCGTATGGGCTCTGGCAAGGGAAACCCGGAGTTCTGGGTGTCTGTCGTGAAACCAGGAAGGGTCATGTTCGAGCTCGCCGGTGTGGACGAAGCCCTGGCGAGGGAAGCCATGCGCAAGGCCGGCCACAAGCTTCCCATCCGGACCAGAGTCGTGACGCGGGAGGACGCATGAAGGTCGAAGAGCTCCGCGAGCTACCTGGCGACGAGTTGATGGACGCCCTTGTCGAGGCGAAGGAAGAACGATTCAATCTGCGCTTCCAGGTAGCCACGAACCAACTGGACAACACCGCCCGGCTCAAGCAGGTGAAGAAAGAAATCGCACGCCTCCTCACGGTTTTGCGAGAGCGAGAGATGGCTGATGCCAAGGAGAATGCCGATGGCTGACAACGCCGTTACGAGAAGCAGCCGGAAGGTGCGGGTCGGCGTGGTCGTCTCCGACAGCCGGGACAAGACGGTAACCGTCGAAGTCCCGAGCTCGTCCCGTCATCCCCGGTACGACAAGATCGTGCGGACATCCGCCAAGTTCCATGCCCATGACGAGACCAACGACGCCCACGTCGGAGACACGGTCCGGATCATGGAGACTCGCCCCCTTTCCAAACAGAAGAGGTGGCGTGTCGTCGAGGTCGTGGAGCGTGCTCGATGATCCAGCAGGAATCCCGACTGAAGGTGGCCGACAACACCGGTGCGCGCGAGGTGCTCTGCATCCGCGTGCTCGGCGGTTCGTCACGCCGCTATGCCGGGATCGGCGATGTCATCGTCGGCACGGTCAAGGAGGCCACGCCCGGCGGATCGGTCAAAAAGGGCGAGGTGGTGAGGGCAGTGGTGGTCCGGACCAAGAAAGAAGCGCGTCGTCAGGACGGCACATACATCCGGTTCGACGACAACGCCTGTGTGATCATCGACACCAACCGGCAGCCACGGGGAACCCGCATCTTCGGGCCCGTGGCACGCGAACTCCGTGACGAGCGCTTCATGAGAATCGTCTCCCTCGCCCCCGAGGTGCTCTGATGATGGTGGCCGACTTCGCCCGTCCGGCTCCTGGGCTGGTATCTCAGTTGACTGCGGGGGATCAATCCACGCGGCTCGCCGTTCGTGCTTCGTCCGCCGGGCGAACAGACGCCGGTCGGCCGCAGCTGCCGCGCCCACAGGAGGTTTGTTGATTATGAAACTACGTAAAGGTGACACCGTGATGGTCATTGCCGGCAAAGACGCCGGCAGAGAGTCGACCGTCTCTCGCGTCTATCCGGGCAAGAACAAGATCCAGGTTGAGCGGGTCAACACCGCCAAGCGTCACACCAAGCCGACCGGTCAGACCATGCAGGGCGGAATCATCGACAAGGACATGCCCCTCGATGTCTCCAACGTGATGATCGTCTGTGAGAAATGCGGGCCTACCCGCATCGGGCATCGCGTCAACGACAAAGGGAAAAAGGTTCGTGTCTGTGTCAAGTGTGGAGGTGACCTGTGAGCGACAGGCCACGGCTGAAGGTCAGATTCGACGAGGAGATCCACGCCAATCTGCAAGAACAGCTCGGCTACGACAACCCGATGAAGGTGCCGACGCTTGAGAAGATCGTGCTCAACATGGGCCTCGGCGAGGCCATCCAGGACAAGAAGGCAATCGACGAAGCCATCGACGAGCTCGGACTCATCGCAGGCCAGCGGCCCAGGGTGAACAAGGCGAGAAAGTCGATTGCCAACTTCAAATTGCGGGAAGGGACACCCATTGGGGTGTCCGTGACCTTGCGGGGGCGCCGCATGTGGGAGTTCTTCGACAGGCTGATCTCGGTGGCGATCCCCCGGGTCCGAGATTTTCGCGGGCTGAACCCGAGGGCGTTCGACGGGAGGGGTAACTACAGCGTTGGTGCCTCCGAGCAGCTGATCTTTCCCGAGATCGATTTCGACCAGGTGACCACCACCCGCGGCATGAACATCACGATCGTGACCACGGCCGAAGACGACGAGGCCGGGAAGGCATTGCTCGATGCATTCGGATTTCCCTTCCGCAGGGTCGAGACACAGGTTTAGCGGTTTAGGAGCTGATAACAGATGGCCAAGAAATCAATGGTTGCAAAGGCGAACAGAAAGCCGAAGTTCAAAGTGCGGGGCTACAACCGCTGCAAGCGGTGTGGGCGAGCCAGGGCCTACATAAGAGACTTCGGAATGTGCCGCATTTGCGTCAGGGAGCTCGCCAGTCGTGGCGAACTGCCCGGAGTGAGAAAGGCTTCATGGTGACAATGGTTACGGATCCCATCGCCGACATGCTCACCCGAATCCGCAATGCAGTGGCGGTTGGACATGAGCGGGTCGCGATGCCGGCATCGAAGCAGAAAGTGAACATCGCCCGCATCCTCGCCGACGAGGGTTTCATCGACCGATACGAGGTCGTCGAAAATGGTCACCGGAGCGAGCTGGAGTTGGTGCTCCGCTATGCCGAGCGTCGTCGCCCCGTGATCCTGGGTCTGAAGCGCGTCTCGCGTCCCGGTCATCGCGTTTACGCCGGAGCCAGGGAGCTGCCTCGCGTCCAGGGAGGTTTGGGAGTCGCGGTGGTGTCGACCAGCCAGGGCCTGATGCCGGATCGCGAGGCGCGCAAGCGTCGTCTCGGTGGCGAAATCGTCTGCGAGGTTTGGTGATGAGCCGCGTCGGTAACAAGCCGGTCGAACTGCCCGAAGGCGTCGATGTGACGATCGATGGCCAGGCTGTGACGGTCAAGGGCTCCATGGGTGAGCTCAACCGCTCTTTTCACGAGCGAATTGGTTTTGACATGGACAATGGCACCGTCACCGTCACCAGACCCGATGATTCCCGTGAGTCGCGTGCTCTGCACGGCCTCAGCCGCGCGTTGCTGGCGAACATGGTCATCGGTGTGTCCGACGGCTACCGGAAGGAACTGGAGATCCAGGGTGTCGGCTACCGCGCGTCCCTGAAGGGCCAGGACATCGAGTTGCTCGTCGGGTTCAGCCACCCGGTCACAGTCGAGGCGCCCGAGGGCGTCACATTTGAGGTCCCCGAGCCGACCAGGATCCTCGTCTCCGGAATCGACAAAGAGCAGGTCGGCCAGGTAGCCGCCAATATCCGCAAGGTCCGTCCCCCCGAGCCCTACAAGGGCAAAGGTATCCGCTACGTCGGCGAGTACGTGAGGCGCAAGGCCGGAAAGGCAGGTAAGTGATGAAGGGTACGGATACCCGCAGTCGCCGCCAGGCCCGGGTACGGAGGAAGCTGCGAGGAACAGCGGATCGCCCGCGCTTGTCCGTCTATCGAAGCAATCGATACATCTACGCCCAGGTGATCGATGACATCCAGGGTGTGACCGTCGCCGCCGCGTCGTCCCAGGAACCAGGTCTCAGGTCGGATCGTCTCAATGTGGAGACGGCGACGAAAGTCGGCACTCTGGTGGCGGATCGCGCCAAGGAAGCCGGAGTCACCGCGGTGGTCTTCGACCGCGGCGGTTACAAGTACCACGGCAGGTTGAAGGCTCTCGCTGACGCCGCCCGCGAAGCAGGATTGGAGTTCTAATGGCGAGACAACAACGCCCCGGTTCCGACCAGAGCCAATATGACGAGCGAGTCATCCAGATCAACCGTGTTGCCAAGGTGGTGCAGGGCGGACGCCGTTTCAGCTTCACGGCATTGGTTGTCGTCGGTGATGGCAACGGCAAGGTGGGGGTCGGTTACGGGAAGGCCAAAGAGGTCCCCGCAGCCATCCAGAAGGGAATGGAGCAGGCTCGGCGCTCCATGCAGGTGGTGCCCATGGCCGGCCAGACCATCGTTCACCAGATCACCGGGGTCCACGACGCCGCCTCGGTGCTCATCAAGCCTGCCGCCCCGGGTACTGGTGTGATCGCCGGTGGAGCGGTCCGTCAGATTTTGGAAGCAGCCGGGATCAAAGATGCCCTGGCCAAGTCGCTGGGCTCGCCGACACATCTCAATGTCGCCAAGGCAACGATGAACGGGCTCCTCGGTCAACGTCGTCCCGACGAAGTCGCCCGGCTCCGGGGTAAGAAAGTCGAAGACATCACGCCTCCGGGTCTGCTTGCCGCCTACAACACCACCGAGTCGCTTCGTGCGGCACCATCGGAGCCCAAGTAGGTAGGTCATGGCAAGGAAAAAGAATCAGGTAGTGAAGGTGACGCTTCGCCGGAGCACCATCGGGGAGAAGCCCAAGACGAGGGCTACAGTCGAAGGCCTGGGATTGAAGCGGATCCATCAGACGGTGGAACAAGTCGATTCCCCCAGCCTCCGCGGCATGCTGGCCAAGGTCAGCCATCTGGTTGAGGTCGAGGAGAGCTAATGAGTGAAGAGAAGAAGGAACAACTCAAACTGCATCACCTGACGCCGGCGCCCGGATCGAAGAAAAAGAAGATTCGTGTCGGTCGCGGTGAAGGCGGTCGTCGAGGCAAGACTGCCGGACGGGGGACCAAGGGTCTCAAGGCACGCAGCAAGCTTCGCCCAGGCTTTGAGGGTGGCCAAACCCCTCTGGCGATGCGTCTCCCCAAGCTGAAGGGGTTTACCAACCCCAACAAGGAGGCTTTTGCCATCGTGAATCTGAGCTCCTTCGAGGACTTTGATGCAGGCAGCGAGATCACACCGGAGACGTTGCGGGAGCGTGGTTTGATCAGACATCGCGGCCGCGTCAAGGTGCTCGCCGAGGGCGAGCTGGACAAGGCCCTGACCGTGAAGGCTCATGCTTTCAGCACGTCGGCCAAGGCCAAGATCGAGGCGGCTGGCGGAACCGTCGAGATCATCGATCAGCGATGATCTCGCCGTCCCACCAGCAGTACTCGGTACCAGGTACCAGGTACCAGGAAGGTCCTAGTACAAAGTACCAAATACCTGCTAGGTCTGTCCCCCAACCACCGACAAACCTGTAACTCAATGCTGTCTATCTACCGGAACATGTTCAAGGTCCCGGACCTCCGGGTGAAGATCCTCTTCACACTGTTCATATTCGCCGTGTACAGGCTGGGCACCGCCATCCCGGTGCCGGGGATCGATCTCGACGCAGTCGAGCTTTTCCAGGAGCAGCAGCAGGCGGGTGGTATCTACGGGCTGATCAACCTCTTCTCCGGCGGTGCTCTTGAGCAGTTCTCGGTGTTCGCCCTGGGGATCATCCCCTACATCACCGCATCGATCATCATGCAGCTGCTCGCCGTGGTGATCCCCCGACTTCAGGCTCTCCAGGAGGAAGGCGAGTCGGGGCGGAAGGTGATCACCCAATGGACCCGCTACCTGACAGTTATCCTGGCTCTCATCCAGTCCACGGGCTTTACTTTCCTCTTCCACTCCGGGCAGTTCACCGGTGGCATCGATCTGATCCCCAACTACACACCCGGACGTGTGATCCTCATCGTGCTCACCATGACCGCGGGGACTGCGATGGTGATGTGGCTCGGGGAGTTGATTACCCAGCGAGGAGTCGGCAACGGGATGTCGCTGATCATCTTCGTGGCCATCCTCAGCCAGTTCCCCTCGGTGTTCGTCAGCATCTGGGGTCAGACCTGGGAGGTCGGTTTTGGCGAGAGGTTCATCGTCATCGTGGCCATCTTCTTGTTGATGATCGGGGCCATCATCTATGTCGACCAGGGCCAGCGTCGCATCCCCATACAGTTCGCCAAGAGGGTGCGGGGCCGTCGGGTGATGGGTGGCCAGTCGACATACATCCCTCTCAAGGTCAACACCGCCGGTGTGATCCCGGTGATCTTCGCCACGTCGGTGTTGCTCATCCCGTCGCTGATCATCACCGCGATCCCATCCGATGCCGCTTGGCTTCAAGCGATCTTCCGCTGGATCGACACCAACCTCGGATCGGGTGCCAATGCGGTGAGTTGGTGGTACATAGGCATCCTCTTCGCCCTGATTGTGTTCTTCACCTACTTCTACACCGCGATCCAGTTCGACCCCGAGCAGCAGGCGGAGATGATCCAGCGTCAGGGCGGATTCATCCCCGGTGTCCGCCCGGGGCGGCAGACCTCCCGCCATCTGGGCCACATCCTCAACCGGATCACCCTGCCCGGCTCGATCTTCCTGGCCACGATCTCGATCCTGCCGGCCATCGCCGGTGCCGTCTGGAACATCCAGATTGCTTTCTCCGGGGTGTCCATCCTCATCGTGGTGGGAGTCGCGCTGGAGACCATGAAACAGATCGAGAGCCAGCTGACGATGCGCAACTACGAGGGCATCTTGACGTGATGACGGCGGGCGATTTCGCCGGAAACTGGAGCCGTACACAGTGAGGCTCCTCTTTATCGGTCCCCCCGGTGCCGGCAAGGGGACCCAGGCCGGGAAGGTGGCGGCAAGGCTGGGGATCCCACATGTCTCCACCGGTGACATGTTTCGTGATCACGTCTCGCGCGGCACCGAGCTCGGCAAGAAAGTCGAAGCGATCTTGGCTGGCGGGGATTACGTGCCAGACGAGATCACCGTCGCCATGCTCAGTGAGCGGATCGCACAAAACGATGCCCGGGCAGGATTCATCCTCGACGGCTTCCCCCGCACCGAAGCCCAGGTCGCCTCCCTCGACCGTCTCCTGGGTGCGGGCGTCCTGGACAATGTCGTTGTGTTCGAGGTCGACGAGGACGTGCTCACCGAGCGTCTCATCTCCAGGGGACGCGACGATGACAACGAGGACACGATCCGATATCGGCTCAAGATCTATCTGGAGCAGACCCAGCCCCTCATCGACATCTACGAGGCGCGCCGCGTCGTCGTGTACGTCGACGGCGTCGGTGAAGTCGACGAAGTAACCGAGCGGATACTGTCCATACTCGAGGCATGACCGAACACTGAGCCGATGATCACGATCAAGAGCCGACGCGAGTTCGCCAAGATGCAAAAGGCGGGTGCAGCTGTGGCCGCGGTTCACGAGGCGGTGAGAGAGGCGGCCGGCTCGGGAGTCACACTCCTCGCACTCGAAGACATCGGGGCGAAGGTGATCGCCGAGCACGGCTGCACCTCCTCGTTTCTCAATTATCTGGGCAACTACCCCGCCACCCTGTGTCTCTCGCCCAACGATGTGATCGTCCACGGGATCCCCAACGACTACCGGCTCAGGGAAGGCGACATCCTCTCCGTCGACGCCGGAGCCATCTTCGAAGGGTTTCACGGGGACGCCGCCTTCACCATGGGGATCGGGCAAGTCTCCGTCGACGCTCAACGGCTCATCGACGTCACCGAAGAAGGCATGTGGGCGGGTATCCGCGAGGTGCACAAGGGGAGTCGGCTCGGTGACATCGGCGCGGCGATCCACGCCGCGGGCGAGGCCAATGGATATGGGGTGGTCGAGGAATACGTCGGGCACGGCATCGGCCGCGAGATGCATGAGGAGCCCCAGGTCCCCAACTACGGCTCTCCCGGCACCGGTCTGAAGCTGAAGAGCGGGATGGCCCTGTGTATCGAGCCAATGTTCAATGCCGGAGCGCGGGAGACGAAAGTCGACGGCGATGGCTGGACCGTTCGCACCAAAGACGGCTCTTTGTCGGCTCACTGGGAACATACCGTGGCCATCACCCCCGACGGCCCAATGATCTTCACGGCCGCCGCCCAGCCGATCCCGGTCGGCGAGGCCATTACTGCTTCCTAATGCTGTAGGGGCCATATGTGGTCCCTCTGGTGTTTCATTCGAGGACGGAGTCGTTCGATCCTCGTACCAAGCGCTGTAGGGACCGTATGCGGTCCCTACAGCATTAGGAACGCGTTCACCCTCAAACTTGAGCTAGCCGCGATGGCTCGTTATCATTTGGAGGTCTTTACCGCTCTTTCTGTGGCCGAAAGACGGTTTCAGCCAGGGCACTATCGCCCGCAACCACACTGAACGCTCCGGTTGCTCCTGGTAGTGGCCTGGCGTCGCACGCGTCCGCGTGCCAGTCGAGAATTGGAGAAACACGATGAAGGTGAGACCTTCCACAAAGAAAATGTGTGAGAAGTGTCGGATAATCCGACGTCGTGGCCGCGTTTGGGTGATCTGTTCGAATCCCCGACACAAGCAGCGACAGGGTTGAGGTGACATGGCTCGCATTGCAGGAGTAGACATTCCCCGGGACAAGCGTCTCGAGATCTCACTGACTTACATCTTTGGGATCGGGCAGACCACGGCACAGAACATCTGCGCCGAGACCGACATTGACGCGTCGACTCGAGTCCGTTCCCTGACGGACGACGAGGTGGCGCGCATCCGCCGCTACATCGAGGCCAACTACAAGGTGGAGGGTGACCTCCGTCGTGAGGTTCAGCAGAACATCAAGAGAAAGATCGAGATCGGGAGCTATCAGGGCGTCCGCCATCGACGGGGACTACCCGTAAGGGGACAACGCACACATACCAATGCTCGCGGCCGCAAGGGTCGTCGTGTTGCGATCGCCGGCAAGAAGAAAGTGACCAAGTAGTGACGTCCCGACAGCAAGGCTCCAAACGGGTTCGCCGGCGTGAGCGCAAGAACATCTCGCACGGCCAGGCTCACATCAAAGCGAGTTTCAACAACACCATCATCAACATCACCGATCAGACCGGTGCCTCCGTTGCATGGACGTCGGGTGGCTCGGTTGGTTTCAAGGGATCCCGCAAATCGACCCCCTATGCCGCTCAGGTCGCGGCCGAAGAGGCCGCCCGCCGCGCCGGCGAGCACGGCATCCGCAAGCTCGACGTCATCGTGAGTGGCACTGGCTCGGGTCGCGACACCGCGGTCCGCACTCTGCAGAACATGGGCATGGAGGTCACCTGGGTCAAAGACGTCACCCCCATCCCCCACAACGGCTGTCGCCCCAAGAAGAGACGGAGAGGCTGATGGCTCGTTACACCGGACCCGTATGCAAGCGATGCCGTCGGGCACGCACCCAGCTCTGCCAGAAGAAGCGTTGCGCAGTCGACCGTCGTCCGTATCCCCCGGGTGAGCACGGTCGAGGTCGCGTCCGGGAGAGTGACTACCAGATCCAGCTCCGGGAGAAACAGAAGCTGCGTGCAATGTATGGAGTCCTGGAGCGACAGTTCCGCCGCTACTACGAGGAGGCGGCCCGTCGTCCCGGAATCACCGGCGAGTATCTGCTCCAGATGCTGGAGCAGCGTCTGGACAACGTCGTCTGGCGTTCAGGTCTCGCTGCAACTCGCCCCCAGGCTCGCCAGCTGGTCAACCATGGCCACTTTCGGGTCAACGGGAGCAAGGTGGACATTCCCTCCTACCAGGTGCGTCCCGGTGATGTCGTCACCATCAAGGACCGTTCCAAGGATTTGATCGTCATCCAGCACTCGGTCGACACCCAGGATCGGCTCGTGCCGGACTGGATGTCGGTCGGTTACGACGATCGCCAGATCACCATCAATGATCATCCCCGCAGGGATCAGATCGACACCGACATCAACGAGCAGTTGATCGTCGAGCTCTACTCGAAGTGAGGTATCCCACTTGTTGATTGTTCAACGCCCCCAAATCGATAGCGAGGAAGTCGCCGAGCATCGTTCGCGTTTCGTCATCGAGCCACTGGAGCCTGGTTTCGGCTACACGCTCGGGAACACCATGCGCAGGACGCTGTTGTCCCGGATCCCCGGGGCCGCCATCACCTCGATCCAGATCGAAGGTGTCGAGCACGAGTTTTCGACCGTCAACGGTGTGGTCGAAGACGTCGTCGACATCATCCTCAACATCAAGCGGATCGTCGTCCACATGGACGGCGTCGATGAGCAGACCCTCTATCTGTCTGCCAAAGGTGCCGGAGACGTCACCGCCGGAGACCTCAAGCTCCCGGCAGGCGTGGAAGTGGTCAACCCGGATGCTCACATCGCCACACTGAGCGCCTCGGGGCGTCTCGAGATGGAGATGACGGTGGCTCCCGGAGTCGGCTATCGCAGTGCCGACGCCAACAAGAGCGGCTCCTCGGCCATAGGTGTCATCCCGGTCGACTCGATATTCTCACCTGTCCGCAAGGTTGCCTACCGGGTTGAGAACACCCAGGTCGGGCAGATGACCAACTACGACAAGCTCATCCTCGATGTCGAGACCAACGGCGCCATCGACCCCAACGATGCAGTGTCCTCCGCCGGGAAAACCCTCGGTGAGTTGATGGATATCTTTGCTGACGTGGGTCAGGGTGAAGGGCTCGAGCTTGTCGACGTGATCCCGGAGACTTCCGGTTCACCGGATCTCGAGCTGCCTATCGAAGCCCTCGATCTCTCGGAGCGTCCCCGCAACTGCCTGCGTCGTGCTCAGATCAAAACTGTTGGAGAGCTTGTCGAGCGCACGTCCGACGACTTGCTCAACATCACCAACTTTGGTCAGAAGAGCCTCGACGAGGTCATCGCCAAGCTCGATGAGCTGGGTCTGAGCCTCGCCGACGCACCTTCCGGGAGTGGCGACTGATGCCACGTCCCCGCAAGGGTCCCCGATTCGGCGGATCACCGTCCCACGACCGGCTGATCATGGCCAACCTGGCCACCGACTTGTTCATGCATGAGAGGGTGACCACCACCGAGGCCAAAGCCAAGGCACTCCGCCCCGTCGCCGAGAAGCTCATCACCAAGGCTCGCAAAGGCGATCTTCATTCCCGACGTGTTGTGCTGAAGACCATTCACGACAAGGCGGCTGTGGCCAAGCTGTTCGAGGATGTGGCGCCCCGCTACGAGGATCGGCCGGGTGGCTACACCCGCATCGTCAAGCTCGGCCCCCGTCGCGGCGACGGAGCGGAAGAGGCAATAATCGAACTCGTTTGAACGTTCGGCCGGCGGCCATCGCGTCGGCACTCCCCACTTGCCCGGACGTCTATCTCGCCAGAATCCCGACCAGGATGCCGAGGAGAAGAACGGATAGACCGAGAAGGAGGGCTTGGATCGGGGTGGCACGTCCGGGAAGCCATTTCGAGGCCAGGACGGTGTCGCTGTATACGACGGCTCCAAACAGCACCAGGAGGGCGCCTGCGATGAGCAGCAGGACCGAGAAGAGCCCCGGGAGCAGGATAAAGGCGACCAGAGTCGAC
>Ga0268386_10001149_pt1 | contig 17919 bp, 12 predicted proteins | sample RVTome_15_FD_200260 | JGI IMG/M metagenome (GOLD analysis project Ga0268386, IMG submission 200260) | Soil microbial communities from uranium-contaminated site in the Upper Colorado River Basin, Wyoming, United States - RVT150D86... ...
ATCACTTTGGTCATGATCTCCCCCTCTATCAGAGTTCCTGGTTATCGCCAGGTCATCCATGACCGCCCGCGATCGACGATGCGGGCACGCGCGATAATCGTCCCTCAGCGGGTTCTGCGCAAGGTTCGCTGCCAAACGAACACGTTGGCTCGCGACGAATCCAACGCGACGGAGGACTCGAAGCACTCAGGCTTTCCAAGCCATTGATTTCGGTAGAAGCGCAAAGAAATTGCATGGCAGCGCCGCTCGCGAGCAGGCCGCGCCGTGGAGTGCGGCATCTATGTAATGGGCTCCGTATTGCAGAGTCACCCCGCGCGATCACGACCGGGTCGCTGAATGCGTGTGGGTCATACGGCCTCACCTCGACGAGGCAGGGGCGATCACATCTGCCGGAACAGATGCAGGTGACTCCGGCTCACGGGCAGTTCTTCGGCACGGCCTTTGAGGTGGATGGTCGCGGTTTCATTGAGACCGCGCGTCACGTGTGCCACCGAGCTCAGATTCACGACGACCGAGCGATGCACCTGCGCGAACTGGGCGGGATCGAGTTGCGTCACGAGTTCCTTGAGCGGTGTGCGAATCACGGCCTCGCGCGGCTCGCCGGCATCGTCGCGCCACGCGATCAGCGTGTACTTCTCCTCGGAGCGCAGGAAATCGATGTCCTCCACTGGAATCAGGCGCACCGTCGGGCCGACCGACGCGCGGATCCATCGCAACGTCGCTGGTGCTGCATTCTGCTGGAGTTGTGCCGCGAGTTGCTGCAGCAACGCCTCCGTGTTGAGTGCGGGCTGCGCTGCCTGCAGCCGCTCCTTGAGGCGCGAGACCGTCTCAGCGAGACGAGCCGGCTCCACCGGCTTGACGAGGTAATCGAGCACACCCTGCGCAAAGGCCTGCACGGCGTATTGGTCGTAAGCCGTCACGAAGACGAGATGCGCGCGCCTCCCGATCCTGCGTGCAGCCTCGACACCCGTAATACCCGGCATCTGCACGTCGAGGAAGCACACGTCGGGCTTCTCTGACTCGAACTGCTGCACCGCTTCCCGACCGTTGCGTGCTCGAGCCACCACGACCAGCTCCGGCCAGGTCTCGGACAGCATCCGTTCGAGCGCGTCGCGCAGCAGGGGTTCGTCGTCCGCGATCAAAGCGGTGGGACGCCGCGGTGTCATGCGGATTCCCGCTTCGCCGGAAAATCGAGTTCGGCACACACGCCGTGTGGCTCGACTTCGAGCAGGCGCAGGTGAGCCTCTCCGCCAAAGGCGAGCTGCAGGCGCTCGCGCAGGGTCGACAGGCCCGTACCCAATCCCGCGCCCGTGGGCTGCAGACCGACGCCGGTATCGCTGACGCTGACGCGGCAACGATCGTCGCGCAGTCGTACGTCGACATCGATGCGTCCACCTTCCTCGCTCGGATCGATGCCGTGGCGAATCGCGTTTTCGACGAGCGTCAGCAACGTCATCGGCGGGCATTGCAGGTCCTTCGCGTCCGGATCGATTCGCAATGCGAACTGCAATCGGTCCGGCATGCGCATCTGCATCACATCGAGATAGGCTCGCACGAGTTCAAGCTCGTGGCCCAGTGTCGTCGCCCGCTCATGCAAGCGGGGCACAGCCGCACGCAGATAGGCGATCAGACTCTGCAATACTCGCGAGGCCTGCGGTGAGTCCGAATCCACGAGCGCCTGAACGTTGGCGAGCGTATTGAACAGGAAATGGGGTGCCACCTGGGCCTGCAACAGCCGCAGTCGCGCGTCCAATGCCTTGCGCTCGAGCTCACTGCGCTCCAGTTCGAAGGCCAGCGCCTGATGCCGCGCGAACGCATCGCGCTGGCGGACCATAGCGCCGAGTGCAACCCACGGCGCGAACAGCACGCCCAGAAAGGTCAGGATCCCGTAGCCCGAGAGCCGATCCGGGTTCTGTGCAATATCCGGGTGGCCTCCGGTCGTCACCCAGTAGGCGAGCCAGGCACCGAAGGGTATCGAAAGGAAGACGCCGACCAGTTGCAACGCCCAGCGCGGCACACGCGCAGGCGTTCGTTCCGGCCAGCGCTCGAACAGGCCGAAGACCAGCATCGCGATCAGACCGACCAGCACGAAGCGGCTGATGACGATGATCGTCGGTATCGTGTACGCGACGCTGGCCACGAGGCCGACTGCCGCCGATATGCCGACCGTGACGCGAATGCGGCGCCAGCTCCAGAGGGAGGGCGTGGTCCGTGGTCCTGCAGAAACGGAGGTGGCGTTCATGGCATCACTATAGACGTGGCAGGAGATTGCCGTCGTGGGCGTGCGACGAACGACGGTTGAGAAGGATCGAGCCGCAACGGCAGGAAGGATCGATGACGAAGGACGAAGGACGTAGGTCAGAAGCGGCGGTCGCCGCGCAGATGCGAAGCGAGTCGCCGTCCATCCCGCCGCATCGTGTCTCGCTCCAGCCCGATCGTCACTGGTCGCACCGGACTGGTATCAGCAGTGGGAAGCGAGCCACAGTGCGGACCTGCTGTAGACACCCGCTGCGCGCGATCGCAGGTGACACAGGAGCTCACGGTGACAGAACAAAGAAGCATCGGTCGCCTGATTGGCGTTTTCCTGATCGCACAGATCGTCGGCGGTGGCGTCGTCAACTTCATGCTGTTTGCACCGGTCATCACTCCCCCAGGATTTCTCGTAAATGCCGCCGCGAATTCGCTGCAGCTCAGCGTGTCGGTGCTGATCGGGTTCGTGACGGCCGCGATCTCGGTTGCGATTGCGATTGCGGTGCTGCCGATTTTCCGCAATTACAGCCACGCCCTCGCTCACTGGCTGCTGGCGCTCGCGATCGCGGGCTTCGCGCTGGCCGCAGTCGAGCAGAGCTCGGTGCTGTCGATGCTGTCGTTGAGCAAGGCCTACACGCAGGCTGAACATGCCGATGAGACGACTTACCAGGCGTTGCGCGGTGTCGTCGCCGCATCACGGAACTGGGCGCATTACACGAACCTGTTCATCGTGGGCGGCATGTTCCTGGTGCTCTACAGCCTGCTGTATCGGTTCGCGCTGATCCCACGCGCGCTGGCGATCTTCGGTCTGGTGGCTGTCATACTGCAGATGATCGCCGTCGCGATGCCGTTTTTCGGTCATCGGATCGTGATGTGGATGATCCTGCCGATGGGACTGTCCCACCTGCTGCTTGCGCTCTGGCTGACGGCGAGAGGTTTTGAGCAGCCTCCGACACGGATGGCGGCCGGGACGGCTGGTGCGGGCGGCTAGCAGTCGGTTTTCATTCTCAACTTAACGGAACGACACATGGATCCGAAACGGCCGGTGAGTGGCTGGCTCAACAGGCGGACACTGACCGTCACCCTCGTCGCAATCGGGCTTGCTGGCGGTGCTCCGAGCGCGACGCCTGTGAGGGGCGAACGCATGTCCGCGATCGTCTATCACGAGTACGGGACGGCCGACGTCCTGCGGCTCGAGGAGATCGAGAAGCCCGAGCCCGAGGAGGGCAGAGTCCTGATCAAGGTTCGCGCGGCAGCGGCCAACCCGCTCGACTGGCATTACATGCGGGGCACACCGTACCTGATGCGCATCGAGTCGGGACTCTTCAAGCCGAAGTCCCCGCGACTCGGCGCCGACATCGCGGGCGAAATCGTGGCGGTCGGTGCGAGTGTCACAGAGTTCAAACCGGGTGACGAGGTGTTTGGGACGGGCGGCGGCACCTTTGCAGAGTACGCGCGTGCGTCCGTGAAGCGCATCGCGCTAAAGCCCGCCAACCTGACCTTCGAGGAAGCCGCGGCAGTCCCGGTTGCTGCGATCACCGCGCTACAGGGTCTGCGCGACAAGGGACATCTCGGGGCAGGTCAGAAGGTCCTGATCAACGGCGCTTCAGGGGGTGTCGGGACGTTCGCGGTGCAGATTGCGAAAGCGTTCGGCGCCGAGGTCACCGGTGTCTGCAGCACGAGGAATATCGCACTGGTGCGCTCTCTCGGCGCGGACCGCGTGATCGACTATACGAAGGAGGACGTCACGCAGAGCGAGGAGCGCTATGACGTAATCCTCGACAACGTCGGCAACCTTTCATTGTCCGCGATGAAGCGTCTGTTGACGCCGCACGGCCGCGCGGTGCTGATCGGCGGCGGAGGTCCCGAAGACGGTCAATGGATCGGACCGATGGGTCGCGCGCTGCGGGCAGTTCTGTGGTCGCCATTCCTCGACCAGAAATTCGAGATGCTGCTCGCAGAGATCAACAACGAGGACCTGAACCTCCTCCGGGAGATGCTCGAAAGCGGCAAGTTGAAGCCGGTGATCGACCGGACGTACGCCCTGCACGAGGTCCCTGACGCGATCCGTTACCTCGAAACGGGTCGTGCCCGGGGGAAAGTGGTCATCGCCGCGCAGCCGGCCGACTGAGCGGCTTCACACCGGACGCCAGCGTGCTGGGCGCGTTGGCGGCGTTGGCCGCGACCTCGAGCATCCGGCGCCCTCGTGGACGCCCGAGTCGCTGCTACCATAAGCGGATCGCCAGGGATGTCGCATACCTTTTCAGTGTACTGGCACGGAGATGCCGCGCGTGGTTCACGAGCCTCTGGTGCAGTTGCTGATCCTGCTCCTCGCCGCCGTCGTGGTGGTCGTTGCCTTTCAGCGCCTGCACATTCCGTCGAGCCTCGGCTATTTGCTCGTCGGGGTACTCGTTGGACCGCACACGCCGGGGCCGGTCATCGAGGGCAATCAGCTGCGCGTGCTTGCCGAGTTCGGCATCGTGTTCCTGCTCTTCACGATCGGGCTGAGCTTCTCGCTGCCTCAGATCCGGGCGCTGCGCGACCAGGTATTTTCGCTCGGGACGGGGCAGGTCGCGCTCACTACGGCTGTGGTCGGTGTCCTGGTCTGGTTGGCAGGTCTGCCGGCGGCCGCAGCGTTCGTGGTCGGGGCGGTGTTTGCCCAGTCGTCCACGACGATCATCAGTCGCCAGCTGACAGAGCAGGGCGAGGAGAACTCGCGCCACGGACGTCTGGGTACTGCGATGTCGGTGTTCCAGGACGTCACCGCCGTGCCGTTCATCGTCATTATCCCGGCACTCGGACTCTCGGTCGGAGCGCAGGCACTTGCCACCTCGCTCGGGATGGCGATCGCGAAGGCCGTGCTCGCCTTTGCGATCGTTTTCGTCGTGGGCCGGTGGGTGTTGCGCCCACTGTTCCATATCGTCGCAGTCAGCCGCTCCGCGGAGCTGTTCACGTTGACGGTCCTGCTGGTGTCGCTTGCGGCGGGATGGACGACGCACGAACTCGGCTTATCGATGGCATTCGGCGCGTTTCTCGCCGGCATGATGCTGGGGGAGACCGAATTCCGTCACCAGGTCGAGTCAGCGATCCGGCCGTTCCGGGACATGCTGCTCGGCCTGTTCTTCGTCGGCATCGGCATGTTGTTCGATCTCACGGTGCTGCCGGGGATCTGGCATTGGGCGGTCGCGGGCGCGCTGGCGCTGATGGGCATCAAGACCGTGCTCGTGATGGGTCTCGTCCGCATGTCAGGTATCGACACCCTCACGGCTTGGCGCACCGGCTTGCTGCTCGCCGTCGGCGGCGAGTTCGGCTTCGCTCTGCTTGCCATTGCGCTCGGAGCGGGTGTGATCACCGCACAAGTCGGCCAGGTGGCCCTTACGTCGGTGCTGCTTTCGATGATCGGGGCACCGTTCCTGATCCGGCACAACCATGACATCGCCGCGCGCCTCGTGCCCAAGAGCGATGCCGCAACGGATGACGCGACGGCGGTTGCGACACCCGAGGCCGTCGCTCACCTCGAGAATCACGTCATCATCTGCGGATATGGACGCATCGGGCAGAGCGTTGGGCACTTCCTGGAGGAAGAGAAGATCCCCTTTGTCGCGCTCGATCTCGATCCCTACCGGGTGCGTGAGGCGCGGTTGGCCGGCGAGATTGTGTTCTTCGGGGACACTACGGATCGTGCGGTTCTCGAGTCGGTCGGCATTCATAAGGCCCGGCTGCTGGTGATCAGTCACCAGGACAGTTCCGCGGCGCTGCGGCTGCTGGAAGTCGTTCGCGACCTGCGACGGGATCTGCCGGTGATGGCGCGCACGCGCGACGAAAGCCACGTCGCAGAGCTGCGGCAGGCCGGGGCCGTGGAAGTAGTGCCGGAAACACTCGAGGCCGCGCTGATGATCGCTGCCCATGCGCTGCTGCTGCTCGACGTGCCGTTGACCCGCATCGTTCGGCGAATCCAGGAGCAGCGGGCGAGTCGCTACCGCCTCCTGCGCGAATTCATCCGGGGCGACGGCGGCTTGGTCGATGAGTCGAGTCGTCAGGGCGCTGACCGGTCGCATCCGGTGTTGCTGTCAGCCCGCAGCGGGGCAGTGGGTCATAGGATCGGCGAGCTTTCGCTCCCCGGAGTTGCCGTCACCGCACTCGTCCGGGAAGGCGAGCGGCGGCTCGATCCCGCTGCGGACACGCGTCTCGAGGGCGGCGACGTCCTCGTGCTGTTCGGCGCGATCCGCGATGTCGAGCGCGCTGAGGAAATGTTGTTGAAGCGGAAGGTGAGCCTGGTTGCCGACGGTCATCCCTCCGCGGACATCCCGCCTTGAAGCGCATTGAGCACGACGATGATCGTCATGCGGCTGGCCGGATGCCGTGGTCGACCTGCGCTGATGTCTCGTGCTACGCAAGTCCCTGTGATCACCTTCACGAATTTCATAGCTCGCAGCCGCTTATGTCCTGTAAGTAACTGACGCCATCCGGCGACAGGTATGTTGCGCGCCAGACCAGATATGGTTTGAGCGAACTGGCATACCTGTCGCGAGGCAGGGTCGCAAAGCCACGGATCTGTCGACGATCGTCGTCACAGACTGCCGGGCTACCGAACCAAATCCACTTCGTGGTCGTACGCCTTCGAATGAAGGCTTGCTCGCCAACTCAGGAGTGGATCATGAAGACGACTTTGTCGACGCTCGCCGTGGCGTGCGCGCTCGCGGCATTAACTTCGGTTTCCGAGGCTGCACCGCCCGATAAGCCTCCCTGTGGCACCTCGGGTCCGATCGGCGTGACTCCCGTTTCGCCGTCGCTCTTTACGTACACGCTCGGTGAAGCCGGAGGCGCTGCTTTCTCGTTCACAGTCAGTTCCCCGTCGCTGAACATCAACGGGGGTTGCGACAGTAGCCTGCCGTACGTGTTCGGCAACGGTAACGGCAGTAACCCGGCAGTTCTGCCGTACGAACTCACTATCGACGAGATCGAGGTGAGCGGTGTTGCCGTCGACGCCTCGACCGACGCGGCGCTGCGCGCGGCGCTGTCCGCTTTCGAGACCGCACCCTTCTCGCTGACCGCACCAGGCGCCGGCAGCCAGCCGATCGCGTTCTCATTCGTGAACAGTGGTTCGATTCCGGTCGGCATCTACGACGTCACGATCGCGGTCAGTCCGGAAATGGGCAGAGGCGTGGGCTCGGCGGAGCGTACTTTCACGATCCAGGTCGAGGAGCCGCAGCTCCAGGACACGCTCGCGCCGACCGTCAACATCGTCGCTCCGGTCACGGGTGACCTGATCAAGGTCAACGGCACGCTGCAGGTCGATTTCACGGCCGTTGATCCACCGGAGGGCGGCGCAGGTACCGGCGTGACCGCGGTCAGAGCCGGCGTCTCCTCATGTGCAGGCGCGTATGAGTTCAATCTGACGCCAACATTGTCGGTTGCACCCGGGCTGCCGGTTGCAGCGGACGTGCAGGTCAACGCGACGACCAGCCTCGGTACCCAGTGGCTTGGCATCGGGAGTTTCGCTCTGACCGCCGAGGCAGACGACGCTGCCGGCCACACCGGCTCTGCAACCGCGACGTTTGCAGTCGGCGCGACGGTCGCAGCGCTGCCGCCGATCAGCGTGCCGAACCGGCAGTTCAACGTGGGCTCCACGGTGCCGATCAAGTTCGCGATCACGGATGCGACTGGTGCGTTCCTGCCTCCGATGGACGGCTTGGTTGTACGGGTCACGACGCCATCGGGAGTCTCCGAGGATCGCGTCGCCGGATCCGGAGCGGACAACGTTCGTTGGGAACTTGACGAATACGGCAATGCGACTCAGTACATCACGAACTTCCAGGTTCCGGTGACCGGCACCTACCAGGTACAGGTGCTCGTCGCAGATGTCTGCGGCGACGCAGCCGCGCAGGGAAGCTTCTCGTTCGTAGTGGCCAGCAAGGGTGGTAAACAGTAACCGGTTCAGCCACACAGGAAGTGGCGACAGGGCCCCGCAGGGGGCCCTGCTTTTTCTACACGCGCGCGTGTGCGCCAGCTCTGACCTACAGCCTACCGCCTACAGCCCCCGCCTACAGCCTACAGCCTACAGCCTAGAGAAGCAGATCGAGCTGACGCTCGTCGCCGATCACGCGTTCGAAGTCGAGACCGAGCGTCTCCAGCACGGGCTCCGCAACGGGCTTTACTTGCTTGGCCACGTAGTGCTCGCGATCGAGCGGATGTTGCACGTTGTCGATCGGTTCCGGCCCGGCGGTCGTCATCACGTAGCTGATCAGACGTCCTGATCCTCGAGTGGATTTGCGTGCAGCGGCGACGTGAGGCGGCGTCGTCGCGGTGTACTCCGCTGCCTCCTTGCGCAGGTTCTTGCGGTAGACGAGCGCATCGTCGAACTGGCCGCTACGAAGGCGTCTGACGACGTCGGCAAGGTAGTCGTTGACCGACCGATCCGTGAAGAGGCGACGGTAGAGCTCGCGCTGCACCTCCTTCGCGAGCTCCGTCCAGTCGCGACGCACGACCTCCATCCCGATGAACTCGACCTGCTCGATGTGATCGCCGTGTCTCAATCCCGCGTAGCGTTTACTGGCACCGCGCGTGCTGTGGCGGGCGTGCGGCAGGAAGAGCCTGAGATAAAGCTTCTCGAACTTGAGCTCGAGACGGCTCGTCACACGCCACCGCTCGGCTACATAGCGGGCGATGTCGTCGGTCAGGGAGGCAGCGAGACGTCGGCCCTCTTCGCGTGCTTCGTACGCATCGATCGAGCTCGATTGTACGAACAGGCTGTCGGTGTCTCCGTAAAGCACGACGAAGCCCGCGTTCTCAAACCAGCGCTTCGACCACAGGAGGATCTCGCGGCCTGAGCCCGTGATGGAATTCGCGAGCGCCGGGTTATAGAAGCGGCAGGCAGGTGTGCCAAGCACGCCATAAAAGGAGTTCATCAGGATCTTGATCGCGTGCGCGGCGACCGCATCGCCGGCCTGGCGCGCCGTCTCGCGTCGCGGGAACAACTCATCCAGCAGCCGTGGCAGGATCGCAGGCTCGCGTCGGAAGGCGCCTCCAGGGGTCTCGATCAGATCGGCACCAGGCGCAGGTGCGGCGACATACGACAGTGGATCGATGTTGAAGGTGCGGATCACGCTGGGATAGAGGCTCTTGAAGTCGAACACCCAGACGTTGCCGTGCAGTCCAGCGAGCGGTTCGAGCACATGGCCGCCCTGCTGGGCTGCGTGGACGCGGGCATCGTCGCTGCGGACAGTGGGCGCAACGATGTTCCGTTGCTCGAGCTCACTCAAGTACAGGAAATCGAACGAGGCGATGCTGGCGGCGACCCGGTCGGGCGTCATACCGGTCAGCCGACTGCGCGCGAACGCCAGCGGGACGAGATTCAGCGTACTTACAATCTGGTATGCGAGCCGGGCATCCGTGCGCGCGTACAGCGCGAAGGCCGGGAGGTCCTCGTGATAATTGTGGAGGATCTCATCAACGCGGTTGCGCACGTCTCCCTTCACCGCCTTGCCTTCACCGAGCACCTGGCGCGCGACGGCGTCCAGCGAATAGTCGTCCATCCGTACGAAAGCGCCGCGCAGCAGGTCGATGCCATCGAGCACGAGACGGCCCGGGATCGATGCCTGTCCGCTGCCGAAATAGCCTTCCGCCTTGCGGATGCGAATCTCCCCCACATCGCGTCCGAGCTCGAACGGATGGCGCAACCGGGAGGCGATGGCCGCAAGCACCGTCAGGTCGAAATCGACGATGTTCCAGCCTGTGAGGACGTCCGGGTCGACGGCCCTCAGACGGTCACAGAAAGCCGTCAGCGCAGCGAACTCCGTTAAGCAGCGTGTTGCCCGTTCGGGCATTTCACGATCGGTGCCGTCGACGATCAGAACTTCGTCGATGTCCGGCCCATAGAGCGAAATCGCAAGCAGACGCTCGCCCTTTGCGTCCGTCTCGATATCGAACGACAGCACCCGAGGCTGCACGTCGACTTCCGCAGGTCGCAACGTGGGATTGTCGAATATAAAGGTGACGCTCTTGCCCCGGCTCGACTCACCCTCGATCTCGCACGCCGCTTTGATGCCGCGTTCGATCAAGTAGCGCATCGCGAAGCGCACATCGGCCTCGAAGGTGTCGATGCCCGCGGCATGGAGCCGGCCACGCACGCCGGGCACGTCACCGGGGACATCGACCTCGACGCGGATGACCGCCGCACCGTCGAAAGTTCGCTTGCGGCTCGGCTGCGTGTCCGAGGCCCCGAGCGTGGCCGCGCGCTCGGCGTCTGCGGCGCGGATATAGAAATGCGGCCGTTGCCGATCGTCCCGCACGAGGAAGGTGCCGCCATCGGCAAGGCGGCCGTGCAAGTGGACGACCGGTCGGCGGCGGCCGTTCGGATCCGTGACGATGCGGTAGCTCGCCTGGGTGATGAAGCCGCGGAGATTCATCGAGCGATTATGCCCTCTCGCGGCCTCCCAGGTGCTCGGATCGACTCATAGGAGCTCGTCGAATGCATCGATCAGCCGAGCGATCTCGTCGGCCGTCGTGTAGTGAACGAACGAGGCACGCAACGCCCCTTCGTCGGGATCGATGCCGAGCGCCTGCAATAGTCGGTAAGCATAGAAATTTCCGGCGCCGAGGCCGATGTCGGCGTCGGCCAGCTGCTGTGCGACATCGCCCGATCGTCGACCCTCGATCAGGAAGGCGACGGTTGGTGCGCGTTCGGCCGCGTGATGCCTGCCGAACACGCGAATGTTCGAATTAGCTGCGAGGAAGTCGAGCAGCGGCTGCAGCAGCGCCGTTTCATGTTCGCGGAACAGCTTGCCCACGGCTTTGGCCCGCGCCGACATGGGCTCATCGTCATACCCGTGGTGTCGCGCGACGGCTTCGAGATAATCGATGACGCCGTTCACTGAGGCGATCTGAGCATGATCGGGACCCGCCGGCGTGAATCGGTAGGCGGGTTCTCCGGCTTTGAAGAAGTGCCCCTGATTCGGCAGCTCGGCATTGAGCTCGCGGCGCATGAACATCACGCCGAGGTGCGGGCCATACACCTTGTACAGCGAGAAGAGGTACATGTCTGCGCCGAGGTCGCCGAGATCCGGCAGCGCGTGCGGACACCAGGACACGCCGTCGACGAACGCCCAGGCTCCGGTCTGATGCGCGAGATCGCAGATCTCCCGGACCGGATTGATGCTGGCGATGACATTGGAGCAATGCGTGAACGCAACGATGCGGGTGCGGGCACTCAGCAGCGCTTCGAGGTCTGCAGTCCGCAGCTCCCCAGACTCTCCCTCGACTTGCCACTCCCGCACGACGATGCCGGCGCTCTCGAGGCGTCGCCAGGCACCTACGTTCGCCTCGTGGTCCTGATTGGTCACGATCACTTCGTCGCCCGGACGCAGGTACTCGCGCAGTGCCTGCGCAATCACATACGTGTTCTGCGACGTCGACGGGCCGAAATGCAACTCGTCCGCGCCGACGTTCAGCCATGCGGCCATCCGTCGCTTGGCGGAATCCATCTGCTCACCCGCCTCCTTCGAAGGGGCCGCCGGGTAATACGGCTGCACTTTCGTCTGCCGGTAGTACCGCTCGAGCCAGCTGATCGCCTGCCCACAGGCGTAGGAGCCGCCGGCGTTCTCGAGATGCACGAAATGTTCGAGCGGAGGCTCGGAGAAGGCAGGGAACTGCGTACGTACGAAGTCCAGGTCGAGTGCTGTCATGGGATTTGTTCGGCAGGGCGCCCGCATCGAGGTGTGACCGTGCGATCATCGCACATCGACTCGGGCCCTCTGCACTACGGAATCTGGACGGCGATGAAGATTGCCACTTTCAACATCAACGGTATCAACGCGCGGCTGCAGGCGCTGCTCAAATGGCTCGCACAGGAGAGTCCCGATGTCGCCTGCCTGCAGGAACTGAAGGCGGCCGACGCGGCGTTCCCGGCGGCTGCGATCCGCGAAGCGGGCTACGGGGTGATCTGGCACGGCCAGCGTTCCTGGAACGGCGTTGCGATCCTGCAGAAAGGCGCCGAACCGGTCGAAACAGGGCGCGGTCTGCCGGGCGATCCAAACGATGAGCAGAGTCGCTATGTCGAAGCGGACGTCGGCGGACTCATCGTCGGGTGCCTGTATCTGCCGAACGGAAATCCACAGCCGGGCCCGAAGTTCGACTACAAGCTCGCCTGGTTCGAGCGCCTGAACGAACATGCGGAGTCGTTGTTGAAGCTCGGCAAACCGGTCGTGCTGGCGGGCGACTACAACGTCGTGCCCACGGACTTCGATATCTACAACCCGAAGTCCTGGCGCAAGGACGCATTGCTGCAACCCGAGAGTCGCGAGGCCTACGAGCGGCTCCTGGATCAAGGCTGGATCGATGCCATTCGCGCTCACCATCCTGAAGAGCGCATCTATACGTTCTGGGATTATTTCCGCAATCACTGGGGCAGGAACGCAGGCTTGCGCATCGACCACTTGTTGTTGAGCAAGGACCTCGCACCGAGACTCGTGGACGCCAACGTCGACCGCTGGGTGCGCGGCGAGCCGAAGCCGAGCGACCATGCTCCGACGTGGGTGGAGTTGTCGATCGGGGAGTCGTAAAGAATGCTGGCGCGTTCGGTGAATTTGCGGATCCGAATGGAGCTGGAATGTCGTAGCGCAAGCCCGCAGAATGCGACCGGCCGCACGGACTCGCGTTCGCGGAATGGTTCCACGAATGGCGGTCCGCAGGAGGGACCCAATGCGCCGCCGAATCGCTGCCGCCAGTCTCGCAGTCTCAGCGATCGCGCTTGCGATCCTCTCGGGTCGCGTCGCTGCCGCGACTGACTCGTCCGCCGCCGTCCTGATCGAGGACGTGCGCATCTTCGATGGCACGTCCGACCGGCTGTCCGCAACGTCGAACGTGCTGGTGGTCGGCAACGTCATCCAGTCGATCTCGTTCGAATCCATCGCGGCACCGGCAGACCGGAGCGTGACCCGCATCCCGGGCGACGGTCGCACGCTCATGCCCGGCCTCATCGACGCCCACGTGCACCTTGCGTTCCAGACGGTCCCCCAGGCAAGCGTGTTGCTCGGTGACATCGGCTACGTCTATATCGCCGCCGGTAAAGGGGCGACTGACATGCTGTTGCGGGGTTTCACCAGCGCACGGGACCTCGGTGGACCCACGTTCGGCATCAAGCAGGCCATCGATGCGGGCCTCGTGCCTGGACCGAGACTGTGGCCCACGGGCGCCTTCATCTCACAGAGCGGTGGGCACGGCGACTTCCGGTTGCCGACGGAGTTGCCGGCGCCGCTGGGCTACGTTTCGTACGGCGAACGGGTCGGCGCAGCCGCGATCGCGGATGGCCCCGACGCCGTACGTCAGCGCGTCCGCGAGCAGCTTGCGCTCGGTGCTTCGCAGATCAAGCTGATGGCCGGCGGCGGCGTCTCATCGGTGTACGACCCGCTCGATGTCTCTCAATACACGACCGACGAGCTGCGCGCTGCGGTCGAAGCGGCCGAGAACTGGGGGACTTACGTCACCGTTCATGCGTACACGCCGCGCGCGGTCCGGCAGGCGATCGAAGCCGGCGTCAAGTCCATCGATCACGGGCAGCTGCTCGATGACGCGACCGCAAAGTTGATCGCAGAGAAGGGTGTCTGGTGGAGTCTGCAGCCCTTCCTCGAAGACGGCACGTCGCCGTTCCCGGAAGGCTCGCCCAATCGGGTCAAGCAGCTGCAGATGTTCGAGGGTACCGATTCCGCCTACAAGCTCGCGAAGAAGTACGGCATCCGCACCGCGTTCGGCACGGATGCGTTGTTCAGTGCACAGGCTGCCGCGCGGCAGGGCGCGATGCTGGCACGGCTCGCGCGCTGGTACTCGAACGCCGAGATCCTGCGCATGGCGACGTCGGGAAATGCAGAGTTGCTTGCCCTGTCCGGTCAACGCTCGCCGTATCACGGCAAGCTGGGTGTCGTCGAGGAAGGCGCGCTCGCGGACCTGCTGCTGGTCGACGGTAACCCGCTCGAGAACATCGAGCTGGTCGCCGATCCCGAACGGAACTTCGTCGTGATCATCAAGGACGGGAAGATCTACAAGAACGCGCTGCAGTGACCGCGCGTCTTGCGGCGCCGGCCGGCGAGCCACGACGGCACCCTCGGCAGCCTGAGTGATCTGTATCGACAGCTCGAAAATGTTCCGGTGTGGCAGTACCCCTCAGAATACCGCCCGCACGAGCTGGCTGACCTGGGAGGCGATACGCAATCACCACCAGGGCCTATTCGGGACATGAAGGCGCTGGAGCGCGCGATAATGCGCGGCATGGAAACGCCGTCCCTCACCAAATTGCGGCCCGAGCTGCTCCGCGAGCAGGTCATCGGCATCGACAGTCCGATCCGGACGCCCTTCGGCGAACGCCTGCTCGTCTATTGCGACTACACGGCTTCGGGGCGCTCGCTGCACTTCGTCGAGCGGTATCTGCACGGCCTGCTTCAGACATACGCGAACACGCACACCGAGGACGACGTTACGGGACGTGGCACCTCGCAGTTGCTGCACGAAGCCGAAGTCATGATCAAGCGGTCCGTGAACGCCGGGCCGCACGGTCGGCTGATCGCCTGCGGCGCCGGCGCGACGGGTGCGATCGATCGCCTGCAGCAGATACTCGGCGTGGCCTGCCCGCCGGCGACACGGGCTCGTATCAAGACGGAGCTCACGCGGTGCGTGGGTGAGGAAAGGGCAGACGCTTTCGAGTCGCATCTGCAGTCGCACCAGCCCGTCGTATTCGTCGGTCCGTACGAACATCATTCGAACGAAGTGTCGTGGCGCCAGGGGCTGGCGACCGTCGTCACCGTCGATCTGCGTGAGGACGGATCCGTCGACCTCGAGCACCTGCAGGCGCTGCTCAACGACGATGCGTATCTGGGGCGGCCGCGGATCGGTGCATTCTCCGCGGCGTCGAACGTGACCGGCATGATTACACCCGTGCACGAGATCGCGTCGTTGCTGCATCGACACGATGCGATCGCCTGCTTCGACTATGCGGCGAGCGCCCCGTACGTCGAGATCGACATGAATCCCGGCGGGGATGACTGGCTCGACGCCGTGATGCTGTCACCCCACAAGTTCATCGGTGGCCCGGGTTCGAGCGGCATCCTGGTGTTCAATGAACGGCTGTACCGCAGCGACCTGCCGCCGAGTATCGCAGGGGGTGGGACCGTCGATTACGTGAGCCCGACGGACCAGGACTTCACGGCCGACATCGAGATCCGGGAGAAGGCGGGAACGCCGGGCATTCTGCAGACGTTGCGTGCCGCACTCGCATACGAGATCAAGGCAGCCGTCGGCCTGCAGGAAATCGAATCGCGCGAGCAGCGCGTGCTCGAGCGTGCGTTCACGAAATGGACGGACGAAGAAGGAGTCGAGATCCTGGGCAACCGCGATCCGCAGCGCCGGCTCGCTATCGTGTCTTTTAACGTCCGGGATCCCCGCGGTGGCTACCTGCATCCGAAGTTCGTCACGGCGCTACTCAACGATCTGTTCGGGATCCAGTCACGCGCGGGCTGCGCCTGTGCCGGACCATATGGACATCGTCTGCTTGGCATTGACGAGGCGACCTCCGAGCAATTCCGCGCGTGGGTGCGTAAGGGCTACCACGGCATCAAGCCGGGTTGGTGTCGCATCGGCTTTCACTACACGATGGACGACGTCGATGCGGATTTCGTGATCGAGGCGGTGCGATTCGTCGCCGCACACGGGCACCGGTTTCTGCCGCTCTACGGCTTCGATCCGCTGTCCGGTGCGTGGCAACACTGGCAGGCAACGGCCCAGTCGACGAGCTTGTCGCTTGCGGCAGCCGTGTCCTCGGCCGATGTGGTTCAGACGGCCTTGTCGTCCGCAGACCGCTCGGCGCACTTCGCAGAGTATCTGGCTGAGGCAAGCAAGCTGGCGGCGCGACTCGGTGAACCGACGCCGAATACGGCACCGGCTCGCGAAGGTTTGTTCGGCGAGCTGCAGTACTTCTCGATAGAGGCACCCGGTCGCTGACATTCGAACTCGTTGTGCCGTCGCCGGTCCCCACCGGCAACTCGTACGCGCGCAGGATGCGAATCCGCCAGCCTTCCTGCGTCCGCAGCATGCTGAGTGTCCCTGTCAGAGTGTTGCGGCACGCAGCGAAAGGAGCGACTCGCGTGGCTACCCTCCAGCAAGCTCAGACCCTCGATGTGTCCGTCCGGGCCATCGACCTGAAGCTCCCCGAGGTCGGCCCGCCCATCCCCAACCCCACGGACGACCGACGTTCCCTGATATTCGACCCAATCACGAGACCCGCTGAGGGGCGATCGCAGACGCGAGAGCTGCACCGTCCACTCCCCAAACTCAAAGTCGAAATCGGCACGCTTCACAATCTGTGCGGCCGCCGGTTGGCAGCGCGCGGTCAATCAATCGGCCACGGCGTGCCTTTCGGTAACGTGAACGATCCGGATGCCGCGGGCTCTGATCTGGGCGCGATCCGGTCGACCTCACGCCACCACGGCTCGACGCGATCCACGTACACAGGCTCTGTCGGTTCGCCGAGCCGCGGCATCACGAGCGGCACGCCCGCTTTCGGACCCAACTCGAGCAGCGTCTCGGCAGGCTCGTCCCACGCATGCATCGCGAGACTGAACGTGCCCCAGTGCACCGGGAGGAACGGACCACCACCGAGCAGCACCAAGGCTTCGAGCGCGTTCTTCGGGCCGAGATGAATATCACCCCAAGCGGGATGGAATGCACCGACCTCGAGCATCACGAGATCGAAGGGACCAAAGCGTTCGCGAATGGTCCGATATTCCGCCGTCAGTCCCGTGTCGCCGCTGAAGAAGACCGTGTGGCGCGGCGACTGAATCACCATCGAGGACCATAACGTCGCATTGCGATCCTTGAGACCGCGTCCGGAGAAGTGCTGCGACGGCGCTGCGGTCACCGTGAGCTCGGCATCCGTCAGCTGATGCGATTCCCACCAGTCGAGCTCGACGATGCGCTCGGGTCGCACACCCCAGGCTTCGAGGTGTGCGCCGACGCCGAGCGAAGTCACGAACGGCACGTCGCGTTTAGCGAGCGAGCGGATACTCGGATAGTCGAGATGATCGTAGTGATCGTGCGAGACGATCACGAGATCGATCGGCGGCATCGCGCGCAGCGCGACCGGGACCGGCTGGAACCGCTTCGGACCTGCGAAGCGCGAGGGCGAGGCGCGCGGTCCCCAGACGGGATCGGTCAGCACACGCAGACCGTCGATGTCAATCAGGAGCGTCGAGTGCCCGAGCCATGTGGCGCGCAATCCGGTTCCGGGCGGCTTCTTCCACGCATCGAGCGGGTTCATGGACGGCAGGGGTGCGCGCGGCACGCGTCGTTCGCCGCCGCAGAGAAAATCTCTGAGGGTCGGCATCGGTACATTCGGATCGCGCAGGCCTGGGACTTTCGGGTGCAGGTTGCGAAAGCCTCCGTCCGCCCAGCGTGGCGATGCCTGCACGCGTTCGAGGCGTTGGCCCTGCGATCTGCTGCCGAGCGACTTCATGCTGCAAAACTCCTTGGAAGGCGTTCAGGTTCGTCCTCGTGGCGCTGGCAAGGTTCCGTGGACTACCTGTACTCGCTGTATGATAGTCCTGCGTCCGGTACCTCAGACCTACTCCGCCACCCGCACTTCGAGCCCCGCGACCTGACGCACCCAGCGCGAGAAGCGACCCTCGC
>Ga0268386_10001150_pt1 | contig 17915 bp, 13 predicted proteins | sample RVTome_15_FD_200260 | JGI IMG/M metagenome (GOLD analysis project Ga0268386, IMG submission 200260) | Soil microbial communities from uranium-contaminated site in the Upper Colorado River Basin, Wyoming, United States - RVT150D86... ...
CGAGCTGTGCCTGCTCCACCAGATCGCGCCGGCGGCGCTCGAAGTCGATGCCCGACAGCGACCGGATCATCGTCTGGCATTTCTCGGCTCGATCCGCGATCGGCTTTGGCGGCTCGAACGATCCGCGGGCGCGCTGACCGCCCGTAGTCGTGAAGCGCGCTCGCGCCGCCGGCGCGGCGCCTCGCCGCATGCGACCTTCCCACTGCCATCGCTCGCTCACGACGATGACGTTCTTGCGCTCCGGGCGCAGGGCGCGAAGATGCGCCATCAGGCCCTCCAGGTCCGAGAACATGTGCGCCCACCGCCAGCGCTGCACCAGCGGGCCCGGGTACGGAAAGTTCTTCGATGCCGGGTCGCACGTGTCGAGCTCCATCTCGAACGGGTCTGTCATCGGGGTGTCGCGCTCGCCCCACGGCTTCGTGATCGTCATGTACCCCGCGGCGTTCTCCGTGGTCCGGCCAAACTCGAGGAGCGCCGGATCCTGCTTCGGCGTCATGACGGCGAACAGATCGCGCGGACCGACGCCATGCCGCAAAAACTCCAGCAACGGCTCCCGCGCGCGCGCCGATCCCTCCATCGTCACGTAATAGGTGTCGAGGTAGAACACGAACACGCGGTTGCGGGGGTCCGCGGCCATGCGTCGCGCTTCGCGCGCATCGCGCGGATCGAGCGGCTGCACGTCCACTTCAATCGGCACGAACTCGAACGTCTCGATCGCCTGCGGCGTGCCGTCCTCGAAGACCTGGAAATCCTCGCGCGTCAGGCCGGTGACGATGCGCCCCTCGCGGCGAGGATAGACGTCGATGCGGACGACGTCGGTGCCGCCGCGGAAGATCGGCTGCTGGCCGGTTTGCGGCGGCGCGGGGGGCGGGTTCTGGCGCGCCGCGCCGGCGGGAAGCACGAGCGGCACCAGCAGCGTCAGGACGCCGGCCACCAGGATATGGCGGGCCTGCGCCGGAGCGGGTCGTGCACTCAACACATGTCCTGTCTGCTGCGCTGGCGGGGCGCTCAGGCGATTCTACCCTGACGGGATCAAGTTAGAAGTTAGAAGCCAGAAGTCAGAAAGCCCTCAAGCTGAGAGAAAGGACGCTGACGCACCGCGGCGAAGCCGCGTCCCGCCGCGAAGCGGCCTGAGACGCGCGGATGCCTTAAACTGTGTCTGTGATCTCTCACGAAATGCTGGCGTTCCTCATCGCCGTGAGCTTCGCGGCGGGGCTGAACGTGTCGCTGACCATCGCGACGCTGGGCCTGCTCGCCCGCGCGGGCGTGCTGGCCCTGCCGGGCGAGCTCGACCTGCTGGCATCGTGGTGGGTCATCGGCGGCGCGGGCGCCCTCGTGCTGCTCGAGTTCGTCGCGGACAAGATCCCGGCGTTCGACCTCGCCTGGAACGTGCTGCAGACGTTCATCCGCGTCCCGGCCGGCGCGCTGCTCGCGTATGCCGGCACGGCCTCGCTCGATCCGACGTGGCAACTGCTGGCCGCCGCCGCCGGCGGCTCGGTCGCGCTCGGCGCCCATTCCGCGAAGGTCGCCTTGCACAGCGCGGTGACCCCGTCACCGGAGCCGGTGTCGAACTTCCTCGTGAGCCTCACCGGCGAAGCGTTCGCCATCTTCATCATCTGGTTCGCCGCGGAGCATCCCTACATCGCGGCGGGCATCGTCATCGCGCTGCTGATCGTGATCGTGCTCGTGATCCGGTGGCTGGTGCGTGCGATGGTGCGGCTCTTCCGGCGGTTCAACGCGCCGCGCGAGTCGGATTCGGTTCAGGCCCCGGTCTGATCGCGGCGCTTGCCCCCCACATCTGGCCCCCGGTACCACCTCTTCGCGGAGGTGAATTCGATCCCGATTGAGGCACGGCGGGGCGCCGCGTAGCCGTTCGTTTGCGGCGAGGATGTCACAAGACGCAGGGCAGCCGTCAGGGCCGGACTACTTTGTCGTCGCGCTGCCCGCCGATCGCGCGTTGTGGCTGCCGAATTCGCGCCGCATCCAGTCGGCGCGGCCCGGCACCGACGGCGCATTCTCGATTCGCGATCTGCCGGCGGGCGCGTATCTGCTCGCGGCGCTCACCGATCTCGAGCCGGACGATCTCCGCATCCCCTCGTTCCTCGAGCAGCTCGCCGCACAGGTCGTGCCAGTGACCCTGCGCGACGGGGAGCGGACGGTCCAGAACATCCGAATTGCCGGCAGATCCTGACGACCTCGCCACCGCTGCCTCATGAGTCGCGCTGAGCGTCTACTTGGCGACCAGCGCGAGCAGATCCACCAGAATCGAGAAGCTGCCCTGGATTTCCTTCCTCGATTCGAACGTGCCGGGAATCGCACCGAAGTCTTCCGCGTCGAAGCCGCCCGGGAACATGGTCGCGATGAAGCGCAACTGCAGCGCCTCCCGGCGGTAAAGATTGCCGCCGCCCTCGAAAGTCACGAGTGGCTTCCAGATGACGCGAACGGGTTGCACCGTAACGCGCGTGAACGAATCGACTGGCAGGTCGCTGAAGCGCACGAATCCCGCGCCGACGCCGACCTCGACGCCGGGGTGGACGCCGACGTCTACAGTACCGACGTAAGTCGACATCTTGACCGTCTCGCGTTCGTCGGCTGGGACGCTCGCGTCGTAGTCGAGGTTGTTGTCGCCGGATGCCCATGAGGCCTGCACGCCGAACGCGACGCGAAAACGAGTCCGGGCCGACCTGGCGCACCCAAGATCCGTAAAGAACCGTGGAGTGCCGGCGGCCGCGACGTCATCGGCCGCACCGCGCTCAGTGGTTCGAACGCCGAAGCAACGAAACGTGACGTGCACCCCGATCCCCTTCGACGGACCGGGACCGCTGAGGCGCTCGAGCCATTCGATGAACACGCCCTGCGCTTCGGCAGGGCGGGCGGACACACACACGAACGCGAACACGATCAGGATGAACGCGACGACATGGCGCATACACGCTCCTTGGACGCGAGTTACCGGCCTGGCGAGGGTGAGCGATCGATTGAGAAGATGGACTCCGAGTCGCCGGTCCGCTGGACGCGGGCATCGTCGATCGGCACGACGCGCTTGCGCGGCGGCGGCGCGTCAGGACAGTAGAGCAGCAGGTGCGTCGCGTTCGCGCCAACTTGGTAGCAGCGCAGCTGGTCGTAGGCGATGCGATTTGCCGGTCGGAACAGCAGCGCGTACGGCAGCTCGAGCATGACCAGCATCATGGCCATCATCACCATGGCGGCGGCGAGCGTCGTCCGGTCCAGCGATCGGCCGCGCGCGCGCTGGCGCCGCCATAGCGCGATCCATGCGAACACCATGCCGACCAGCGCGGCAGTCAGCACCGGCCTGTACCAGATCCGCGTCCCGCTGAGCGGCCGCAGGCGTTCCAGCAACGCGGCGTCAACGGTATTCACGTCCGCCGCGATCAGCAGCATGAACACGTCGAGGAACAGCCAGATCACGAGGGCGACGACCAGCGTCTGCAGCAGGAGCAGCTCGTGCCCTGCCGAACGCGCTTCGGGACCGCCCACCAGCCGCAGCACGCCGGTGACGGTGTCGCGGCCGCGGATCTTCAGGCGGACCGCCGCCGGTAGCAGACGCTCGATCACGTGCCACATCGCCACGACGAGCCGCACGGTCACGATCGTCACCGTCGCGTAGAACACGAGCGGAATGAACGAACGCAGTCCCGTGATCCACCACTGCAGCGGAGAGGTGGCGGTGAAGTCGGTCCCGATGTCGAGCCAGTCGTTGAACTGGTGCGTCGTCAGATAGCCGAAGAACCCGAGGCTGAGAAAGCCGGCGACCAGTCCGAGCGCCCATCGCGCGGCGAGCGGCATCGCGGGCACGCGGCGCTGGGTGTCCGACAATCGGGTCGTCTCGGCGACATCGGGATCACTCTCCGCTGCGGCGCCGCGAGGATCGGTCCAGTGCCGCGGCGACACGGGGATCGCGTCGTTCAGTGCCTGCAGCATCGCACCGGCGGAGGGATAGCGCTCGCCAGGTGCCGCGGACAGCGCGCGCTCGACCACGCGCACGAATGCCGCGGGCAGGTCCGGACGCGCGTCCCCGAGGGAGCGGCGCCGGCGCCCGCCGTGCGCGAGCGCGAAGTCCATCACCGTCCGGCCGTCCACCGGGAATCCGCGCGTGGCGAGAAAGAAGAGCAGCACGCCGAGACTGTAGATGTCCGACGCGCGCGATGCCGCGGCGCCCGCGAACAATTCGGGCGCCATGTACCGCGGTGTACCCGGCAGTTCGGCACGCCCCGACTGATCGGGATCGGCGGTGTCGCGCCCCGCGCCGAAGTCCATCAGCACGATCCGTCCGCCCGATTCGCGCATGACGTTCTGCGCCTTGATGTCTCGGTGCAGCAACCCCGCGGCGTGCACCGCCGCGATTGCCTGGCACAGGTGCACGCCAACCACCGCGGCCTCGTCGGCGCTCATCGGGCCCTGCTGCCGCACGAGATCCGCGAGCGACCGCCCGCGGATCAATTCCATCCAGATGCCGATCTCGTCGCCCACCTGCTGCGCGCCGTGCACGGTCACCACATTGGGATGACGGACGCGCGCCAGCAGACGCCCCTCGTGCAGCACCGTTGAGGCCTGCGCCGGATCGGGCACGCGGATGACCTTCAGCGCCACCTCGCGTGCGAGCGACGACTCCCACGCGCGGTAGACGCGGCCAAATCCGCCGTGCCCGAGCGATTCGATGAGCTGGAAGCCGCCCCAGGTGCGCGCGTCAGCGGGAGGAGGGGCGCCAGCCCCGGATCCATCGCTGGTGTGGGTCGGATCCTCACCGCCCTCATGCCGGTAGGGGCGTGGTGGGTCGGGCTCGGTCATGTGGAGTCCCGCGCATCGGCGCGGCGCCGTCCAATCATGCCTGAAGTCGGCGCTCCCGGACTGATTAAGTGTCGACGCCGACCGCCCCGGTGAAGTTCACCGGCGGATCGGTAAATCGTCCCGGTTTCCCCATTCTTCCCAGGCGCCGTAATACTGCCGGAGCCGGTCGTACCCAATCAGGTGCAGCATGAACAAGTCGTGTGAGGCGCGCATGCCGACCTGGCAGTAGGCGATGACGTCGTCAGCAGGCCGGATGCCGCGCGACGCGAACAGCGCGCGAAGCTCGCCGGCAGGCTTGAAAGTGCGGTCCGGGTTCAGCCCGTCTTCCCAGTACACCGGAATCGATGACGGGATGGCGCCGCCCCGTTTGATGTTTCGGAGGTCGCGCCCTTCGATCTCGCCGGCGGTGCGCGCGTCAATGATCTTCGTCCGGCCGCCCTTGATCGCCGCGAGCACGTCATCAGCGGTGGCAAGCCACTTCGGATTGGGACGCGCGGTGAACGTCGCTGACACTGATGGCACGTCCGTCGACGTCGGACGCCCCTCGGCCGCCCACCTGGTCCAGCCGCCATCGAGCAGCGCGACGTTCGAGTGCCCGTAATACTGAAGAATCCACCACAGGCGCGCGGCATAAAGACCACCGCGTTCGTCGTACGCGATCACACGCGTGCGGTTCGAAATCCCGAGTCGCGCCATGAGCGCTTCAACTGCCGCGACAGACGGCACAAACGTGGGCGGACTCTTCGAGTCGCGAATCGCCGAGTTGGCGAGGTGCACCGCACCCGGAACATGGCCGGCCGCGTATCCCGTCGGTCGCATGTCCACGACGCGGACATCCGCATCGCTTGCGTGCACGGCAAGCCACGCAGTATCCACGAGCATCTCCGGCCGTGCATGGCCAGTGGCTGGCTGCTGAGCCGTGCCGGTCGAAACCGCACAGAGAAGGGCGAGAGCAACGAGCTGAGCGAAAGTGACACGTTGACGCATCGAACTATTTTACGTGCCGAAGTCGCGTAGCCGCGTCGTAACAAGGATCAATCGGAACGAAGCGCAATCACCGGATCCACCGACGCCGGCTACGCCTGGTTCGGCGGGCGGTCGAGCCCGGCCGCGCCCGATGTTGAGGATCCGGTCGGACTCGTCGAACGGCAGCGCAATATCGCGCCCTGGACGATGCTGAACATCGTCGTCGTCAGGCCAAGCCCGAACGCGAGCGCGATGACGGCGGTGAGCGTCGCTCCAGGGCGCTTGATGAGCATCCGCGCGCCGTACAGAAAGTCATGTACCCACCGGTCACGACACTTCCCCGAGAGCCGCCAACGGCACTGTTTCCAGCCAAAACGTAAGGCGCGCAGATCAGTTACAGGGCGGCACCCCGGAGGTCCCGCATCGCCCCCGCGAACGCGCGGCGGCCCGCGCGGGGGTCGTAGACGATCACCGGCATGAGCCGGCCGCGAATCCGGTGCGGGTTCGCCCGCGCGTAGCCCATCAGCGTCGTCGCCAGCGTTCTTCGCGCCGCGAGCTGATCGGGCGTGGCGTCGTGGCTGGTGAGCAGATCGTTGAGCGAGACCGCCCAGGGCTTGCCCCAGTGCAGCGCGTCGACGACCGTGCCCTTGAGGACGTTATGGGAGAAGTTGAAGAAGAACGACAGCGGTGAGTAGTCGCGATCCGACGGCTTGTGCGTCTCGAACGCCGCAATCAGCGCGTCCCTGTGCTGGCGGAAGCGTTCGCGCAGCTCGGAGCGATCGTCGCGGGCCGAATCCGTCGAGCCCGCAGCAAGAAACGCGCGAGGATCGGGCGAGAGGCCGTTGCAGAGCGCTTCGGCGAGCCGTGCGCCGTCCGTTGTGGTGGCGCGCCGCTGCTCCGCCGCCGCGGCGTACTCGCGCATGAGCGTGGTCAACGAGAACGTGAGCCATGGATAATCGGCGGCGTTGTCCTCGCGCATCGCGCCGACATCGCGCGCGTACGTCGCTTCGAGGCCGAACCGCAGGTGACAGGCGAGGCTGACCGCGTGTCCCGTCGCGATTTGACGCTGATGCGTCGGGCTCAACGTGCGGACGCGCTCGAGGAGGCTCAGGTAGCCGGACGCGCGCGGCTCGTAATGCGACGTCGCAATCAGCAGCAGCGTGGCCGCGTCGCCCGCGAAGCGGTGGCCGCTGCCCTCCGCGCCCTGCAAGAGCCCCAGCAGCCAGTCGAGCCGATCCAGGTTCTCGTCCGGATCCCCGCGATCCCAGGCCCGCAGCGCGAGCAGGCCGAGCAGGTGGAAGACGTAGTAGTCGAACAGGATGGCGATGACCGCGGCGTCCACCGGCTCGCTGCCGCGCTCGCGGATGACGTAATTGAGCACGTCGACCGGGATGCTGTCGTCGTTGACGCGATCGCGCACGCCGTCCCAGTCGTGCAGGGCGTGGAAGCCCTCCTCGCGCGTGCGCCGGTCGAGTTCCTCGACGAGCGGCGGCAGATCGATCTTCCCGGCCGCGCCGGTCCAGGTGTGGCCGCTCATCCGCTCGCGCAGCCGGCGGAGCGCCTCGCCGAGCGTCGCCGCCTCGAGCGCGCCCACGACCACCTCGCGGCGCACCGACACGTCGAGCAGACGCTCGAGCGAATCGCAGGCGCGCTCGAACGCGATCGCACGGAATGGCGCGGTCATCGAGAGCGGCGATTATAGCGGGCGCGTCGATCGTTGACAGCCGTCCCCTTTCGCCGCACAATCCGAGCCTCACACGCACGCGCCCGCGTTCCTCCCCGACCCTGGCGGTGCTCCATTTCGACGGAGGACCACCGTCATGCCTGCTGGCATCCGCTTCACCGAAACGATGAAAGGGTTCTTTTCGACGACGACGACCGACGACTTCGTGTCGGCGGACGCGGCCGGCCGGCGCGACGGCACGCGGCTCGAGTTCACCGTCACCATCGTGGCGGATGACGTCGACAAGCTCGTCTCCGATCCGGCGCACAAGGGGCGGCTGACCGGAACGGTGACCTGTCCGGCGCTCTCGCCCACGCCGCTGAACGCCGAAGGCGACTTCCATCTGCTCGTCGGCGATCCCGCGCCCGGCCTGGCGCGCCAGATGGGCTATCACATGACGCTGCGGCCGGCGTCCGGCGAGACGGTCAGGCTCGACGGCGTGAAGATGATTCGCGACAATCCCGGGGTCGATCTCTGGCCCGACACCAGCACGCTCTACACGACCGTGACCCGGCCCGATGGCCAGGTCGTCGGGCGCGGCATCCTGCACATCGAAACCGCCGACTTCCTGAAGCAGATGACGACGCTGTCGTCGCCCGGCGCCGCGAATCCGATCGAGGGGCTGCGGGCGATCGCGAAGTTCGGTGTGTTCTTCGCGGGCGAGCTGTTCCACGTGTTCGGCCCCGTCGCCGCCCGGTCGACGGAGCTCAACCCCAACGCGCCGCCGCGCGAGAAACGCGCGCTGAAGATGGGCGCGCCGTCGGTCTACCCCGTCATGACCGATGACGGCACCGAAGTGCGGGTCACGCGCTATCAGGGCGGCACGAAAGGCCCCGTCGTGCTCGTGCCGGGGTTCGGCACCTCGACCGTCGCCTACACCATCGATACGGTCGACACGAACCTGCCCGAGTTCCTGTACGGCCGCGGCTACGACGTGTGGCTGTTCGACTATCGCGCGAGCCCCGCGCTGAAGTCGTCGCAGACGCAGTTCACGCTCGACGACGTGGCGACCCGCGACTATCCGGCGGCGATCGCGAAGGTGCGGGAGGTGTCCGGCGCGGATTCCGTGCAGGTCATGGCGCACTGCGTCGGGTCCATGACGTTCCTGATGGCGGCGATGGCGGGGCTGCAGGGGGTCCGCTCGGCGGTGTGCTCGGCGCTGACGTTCTATCCGGTGTCGCCGCTCGGGAATCGCATTCGCGCGGGACTGGACCTCGGCACCCTGGCGGAGCGGTTTGGCCTCAAGTCGCTGACGACCGACTTCAATCCGGACAGTCCGACCGACAAGTTCCTCGATACGGTCCTGCGGACCTTTCCCACCACAGAACGCTGCGACAGCGCCGTGTGCCGCCGGATTCTGGGCATCTACGGCGACGTCTACAAACACGCCATGCTCAACGACGACACGCATCGCGCGATTCACGAGATGTTCGGCGTCGCCAACATCGCCACGTTCAATCACATCTCGCGGATGGTTCGCGAGGGGCACATCGTGGACAAGGACGGCGGCGACACCTATCTGCCGCACCTCGATCGCCTGCGGATGCCGATCACGTTCCTGCACGGCGAGGAGAACAACCTGTTCCTGCCCGAAGGAAGCGAACGGACGTTCCGGACGCTCAGCGAGGCGAACGATCCGGCGCTCTACCAGCGGGTGACGGTGCCGGTCTACGCGCACATGGACTGCTTCATCGGCCGCGACGCCGCGCGCGACATCTTTCCGCTCGTCGCCAATGCGCTCGCCGGCCATGATGTGACGCTCGGCCGCGCCTGATCGGCCGGCATTTCCAGACGGAGGCCGTCATGCCCACCGGTCATCGCGCCCTCGATGATCTGCTCCGCTATCCCCTCCTGAGCGCGGTCGCCACCCGCCGCACGCGCCGCGTGTCGCGCGGCACGTCGATCGACGCCGGGCCGCTCTCGCATACCTCCACCTCGGCGCCGGCACCGTTGTCGCCGCTCGAAGAAGCGGTGCTCGTCGTGAGCACCGGCCTCACAGGCGCGGTCATGCACGACGGCCCGCTCGATATTCCCGGCGGCGGCGAAGAGCTGGGCACTCCGTTCATGCGCGTGCTCGGACGCGCGGCCAGCAGCCCCGACAACGCGCAAGCCACGACGTTCTTCCTGATCAATGACGACGGCATCTGGCTGATTCGCCGGCCGACCGATCGGGAGGCGCTGGCGTCGATGCCGCCGCGCTGGGAGGACTGGTCGGAAGCCGACTGGATTGCGGCCGCGAACCTGGTCAAGCAGCGGATCTCGGACCGCCGTCTCGAGTTCCCGCGCGAGTACCCGTTCTACCTGGGATGGAACAAGCAGCTCTCGAACCGGCCGGGCACGAGCCTCTTCCTGCCGGTCGTGGACTGCACGCGCGCGGTGATCAACATCATCCTCATCCTGCTCTCCGAGCCGGAGGGCGAGCGGCCGGTGTTCATCGACGACTGGCAGGAGTTCAAGCCGGGCAACCCGGCCGAAGTGGCGGTGTGGATCGGCGCGGCGCTCGGCCTGACCGGCCGGCGCATTCCGTACGAGCCGATCGAAGGGATCAAGTGGATCCGCGACGGCTTCGTCAATCCGGAGGTCAACGTCCCGCTCGGCCTCGCGCACGCCTGGCGCGTGGACTACGAGGCGTTCTTCCACCTGCAGAACCTGATGCTCGTCACCCACGCCATGCGGCTCGGCGGATGGATTCACGCGTCCGTCTTCCAGCCCTACATCTTCCAGCGCGATCCCGACAAAGGGTGGCACGGGCTCGGGTTCCGGATGCACGAGCCCGACAAGCACTGGCACCGCTGGCCCCCCCTGCCGGCGCCGCTCGCGCATCCGGTGGGGATCGACGGCGTGCTCGAAGGCCTCTGCCCGCCGTACGTCAGCTCGATGAACGACGCGGTCGATCGCCTGATCGAGGAGAAGTACGGCGCGCAGGGCGCCTACGGCGACCGCAGCATGTTCGCGACGCCCTATCGCCGCTCACAGGACGCCGAGGCGTTCCTCACCAAGGCGAGTCATTTCTCGCCCAAGGCGATCCAGTACACGAAGGACATCTGCAACTACATCTTCGACACCTACGGCCGCTTCCCCGCGCACGTCGACGCGTTCTACCTGCCAGGGATCTGGCTGCAGGTCTCGCACCTCGAGCTCGATTACTACGCGAAGTACTTCCAGGACCGCCAGGTCGCTCGCCAGATCGAACACGACGGCGTCTGGCACGGGGAGCGCGAATAGCCGTCAGCGGCCTCGAGCGATGATCTGCGCGGCGATGTGCTCGGCGAGGGCCGCAATGGTCTTTGACGGATTCAAGCCCAGGGCCTTGGGAACGATGGCGCCATCGGCGACGAAGAGGTTCGGGCAGTCGAACACCTCGCCCATGTGATTGACGACGCCCTCCGCCTTGGTGGACGCCATGCGCGCGCCGCCGAGCGGATGCGGCGTGATCAGCTCCTGCTTGAACCGCCACGGCGCGGGAACGAGCGGGATGCCGCCCGTGCTGATCGCGAGCTGCTCGTGCGTCTTCACGACGGCGTCGATCGTCCGCTTCGAGGCCGCGATCTGCCAGTCGAGGAACAGCTGGCCGTCCTTGAGCGACATCACGCCGTCGGCGGCATCGCGGCTCTGCGCGAACCAGGGCATGATGTGCGTCAGCGCCCGCAGCTGCGCGAGCAGCCGCAGGAACTCGACGCGCACGCGCTCCTGCTCGGGGATCTGGTGCGGCGTTTCGACGAGGTCCTCGAGAAAGCCCCTGGCCACGTCCGGCAGACCGCCATCCTCGATGAAGATGTCCTGCTGGTCCACGGTGCCGTCGAGCAGATCGATAGCGGCGGTGATCGTCGGCCCGCGCGTGGGCAGCACCCGCGTGCCGAGATGGAATCCGGGCGTCAGGAAGTCGCCGTTGCTGCTCCACCCCTGGCCCGCCATCGGACTGATCTGCGGCAGCGTGCCGCCGTCGCGGCAGCGCAGCAGGATCTCGGTCGATCCGAGCGAGCCGGCCGCGAGGATGACGATCCGGCCATCGAGGTGGTCCGGCACCAGATGACCGTCCGCGATCCGTTCGAAGTGCACGCGATAGCCGCTGCCGTGCGCCTCGACGTGGCGGACCAGGTGCAGCGGGCGGATGTCGGCGCCGTGGTCCTCCGCGATCGCGAGGTAATTCAGATCCAGCGTGTTGCGCGCCTTGACTTTGCAGCCGATGTCGCAGTCGCCGAGATGGATGCACGTGCCCTGCGGCCGCCCCTGGGGGTTGGTGACCGGCTTCGAGCGCGACACGTCATGCGCGTCGGGCAGGTCGTACGACCACGTCTCGTCGAACGTCACGGCCAGGTCGAGCTGACGGAAGCGATCGCCCCAGCCGCGCTGCTCCGCGGCCTTCTTGAGCAGGCGTGTGCGCGCGGGCAGCTGATTCGCCGGCACCGGCCGCGTGCCCATCGTCTCGTGCACCCTGGTGTAGTGCGGCGCCAGCTCGGCGGGCGTGATCTCGGCGGGCCAGCCCGTGTTGAACGAGTCCGGCTTCGCATCCACGGAGATGTTGGCGTACACCAGCGACCCGCCGCCGACGCCCGCTCCCTGGACCACGGACATCTTCGGAAACGCGCGGAAGTCGAACCAGCCGTTCTTCCGCGCCGGATCGCGCACGTCGAACATCCACGGGTCTCCGGGACGCCGGGGAAACGAGTCCACATCCCATCGCCGTCCACGTTCGAGCACGACCACGCGGTAGCCGTGCGCGGCCAGGCGCGCCGCGGTCACGGCGCCGCCGAACCCACTGCCGACCACGATGGCATCGAGAACCGGAGGCATACGCAACCTGTCTTTCTGCTGGGGGTTCATGATACAGCGGTAGCACTCTCGCTGAAGGAACTGGCGCTGTCGCTGAAGGAATGGGCGCTATCGCGTCAAGGAATGGGCGCGAGCGGATCACCGGCTCGTTCGATCAGCTGCCGCAGGATCGATCGATGACAGCGCGATTCGTTCTCGCAGTAGCAGCCGATGGCAATCGGCCATCGCCGCGCCAGCGCCGCGAGCAACGCGATCGTCTGCCGCGCCTCGGTGCGCGACATCTCGCGGGTATACGCGCGCTCGAACTTCTGCCACTCGGCCGGCCGATCGAGCGCCGCCCGCTGCGCGCGCGCCAGCAGCTCGAGGCTCGGCGCCACCGAGGACAGCCACACATCGAAGTACTCAGGCCAGTCGGCCTTGCGGATCCCGCGCGGCGGCCGCCTCGTCGTCGCGATGCGCAGCGCGCCGCCGGTCCGCGCCGGATCGCCGATGCGAAAGGTTTGCAGCTCCATGTCAAGCGCTGGCTCGGTCCGTCTGCGTTCAGTTCTTGACTCGTTCCCGAAGCTCGTCGAACCAGTTCTGGACCACGACGATGGACTGGTGCTGTTCGATGCCGGCGAGCGCCCGGAGCATCACGAAACGTCCATCTGACGCGACGTCCCAGGTGCGGCCGGTAAAGGTGAAGTAAGGCGTAACCGGGAATAACGGCTCCGGCGGATTGTACGTCAAGGCCCCTCCGGCCGGGACGGGCGCGATCTTGACGGACGCCATCTGTCGTTGTCCGGGGCGCCCGAAGAGGAAGAACAACTCGGTCCCCGACCGCGACCACGCCGGCGTGGCGCCGCCGGTGGACGTAATCTGCCATCGGCCGGCCTCCGTCTCGGGAAAGGGGCGAACGTAGATTTCGTGCTGGCCAGTCTGGTTGGATTGATACGCGATCCATCGGCCGTCTGGTGAGATCTCGCCGTTGAATTGCACGAACGTGGCTTCGGATGGCGCGAGTGGCCTCGCCGGGGCGCCCCCGGAGAGCGGCAGGAGCCAGAGGTTCGGCGGGCTGCTGCCGATGAAATGCCGGTACAGCAATACATCCTTGTGCAATGACTGCGGCTGCTCGCCGTGGGGCGTCTCAGTCAGCCGTTCGACCGCACCGGTGCCATCCGCGGCGCGGCGAAACAGGTCGGACTCGCCGTTGACGTTTTCAGAGTAGATCACCTGCCTGCTGTCCGCCGTCCAGACCGGATAGGCCGTCGCATCGGCGTTGATCGTCAGCCGCATGCGCGTCTGCCGCGAAAGATCCCAGATCCACAGATCGTCCTCGTTGCCGGACTGCGCCGTGTCGAGCAGGACGCGCGTGCCGTCGGGCGACAGACGGGGGTACAGATACTCGCCGGGGGGCGCGGCAATGGCCTCTTCCCGGCCGGCACGATCGACCCACACGAGCGCACGCTGACCGAGCAGCGCCCCAGGCACGAACGCCAGCGTGCCATCGCGGGTCACCGTGAACTGTCCCGCACCGGAGGGAACGGTCTGCGCGACGTTCTCGACGATCGGCACGGGCCCGCCGACCGGCTCCAGACGTTGGCCGTCGAACGCCACGGCGAACAACGTGGAATCCCTGACGTAGACCAGGTGGCCGGTCGGAAGCAGTCGTCCATCCGTGCCGCCGGAAACCAGCACGCGGCGCGCGCCGCCATTGACGGGCTGGATCACGATGCGACCGTCGTTCCAGGCGTTCGGCGCCGCCGACGTCAGCAAGAGGTGACGCCCTTCGTCGATCAGCTGCGGATGGCCGAGGATTTCGCCGGTCGCCGCGTCGGCGGCCGCCAGCACGCGCGCCTCGCCCCCATTCCCCGAGACCGCCATGACGCCGGCGCGCTGTCCGAAGAGGATCGTGTCGTCCTGCCATCTGATGCCAAACGCATTCCCGGCCGGGCACAACGCCGCGGGCGCGCCGCCGGAGACGGCGATCTTGCGAAGGAATCCCTGGCCCGTGCCGCTGCCACCCAGGGCGACAAACGCGATCTCCTGACCATCCGGCGAAAACGCCAGGTCCGCCGGGTCCTGATCTTCCGTGCCGCGGATCGGCTGCGCGACCAGTTCTCCCATGCGGCGCAGGTAAATCTGGGCGTTCGCAATGTACGCGAGTTGACCTCCATCCGCTGACACGGCCACGACGCGACGTCCGGCGCGGGTGAAACGCTGATCGACCGGCAACGTCAGGCTGAATCGCGTCACCACGCGTGCCGGCTCCGGCGCGGGCTTCAGCGACCAGGCCGTGACCGCGGCAATGGCCGCAAGGAGGAGCGCGCCGGCGGAAAACAGCAGGCGGTCGCGGCGGCGCGGTGCAGGCAGTGACGGGGCGGGCACTCCGCTCGCCGATCCGCCCTCCGCGATCCAGCGCAGGTGCAGCCAGAGATCGTGCGCGGTATGGAACCGATCATCCGGGTTCTTGGCGAGGCAGGTGCGAATCACTCGATCCATCGCGCGCAGCGAGGGCGGCGCCACGGCCGACCCGCGGCTGCTCGACGACGGTGTGGGTGTTTGCGGCGTCGCGGGTGCGGCGCCCTGCGGCTCTTCGAGGATCGAGATCGGCTCACGCTCGAGAATCGCGCCGATGAGGCTCGCCTGGGTGCGTCCCTCGAACGGACGCCGGCCGGTGAGCATCTCGTACAGCACGCAGCCGAACGCCCAGACGTCCGTCCGCGCGTCCGCGTCGTGTCCCTCGATCTGTTCCGGCGCCATGTACTGGAACGTGCCGAGCAGGCTGCCGCGCGAGGTGAGCGGCTGACTCGGCTCGGCCGGCGGCGACGTCGCGAGCCGGGTCTCGAAGCCCGCCATCGGCGTCGAGGGCGCGACGACTTTGGCAAGGCCGAAATCGAGCAGCTTCGTGCCGCCCTGCGTGAGCATGATGTTGCCGGGCTTCAGATCGCGATGCACGATCCCCTGCCGGTGCGCCTTGTCGAGCGCGTTGGCGATCTCGATCGCGTACTCGAGCGCCTGCTCCGGCTTGAGGGGCCCGCGCGTCAGCCGCGCCGCGAGCGTCTCGCCCTGCAGGTGCTCCATGACGAGGTACTGCACGACCGTCTCGCCCGCCTCGCCGGGCACGCGCGCCTCGCCGACGTCGAACAGCGTGCAGATGTGCGAATGGCTGAGCTGGGAGATGGCTTTCGCCTCGCGCTCGAAGCGCGACCGGAACTCGGGGTCGCCGGCGAGGTGCGCGGGCAGGACCTTGATTGCGACGGTGCGATCGAGCCGCGTATCGCGCGCGCGATAGACGTCGCCCATGCCACCAGCGCCGAGGGGCGCCAGCACTTCGTAGGGCCCGAGACGCGTGCCCGGGATCAGCGACATCGGTGGCCGCGATTATAGAAGCAAGAGCCGACCTGCGAAGGATGTTCCGCTGTCGCGGCTCTGGAACAGACCATTCGTGGCAGACTCAGCGATGTGGGGATCATCCCGTGCTGCCTCTGGGTCATCGCCGCGGGGCTGGCCGCCATGGCTGGTCCACCGGCCCAGGTGGACGAGCGCGGCGTGGCGTTCCCCGTCACGGTGACGCCGCCCGGCGGAGGCCGATCCCATCACCTGACCGGCGCCGCGACACGCGAGCGGACGATCTTCAAGGTCGATGTGTATGCGTACGCCCTCTATCTCGAGCCTGATGCCGCCCGCGCGCACCTCGTCGCATTCGCGGGCCGCCCGGCGCCTGCGATCGATCGCGATCGATCGTTCTACGCACGATTGCTCGAGATGCGCATCCCCATGATGCTGCGGCTCGTCACGACACGCGATCTGGCCGGCGATCAGCTGCGCGACGCGTTCGACGATGCGCTGCAACCGCGCGTCGCGCGCGCCGCGGTCGAGCTGAAAATGCCCGGCGGCGACGCGGCGCTCGCTCGCTTCCGCGGGTACTTCAGCCGGGGGGAGCTGGCGCGAGGCACCACGATTGTGTTCGCCTGCGGAGAGGGGCGGCTGACGACCAGCGTCAATGCGGAGCTGCGTCCGGCGCTGGTCTCCCCCGCGCTCTGCTGGGCGCTCTTCGATACCTATCTCGGCGACCGCGCGATCTCCACCGTTGGTCGTCGTCGTCTCGTCGCCGGCATCCCGGCCCTGCTCGCCAACGCGCCGTCGCCGCAGCCCGCTCACCGCGGCGGCGCGAGCGGCGTCGCGGCGGGCGGAGTCCAGTCGAGGTCGGGATAGAGCCATGAGTGGACGAGATTCGGATGCCGCGCGCCGTAGCGGACGGGAATGTTCTGCGTCCAGTTGCTCGGGATCGTCAGGCACAGCGTGAGGATGCCCGCAAACGCCACTCTCTGCGTCCACGACGGCGTGACATCGCCGCCAGCGGTCAGCGGCGCCGCCGGCCGCGCCGGCCGCTTCAGGCGTCCCAGCCGCCGCAGCCGGGAACGCACGAGGAGGAGGACGCCAAGCGCGGCCATGACGATGTTCAGGGTCTGACCGGTGCCGAGCGCCAGCCGATGCGTCGGATAGTCGCGGAAGAGATCGATGAAGATCCGCGGAAACGCGTACCAGAACACGAACCGCGCCGCGAGCGCCCCCGGTGTCGTGCTGCGCCGGCGGACGTGCAGGAGAAAGAGCATGAGCAGCAGGTTCTTCGCCCCGTCGTACAGGACGACCGGATGGCGGAACCCCTCAGCGTACGGGAACTTCACGCTCCACCACACGTCGGTGACGCTGCCGACGATCTGGCCGTCGATGAAGTTGCCGATACGGCCCATGCCCATCAGGAGCGCGCCGGGCACGACCAGCGCGTCGGCCAGGAGCAGGAACGGCTTCTTCCAGAGCCAGGCGTAGAGAGCCGTGGCGACCGCCGCGCCGATGAGCAGCCCGTGGGTCGCGATGCCGCCGAGCCAGAACGCCGGCACGAGCGCGGGATGCTCGCGGTAGAACGGCCATTCGTCGAACGCGACCTGGACGGTGCGCCCCCCGGCGAGCACACCGACCGCGAACAGGATCGCGAGCATCCACACGTCGCGCCGCGATAGACCCATCGGCGCGCGGTTTCTCATCAGAAACCACAGGACGTGCAGGAAGCCGAGCGCGAACCCGAGGCCGTACCACCACAGGTGCAGGCCGCCGACGTCGGCGATCACGGGATCGATGTCGTGGACGTACCTGCCAGCCATGGATCGCTCGGCGGACGGTCAGGTCACCGCGGTTCGGTCGTCCGCTGGTCTGTCAGTGCTTCTTCTTCGGCCGATGGACGTGCGTCGAATGGCCGAAGAACACCTCCGCCGACTCCATCAGCGTCTCCGACAGCGTCGGGTGCGGGTGGATGCTCAGCGCGAGGTCCGACGCGAGCGCGGCCATCTCCACGGCCAGCACGCCTTCGGCAATCAGCTCGCCGGCGCCCGCGCCGACGAGGCCGACGCCGAGCACGCGCTCGGTCTGCGGATCGATCAGCAGCTTCGTCATCCCTTCCGGCCGATCGATCGCGAGCGCGCGGCCGAGCGCCGCCCACGGGAACTTCGCGATCTCGACCTGACGGCCCTGCGCCTTGGCGTCGTTCTCGGTCAGGCCGCACCAGGCGACCTCGGGATCGGTGAACACGACGGCGGGAATCGCCTGCGGCTCGAACGCGACCTTGCGTCCCGCCGCCGCATCGACCGCCACGCGCGCCTCGTGC
>Ga0268386_10001151_pt1 | contig 17914 bp, 13 predicted proteins | sample RVTome_15_FD_200260 | JGI IMG/M metagenome (GOLD analysis project Ga0268386, IMG submission 200260) | Soil microbial communities from uranium-contaminated site in the Upper Colorado River Basin, Wyoming, United States - RVT150D86... ...
TCTTGGCCGTCGACCCGGAGGCCGTCCACATCGTCGCGCTGGATCTCAGCAAACCGGATGCCCTTGTCGGGGGTCTCGTGAACCTCGTCGGCAAGCTGGTGCAACGCCAGGAGGTCCGTCTCGAGGGGCGCACCGGCGAGGCGGCCGCACGTGCCGTCGAGGACCTCGCTCGCTCGCTCATCGATGCGGCCGAGCGACCCCTTCTCGGGCTCGGCATCGGTGTGCCCGGCATCGTCGCGGCCGACGGCGTCGTCGTGAACGCTGCCCACCTCAGCTGGGCCGATCTGCCGCTCGGGGACCGGCTCCGCGCCGCGACCGGCATGCCCGTGAGGGTGGCCAACGACGCCGACGCGGCGGCGTTCGGCGAGCTCACTTTTGGCCAGGCCCCGAACGACAACTTGCTCTTGGTGCGCGTCGACGTCGGCGTCGGTGCCGGGCTCGTCCTCCACCGCCAGCTCTTCTCCGGCGACGGCTTCGCCACCGGCGAGATCGGGCACACCGTCGTCGACCCCGACGGCGACATGTGCGCATGTGGCAAGCGGGGCTGCCTCGAGACGCTGGTGTCGGCGCCGCTGCTCGAACGCCGTCTCCACGACGCCGCACCGCTCGAGCGGACCGCAGTCGTCGCCCTGGCCGGTCGTCATCTCGGCTTGGCGCTGGCGATGGTGCTCAGCGCCGTCAACCTGCACGAGGTCGTGCTCTCCGGATCCGACGACGTCGCCGGCGAGACGTTCCGAGCCGCTGCGACGTCTGCAATCGCGGAGCGCACGATGCCCTCGATAGCGGATCGGGTGAGGATCCGGCCCAGCAGCTTCGGCGTCGACGACGTGGTCGTGGGCGCGGCCGGCCTCGTCGCCAACCAGGAGCTCGGCCTCACATGAGCCCCAGCGTGGCCCCACATGAGCGCGGCCCCACATGAAAGCGGCTCGACATCGGCGCGGCCCATACGAGCGAGACAGCGCTGCGCGCGTACGGACCCACCCATTGCCTGCACATCCACCGACCAGACCGCGGAGTAACGAACAGGAGGGATCAACTGTGAGAAGAATGCGAGTCCTGGCGATTCTGATCGCCTTCACGATCGTCGCCGCGGCGTGCGGCGACGACGACGGCGGGTCGACCGCCGATGACACCAGTACCGAGACCAGCGCTGGCACGGCCACCAGCGGTGAGGCGTCGGGCACCGATGAGGAGGCGAGCAGCGGTGGGGGCGGCTCGATCCGTCTGTGGCTCAACGGCACCGACACCCCCGACGACGTCGTCGAGTTCGCCATCGCCGAGTTCAACGAGGTGCATCCCGACGTCGAGGTGGTTTTCGAGCGACAGCAGTGGACCGGCCTGGTCGAACGCCTGACGACCGCGCTGTCGTCAAGCGATACTCCGGACGTGGTCGAGCTCGGCAACACCCAGGCCCAGGCCTTCGAGGCGGCCGGAGCACTCGAGGACCTCACGGCCTTCCGCGAGGACCTCGGTGGCGACGACCTGCTGCAGAGCCTGCTCGAAGCAGGAACGTACGAGGATCAGTACTACGGCGTGCCGTACTACGCGGGCGCCCGTGTCGTGATCTACCGCACCGACCTGTTCGCGGAGTCCGGCCTCGAGGTGCCCACCACCATCGAGGAGATGGTGGTTGCGGCCGAGACGTTGATGGCCGACAACGCCGGCGTGCCCAACTTCTCCGGCTTCTACCTGCCCGGCAGGAACTGGCATGCCGCCCTGTCCTTCCTCTGGGAGGAAGGCGGCGACATCGCCACCAACGCCGACGGCCAGTGGACCGGTCAGCTGTCGAGCCCCGAGTCGATCGCCGGTCTCGAGCTGTTCAAGGACATCTTCACCCGGGCCAACTCGGCACCGGCCGACTCCGACGATGCTGCCGACTACATCGCCTTCTGCAACGGCGAGGTGGGGATGATGCCCGCTCCCGGCTGGAAGCCGGGCCAGATCGTCAACCCCGACGACGGCTGCCCCGAGATGGAGGGAAACATCGGCGTGTTCGCGCTCCCAGGGAGCGACCCGGGAACGACTGCGCCGGTGTTCCTGGGTGGCTCGGTGATCGGCGTCGCCAACAACAGCGAGAACAAGGAGCTCGCCGTCGACCTGGTCGAGATCATGATCGGCACCGAGTATCAGTCACAGATGGCTGAGACCGGTCTGCTCCCAGCCCGGACGTCCCTGCTGGCGGACGTGGGTGGCACCGACGCGGCCGTGGCACAGGCCCAGGCGGCCACGAACAGTCGCTTCGTCCCCTCCAGCGAGAACTGGGCGGCCGTCGAGGCTGCCTTCGTCCTGCAGGACATGCTGACCAGCATCGCCCAGGGCGACGACCTCTCCGGCGCGGCAGCCGCCGCCGACGCAGCCATCGAAGACATCCTGAACGGCTGACCAAGGGCGCAGGGTGACCACCGCCGTCGGCGACGCCCTCGGAGCCTCTGCCCCCCCGGAGGCCGAGCGCCGCCGGCGGCGGCGGCCGGTCCTGCCCTACCTGCTCCTCACCCCAGCGGTGGTGATCCTCGCCGCCATGCTGGGCTATCCCCTCTACCGCCTCGGCGTCCTGTCCCTGCAGGACTTCGGACTGCCGCAGGTGTTCGGCCAACCGGCCGAATGGGTCGGCCTCGACAACTACGCGACGATCCTGCGCGACGGGTACTTCTGGACCGTGCTGTGGCGGACCGTGCTGTTCTGCCTGGTGAACGTCGCGCTCACGATGGTCATCGGGTTCGCCGTGGCGCTCCTGTTGAACCAGCTCGGCTGGAAGATGCGGCTGTTGGTCTCCACATCGCTCATCCTGGCCTGGGCCATGCCGGCGCTCACTGCCACAATCGTGTGGCAGTGGATCTTCGACACGCAGTACGGGTTGGCGAACTGGGCTCTGGGACGCCAGGGTGAGTCCTGGCTGGCCGACCCGCTGTCCTTCCTCGGCGTGGCCACCATCATCGTGGTGTGGATGGGCGTGCCGTTCGTCGCCCTCACCCTCTTCGCCGGTCTCACCCAGGTGTCCTCCGAGATCCTGGAAGCGGCGGAGGTCGACGGAGCCTCGTCGTGGCAGCGGCTGCGCGACATCGTCGTGCCGATGCTGAAGCCCCTGCTGCTCATCCTCACGTCGCTCTCGGTGTTGTGGGACTTCAGGGTGTTCACCCAGATCTACGTGCTGCAACGAGCCGGAGGCATCAGTCGCGACACGAACCTGCTCGGCGTCTACGCCTACCGCATCTCCATCGGCGGCAGCGAGTTCGACATCGGAGCAGCCGTGGCCATCGTGATGGTCGCCATCACGATCCTGTTGACCATCGCCTACCTGCGCGAGATGGCCCGACAGGAGGACCTGTGAGGATCTCCGGCCGTCGGCAGAGTCGGCGTAACCGCGTGGTGGTCACGCTGCTCGGATGGCTGGTGGTCGTCATCATGACCTTCCCCGTCTACTGGATGGTCGTCACGTCGTTCCGCCGCGGTGTCGACGTCCAGAGCCCCGTGCCGCAGTTCCTGCCCGACCCCGCCACGCTCAACAACTACCGCAAGGTGTTCGAGCGCGACTTCTTCTGGACCGCGCTGCGCAACAGCCTCACGGTCACCCTGCTCGTCGTGGGCCTCGCCCTGGCCATCGCGTTCCTTGCCGCCGTCTCGGTGTCGCGCTTCCACTTCAGGGGGCGCCGGGCTTTCATCATCATGATCCTTCTCGTGCAGATGATCCCGGCCGAGGCGCTCATCATCTCGCTGTTCGGGGTGCTCGACGGCTGGCGGCTCATCAACACGATCATCGGGCTCAGCCTGACGTACCTGGTCTTCGTGCTCCCGTTCACCATCTGGACCCTGCGAGGGTTCGTCGCCGGCGTTCCCAAGGAGCTCGAGGAGGCCGCTCAGGTCGACGGATCGTCGCGGCTGCGGGCCTTCTTGACGATCACCCTCCCCCTCGTGGCCCCAGGCCTGGTCGCCACCGGGATCTTCGCCTTCATCCAGGCCTGGAACGAGTTCATCTTCGCCCTCGTCATCATGAACAGGCCGGAGCGGCAGACACTGCCCGTGTGGCTGCAGGCCTTCAACGAGGGTGCCCGGGGAACGGATTGGGCCGGCGTGATGGCCGGCTCGACGGTCATGGCCATCCCGGTGGTGATCTTCTTCGTCCTCATACAGCACCGGGTGACCTCGGGGCTCACAGCGGGTGCGGTCAAGGGATGAGCGACGAGGTGCGCACCGCCGTTCTCGGCTGCCTGCTCGGTGCTGCCTCGGGACCCGTCGCGCCGCCGTGGCTGGTGGACCTGCTCGGCGAGGGTCTGGCCGGGGTCACGTTGTTCTCGTCGAACCTCGACGGGAGCTTCGTCGCCGAGGTGACCAGGGCCCGTTCCGACGCTGTCGTCGCCATCGACGAGGAGGCGGGCGATGTGACCCGTGTGTGCTGGCGGCAGGGCTCCCCCCTGCCCGGCAACGCCGCCCTCGGTGCTGTGGACGACCCATCGCTGACCGCACTGGTGGCCGAGCACGTAGCGCGCTCCCTCGTCGCCCTCGGTGTCAACCTCAACCTGGCGCCCTGCGTCGACGTGAACACCGACCCAGCCAACCCGGTCATCGGGACGCGGTCGTTCGGGGCCGAGCCGGGCCTGGCGGCGCGCCATGCGCACGCCTTCGTCACCGGCATGCAGCGGGCCGGCGTGGCCGCCTGCGCCAAGCACTTCCCGGGCCACGGCTCGACCGACGTCGACTCGCATCTCGCTCTGCCACTGGTCGACGATCCGTGGGAGGTGCTCGCAGCGCGTGACCTGCCCCCGTTCACCGCCGCCATCGAGGCCGGTGTGGCCGCCGTGATGATCGGCCATCTCCGGGTGCCCTGCCTCGGCGAGGCACCGACCAGCCAGAACCCGGTGGCGATCGATCGGCTGCGACGCCTCCTGGGGTTCGACGGCATCATCGTCACCGACGCGCTGGACATGGCCGCCGTCGGATCGGCTGACGACCTCGGCCATGCCGCGGTGGCGTCGCTGCGAGCCGGGTGCGATCTGCTGTGCCTGGGGCCGGCCTTGGAGAGCGGACAGGTGGCGTCCGCGACCGTCGCGGTCAGTACTGCGGTGCAGGACGGGGTCCTGCAGATCGACGCGCTGCGCCGCTCCCAGGCCCGCGTGCGCGCCATGGTGGCGCAGGCGAACCGGCGGCGTCGCCAGGCATGCGCCGGTGGTCATCCAGCGGTCGCCACCCGGGTCGACGAGTTCCGGGTGGAGGAGCTCCGGGTCGAGGAGTTCCGGGTCGAGGAGCTGGGCCGTGACATCGCGGCGCGCGCCATCACGGCGGACGGCACGCTCCGACCCGTCCGCTCCCGGTCCGCGCTGGTCGTCGAATGCCGGCCCACACCGCCGGCCAGCAGCGCCGATGTGGTCTGGGGCGTCAGCGGGCTGGTGGCCGGCCTCGATCCGTCCGCGGCCGCCATCACCGTGACCGAGCCCGTGAACCCCGGCGCGCTCATGGCCGATCGTCACGGCCGGCCGACAGTGCTCGTCGTGAGGGGGTTGGCGGTCGATCCGTGGCAGCGAGCCTTCGTCGAGGCAGCCGCCGGGAGCGATCCGCTCGTGCTGGTCGAGCTGGGTTGGCCGGCCGCCGATCCGCCGCCCGTGGACCTGTACGTCGTGACCCACGGCGCGTCGGCCGCGTCGTGCCGCGCCGTGGCCGACCTGCTCTTCGCGCCAGCACCAGCCGGGGCCCCGCATGGCTGAGATCGCCATCGCCGGCGTGGTGAAGGAGTACCCCAACGGCTACCGGGCCATCCGCGGCCTGGACCTGGACGTGGCCGACGGCGAGTTCATGGTCCTCGTCGGCCCGTCGGGTTGCGGCAAGTCGACCCTGCTGCGCATGGTCTGCGGCCTCGAGGACGTCACGGCCGGCTCCGTCACGATCGACGGGCGAGACGTCACCGACGCCGCGCCCCGCTCCCGGGACATCGCCATGGTCTTCCAGAGCTATGCCCTCTATCCGCACATGAACGTCCGTCGCAACATCGGCTACCCCTTGAAGCTGGCGAGGGTTCCCAGGGCGGAGATCGACGAGCGGGTCGCAGCCGTCGCCCGCCGGCTCGGGCTGGAAGAGGTGCTGGACCGACGACCGAGCCAGCTGTCGGGCGGGCAGCGGCAACGGGTGGCGATGGGACGGGCCATCGTGCGTGAGCCCACCGCCTTCCTCATGGACGAGCCGTTGTCGAACCTGGACGCGAACCTGCGTGTGCAGATGCGCGCCGAGATCGCCTCGCTGCAGCGGGATCTGGGTGTCACGACCCTCTACGTCACCCATGACCAGGTCGAGGCCATGACCATGGGGGACCGGGTCGCCGTGCTCAACGAGGGCGTGCTCGAGCAGTGCGCGACGCCCCGGGAGCTGTACGACGCGCCGGCCAACCTGTTCGTGGCCCACTTCATCGGGTCACCGGCCATCAACCTGTTCACGAGCCGGCTGAACGCCGGCAACGGAGGCACCACTGTCCAGCTCGCCGGCTGTGCCATCGATGTGTGCGAGCGCCACCGAGCTGCGCTGGGCGACCTCGGGGTCGACACCGAGATCGTCGTGGGCGTACGCCCCGAGGCGTTCGAAGCGGTGGATACCGAGGGGGCCACCGTGACAATGCGAGCCTCCTTCGTCGAGGAGCTCGGTGCCGAGCACGTCGTGCACGGGACGCTGGTCGGTGATCCGGCGCGCCAGCGCTGCACTGTTCGGCTGTCGATCGACCACACGCCTGTCCCAGGAGATCTCGTCCCCCTGCGCATGCAGCATGAGCGACTTCTGCTATTCGATGCCTCGACCGGCCGGCGGCTCGGTGGCGGGCTCGATGGGCGCTGACGTGCACCACCGGTCGCCTATGGGGTCCACGGTCGGTGTGGACGTCGGGGGCAGCAGCGTGCGAGCGGTTGCCTTCGACCAGGCGGGCGAGCCGGGTGCGTCCTACCGGGAGCCGACACCCGACGATCCTGCCGAGCTGCCTGGACTGATCTTCGCCGCTGTCGCAGATGTGGTGGGAGCCAACGGCGAGGTCGACCCTGCCACGCTGGTGAGCGTCGGCATCCCTGGCCAGGTCGATGCGGCGCGGGGCCTGGTGCGCCACGCCGTGAACCTCGGCATCGGCGACATCGCGTTCCCTCTGGTGTCCCGTCTCCACGACCTGGGGCTGCGCCGTGTGCACATCGAGAACGACGTCAACGCTGCCGCGCTGGGTGTCGCCGCCGCCCTGGGCGGTGCCCACGACAGCGTTGCCCTGCTCAGCGTCGGGACCGGCATCGCGGCCGGCATCGTGCTCGACGGCCAGATCCACCGAGGCCATCGGCGCCTGGCTGGCGAGATCGGTCACATCCCCATCGACCCGCTGGGTCCCCTGTGTGTGTGCGGGCAGCGGGGCTGCCTCGAGACGTTCGCGTCGGGCACGGCCGTCGCCGCGGCGCTGTCCGGTCCCGACCGCTCCACCTCCGCGCTGGTGGATGCCCGAGCCTCTGGTGACCCTGTGGCCGGCGCTGCCTGGGACGGCCTCGTCGACGGTCTGGCCTGGGCCACCCAGCTGCTGATCTTCACCATCGACGTCGAACTGGTGGCCCTCGGCGGCGGCGCCGCGTCGGTGGGTCAACCACTGCTGGACGCCGTACGCGACCGTCTCACCGAGCGCGCCCGCCGGGCCCCGGTGCTGGCCGCCGCGGACATGGCCGCGCACCTGGTGCTGGCGCCATCGTCGGCTCCGGTCGGCGCGCTGGGGGCGCGCCTGGCCGCCGAGCAGCTGGGGATCTGATGACCACGCTGCGGGTCGACAACGGGCGTGTCGTGTGCGACGGGACACTGATGGACGCCGACATCCTCATCGAGGAGGGTCGCATCGTCGCCGTGAACCGGCGAGAGCGGGCCGGCACCACCGGGCGGGGGAAAGGAGAGGTGCTCGACGCCCGCGGCTGCGTCGTCGCCCCCGGCTTCATCGACCTCCAGGTCAACGGCGGCTACGGCATCGACCTCGCCCAGGAACCAGGACGGGTGAACCAGCTCGGGGCCCGGCTGGTCGACCATGGCGTCACATCCTGGTTGCCGACGCTGGTCAGCAGCGATCGAGCGACCCGGGCCCGCTTTCTCGAGGCGGTTTCGTCCGCGGCGGCTCACCCCCAGGCCGGCGTGGCCCGCGTCCTGGGCGCACATCTGGAGGGGCCGGTGCTCGCACCGGCCCTGGCCGGCGCCCACCGCATAGAGAACCTGCAGCCGGCCGCCGCGCTGGCCGCCGAGCTCGACGAACTGGCCGGCGTCGCTCTGTTGACCCTGGCCCCTGAGCTGGCGGGCGCGCTCATGCTGGTCGAAGCGGCCGTCGAGCGGGGCATCGTCGTGTCCGTCGGCCACAGCGCCGCCCCAGCCGAGATCGTGCACCGGGCGGCCGACGCCGGAGCGACCTATGCGACCCACCTCTTCAACGCCATGGGTGGGCTCCATCACCGAGCGCCCGGCCCCGCCGGTGCCGTCCTGGCCGACGACCGCTTCTGCGCCGGTCTGATCCTCGACCGGCACCACCTCCACGACGACACCGTCCGCATCGCGTGGCATGCCCTCGGCCCGGGCCGCACGAGCCTGGTCAGCGACGCCACGGCTGCGCTGGGTTTGGCCCCGGGAAGGGCCGCGCTGGGCGATCAGATGGTGACCGTCGAGGCGGACGCGGTGCGCACGCCCGAAGGGGCTTTGGCCGGCACCAAGTTCGCGGTCGACCAGGCCGTGGCCAACCTCGTCGCCGTGACGGGCTGCTCGTTGGTGGAGGCGCTCCGGACGGTGACCTCGGTACCGGCCCGCCTGCTGGGCCTGCCCGACCGCGGTGTGATCGCCGAGGGTGCCGTCGCGGATCTGGTCGTGCTCACCGAACAGGTCGAGGTGGTCGCCACCGTGGTCGACGGCCGCGTCGTTCGACGCGCCGCGACCTGAGTACCGGTCGGGAGGACCACATGGAGGTCGTCATTACCGAAGGCGCCGAGGAGATCGGAGAGGTGGTCGCCGACGCCGTCGCCCGTGTGCTGGTGGGGCGGCCCGACCCGACCCTCGGCCTCGCCACCGGGAGCTCGCCCCTGCCGGTCTACCGGGCCCTCATCGACCGGTACCGCCGCGGCCAGGTCAGCTTCGGGGCCGCCACCGCGTTCCTCCTCGACGAGTATGTCGGCCTGCCACCCGATCATCCGCAGAGCTACCGGCGGTTCATCCAGTCCGAGTTCACCGACCACGTCGACCTTCCGCCGGACCGGCTCCACGGCCCCGACGTCGACCGGCCCGACCTGCCGGAAGCCTGCCGTGACTACGAACATCGGATCCGGTCCGCCGGCGGCATCGACCTGCAGCTCCTCGGCATCGGGTCCGATGGGCACATCGGGTTCAACGAGCCGACGTCGTCGCTGGCGTCTCGAACCCGCCTGAAGACCCTGGCGCCCAGCACCCGGGCTGACAACGCTCGCTTCTTCGGGCCCGGTGACGAGGTGCCGCTGCACGTCATCACCCAGGGACTCGGAGCCATCCTCGAGGCCGGCCACCTGGTGCTCTTCGCCATGGGTGCCAGGAAGGCCATGGCGGTCGCCGCCGCCGTCGAGGGCCCGGTGGCGGCCATGTGCCCGGCATCGGTGCTGCAGCTCCACCAGCACGCCACGGTCGTGCTCGACGCCGGTGCGGCCGGCGAGCTCCGCCTGGTCGACTACTACCGCGACGTGTACCGGCACAAGCCGGCCTGGCAGACCATCTGATGGCAGCGGCGGCTGGCCGATGGCGTCGGCCGTGCGTGCATCGCTGGATGCGCCATCAGCTGACCGTGCACCCGAGCTGGTGGTGGATGGCGCCCGACGTGCGGTCCGTCACGCGGCCGCCATCGACCCCGAGCAGGAGGCCCTGCTGGCCGACTCGGTCGGTCTCGCCCTGCTCGTGGTACTCGAGACACTGGCCCCCGCCGAGCGGGTCGCGTTCGTGCTGCACGACATGTTCGCCGTGCCGCTGTCACCAGCCGACGCCCGTCGACGGCTGCGCGCCTTCAGCCGATGGCACGCTCGACGCTCTCATAGGTCGTGCGGAGTCCTGCGTCGCCTCGGTGCGCGCGCTGGCTGCCGGCGTCTCGAACCGTCGGGGCCGTGTCTCGATGAAGGCACGTAGCCCCTCGGCGGCTTCGCCGTGCTCGAACAGGGTCTGTTCCTCGTTTCTCTCGAAGGCAGCGCCGACGGCCGCGAGCCAGGGATCGAGCCGTGGTCGTCGCAGATACTCTCTTCGCAATGGCGGCGATCCCTGCCGAGCGGACCGCACACCCATCGAGCGATCATCGCGCCTCCGGCCGGGACCGATGACGTGAGGACCGCGGCCACCGCCCACATCGAGGAGCCGGCCCGGGCCACTCCCGTCTACGGCAGCTGCGACGTCCTCGTCGTTGGCGGCGGCCCGGCGGGCACGGCTGCCGCGGTCGCGGCGGGACGGCTCGGGGCGGACGTCGTGCTGCTCGAGCGGTACAACCACCTCGGGGGCCTCTCGACTGGCGGCCTGGTGTCGTGGATCGACCGCATGAGCGATTGGGACGGCCGGCTCGTGGTGGCTGGGATCGGCGCCGAGCTCATCGACCGCTGTGGCCCGGGCGCGACCCTCGGGCCCGAGCCCGACCGCTGGGGATCGACCGACCCGGTGCAGGCGGCCTACTGGCGAGTCCGCACCGCGGCGCTGCGCGGCACGGTGCACTGGTCACCGACCCTCGACCCCGAGGTCCTCAAGCTCGTCACGAACGACATCGTCCGCGAGTCGAACGTCCACACGCTGATGCACTGCTGGGTAGTGGCGGCCATCACCACCGGCAACCGCGTCGAGGGCGTGATCTTCGAGAGCAAGCAGGGACGCTTCGCGCTGACGGCACCGGTCGTCGTCGACTGCACCGGCGACGGAGACGTGTTCGCACAAGCGGGCGCGGCGTTCGACGACGACTTCGACGGCGAGAGCGCCCACGCCCGGCTCACCACGAGCTTCCGGTTCGGCAATGTCGACATGCGGCGCTATCTCGACTTCCGCATGCTGCACCAGGACGAATTCGCCGAGGTCATGAAGCGCGCCGCCGAGCAGGGCATCAAGCTCCTCGCTCATCCCACGCCGTACGACTCGGTCGCGTTGTTCCTCACCCCGAAGATGGCCGGCTATTCGGCGCTCGATGTCGCCGATCTCACCGCAGTCGAGTTCGTATCGCGCGACGTGGCCCGCGAGGGTCTGAGGTTCTTCCGCGACAACGTCCCAGGCTTCGAACGAGCCTGGATCCTCGACACCGCGTCGCAGGTGGGCACCCGCCATGCGCGCCGGCTCGTCGGCAGCGAGCGCATCACCATCGACCACTGGCTCGCCGACGGGAGCTACGCCGACAGCATCGGGCTGTGTCCGGGGATGACTCCGTCGTTTCCGACACTCGAGATCCCCTACCGGAGCCTGGTTCCCGAGCGTCTCGACGGCCTGCTGGCGGCCGGACGGAACCTCTCCGCCGACACGAGAGCGCACGCGGCGCTCCGCGAGATCCCCGAATGCTGGGCCATGGGCGAGGCGGCCGGCGTGGCTGCCGTCCACGCCGTGGGCGGCTCCGTCGAACTCCGCCACGTCGACACCGCAGGGCTGCAGGCACAGCTCGTGCGGCAAGGGGCAATCGTCCATCGTCCCGATCAGTCGCGGCAACCTTGCTCCCCCGCCGCGAGCATCGAAGCCGAGCTCGCCGAGTCGATTCATCACCGAGTGGTCGTCGACGATCGGCGAGCCTTCGAGTAGTGAGCACACGGAGCAGGCTCAGGTGCACAGGTTCGCCCCAAGGCACTTGCATCGTTCCTCCTGCACTCCCGTTCGGGCCGCTTCCGATGTCTCGGAGGGGTACGGACTCTCGTCTGAGTCGCGACTGCTCGTCTGGGCGGATGTCGACGCTCGGCTCGCTGCGGCCTTGCACTACTGGATCTCCACGGTCAGCCGATCGATGACCCCGCATCCCCGCCCGATCGACGGCATGTGGATCGACCAGAGGCTGTACTTCGGAGGAGATCCGGAGTCGAAGTGGCAACGAAACCTTGCGTCGAACCAAGCCGCGGCCGTGCACCTCGACGATCTCTCCCTGACCCCCAGTACGGATGTGGCGGACGGTGACGGGCCGCTCGGCCTCGTGTCCCCAACGGCCAGCCCTACACCAGCGTCTCCCTCTACAGCGAGAGCACGCCGCAAACGGCCCGGCCGTCGCGGCCCGTCACCGCTTCTCGGCTCGGCGATGTGACACGCTGCCCCGGTGGACCTGAAGGCGGTCGGCCTTGGGCGACAGGGGGCGTTCGTCGGGCGAGACAGCGAGCTCGCCGTCCTGCGCGACTCATTGCGGGCCGGTGGGGCAGTGCGGATCGTCCGTGGGCCAGCCGGCATCGGGAAGAGCCTCTCGTCCGTGAGCTGGGCGCCTGGACGGCCGGGCAGGGAGGCACGGTGCTCGCCGGCCGAGCCAGCGCCGCCGCCCAGCCGACCCCGCTGCGCCCGATCCGCGAGGCCTTGCTGGGGGCCGCCCGCCGTGGCCTGCGCCCCGGCGAGGAGTTGGCGCCGTTCGTCCCAGCTCTGGCGACGCTCGTGCCGGAGTGGGGGACCAGGGGCGCCGCGGCCGAGTCGCCGCTCCTGCTCGCCGAGGCCGTCCTCCGCCTGCTGACGACCGTTGCCGGCGAGGTGCCGGCGACGCTCGTGATCGAGGACCTGCAGTGGGCCGATCCCGAGACGCTCGCCGTCGTCGAGTACCTGGCCGACAACGCGGACGGCTCGCCGGTACTGCTCAGCGCCACGGTGCGGGACGGCGAACCGGGGGATGGCGCCGATCTCGTCGCCGGGCTCGTGGAGCGCCGGGTCGCGTCGGAGCTGGCGATCGGCCCCCTCGGGCGGGAGGACCTGCTCGTGCTGGCCCGCTGGTGCGTGGCCAGCGGCGAGGTTCCTGCGGAGGTCGCGGACGCCCTGGTCGAACGCAGCGAGGGCGTGCCCTTCCTCGTCGAGGAGCTTGTGACCACGGCGGTCGCCGATGGATGGGACACCGTCGCCGCCGCCGTCCCCGGGTCCGTCCAGGTATCGGTCGCGCGACGCTTCGATCGGCTGGCCCCCGAGGCTCGCCGCCTGCACGGTCGGGGAGGTCAGAGGGCCTTGGCCACGTCGACCAGCTGGTCGAGCGCAATGTTCACCGCTGTCACCTGCAGCTCGTCGGGATCGGCGGTGATGGGGCGGTAGTCGGGCCCCAGCACCGAGGTCCACGACAGCTTCTCGTTCGGCACGACGTCGATGTAGCAGCCGATGTTGTCGAACTCCTCGCCTTCGGGGGAGCGCATGACGGTGCGGAACGCTCCGCCGGGGCGCAGGTCGATCTCGCACTGCGGGGTCTCGTACGGCTTGGGGGTGAACCACTGCTTCAGCAGGTCGGGGGTGGTCCACACCTTCCACACCAGCTCGGGTGCGACGTCCACCTCGCGCTCCAACACGAGGTCGAGGGTGGGGTCGATGGGGTATGGGGTGAAGGTCATGATCGCTCCTTGAGTTCGAGGACGAACGCGTCCAGTCGGTCGAGTCGCCGCTGCCACACCCGTCGTTGTTCGGCCAGCCAGCCGTCGGCCAGCTCCAGGCCGGCCGGGGCGAGGCGGTAGGTCCGCACCCGTCCCTCTTTGATCGAAGTCACCAGTTCGGCGGCCTCCAGTACTGCGAGGTGCTGGGTGAACGACGGCAGCGACATGTCGAACGGCGAGTGGCCGGCGCGCTCGAATCGATCGAACACATCGCCCCAGTCGGCGCTCGCCAACGTGCGCCTGCACGCCGCGGCGAGCCGGGTCGTGACGCTGTCGTACCTGTCCGACCTCGTGACCCTCGATGTCGTCGACGACGGCGTCGGGTTCGACCCCGCCGGGTTCGACCCCGCCGGGATCCCGGATCAGGCGGGGACGGATGCCTCGAAGCGCTCGCCGAGCATCTGGGCCATCTCGGCCCGGGCGTCGGTCCCGGACAGCACCACGTCGACCATGGTCAGGGAGGTGTGGATGTGGCCTCGGGCCGACAGATGACGGGTCGGCACACCGGCCGCAGCGAGGGCCTCGGCGTAGGCCCGGCCCTCGTCCCGCAAGGGGTCGAACTCGCAGGTAACGACCATCGCAGGTGGCAGGTCCGACAGGTCCTCGGCCCGCAGCGGCGACGCCTTGGAGTCGCTGCGATCCTGCGGATCGGCGTAGTGGTCCCAGAACCACTCCATCAGCGGCTTGGTCAGGATGTTGCCGTCGCCGTTCTCGGAATAGGAGGCCCGCGTCAGGTCGCAGTCGGTCACCGGCGTCACCAGCAGCTGGCCGACGATGGCCGGACCGCCCGCGTCGCGGGCCAACCGGCAGGCCACGGCGGCGATGTTGGCGCCTGCGCTCCACCCCGCGACTGCCAGCTGGCCCGGGACACCACCCAGCTCGACGGCGTTGGCGGCCACCCACTGCACGGCGGCGAAGGCGTCGTCGGCAGCGGCGGGGAACCGGTGCTCGGGGGCGTGGCGGTAGTCGACCGACACCACGACAGCGTCGGATCGTACGCACAGATCACGGCAGAACGGGTCATCGGACTGGTGGTCGCCCAGCACCCAGCCGCCGCCGTGGAAGTAGACGACGATCGCATGGGGCCCCGGTCCCTCCGGCCGGTAGAGGCGGTAGCGAAGGTCGCCCTCGACGCCGGGCAGGACACCGTCGACGATCTCGGCCACATCGGGACCGGGTGGTCGTACGGCGGCCGACTCCTCCACGAAGGCGCGGGCATCGGTGACCGACATCGTCTCGATCGGGGGGAGCTCCAGGCCGGCCATGAGGTCGAGCACCAGAGCGACGTCGGGCTGCAGGCGACGCACCACACCGTCGTTGCACTGGGTCCCGTCCGTCCCGCGCAGAGTGAAGCCCAGGTAGTCACGCTCGACGACCTCGTCGCATGCCCCTCGGTAGACGTCCACACCGCCGATGTAGGGCAGGAACACGCGTGGCTTGCCCGGCACGTTGGCGCCCATGTACCAGGAGTTGGCGACGGGGTAGAGCGTGATGTCGGCGCAGTCGTTGACGTGCTGCACCCACCCGGCCTCAGCCACTTCGGTGGGCTCGATGGTCTCGAAGCCGTGCTGGCGCAGGTGGACGAGGCAGTCGGTCACCCACTCGACGTGCTGCTCGATGGACACCGTCATGTTCGACAGCACCGACGGGCTGCCCGGGCCGGTGACCATGAACAGGTTGGGGAGGCCGACGGTGGTCAGTCCCAGGTACGTGACTGGGCCGTCGGCCCACTTCTGCTCGAGCGTCACACCGTCGCGGCCGGTCATGTCGACGGCCACCAGGGCGCCGGTCATGGCGTCGAAGCCTGTGGCGTAGACGATGGCGTCGAACTCGAACGTCTCGTCCACCGTCTCGATGCCGCTCTCGGTGATGGTGGCGATGGGCTGGCGGCGCAGGTCGACCAGCCGCACGTGGGGGAGGTTGAACGTCTGGTAGTAGTTCGTGTCCAGGCAGGGCCGCTTGGTGCCGAACGGGTGGTCCGTCGGGCACAGCGTGTCGGCCGTCTCGGGATCGTCGACGATCTCCCGGATCTTCTCCCGGATCATCTCGGCCACGACGTCGTTCGCCGCGGGGTTCGTCAGCTGGTCGGCGAAGATCCCGAGGATCTGGAACAGCTCACCGGACTCATATGCCGTCTCGAATCGCTCGCGGCGCGCGTCCTCGGGCACCGTCGCGGCCATCAACTCGGGCGGGTCGGTGGGGATGCCGCCCCGCGACCACCGTGCCGCCTCCCGGTAGCCGTCCCGGTCGGCCTCCAGCGCGGCGAGGACGTCCTCGGATGCCGGGCCGTTGTTGGCCGGGATGGAGAAGTTCGGCGTGCGCTGGAACACCGTGAGCTGCTCGGCCTGCTCGGCGATGAGGGGGATCGACTGGATGCCCGAGGAACCGGTACCGATCACCCCCACCCGCTTACCCGTGAAGTCGACGCCCTCGTGCGGCCAGCGGCTGGTGAAGTAGACCTCGCCTACGAACCGGTCGGCGCCCTCGATGTCGGGTGACTTGGGCAGCGACAGGCACCCGGTGGCCATCACGTAGAACCGGGTGCGGATCTCGTCACCGTCGCCGGTGCGCACCCGCCACAGTCGGGCATCATCGTCCCACACCGCCGTGTCCACCCGGGTGGAGAAGCGGATGTCGCGGCGTAGGTCGTACTTGTCGGCCACGTGGCGCAGGTAGTCGAGGATCTCGGGCTGGGTGGCGTACTTCTCCGACCAGGTCCACTCCTCGTCGAGCTCGGGGTCGAAGGTGTAGGCGTAGTCGGTGGTGGGGATGTCGCAGCGGGCACCCGGATAGCGGTTCCAGTACCAGGTGCCGCCGACGTCGTCGGCGGCCTCGAGCAACGTGGACGAGAACCCGAGCTGGCGCAGGCGGTGCAACGTGTACAGCCCGGAGAACCCGGCGCCGACGACCACCACGTCGACGTCGACACCACCGGCTCTGCTGTTGTTCGCAGTGCCTGCAGCCAATTGATACCCCCTGGACGGCACCGGACATCGGAGGCCGGTGCATTCGTCGAGCATCCTCGCACGTCCACAACTCGGCGCCGAAGTCGGATGTCCGGCCGAGCGCCGCCAGCCTCCTCGCTGGGCTCCCCACCCTCGTCTGGCTGGTTGGTCGGCCGGGGGCCCTGACGGGCATACTTTCAGTTGAGATGCAGGTATGGCGCTGACCTTCCTCTTGGGGACCGATGGCCCGTACGGCCGGAGTGCCAGCGAGATCGCTGCGGGGATGTGGACGAAAAAGGCGGTGCTGAATGTCGACAGCAGGCGGCAGCGGTGGGATGGCCATCAGGATCGATCCGCAGACCGGTCTGAAGGTCTTCGACACCCGGGCCGGCAAGGCGTCGGACAAGCTCGTCGGGAGCGGCTACGGGATCACCGATGACGAGGTTCTCAAGACGCTGCCGCCGCCACCGCCAGGGGCGGTGTTCGATCCCGACGAGCAGGCCAGGTACCGGGCGTACAAGGAGATCCGGCGAGGCGCGGCCGACTACATGGAGATGGAGGGCGAGTTCAGCCGGTACCTGGAGGACGTGTACTCGACCGAGCCGGTCCCCCGTGAGGCGCTGACCGACGAGTGCGACGTCGTGGTGGTCGGCGCCGGGTTCGCCGGCCTGCTGCTCTGGTACAAGCTCCACCAGGCAGGCTTCATCGACGTCCGCTTCTGCGAGAAGGGCGGCGACGTCGGCGGGACCTGGTACTGGAACCGCTATCCGGGCATCGCCTGCGACGTCGAGTCCTACAGCTATCTCCCGCTCTTGGAGGAGATGGAGTGCTTCCCGACGATGAAGTTCGCGTCGGGCTTCGAGATCTTCGAGTACTGCCAGAACATGGCCCAGAAGTTCGGGTTCTACGAGCACTGCCTGTTCCACACCACCGTCGAGCGAACCGAGTGGGACGAGTCGGCCGGCCGGTGGACCGTCCATACCGATCGTGGCGATGCGATGCACGCCCGCTGGGTGATCCTGGCCAACGGCATCCTCACGACGCCCAAGCTGGCGCGCATCGACGGGATGGAGACCTTCCTGGGGGAGTCCTTCCACACCTCACGCTGGAACTACGACGTCGACCTGGAGGGCAAGCGGGTCGGCATCATCGGCACCGGCGCGACCGCCGTTCAGGTGATCCCGGAGCTGGCGAAGATCGTCGGGGAGCTGTACGTCTTCCAGCGCACCCCGTCCACCATCGACGTGCGCGACCAGCGAGCGACGGCTCCCGAGGAGATCGAGGCGTGGTCGAACGAGCCCGGATGGGCACGGGCCCGCCGAGCCCGCTTCGCCCGGATCTCTGAGGGCCGGACGGCGATCAAGGCCAACGACGACTATCTGTCGGGCAAGGTCGCCGACTACAAGGAGCGCAAGCAGCACAGTACCCCCATCTCCCAGG
>Ga0268386_10001152_pt1 | contig 17891 bp, 15 predicted proteins | sample RVTome_15_FD_200260 | JGI IMG/M metagenome (GOLD analysis project Ga0268386, IMG submission 200260) | Soil microbial communities from uranium-contaminated site in the Upper Colorado River Basin, Wyoming, United States - RVT150D86... ...
CCCGATGTACTTCGACATCGGCGGCTGGTGGCTGACCTGCGACCACATGTTCCGGCGGTTCGGCACCCCGTTCGCCTGCGACTGGCTGGCGAAGAACGTCAACGGCTACCTGTACACCGCCGCCATCCCGGCGGACCCCGAGTTCGCCATCGACTCGATGGAGTACCAGGCTCGCTATGGCGCCCGCACCCCGCTGATGGAGAACTACCCCGAAAAGATCGGCGCCTACCTGAACGCGGTCCTGCCGACCTACGGACTGCAGTTCGCCGACTGGTGGCGGGATCGGTTGGTGCCCGAGATGCAGCAGAACTTCGTGTACCTCGAGGGCAAGCTGGACACGGCTGACCAGATGACGCTCATGGAGCTGGCCTGCCTGTTCGAGGACGCGATCGACATCCACGATCGCCACTGGAAGATCCACTGGATGCTCAACTTCGCGCAGCTATCCGCCACCCTGAACCTGCGCGCCGTCATGGAGAAGACCCACGGCAAGATCGACGAGGCGCTCCTCGGCCGGCTGCAGAACTCGGCCAAGGACCGCAACTGGGACTCCATCGAGGCGCTATGGCAGATGAAGCAGGAGGTGCGAGCCGACTCCGAGCTGGCTGCCGCCTTCAAGCACGATACGGCCGGCGACATCCTGAAGGCCCTCCACGGCAGCGATCGAGGCCGCCGGTTCATCGACGAGCGGGTGGAGCCCTACCAGAAGGAGTTCGGCTGGCACGCCGTGTGGAGCCACGAGTTCGTCTTCCCCACGGTGCGCGAGCAGATCGAGCCGGTGTTGGAGTTGATCCGCGGCTATGTCGAGACCGATTACGACTACCCCAAGACCATCGCCTCGGTGGCCGAGGACATCGACTCGGCTGCGCGCGAGATCCTGGAGGGCCTCGAGGGCGAGGCGCTCGAGGAGATGCGGGCGGCCAACGACATCAATCTGCGCATGGCACCGCTCACCCCTGACCATCACTTCTACATCGACCAGGGCGCCAATGCTCACGTGCGCCTGGTACTGATCGCCATCGGCAAGAAGCTGGTGGAGATGGGCGCGCTGGACAAGCCCGACGACGTGGTCTTCCTGCGCTACAACGAGCTCCGCGTCTTCATGGGCGACCAGTCGGCCATCGACGGTCGAGGGCTTGTGGCCCAGCGCCGCACGGAGCGCGAGGAGTCATACCGCATCCGGCCTCGTGACTGGGTCGGCACGGTGACCCCCAGCCAGCTGGCGTTCCCGTACCTGAACCTGTGGGGCTTCCCCGACAAGTTCCACCGGCCCCAGTCGACCACGGCCGGCACGGTGAACGGCATCGCCGGCTCGCCCGGCGTGGTCGAGGGCATCGCGCGCGTCGTTCTCACCGAGGACCAGTTCGACGACGTCCGTGCCGGCGACATCCTGGTATGCCAGATGACGAATCCGGCCTGGGTCGTGCTCTTCACGAAGATCGTCGGCCTGGTGACCGATGCGGGCGGCACCGTCTCGCACCCGGCCGTCCTCTCTCGCGAGTTCGGCATCCCGGCCGTGATCGGCACGTCGGTCGCGACGCAGCAGATCAAGTCGGGTGACCGCGTCCGAGTCGACGGCTCGCAGGGTGTCGTCGAGATCCTGGAGACGAACCCGAAGGAGCCGGGACGCGACGCCGAGTTCGTGGCCTGACCGGCGCCGCATGGCTGGCGAGGTCGCGCTCTCGCGCATGATCCTGAGCGACCAGGTCAAGGATCACCTGCTCCAGGCGATCCTTGACGGTCGCTACCCGCCGGGCGGCCGGATCGTCGAGACCCGCGTCGCCCGGGAGCTCGGCACGAGCCAGGCTCCCGTGCGCGAGGCCCTGCGCGATCTCGAGGCCCTCGGGCTCGTCGAGACCGCGCCCTTCCGGGGGGCTCGCGTGCGCCATCCGACGGCGGACGAGCTCCGGGAGGCGTTCGTCGTGCGCTCACAGCTGGAGTCAATGGCCGTTCGCCTGGCCGTCCCGTTGCTCACCGACGCCGAGGCCGAACAGCTTGCCGGCTACCTCGGCGAGATGCGCCGCGCGGCGCGGGCGGACGACGCCCACGCGGAGGCCGTCGCCGATGCGCTCTTCCACGGAACGATCGTGCACGTCTCGGGAAACGCAACGCTGCAGCGGGTGTGGCGCATGCTCGAGCCCTTCTCGCGCACGTACATCACGCTGGTCGCCCCCAGGGCGGACCGCTACCGGATCGCCGACTTTCACCAGCCCGTCCTCGACGCGTTCCGCTCCCGCGACGCCGCGGCAGCGGTGGCCGCCCTGGAGCGGCACTACACCATCGCCGGAGCCATGCTCGAAGACCTGTGGGAGACGCCGCCCGCGTCTCTCACAACCCTCTCAGCCGAAAGGACATGATGAACGCACTCCAGACCGATCCATCACTCCAGCTCACCGAGGAGCTCAGCGTCGGCGAGGCGCGGCTGCGGATCGACGTCTACGGAGACGAGCCGCGCGATCACGTCCTGGAGGACATGAACTTCCTCAACTACCGCCTGGCCGATGTTCGCCAGGCTCGCGACGTGACGCTCGACGCGCCGGACATCGTCTGGCGCACGATCGGCGACAAGTCGATCGCCTACGACGGGCACGCCGTGACCTTCACCGGGAGCTGGCCCGCCGGCCCGCTGCAGAAGGTCGTCGTGGCCATGCTCGCGCTCCGCATGGAGGCCAGGGGCCTGCACCCGTTCCACGCTTCGGCGGTCCGTTATCGGGACAGGACGATCATGTTCCTGGGCGGCGAGTCGAACCACGGCAAGAGCATGGGGCAGATCGAGGCGTGCCGGCGCGGGGCGCTGCTGGTCTCGACCGAGACGACGGTGGTGGACGAAGGCGGCACGGCGGTGATGGGCTCGAAGGATGTCTTCATCAAGAAGCGGGCGGAGGGAACCGAGCGCGCCGACAAGGCGGCGCCCAACCGCGGGGTCGAGAAGTTCTTCGGAGAGATGCCCTCGTGGGAGACCGCCGAGGCGCCGAGCAACGTCGACATCGTCGTCGTGCCGGCCATCGACGGAAACTTCGATCCCAGCCTGGTCGAGATGATCCCCTTCGAGCGCCAGTTCCAGACCTTCCACTCGCTCCAGAACTACTTCCTGCTGAACGAGCTCCTGGCCGAGGACTGGCCGATGCCGGTCATCGACACCGAAGAGCTGCGAAGCGCGCGCGCGCGCTTCGTGGCCCGCTTCTCCGAGCGTCCCTTCTACTTCGTCCGCGCCGCCAACCCGCAGGTGCTGATGGACGAAGTCGACCGGGTCCTCTGAGGAAGGAACCAGGGCTCTCATGCATCCCTTCACCTACCAGCGCCCATCCACGCTCGACGAGGCCGTTCGTCTGCTGGACGAACACGGGCCGGCGGCGCGGATCATCGCCGGGGGTACCGACCTCATGCTCGGGCTCCGGGACTATTCGACGCAGCCCGACGTCGTCGTCGATCTGAAGCGTGTCCCCGAGCTCGAGCCGGCGATTCGGCAGCTCGACGGGCGCCTGTCGATCAGCTCCGGGACAGTCATGGCCGACATCGAGGTCCACCCGGTCGTCCTGCAGCACTTCCACCCCCTCGCGGAGGCGGCGGCGGTCGTCGGCTCCGTTCAGATTCGCAACCGCGCCACGCTGGCGGGCAACATCTGCAACGCCTCGCCGGCTGCCGATACTGCACCCCCGCTCCTCGTGTACGACGCCACCGTCGTGGCGCACGGGCCGAACGGGCCGCGACGCATCCCGATCGACGAGTTCTTCGTCCGCTCCCGCCAGACCACGCTCCGCCGCGGCGAGCTTGTGACGGCCATCGAGCTTCCCCACCCCCCTCGCGCCACGGCAGGAGCGTACCTGCGGATCACCCGGCGTCGCGGGACCGACCTTGCCTCGGTGACGCTGTGCTGCACGGTCGACGAGGCCGGGATCACGCGAATCGCGTTTGGGAGCGTCGGGCCGCGGCCACTCGCCTTCACCGACAGCAGCGGCGTTCTTGCTGATCCGGAGGGCAGTGAGACCACAAGGCGGGCGATCCTCGAGCCGATGCTGTCGGCCGCCGCCCCATCGGCGCGTTCGGTCCGCGCCAGCCCGGAGTACCGCCTCGCCATGCTTCGCGTCCTGGCCGAGCGGGCCGTGGGTCGAGCGATCGAGCGATTGATCGGAGGGTCCGGGACATGACGCACAGGCTTCCGATCGAGCTCACGCTCAACGGCCGTCCACAGCGGGTCGATGTCGAGGTCCATCACACGCTGCTCGAGGTCCTGCGCGACCAGCTCGGCCTCACCGGCTCCAAGGAGTGCTGCCTGGTCGGTGAGTGCGGCGCATGCACCGTGATCGTCGACGGCCGCAGCGTGAACTCGTGCCTGATGCTGGCGGTGGAGGCCGACGGGCACGAGGTCCGCACCGTCGAGAGTCTCGCCCGCGCCGGCGACCTGAACGAGCTCCAGCGGGCCTTCCTCGACAAGGGTGCGACCCAGTGCGGCTTCTGCATCCCCGGGCAGCTGATGTCGGCGGAGGCGCTTCTCGAACACAACCCGGACCCGACGGTCGAGGAGATTCACGAGGCCCTTGCCGGCAACCTCTGCCGCTGTGCCGGCTACGAGCAGATCACGGAGGCGGTGCTGGCCGCCGCCGAGGCGTTGCGCCGATGACTGCCGGGGCGGTCGGCACGTCCCCGAGGAGGGGCGGCGGTCACGGACGGGTCACCGGAGCCCAGCAGTACGTCGGCGACATTCGGATGCCGAACATGCTCGAGACTCGGCTGGTGACCGTCGACGCCGCCCACGCGCGCATCCTCTCAGTGGACACGTCGGAGGCCTATAAGGTACCGGGCGTCCACCTCGTCATGACGGCGGCGGACCTGCCGCAGCCGGTGCCACGGTTCGGGCCCCAGTACGAGGACCGTCCGGTGATCGCCGTCGACGAGGTCAGGTATCATGGCGAGCCCGTCGCGGCGGTGGCCGCCGAGACGCGGGACGCCGCGGAGGCCGCCGCGCGGCTGGTGCATGTCGAGTACGAAGAGCTGCCTGCCGTCTTCACCGTCGCCGGCGCACTCGATCCACGCGCCCCGCTGGTCCAGGACCCGTCGCTGCGCCGTGGCCCGCTGGCCTCCACCAACGTCCTGAACGAGCATCGCCACGAGTGGGGCGACGTCGACGGCGCCGGCGCCGGCGCGGATGTCGTCGTCGAGAACACCTACGCCTTCCCGATGGTGACGCACTTCGCCATCGAGCCGCACGGGTTCATTGCCGCGCCCGACGGCGACGGCATCGCCATCTGGAGCTCGATTCAGCATCCCTACTGGCTCCAGCGGACGATGGCCCGGATCCTCGGCCTGCCGCTGGCGCGCGTGCGGGTCCTGGCGCCGGATCCCGGCGGGGCATTCGGCGGCAAGCAGCACGTCAAGTACGAGCCGCTGGTCGCCCTCATGGCCCTCCGCACAGGGCGCCCGGTTCGCCTCACCCTGAGCCTGGAGGAGACGTTCCAGGCCGCGCGGCGCAACTCCGCGGAGGTCCGCGTGCGGACGGGCTTCCACTCAGACGGCACGGTCACCTTCCGCGAGATCATTGCCGACTACCTGTTGGGGGCCTATGCCGACATCTCCGACCGCGTGGTCGGCAAGGGCACCTACCCGGGCAACGGTCCGTACCGCGTGCCGGCCTGCAGGATCGTGGCGCGGGCGATCCTGTCCCACACTCCGCCCTCCACGGCCTTCCGCGGCTTCGGCGCCCCGCAGGTCAACTGGGCCGTGGAGGCGAACCTGGACGAGGCCGCGCGACAGCTGGGGATCGATGGCCTGGAGATCCGTCTCCGCAACCTGGCGCGCAAGGGCGAGGTGTTCATCCCCACCGACCGGCCGGCCGACGGGGATTGGCAGGAGAGCGTGCGGCGCGCCGCCGAGCTGATCGGCTGGAACTCGCCGGCGCCGCCCGGACACGGCCGCGGGATCGCGGTCGGGATCAAGCTGGGCCCCACCACCGGCCTCTCGTACGCCACCGTCCGGTTCCTCGGCGACGGCAGCGTCCTGGTCTACACCGGCACGTCTGACATGGGCCAGGGGGCGCGGACGATCTTCGCGCAGATCGCCGCGCAGGAGCTCGGGGTGCCGCTCGACCGGATCAACGTCGTCTCGGGCGATACGTTCGCGGTTCCCTATGACCAACAGACCTCCGCCAGCCGGTCGAGCGTCCTGATGGGTAACGCTCTGCTGGACGCGTGCCACCGGATCCACGAGCAGCTGCGATCCATGGCGGCCCGGCTTCACAAGGTGCCCGAGTCGGACGTGGTCGTGGAGCGCGGCGTCGCAGTGGTTGGGGGACGCGAGATCCCGCTGGTCGAGGTCCTCCTCGCCGGCCTGGGCCGGATGGGTGGAGAGCTCATCGGGAACGGGACCGCCCGCAAGGAGGAGATGCCCGGGCATCCGCTCGGCGGAGACGCGGCGTTCTACGAGTTCAACTGCACCGCGGTAGAGGCGGAGGTGGACGAGGGCACCGGCGAGATCATGCTCCATCGGCACGTCACGGTCTCCGACGTCGGCAAGGCCCTCAACCCACTGCAGGTCCGGACGCAGGACGAGGGCGCCGCGATCATGGGCCTGGGCCACACGCTGATGGAGCACTACATCTACGACGAGGCGGGTCGCATCCGGAACCTGGGCGCCATCGACTACCGCATCCCGACCAGCAAGGACCTGCCGCTGGAGATGGTGAGCGCGATCGTCGAGAACGAGGACGGCCCCGGTCCCTACGGGGCGAAGGGGATGAGCGAGGGCGCGCTCCTCTGCGTGGCGCCGGCGGTGGCGGCCGCTGTGCAGCAGGCAGCCGGCGTCGTCATCAGGGATCTGCCTCTCACGCCGCAGCGCGTCTGGGAGGCACTTGAGGAGCGGCGTCGGAGCCGCGAGCCGGAGGTGGTGTCATGACCGGGCCATCCGAAATCGGACCGATCGCCGGGCTCCCCCCCGAGCAGGTGGTGCGCGCCGCCGGCATGGTGCGGGAGGGCCGGATGATCTCGTTGGCGGCGGCCCGCTTCCCGGGCATGCCCCTCTTTCCCGGTCACCCGCCGTTCCAGGTGCTCAACTACCGCACGCCGCGCGGCATCCGGGTCACCGGGGCGCAGCCCTGGGGGCCGATCAACGACGCCGGCCTGGGCTACATGGCCGAGTACGTGATGGCCACCTCCCACTCCGGCGCGCACGTTGACGCGTTGGCTCACATGACGGTGGGCGAGGACATGCACTGGTACGGCGGTGGCTCGGCCGATGCCCACCTGAGCGACTTCGGACCGATGATCGGGGACGCGGCAAAGCTGCCGCCGTTCTTCACGCGCGGCGTGCTGCTGGACGCGGCGGGCCACCGGGGCGTCGACTGTCTGCCGGCCGGTTCTCCGGTGGACGCCGATGAGCTGGAGGCGATCTGCTCCGCCCAGGGTGTGGCGGTGCAGCCTTGGGACGTGGTCGTCATCCGGACCGGCTATATGGGTCTCTGGCCCGACGCCGATCGCATGGCTGCGCACCGAACCCCCGGACCCGACATCTCCGCCGCTCGCTGGCTCCTCGACCGGAAGGTCGTGGCCACCGGTACCGACACCGAGACATACGAGGTCCAGCCGGCGCCCGATCCGGCTCCGACCGGCAATCCTCAGCCCGTGCACACGCTCCTGCTCATCGAGAACGGCGTCTACCTGATGGAGAGCCTCGACCTGGAGGCGCTCGCCCGTGAGCGTGTCCACGAGTTCCTGTTCATCGCCCTGCCCCTGAAGATACGGGGCGCGACCGGCTCGATGGTCGATCCGGTCGCCGTCATCTGAATCATGCCAGTCGACGAGGAAGCCCTACCTTGAGCTACATCTACCAGTTCGATCATCCCCACGACCTCCCGCATGACGAGCTCAGCCGGATCATCGGGGGCAAGGCTGCCAACCTCAACGTCATGGCGACGAGGCTCGGGCTGCCGGTCCCGCCCGGCTTCACCATCTCAACCAGCGCCTGCAAGGACTACCTCGCGGGCGGCTGGCCCGATGGCCTGGAGGAAGAGCTCCGCGCACACATGCGACGCATCGAGGAGGTCATCGGCAGCCGCTTCGGCGACCCGGCCGATCCGCTGCTGGTCAGCGTGCGCTCCGGCGCGCCGGTCTCGATGCCGGGGATGATGGACACCATCCTGAACCTCGGACTGAACGATGAGAGCGTCAAGGGACTGGCCGAGTCTTCGGGAGGGCCGCGCTTCGCTGCCGACTGCCATGCCCGCTTCACGGCGATGTACCGCGCCATCGTGGGCGTGGACGAGGTGCCCGCCGACCCGTGGGAGCAGCTGCACGGCGCCGTGCGGGCCGTCTTCCGATCGTGGAACGGTAGCCGGGCACGCGCCTATCGGGCCCACGAGGGCGTCCCGGACGACATTGGCACGGCGGTCACCGTGCAGGCCATGGTCTTCGGCAACCGCGGACCCGACTCGGGCACCGGCGTGCTCTTCACGCGCAATCCCGCGACCGGCGAGGCAGCGCTCTACGGCGACGTCATGTTCGAGGCCCAAGGCGAGGACGTGGTTGCCGGCGACCATCGCACCGAGCCGATCGCGGTCCTTGACGAGCGCATGCCGGAGGTCGCGGCCGAGCTGCGCCGCCACGCCGCCGCCCTGGAGCGCCACTATGCCGACCTGTGCGACCTCGAGTTCACCATCGACCGCGGGAACCTCTGGCTGCTGCAGGTCCGCGTCGGAAAGCGCAGCCCGCAGGCGGCGCTGCGCATCGCCAGGGAGATGGCCGACGAGGAGGGGTTCCCGGTCGACCGAGCCGAGGCCGTGCGCCGCGTGGCACACCTGCTGGCCGACCCGCCCATGGTCTCTGGGGAGCGCCCGCCCAACAGCGAGGTCCTGGCCAACGGCCTGGGCGCCTCGCCGGGGGTCGCCTGCGGCGAGATCGTGACTGACGCCGACGCGGCAGTCACCGCGGCCGAGCAGGGGCGAAGCGTGATCCTGGTGCGCTCGGACACGTCGCCCAATGATGTGCATGGCATGGCCAAGGCGGCCGGGGTCCTGACCGCCACCGGCGGCCTGGCCAGCCACGCCGCGGTGGTGGCGCGCGGGTGGGGATTGCCCGCCGTGGTGGGAGCCGAGGGGATCAGGGTCGAAGACGGGGCGGTGACCATCGGGGACCGGCGCCTGCCGGTCGGAGAGCTCATCACCATCGACGGGACAACCGGCGAGGTCCTCTTCGGAGCCGTGAGCCACGCGCGCGAGGCGGTGCCGGAGGCATCGGTGCTCGCCGCGTGGGCCCGCGATCTGGGCATCAACGTCGCGAACCTCCAGCCGGTCACGGCCGGCGGCGAGACCGAAACCGGCGAGGTGTCGCGGGAGGACGTCCTGCGCGCGCTGCTGATCAGGGGCTATGCCACGCCGGAGATGCTTGGCGCCTGTCTGCTCTCCAGCACCGAGCAGGCGGCCTCGCTGCTCGACCGGCTCACCGCCGATGGCCTGGTGGAGATCTCGGCGGGGTCGTTCCGTCTCAGCTCCGACGGCAAGGCGGTGGCGGGGGAGCTGGTCGCCGAGGACCGCGATGGCATGGGTGTCGACGAAGCGGGCGCCGCGCTGGACGCGTTCCTGGCACTCGACGCGCGCGTGAAGCAGACGGTCACCGACTGGCAGATGCGGGTGGTCGATGGGGCGCAGCAGTTGAACGACCATGGCGACCCGGACTACGACCGGGCCGTCCTCGATCGGCTGGCCGGGTTGCACGCCGATGCCGCGGCCTGGCTGCAGCCGCTGCAGGGCCGGCTCGCCCGACTCGCCCGCTACGGGGCACGGCTGGAGCGCGCCGCGGCGCGGGCGCTCGACGGTGACCAGGCCTATGTCGCTTCACCGCGGGTCGACAGCTACCACGGCGTCTGGTTCGAGCTGCACGAGGACCTGATCCACCTGGCCGGACGGACGCGCGCCGAGGAGGTTGCTGCCGGACGCGCCTGAGGCGCGACCCCCCTACGGGTTGATGATGATCTTGATCGCCCCGCTGGAGCGGTCGTTGAAGGTCGCCATGGCTCGCTCGTAGTCCGACAGCGGAAAGCGGTGCGTGATCATCTCGCTGACCCGCATGCGGCCCTGCGCCACGTGCGGCATCACCCGCCGCATCTCCCCCGCCGACGCGCGCGAGCCGACCAGCTCCAGCTCGTCGAGGACGAGCCTCTGCATGACGATCTCCACGCCCTGGGTCGGGATGCCGACCGCCGCGCAGCGGCCTCCTCGGCGCAGCATGCCCAGCGCCCACCGCACCGTCTCCGGCACCCCCGCGCACTCCAGGACCACGTCGACGCCGAGGCCGTCGGTCATGGCCCGCACCGCGCTCACCGGGTCGCCGGCGGCGCTGTCGACGGTCTCGAAGCCGAGCTCCGCCGCCTTGTGCAGCCGCGACCCTCGTCCGACCACGATCACCCTCCCGGCGCCACGGATCAGGGCCGCATCACCCGAGAGCAGGCCGATGGCGCCCGCCCCGGTGATCGCCACCGTGTCGCCCGGTTGAACGGCGCCACGGTTGGCGACGTGCAACGCGATGGAGGCAGGGTCGACCAACGCCCCCTCATCGAAGCCGAGGCTGTCGGGCAGCCGGAAGACGGTCTTCACCCCGTGGACAACGTAGGTCGCATCGGCGCCGGTGTAGTTGTGGCCGTACTGGCGGTGCAGCCCCTCCTTGCCGTAGTTCTCGCAGACGTTGTACCGCCCTTCGACACACTTCTGGCAGACGCCGCAGGCGTCGTGCGAGGTGCCGGCCACGCGGTCGCCGACCCGCCACCCGTACAACTCCGCCCCGGGGCCCAGGGTCACGATCTCGCCCGCCCACTCGTGGCCGGGCGTGAACGGGAAGGCCAGCGGCCAGAAGCCGGGGTAGTCGCCACGCACCAGGTGCGCATCGGTCCCGCAGATGGAGACCGCGCGAACGCGGGCCAGCACCTCGTTGGGGCCGGGCGTCGGGACGGGGACCTGCCGGATCTCGAGTCGGTTCGGCTCGGTCACCACCAGGGCTTCCATGGTCGAGGTCACGCGGGCCTCCTTCAGGGCACGGCGTCGGTGGCGCGGGGCGGGCGCCCTCAGCGGCCGGCGGGTACCGAACTGAGCTTGTCGTACAGGGATGCGGCGTTGAGCGTCTGGATGTGATCCATCATGTAGCCCTGTCCGACGTCGACCGGATAGCGGTCGGCGAAGTTGACCCGGGCGATCGTTTCCTCTCGCGTCCAGCCGCTGGCCACCGCGCTCGCGACCGCGGCCTTCCACTCCATCAGCACCGCGCGCTGCCGGTCCACGTACCGGAGCGTGGTCACCGGCCCGTGGCCGGGCACCAACGCGTCGACGTCCAGTGCCTTGATCCGATCCAGGGCGTCGATCCACTGGTCGACGTTGGAGGTCATGAGCCAGGTCTGGCACTCACTGAAGATCGTGTCGCCGGTGAAGACGACGCGCTCCTCCGGGACGTGGACCGCCAGCTGGCCGGGCGTGTGTCCCGGCGTGTGCAGCAGGTGGAAGGTGTGGTCTCCGACGCGCAGGGTCAGGTCGCCGGTGAAGACGATCTTGCCCTTGTTGGGGTCGGCGTAGTACTCGTCCCGCTCCGGAAAGATCGACGCTCCCTCGGGGTCGTCGGTGGGGATCGCCTCCTTGGCGTACTCATACGGATCCAGGTCCGGGGTCGGGACCATGAAGTTTTCGTACAGCCCCTGGTGGTTGATCACCGTCCCGGCGCCCTTGAAGAAGTAGTTGCCGAAGATGTGGTCGACGTGGTGCTCGGTGTTGATGAGGTACCTGATCGAGCCGTGCGACTCCGCCTCCCGGCGCATGGCGACGGCGCGCGTCGGCAGCTGCGGCGTGTCGATCACGACCACGCCGTCGCGGGTGGTCACGTAGCTCGGGTTGCAGCCGCGCAGGGTCGTATCGGTGCAGACGTTGTCGGTCACCCGCTCCATTGGGGTGCGCTCCTTCGTGTGGCTACTGGGTTGCGGTCAGCCCACCGTCGATGCCGAGTATCTGACCCGTCACGAACGATGAGGCGTCCGAGCAGAAGAAGATCGCCGGGCCGATGAGATCACTGGTGCTGCCCACACGGCCGAGCGGGATGCGGTTCACGATCCCGGCCTTGAATTGTGGGTCGTCCAGGAGCATCGCCACCTGGGGAGTGTCGACGAAGGTCGGCGAGATCGCGTTGACGGTGATGCGGTGCTTGGCCCACTCGGTCGCCCACTGCCGTGTGAGGGAGCTGATGGCTCCCTTGGCGGCCACGTAGGCCGAGTAGCCGGCGTTGATCCCCAACGCGCCGCGGACCGAGCTGATGTTCAGGACCCGTCCGCCGTGACCCGCGGCAATCATCGCCCGGACCGCGGCCTGCGTGGGCAGCAGCGTGCTGCGGACGTTCAGCTCGTAGATCCAGTCCCAAGCGTCCGCCGGGTACTGCTCGGCGTCGAAGAGCACCTTGCCGGCGCCGCCGCCCACGGCGTTGACGACGATATCGACACGACCGAGCTGTTCGAGCAGGTCGGCAACCACCCGATTCGACTCATCGGCATTCGTCACGTCGGCCGGGAGCGCGAGGCAGGTCCCGCCAAGTGCCCGAATCGGCGCGGCAGCCTCCTCCAGCCGCTCGAGAGAGCGCCCGACCACGGCGACCTGCGCGCCGGCGGCAGCCAGTGCCGCCGCGATGGCTGAACCGATGGCTCCGCCGCCACCGGGGATCATGGCGACCCGACCGTCGAGACGGAAGGCGTCGAGCGGGTTCACTGCCGCTGCGCCATGGCGTCACAGACGCGCAGCGCTGGAGGCATCTCGCTTATCATCGATTATCGAGGATAGGAGATCGGTTTGATTCAGTCAACTCCCTCGGTCCTGGCTTCGAGGGCCGTTCAGCCCCCCGGCGGAGTGACCATGAGCACGCGACGGCCGGCCCTTGACTGGCCAACCGTGAGCGCCTATCGTCCATCGACAATCGATTATCGAGGACCCGAGCTCCCACGTCCCGAGCCGGTCGGGTCAACAGCCCGCAGCGTGGAGATTTGGCCTGTGCCGACGCGGACACAGCCGGGCAACGGAGTCCCGCTCGGCGTCACGAACCGCCATCGCGTCCTGCCCAGGGGCGCGGGAGCCGGCTGATGGACTTCGTCACCCAGACCGTTGTCATCGGCCTCACCGAGCACGCTCCCCTGGTCCTCGCCGCCATCGGCTTCGCCCTGCTGTACCGTCTCACCGGCCTGATCAACGTGGCGTACTCGGAGACGATCACGCTCGGCGCCTACTTCGGGATGTGGGCCAACACGACGTTCGGCCTCGACTTCTATACCGTCCTGCTCCCCGCGGGGGTGATGGCGGGCGCCGTCAGCGTGGTCACGTACCTCGCCATCTTCCGGCCGGCGAAGCGCCGCAACGTAGGCGTGCTGGAGATGATCATCATCTCCTTCGGCCTGTCGATCTTCCTGCGCCACGGCCTGCAGTTCGTTTTCGGCTACCCGGTGCGATTCTTCGACGTCCCGCCGCCAGACACCATCATGGTGCTCGGCGTCGGCGTTGCCTCGTTCCGCCTGCTCGCTCTCGGAAGCGTCGCGGTGCTTGCCCTGCTGCTCTACTGGTTCATCCAGCGATCGAGGTATGGCCTCCAGATCAGGGCCCTCGCCAGCGACGAGGAGCTGGCGCAGGTGAGCGGGATCCGGCCGTTCACCGTCACCGTGCTGATCTGGTTCATTGCCGGCTTCGCCGGCGGCCTGGCGGGCGCGTTCTATGGCGTCGCGTCGTCCGTTGCGCCACTGCTCGGCTGGCGACAGTTCCTCTTCATCCTGCTCGTCGTCCTCGTCGGAGGGACCTGGGGGCTCCGCGGCGTGATCGCGGTCGGCGTGGGCACGGGTCTGGCGATGGTCGCGATGACGCTGCAATTCGGCCAGGTGCTGTACGCCCAGCTGGCGCTGGTCGTCGCCTTCCTCATCATCCTGAAGGTGCGCGGCAGGCGGCTCACCGAGAACGCGAAGGTGTAGTGGCATGACCCTCGACTGGCTTGACGCCTTCCTGATCTCCGGCCTGTTCGAGGTCGTGATGGTGATCGGGCTCGGGCTGCTGCTCCACCTCGAGCTCGGACTCGCGCGGATCGCCAATTTCGGTGTCGTCGGGTTCTGGGGCGTCGGGATGTACACGTTCGGCGTGACCTACGTGCAGGTGGATTGGCCATTCGGCGATCCGTGGCAGTTCCTGGTCTGCGCCGCGATCGCGACGGTCGTCGCCGGCCTGTGCGGGTTCGTGGTCGGATGGTTGATCGCTGACCTGGACACCGACGGCGTGCTCGTGGGCACGCTCGGGTTCGCCGCCGCCGTCCTCATCCTGGCGACCACCCAGCAGGACCTCACGGGCGGCGCGCTGGGCATGGGAGGGCTCGGTTTCCCCTACGACATCGGCAGCGTCAAGGCCAACGAGCTCCTCTGGCTGGGGATCACCACCCTCGTCGTAGCGGGGATCCTCTTCTACGTCCGGCGAGTCCACCGCTCTCCTTACGGACGGCTCCTGATCGCGGTGGGCGGTAATGAAGCGCTGGCGCGCAGCCTGGGCAAACCGACATTCCACACCAAGCTCTGGCTGTTCGCGATCGCCTCGGCCGGGATGGGCCTGCTCGGTGCCATGTACGGGGTCATGGTCCGCTTCCTGGAGGTCTCCAACCTGGGCGTGGACATCACCCTGGCCGCCATGGTGGGGCTGGTGCTGGGAGGCACGCTGCGCGTCTGGGGCGCGGTTGTCGGGGTGATCCTCACCGTGGGCCTGTTCGACATCGTGATCCAGTCCTACATACCCTTCCCCCGCGAGTGGTACACCCAGGCCATTCCCGTTCTCAGAGAGGCCGTCTTCGGCGCCACCCTGATCGTTGTGCTGCTGTTCCGGCCGCTTGGCGTGCTCGGCGACATGCGGCGCGACAGGCTGATGAGGAAGATCCATGGTCGCTGACGTGGTCACGGCCCGCGCGGTGACCCGTCCCCAGATCCGGATCCGGGGCGCGGTCAAGAGCTTCTCCGGTCGGGTCGTGGTCGACGTCGACGACCTCGTCCTGGGCGACCAGCCGATCGAGGGGCTCATCGGTCCCAACGGCGCCGGCAAGACGACTCTGATGCGCATGGTCATGCACTCGATCCCGCTCGACCGTGGCACGGTCTCTCTCGTCTCGGCCGGAGGAGAAGAGGTCGTGCTTTCGAACCTGCCCGCCCACCGGCTGGCGCGCCACGGCGTGGTCAAGAGCAACCAGGTGATCATGGACTTCGACAAGCTCACCATCTGGGATTCGCTCCTGCTGGCGGCAACCGAGGAGTCGTACGAGCGGCCGCACCACGTCTTCAGCGAGCTTGCGACGTTCGAGCGCCACGAGGACGAGATGCGGAGGCTCCTGGACTACTTCGGGTTCGCCGACCCAACGGCCTTCGCGAAGTCGGCCGGGGAGAAGAAGCTCCTCGACATCGTCCGTTGCTTGCTCCTCAAGCCCACCTTCCTCCTGCTCGACGAGCCGACAGCCGGCCTACCGGACGAGCTGACCGAAAAGGTCATGAGCGTGGTCAAGGGCCTGGCCGCCGCCGGCACCTCCGTGGTGATCGTGGAACACAACCTCGACGTCATCTGGAATCTCTGCGACGAGGTTTCCTTCATGGCCGAGGGCAGCGTCATCCTCAAAGGCGGGCCGCAAGCGATCCGCGAGCACAGGACGGTCGTCGAGAAGTACCTGGGAGAGGGCCATGTCTGAGACGACCGGACCCGTCACCCTCGAGGTCGAAGGCCTGCGCAGCGGCTACGACGCGGTCACCGTCCTCAAGGGACTGGACTTCACCGTCAGCGACGAGATCTTCGCAGTGCTGGGAGCGAACGGTGCGGGCAAGACCACGCTGCTGGCGACATTGGCGCGCCTCATCCCCATCATGGCGGGGACGATCAGGTTCCAGGGCGAGGACGTGTCCGCCTTGCCTCCGTACGAAACCGCAGGCCGGGGGATCGGATACGTGCCCCAGGAGAAGGGCACCTTCCCCGACCTGACCGTCCTCGAGAACCTCAGCGTCGGCGGGATGATCGGCGAGCGCTCGCGCGACGAGCGGATGGCCGAGGTGTTCGAGCTATTCCCGGATCTTCGGGCCAAGCAGGCACAGTCGGCGGGAACCCTGAGCGGCGGTGAGTCCCGCATGCTGGCCTGCGGCCGGGCCCTGATGCAGGACCCCAAGGTGCTGCTCCTCGACGAGCCCACGGCCGGCCTCTCCCCGCGCTACGTCGACATGTTCTTCGACAGGATCACGGAGATCCACGAGACCAGGGGCGTCGCCATCGTCCTCGCCGAGCAGAACGCCACGAAGGCTCTCCAGGTCGCCGACCGGGTGATGGTGCTGAGCCTCGGCGAGGGGTTCGCCGTGATGGACGGGGCCGACCTGACGACCGAACAGCTCAAGGAGGCATACAGGATCTAGTGACCCAACCACCGCCAACGACAAAAGGTCCCACCATCACCCATGGCATAGGAGGAGGAACGCAGTGATAGACCGTAGCATCAAGTCGGGCCGCATCATGGTCGTGACCATGGCGCTCGCCCTGATCGCCACCGCATGCGGCGGTGGTGGTGGCGGCGCCAGCACGGCGCCGGAGTCGTCGGCCGATGCCTCGACCGGGCCCGGCGCCAGCGCCGAGCCATCAATGTCGAGCGACCCGGTGGCCGTCTGCGAGCTCGCCTACTACACCGGCGAGTTCGGGGCCTTCGGCACGTCGCTCACGGAGGACGTGGTCTTCCCCATCGAAGAGGTGATCAACCTCGACCCGCCCTTGGGCCGCACGTGGGAGCTCTTCCACGAGGACCTCGGGACGGTTGGCGAGGCCCAGGCGGCACGAACCTGCCTCGAGCAGCACGGTGCCGAGATCGTGGTGAGCATCGCCCACGGGTATCGGACCTACCGCGACTTCATGATGGAGTGGTGGGAGGAGAATGATTCGCCGCTCGGGCCGTCGGTCCACGGCGGCGCCATCCCCGGCAATCTCGGCGGCAAGGCCGCGGAGCCGATCTTCCGGGCACAGGGCCTCGACGAGGCGCTGGGCATGTCCGGCATCCTGTACGCGGAGGAGATCGGGGCAGAGTCGGTCGTGATCTTCGCCACGCAGGTTGAAGGCTTCCAGCTGGCCGCAAACGCGGCTGAGAATGCGGCCGAGGCGGTCGGCATCGAGGTGCTCGCGCGCATCGACGTCCCCGCCGAGCAGCCCTCCTACGGGGCCGAGGCCCAGCGGATCGCAGACCTGGCACCGGACGCCGTCATCGTCCAGGCCGGATCAGTGGAGTCCGCTTCGCTCATCAAGCAGGCGGCCGAGGCCGGCCTGTCGCTCAACTGGATCGGTGAGACCGGCTGGATCCAAACAGAGTTCATGAGCACGCTGGGCACCGACGCGATCGCCTCGCAGGAGGCAATCGGCTTCGCTGCCTTCTCGTACAACGATACGACCCCGGCCTGGGAGTTCTTCTCGGAGTTGTGGGAGAGCGTGCCCCATAGTGCGCCAGAGGACGCAGACCCAACGGGCCTGTACCACTTCTCGACCTACGACCTCCTCATCCAGACGGCCCTGGCCGTCGAATACGGAGGTTCTTACAACGCGAGTGACTGGGCCGCGGCCATGCACGAGGTCGGCGAGGCGCCGGGAGAGGTGTGCTACACCTACGCTGACTGCCTTGCTCTGATCCGAGCGGGCGAGGACATCGACTATGAGGGGATCACCGGCACCGGCACGTACACGGATGGCGGCGTCAACCACGTCGTCCAGGCGTACACCCCGTTCAACGCGGACGGGTCCGCCGGCGAGCCCGTGATCCTCGATGCCGAGCGCGCGCTCGAGATCATCGAGGACATTGCCGTGACGGCTCAGTGCGAGCCGGCCGATCCGCCCAACGCGTGTGAGTGGTAGCGGTCTAGAG
>Ga0268386_10001153_pt1 | contig 17890 bp, 21 predicted proteins | sample RVTome_15_FD_200260 | JGI IMG/M metagenome (GOLD analysis project Ga0268386, IMG submission 200260) | Soil microbial communities from uranium-contaminated site in the Upper Colorado River Basin, Wyoming, United States - RVT150D86... ...
CGGCGTCTTCCTCGTAGATGTGCTCGGAGAGGTCGGTCTTCGTCACCACTTGATCGGGATGCATGAGCAGGTACTGGAGCACCTTGAACTCATAGGTCGTAAGCTCGACCTCCTCACCGTCGAGGTGGACCCGCTGCGCAGTGAGATCCACCGCAATCGGCCCGAGCTGCACCTTCGGCTGGGCGTGTCCACCGGCGCGGCGCATGAGGGCATTGATGCGTGCCATCAGCTCCTCGGGGTGAAACGGCTTGGTCAGATAGTCGTCGGCCCCGGCTTCCAGCCCGGCGACCTTGTCTTGCCATTCGGTTCGGGCTGTGAGCACGAGGATGGGGAAGTCGCGCCCGTTCTCGCGCAGCTTGCGAATCAACTCGAGGCCCGGCAATTCGGGCAGGCCGAGATCGATGATGGCGAGGTCGACCGGAAATTCGTCACCAAGGTATAGCCCTTCGCGCCCGCTGGCCGAGGCGTCGACCGCGAAGCCGGCCTCGCGCAATTGCTGGGTGAGGGTTTCGAGGAGTCGGGGGTCGTCCTCGACGATCAGAACACGCATGCCGGGCCCTTACCTGCTACGCTCGTCCCTGACGGTAATTCGGACGACTTTTACCACGCCGTCCTTGGTCAGGAGTTTGATCACATGGACCCGCCGGTTGCCTTCCTGCACGGTGCGGGCCGACAGCACCTTGGCGTTATACTGCCCGGCGGCTTGGCGGGCGGCTTCCTCCAGCGTCTGGGCAAAAGCGCTCCCCGGCACGCTGAAACCGATCATGACGGCCACCAGCGCGCTCAGCAGGGATTTGTTCAAACGCGTGCTCATTTGTCTGGGTCGATGCGATTCGCCTCGTAGCGCGGATTTCGGGTCCATTCTAAGGCAATTCAATGAATCGCCGCTGAACTGACGATAGTCATCCTGGACAGCATTTCGGCCACGCCTCAACGCTTTCGGGATAACCTGAGGATCGATGTCGATCTTGCGCCGTGCCGATCGACTACTGGCTGAACGGATTAAACGACCGTATTGGAGGAAGCAATGAAATACTTATGCCTGTGTTACCACGACGAGCAGGTGATCGACGGGCTGTCGCAAGCCGAGTGGGCCGAGATGATGGACGAAACCATGAGCTACCTCGACACGCTGAAGGAAAGCGGCCAGCTGATCGACGCCCGCCCGCTGCAGAGCGTCCGCAATTCAACCAGCGTCCGCGTGCGAAATGACCGGGTCACGACGACCGACGGCCCCTTTGCCGAGACCAAGGAACAGCTTGGCGGTTATTTCATGGTCGAGGCCCGGGACCTCAACGAGGCGATCCAGATCGCCGCAAAATGGCCCGGCGCGCGCAACGGCACGGTCGAGGTTCGCCCTGTCGACGAAGGACTCAAGAAGGAGGGTCGGTTCAAATGAGATACATGATCATCGTCAAAGCCACGCAGGAATCGGAAGCCGGTGTCATGCCGCCGGAAGACTTGATCGACGAAATGGCCGCTTATCACGAGAAACTGGCAGAGGCCGACGTGCTGGTCGACGGATCGGGCCTGCAGCCCAGCGCCAAGGGCTGGCGGATTAATTACGACGGCGAAAAGCGTTCGGTGACCGACGGGCCATTCGCCGAGACCAAGGAACTCATCGCCGGATACACCATCATCGACGTGAAGTCCCCCGAGGAAGCCCTCGACTGGGCCATGCGTTTCCCGAATCCTTCCCTGGACCGGGGCAAGGCCCAGATCGAGGTCAGGCGGTTCTTCGAGCTGGACGATTTCCAGCCGAGCGAAGCGATCGAGCGCCATCGGGAATTGCAAAAGCGTGTTAAAGGTTAGCAACGCGGAGCCAATGCGACAGCGCCTGGACGCGGTTTATCGAAACGATTCGCGGCCGGCGCTCGCCACGCTGATCCGCCTTTTGGGCGATTTCGACCTGGCCGAGGAAGCGCTGCACGACGCCTTCACCGCCGCGGTGGAGCAATGGCCCCGCGACGGCGTGCCCGACAACCCGCGCGCCTGGCTGATCTCCACCGGGCGCTTCAAGGCCATCGACAAGATCAGGCGCCGCGCCCGCTTCGACGCCTCGCAGGCGGACATCGCCGAGCAATTGGAAGCCCGCACAAGCGCGCAGACCGAGCGGGATGAAAAGGAGGTGCAGGACGATCACCTCCGACTGATCTTCACCTGCTGCCATCCGGCGCTTTCGTCCGACGCGCAGGTCGCGATGACCCTGCGCGAGATCTGCGGGCTGACCACCGAGGAAATCGCCAGCGCCTTCCTGGTGACGCCGAGCACCATCGCGCAGCGCATCGTGCGCGCCAAGACCAAGATCCGCGACGCGGGCATCCCCTACGAGCTGCCCACGCGGCGGGATCTGCCCGAGCGCCTCGACGACGTCTTGCGGGTCGTCTACCTCGTCTACAACGAGGGCTACTCGGCCAGTGCCGGCGAGTCCCTGACACGAACCGACCTCGCCGACCAGGCGATCCGCCTGGGACGGCAACTCGTCGAACTGCTGCCGGAGGCCGAAGCGGTGGGCCTGTTGGCCCTGATGCTGCTTCACGACTCGCGCCGGGCGGCGCGCACCTCGGATTCCGGTGACCTCGTCCTGCTGGAGGATCAGGACAGGACGCTGTGGAACCGGGAGCAGATCGAGGAAGGCAAGGCGCTGGTGCAGGGCGCTTTGGCATCGAAGCGCTTTGGCCCCTACACGCTGCAGGCGGCAATTGGCGCACTCCACGCGGAGGCGGAGCACCCGGGCGCCACCGACTGGGCACAGATCGTGGGACTCTACGACCTCCTCATGCGCATCTCCCCTTCTCCCGTCGTCGAACTCAACCGGGCGGTCGCCGTGGCGATGCGCGACGGCGCGGCCGCGGGGCTGGTACTGATAGACCGCATCCTGGAGGCGGGCGAACTCAAGGACTACCAACCCGCGCACGCCGCCCGCGCCGACCTGCTGCGCCGCATTGGCGACCTGCAGGCCGCCTCCGACGCGTACCGCAGGGCGCTGGAGCTCACGGCACAGGGCCCGCAGTGGCGCTTCATGGAGCGGCGGCTCAAGGAAGTTTCGTCCAATCCCGAATCCGTGTCGAAATAACCCTCCGCCACGCGTCATCGTATTGGACGGGAACGACGTCCCGGCCATAATCGAATCCAATGGAGGACAACGAGATGCAATACTTGCTGCTGCTTTACGCCAACGAGAACGCCTGGGATGGTCTCTCACCTGCCGAGCAGGAGGAAGGCGTAGCCGCCTACTTCGCCTACTCGGAGGCCTTGACCGAAGCGGGCGCAATAATCGGCTCCAATCGTCTCCAACCGAGTGCGTCGGCAACCAGGGTCCAGGTCGAAAATGGTAAATCGCGCGTTTTGGACGGGCCGTACGCCGACTCAAAGGAACAGCTCGGTGGCTACTACTTGATTGAAGCACCGGACCTGGATGCCGCCATTTCCTGGGCGGCTCGCTGCCCCGGCGCCCATCATGGCATCGTCGAGGTCAGGCCAGTCTGGGACATGTCCAGCTGATTCCATGCGCTCTGCCGCCCGTGCCGCCACTGCCCGCGAGGTGGCAGATGCCACCGCGCGGCGCAGCTACAGCAAACTGCTTGCCTATCTCGCGGTGCAAACCCGGGATGTGGCCGCCGCGGAAGATGCCCTTTCAGAGGCTTTTGCGGCAGCGCTCGCGGACTGGCCGGTCAACGGTTGTCCCGGCAATCCCGAGGCCTGGCTGTTGACGGTGGCGCGCCGCCGGGCCATCGACGTGGCCCGGCGCCAGCAGCGTGGCGAGGCGATCAGCAGGGAGCTGCAAATGCTGGTCGACCTCGAAACCTGCGAAGGCACAGAGCTTCCCGACCGGCGGCTCGGCCTGATGTTCGCCTGCGCTCACCCGGCCATCGAAGCAGGCGTGCGGGCGCCGCTGATGCTGCAGGCGATCCTGGGCTTGAATGCGGCAACCATCGCTTCTGCATTCCTGGTCGCCCCATCGACCATGGGTCAGCGCTTGGTGCGCGCCAAGAGCAAGCTGCGCCAGGCCGGGGTGCCGTTTCGTGTTCCCGAGCGGCATGAACTTCCAAACCGGCTCGACGCCGTCCTGGATGCGATATACGCGGCCTACGCCGAGGGCTGGAGCGACCCTGCCGGCACCGACGTGGCTCGCCGCGACCTCGCCGAGGAAGCGATTTTCCTCGGCGGACTCCTGGTTGAACTGATGCCGGAGGAGCCGGAAGCCCTCGGCCTGCTGGCGCTGATGCTTCACGCAGAAGCGCGGCGCGGAGCGCGCCGAACGACGGACGGCGAGTACGTGCCGTTGGCCGTACAGGACCCCGCGCACTGGGACCTGGGGATGATCGATCACGCGGAATCGCTGTTGCGGCGCGCAGCAGGGATGGGAAAGATCGGCCGCTACCAGCTCGAAGCCGCCCTGCAGTCCGCGCACGCGCACCGCCGCCGCACAGGAGAGGACAACTGGCAGGCCGTCAAACAACTCTACGACGCCCTCTTCGAGTTGACGGGCTCGCCCGTGGTCGCCGTCAACCGTGCTTTGGCCGTGGCGGAAGTCGACGGCCCGCAGGCTGCACTGGAGCTGCTAAGGCCGATCACCGCTGAACGCCAGCTGACCGAGTATCAGCCCTACTGGGCCGTGCAGGCCGAATTGCTGGCCAGAACCGGGCAGACCGACCCGGCACGCCGGGCTTACGAGATTGCGATCGGCCTCGAGCGCGATACCTCGGTTCGGCGCTTTTTGCAGCACCGGCTTGCCAAACTTGCGAACTGATCAACGGTGAAGCTCGAACACGAAATCCACAAAGGCGCGCGCCTTGGCAGGAAGCCCTGAGCGCGAGGGGTATAGCGTCGCGAAGGTCACCTTGCTCGAAACGCCCTCTGGCCACAACGGCAGCAGGCAACCGCGGTCGATGGCGTCCTGCAGGAATAGTTTTGGCATGCGAATGATGCCCAAGCCATCGAAGGCCAGCTGGCGCATCGTGTGGTCGTCATCCAATTCAAAAAATCCGTTTACCGACACGGAATACGGTTGACCGTCCTCGCCGACGAAGGTCCACTGATGGGGCCTGGGCGAAGCCGTGTAGATCAGGCAGGCATGCTCGCTCAGCTCACGTGGAACCCTCGGCTTTCCATGGCGCTCGATATAGGCCGGCGACGCGCATTCCACCAGCGGGATGTCGGCGATCTTGCGCATCACCAGCGATGAATCCTCGGGTGCCGACATGCGCACGGCCACATCGACGCGTTTCTCGATGAGATCGATCAAGCGGTTGTCGAGCAGCAGTTCGACGGTAATGTCGGGAAATCGGCGATGGAACTCGTGCAACTGCGGGGACAGGATCTCGGACGCGTAGAACGGCGGGGCCGCTACCCGCAGGTGCCCGCGCGGGTTGTCCGCATGCTCGCGCGCTTCTTCGGCGGCCTCTCTGAGCTCGGCGAGGGCACGCGATGCGCGCGCGTAGAATTCCGTTCCCGCTTCGGTGAGCGTCAGGCTGCGCGTGGTTCGGTTGAGCAGTCGAGCGCCGATCGCCGACTCCAAGCGGCTGACGTACTTGCTAACCGCCCCTTTGGAAAGATTCAGCGAGGCCGCGGCGGCCGTGAAGCTGCCATCCTCGACCACCCGCACGAAAACCGCCGCGTCCGATATCTGCTCCATCATGCTTCCTAATTGTTCACTGAGGTGAACAATCTTATTCCATTTTTCGGGATTATAAAATAACCATGAACACACTATCCTATTACTGAACTCAACCACAGGAGCATTACCATGAGCAATCAAAGCTACGATTTTGAACGCGCCAAGGCCGCCTTCCAGGACCGCCTGGACTTCACCACCGGTCCACATGAACTGGACGTGCTGATCAAGAGCGATGCCGACTCCGCCACCTACCAGGTGGTCGACGTGCGCTTCCCCGACGATTACGCGGCGGGACACGCGCCCGGTGCCATCAACCTGCCGATGCCGAAGTGGCAGAACACGCGTTACCTCGAAGAGCATCTCAAGCGGGATGCCACGCTGTACCTCTACTGCTACAACCCCACCTGTCACCTGGCGGCGCAGGCGGCCCTCAAGCTGCTGGATGCCGGCTACAAGGTGGTCGAGGTCGAGGGCGGCTGGTCGGACTGGCTGGCGAAGGGCCAGGACGTCGAGAAGTCGCAGGAACGCAGGACGGCTTGATGGCCGATCTCACCGGCTCGGTCGCGCCACGTTCAAGGCCTCCGCCCATCGCGGAGGCCTTGATCATTCAACGCGTAAGCTCAGCGGCGACCCGAGCGCGCAGCGCGAGGGGCGTCGGCTGGAGCGCATTGTCAGACCGCATGTCTACTCTGCACGAGCGTTCCGTTTCGGCCTGAGCCACAATGAAATATTTGATCCAGCCGCGGCATGTGCCTCTGATTCTGTGAGACCGGCTTGCTGAAGCAACTCCACTTCCCTCAACAGCGAGGTGCCGGGGACCAATGGCACATCCTCGGAAGCGAAATCACTACCGGCAAGCAACATGATACCTGCTCGATGAAGCCGCCCGGTCAACTCGATAAGAAAGGCAAGTGCCTGACGGCGAGCTTCGTAGGCAAGGGTGCCTCGCCGCATCTCCGTGAACGCTTCGTATGTGACAAGCGTTGGAGTGATGGCGACTCCAGTCTCGGCCAAGTGGGCTATGGCGGCATCTCCGTCAGGCGAACGCCACCAGGCCATCGCTTCTTCCGCATCTTGGACGTAACCAGCGTAGATCGGGCTTGCAAGCAGCGATTCTGCAGCATGCTCGATGCTTCCGACTCCCGCGTCAGCCGCTTCCCACGCAGGGACGCCTTTCGGTAAATGTGAAGCAACTCGCAAGCTGTGGCGGCGCGACTGGTCAAGCACAACAAAAAAAGCATCCCGAGAGATCGCGTTGTGGGTCTTGATGAAATCCACTCCTTGCTGCGCCAAAGTGTCTACGGCTCGACGAGCTTCCTCGGGGGTGGTGACAATCAGGCGAAAACGTGCGTCTTTGGGCCCATCCACTGCGGGGCCGGAAAAGTAGATTCGCGGCCCGACTCTGCGTCCGGACGCAATCTCGTCACGCCATTGTATGAGTTGGCTCACCTCGCCACCGCAGTCTCGAACTGCTACCACACCGCTGGCAGTGAGGCGATCCAGTGCTTCCTCTCCATACCACGATAGATGTGTATGTGCGTCCCAGAGTCCATCCTTTTCAGCGTGAATGACGTGCGTCGTCCCGCTGCCGGTAGTGGCTAGCGCAGAAAGAAGGACGGCAAGGGTCAACGTGCGTGTCATGCTGCTTCGGACTGCTTTCGGCCTAACGTTTGAATTAACCGGCGCCGGCTTCGTTGGCGTCTGAGTTTAATGACTTGTTGGTTGCCGAGTGTTCCAGCCGCTCCGCGAGCCACATCTTTATGATGGACTGTCGAGTCACTCCCACACGACGCGCCTCCAAGTCCAATTCCCGAATCATCCAGGTTGGAAAATCGACGTTGACGCGTTTCTGAGCCTGAAGAGGGCGCCGTGCCTTGGAAAGATCCAGGACATCGGTGACGTCTTTGCCTTCATCAAACTTTCGATCAAATGTCTTGGCTTTCATAGAGACTCACTTCCTCGGCTCTCGATCTACGTACCGAAATGATCCGAATGGTCTCATTCCGATAGGTCACTACAGCCGACCAATGTTTCGCTTCAATGGTGCCAATGAGCAAATACCTGGGCTCATCGACGGTTTTGGCTGGAACCTCCAACAAATTGGAATCATCCCAGAGCCGTTGAGCTTCAACGAAATCAATGCCGTGTTTCTTGAGGTTGGATTGGCTCTTGGATTCGCCGAACTCAAACATGGTATATAAATTATACCATTTCTCAACCTGACACGAGGCCAGGTTCGCGCAACGCCAGAATTAAGCCGAGCCGCGAAGCGGCTTCGGCTTGAATGAATTGTTAGCCTGCGTCCGCATGACCAAGCTACTCGCCAATGGTTGGGTAATCGATGACCCAGAGCCACGTGCCGTCTTCCTGCCGCCGAGCAACCTCAGAACTAAACGTGCCATTAGGGTAGCGACTTGACGTAAGTGCAAACTCACCGTTAAAAATTGCCGGGTATTGCTCCCCAGCGTGGAAGACAAATCGGCTAGCCAGCAGGTTGGAATAAAACTCGCGTATTTCCGCCGCACCACGTGCGACTTTGCCGCCGCCAATGGCTAGAACGGCATTTGGCTCAAACAGAGCGACCATACCGTCAATGTCGCCAGCATTGGCTCTAGCTATCAGTAGCCGCTCGAGTTCTTGCGGGTCGAGAACAGGCTCATGGCTCTTTTGATTCATGGTGAACTTTCCAGCAGGCAACGTTTGAATTAAGCGGCGCCCTTCGGGGCGTCCGCCTTTAATGAATTGATATATGACTTTCCCAACTTTCCCTACTTCTTCGTTCAGTTCACGCTTCGAACTCTCGCGGCGACGCTTGCTCGCATCTCGCTTGCGGCGCTTTTTTGTGCGGCTGGGCAATTTGTTGAGAAGACCGTCGCCCCAATGAGTGTGCCTGTTGGCGCTGTCGCGTCCTCGGTTCATGACGGAAAGCTCATATAACTACTATTCGGCTTTGGATTGCCGCCTATTCGAGCAATCCAATCCCAATGGCCAAAATGCAGAGTCGCGGAAAATTCCTACGCCGCACTGTGCTGCCGACCGGGCTCGAGGCACCCATTCGCGCACACCTGGTGGAGGTGCGTCAAATGCACGAACGTGACCTGGCCGCGGGCTTCGGTGCAGTCTGGTTGCCGGACGAACTGGCGAGGAAGCTTCGCGGCGGAAGAGGGGTAGTGAGTCCGCTCGATCGATAAGCATAATCCTTAAGCGTTTTTCAGTGATCCGGTATTGGCTCAATGTCCGGGTCGACGAAGCGCCCACGCGCCTCGGGCGAGAACAGCACTTCCGCCGAGTAGTGCGACAGCATGATTTTCGGATCCAGGAGCACTGGATTGCGGTCGATGAACTCATCGGCGCTGCCGCGAGCTTCGGTAATCGCCATGAAGTGGCGCACCGCCTTGATCCACGCGCGGGTGATGGTCTCGTGGTACTTGGTCGGCTCCGCGCCGAGGTGGTCGAGGAAAGCCAACAACGCACGCTTCATGGCCTGGGAGGCCTCGTCGACCGGCATCTCGCACAGATAGATGTACGCGAGCCGCACATGGGCGCGGTGATTGAACTCCTCAACGGTGACCTCGAGCGCTTCGAACGCCTGCCTGAAGTCCTGATCTTCGACCGATACTGAATGATCCATTGCTGTCAGCTCTTCAATCGGTATCCCGTTTTGAACATCCACCAGACCAGCGCAAGACACAAGGCCAGGAATCCAAGGATCACGGCCACGCTGGTGCCGATGGCGACGTCGGCGGTGCCGAAAAAGCTCCAGCGAAATCCGCTGACGATGTATACGACGGGATTGAACAGCGTCACGGTTCGCCACAGCGGGGGCAGCATGTCGATCGAGTAGAAGGCGCCGCCCAGGAAGGTGAGCGGCGTGATGATCAGCATCGGGATGAACTGCAGCTCCTCAAATCCCTTGGCCCAGATGCCGATGCAAAAGCCAGCAAGGCTGAAGGTCACCGCGACCAGGGCGAGCAAGCCGACCATCCACACCGGGTGCTGTATCTGGATTGGAACGAACAGGCTCGCGGTCGCCAGGATGACGAGCCCGAGAATGAACGACTTGGTGGCGGCCGCGCCCACGTAGGCGAGCACGGTCTCGAAAGCCGACACCGGCGCCGATAATAATTCGTAAATGGTGCCGGTGAATTTCGGCATGTGGATGCCGAAGGACGCATTGCTCAGGCTCTCGGTGAAAATCGACAGCATCATCAGGCCCGGCACGATGAAGGCGCCGTAGCTCACGCCGTCGACGGTGCCGATGCGCGAGCCGATCGCCGAGCCGAACACCACGAAGTACAGGGCGGTGGTGATGACCGGCGTCGCCAGGCTCTGCCACAACGTGCGGCGGAAGCGCGCCATTTCGAACATGTAGATGGCGCGCACGCCGTGCAAATTAAACGCCATGCTGCCGGCGACGGCGCTCATGCCCGCTTCCTCACCAGGCTCACGAAGATGTCCTCCAGCGAACTCTGCCGAGTGTTGAGGTCTTTGAACTCGATGCCGAGCTCGGCGAGCGACTTCAGCAGCGCCGGCACCGCCTTGTGCTCCTCGCTTGAGTTGAAGTTGTATTCCAGCTCGTTGCCATCGTGGTTCAGGATCAAACCCCAGTCGCCCAGGCCGGCCGGGATCTCGCTCAGCGGGCGGTGGAGTTGCAGCGTCAGCTGGCGCTTGCCGAGCTTCTTCATCAGCTGCTTCTTCTCCTCCACCAGGATCAGACGGCCATGATCGATGACGCCGATGCGGTCGGCCATCTCCTCGGCCTCGTCGATGTAGTGCGTGGTGAGAATGATGGTGACGCCGGCCTCGCGCAGGCGCCGCACCAGCGCCCACATGTCCTGGCGCAGTTCGACGTCGACGCCGGCGGTCGGCTCGTCGAGGAACAGCACCCGCGGCTCGTGGGCCAGCGCCTTGGCAATCAGCACGCGCCGCTTCATGCCGCCCGACAGCGTCATGATCTTGTCGTGGCGCCTGTCCCATAGCGATAGGTCGCGCAAAACCTGTTCGACCACCGCGGCGTCGGGCGCGCGCCCAAACAGTCCGCGACTGAAATTCACCGTGTCCCACACGGTCTCGAACATGTCGCTGTGGAGTTCCTGTGGCACCAGGCCTATCAGCGTGCGCGTGGCGCGATAGTCACCCACGATGTCGTGGCCGCCCACCCGCACGGTTCCCGAGGTCGCCCGCACGAGGCCGCAGACGATGCTGATCAGCGTCGTTTTGCCGGCACCGTTGGGCCCCAGCAACGCAAAAATTTCACCCGCGTGGATCTGCAGGTCGACATTGTCGAGCGCCTTCAGCCCCGTGGCGTAGGTCTTGGTAAGTCCAGAAATGGAGACGATGGGCTGCGCCGGAGCGTTTGCCGCGTCCTGTGACATTTCACGAACCATGGTCACTTACGGTTTTCCTTGCGAATAACCAGCTTCAGCCCGGACCAGTTGTCGTCGACTGCGCAGACCTTCACGTCGACCAGCCCGAGGGGCAACGCGACTTCTCGGACGGTGTCTTCGGTCACATCGGAAGGGATGTGCGACGACTTCTTGGGCCAGGAAATCCAGATCATCCCGGCCTGGTGCATCTCCTTGAGCCCCTGCCTGACGGCCTTTTCCAGCTCGACACGGGTGAGGACGAATGCATGGTACATGTCCACCGGAGGTTTGAGCCGCGGCGACACGATCGCGTCCTCGGGGATCGCGCCCAAAAGCTCGAGGTAGCAGTTGGGCGCGTTTCTCGATTTCACGCGAATGCCGGGCTTGAGGCCGAGCTTCTGGGCCAGAGGCTTTCCGGAATAACCAGCGGTCTTTTTGTTCATGACGCTGAACCTGAGGTCTGACGCGCCGGCCTGCAAAGCCGACGGTATATCTCATCCTCTTCAAGGCCGGAGATTTCCAGCACTTTCCGCGGCGAGGCCGCGCCCGCTACCACCCGTGCCGACCCGCCGGGCAGATCCAGAGCATCGCAGATCAGGGCTGCCACCGCGGCATTTGCCTTGCCGCGCTCCGGCGGCGCCGCCACCCGCACCTTGAGGGCGTCGCCCAGCCAGCCGGCGATTTCGCTCCTGGAGGCACCCGGCACGACCTTGACGGCCAGCCTGGCGTGGCTATCTGGCATCGGCCCGCCAATCGAGGGCCAGCCGGGCCGCATCGGTCAGCAACTCCATGGCGTGGACGTATGGGAATGGCCCGTGACTGATGCGCGCTACGCCGCAGCCCGCCAGGGCGCTTGCGGTCGGGGCGTCGGGATACATCAGGATATTGACCGGGAGCGGGCATTCCGAGCACAACCTGCTGATCTTGCTCTCGTCGCGCAAACCCGGGGCGAACAATCCGCTGCCGCCGGCATCGGCGTAGGCACGGGCCCTCTGGATCGCTTCCTCGAGCAGGGCGTCGTCATGCTCGGTCGGCTTAGACTTCAGAAACAGGTCAGTGCGGGCGTTGATGAAAAGCGGAACGCCCAGTCCTTCGGCAGCCGCACGAACTGCACCGATCCGCTCGCACTGGGTGTCGATATCGTAAATGCCTTCTCCCCCCACCACCTGGTCTTCGAAATTAACGCCGACCGCGCCGGCGGCAATGACCTGGTCGACATTCTTCTTCAGGTAATCGGGCTCGGCGGCATAACCACCTTCGAAATCCAGCGTCACGGGCAGTTCGACGGCTTTGACGATGCGCTCCAGGTTAGCGATGGCCAGATTCAGCGGCAGCGCCTCGCCATCCTTGAACCCATACGCGGCCGCGACCGACCAACTGCCCGTCGCGATCGCTCTGGCGCCGCCGTCGGCGATGGCCTTCGCGCTCCCAGCGTCCCAGGCGTTGAAGAGGATGATCGGATCGTTCTTGCGATGAAGATCGGTGAATTGTCGTGCCCTTTCGGACTGGTTCATTGCGCCTTCTCCATAATGAGTTGGCCGTCCATCCTATCCGTTTGGTTTCGACGAATTGGCCATTTTAGGACGTCTTCGCCGAAGGGTCACAGGGCGGGCTTGAGCACCATCAGCACCAGTCCTGCGACGGGCGTCAACAGTGCGACCGCACCCCAGAACTCCCAGCGCAGGGCAAGGCGGCGGTAGCGGCTGTAGTCGAAAGTGCCCGATTGCTGACTCGCGGCGGCAAATTCCCTCAGCTGCCGTTGCAGCGGCGCCACCCAGATCCCGAAGACCGCACCAGAAACCCCGAACAGAATCAGTGTCCACAGGATCCAGCCGGTGCCGAGGATTGGAAAGCCACCGTACACGGCGGCAGCCACGCCGGTTGCGATGATGCCGACCACACCGGGAACTGTAAACCATCGGTCGCTGCGGATGATGCCGTCCATGGTGTGCGCGAGCAGCTTGGGGTCACGCGTGCGTGCGGCGTGGGCGTGCCAAAACAGGCCGGTGGTGATGTTGCCGAGGAAGGCAATCACGAACACGATATGCAGTAATTTGAGGAGCAAATACATCATGGTTCAACCTCGGTGTCATAGTGCCGGGCCATGACCTGGAGAGAAAGTCCGCCCCGGATCCGCGCCCATCGCTTCTAAGGTTATACCTATCGCTGTGCGATTTCCGGCAGCCGCTCCGGCCAGCCGCCGGCCACCGATTTGTAGACGGCGACCAGCGCCGTGGCGACCCGCGTGTGGCTCTGCGCCGCGCGATCCTGGGCGTCGAGCATCGAACGCTCGGCATCGAGCACCTGCAGGAAATCGGTCGCTCCACCCTCGTAACGAAGACGCGCCAGCCGCGCCGCTTCCACGCTGGCCTCCGACGAATCATTGAGGTGCTCGCCTTCGCGGCGGGCGCGTGAATAGGTCACCAGCGCGTTCTCGGTTTCTTCGAGGGCACGCAGCACGGTTCCTTCGTAAAGCGCCAGTGATTCCGCGGCGCCCGCCTCGCTGGCCTCGATGCGGTCGCGCACGCGGCCGAGGTCGAGGAAGGCCCACCCCACCGAGGCCCCGTAGGCCCAGGTTTCGCTGTCACTGCCGAATAAATCGCCAAGGTCGACGGCCGCGCTGCCGAGTAAACCGTTCACGGTCACGCGCGGGAACAGGTCGGCGGTGGCGACACCGACGCGCGCGGTGGCTGAATGGAGCCGCCGCTCGGCGGCGGAAATATCCGGGCGTCGGCGCAGCAGGCCTTCCGGCGTGCCCACGGCCACCGCGTCGGGCAGCGGCGGCAAATCTTCCGGCGGTTCCAGCTCGGCCAGAAAGGCGCCGGGCTCCTCGCCGTTGAGCACCGCCAGGCGATGGGCGGCGGAAATCACCAGGGCTTCCAGGGCCGGGATGCGGGATCGTGTGAATTCGAACTGCGCGCGGGCGCGCGAGACGTCCAGATCCGTGCCGCGGCCGAAGTCGCGCCGCGCCTCGGTCAAGCGCAGCGTCTCCGCCTGGTTGTCGGCGTTGTCCTGCGCCACCCGCAGCTGCTCCTGAAGACCGCGCAGCTCGAAGTAGCTGCGGGCTGCTTCGGCCGCGACGCTGACCTGGAGTGCGTGAAAGTCAGACGCCGCAGCCTCGGCACTTGCCCTGGCAGCCTCGTTGCCGCGCCGTACGCGGCCAAACAGGTCCAGCTCCCAGAATGCATCGAAGCTGGCGGTATAGATCTCGATGTCGCGCTGGTCCTCGCTGAGACCCGGCGCTTCGGCAGCACTGAGCTTGGAGTCGGTGTAATTCGCGCCGGCGGTGACCGTGGGCCACAGATCCTTGCGCGATAATCTGGCCAGGGCCCGGGCCTGGTCGAGGCGCGCCAGAGAGGCTTTGAGGTCATGGTTGGCGGCCAGCGCCCCCTCGACGAGTTCGCTGAGCCGGGCATCGCCGAATCCCTGCCAGAATGCCGCCACCGGCTGGTTTTCGTCGTAGCCCGGGCCGAGTTGCCCGAACTGCGGCGCCACCTCGGCTTCGGGGGGCTGGTAGTCGGGCCCGACCGCGCAGGCGGCCAACAATAGCGTTGAGATGATCGCGAGACTACGCATGGCTCAGGTTTCCTTCGGCGCCGTCGGTTTCGGCCGGCTTGACGGGGGCGCCCTGCCCGCGCCAGCGGACCGTCAACTTTCGCAAGGCCACGTAGAAAATCGGTGTCAGGATAAGGCCGAACACGGTGACGCCAATCATCCCGGCGAACACGGTGATGCCCATCACCCGCCGCACTTCGGCGCCCGCCCCGGTGGCCAGCACCAGCGGCAGCACGGCGGCGATGAAGGTGATCGAGGTCATGACGATTGGGCGCAGGCGCATCCTGCAGGCCTCGAGCGCCGCCTCGACGATGCCACGTCCATGCAACTCCAGCTCGCGCGCGAATTCCACGATGAGGATGGCGTTCTTGCTGGCCAGGCCCATCAGCACCACCAGGCCGACCTGCACGAAAATGTTGTTGTCCCAGCCCGTCAGCCACACAGCGGTGAGCGCAGCCAGCATGGACATCGGAACGATGAGTATGATGGCGAGCGGCAGCACCCAGCTTTCGTACAGCGCCGCGAGCACCAGGAACACCAGCAGCACGGCGAGCGGGAAGACCACGAGCGCGGCGTTGCTCTGCGTCACCTGCTGGTAGGAAAGATCGGTCCACTCGAGGGTCATGCCGCGCGGCAGGACCGCAGGGGCCAAGTCTTGCACGGCCTCGATCGCCTGCGCCGAAGACAGCATGCGCGGGTCGGCCTCGCCCAGGACATCAGCCGCGGGGTAGCCGTTGTAGCGGATCACCGGGTCGGGCCCGAAGCTGCGCTCGATGGTCACCATGCTGCCGATCGGCACCATCTCGCCCGAGGCGTTGCGCGTGCGAAGCTGCGTGATGTCCTCGATTTCATCGCGGAATTGCGCGTCGGCCTGCGCGATCACCTGGTAGACCCGGCCAAAGCGGTTGAAATCGTTGATGTAGGCCGAGCCGAGGTAGACCTGGAGGGTCTCGAACAGGTCCGAAATGGCCACGCCCTGCGCCTTGGCGCGGTTGCGGTCGACGATGGCCTCGAGCTGCGGCACGTTGGCCTGGTACGAGGTGATCGGAAAGCCCATGCCCGGCACCTGCGAGAGTGCGCCCTGTAGCGCGCCGACCGCGTTCTGGAGTTCGCCGTAGCCGAGCCCGGCGCGATCCTGCACGTAGAGCGAGAAGCCGGAGCCGGTTCCGATGCCGAGGATGGCGGGCGGCTGGAAGGCGAACGAGAACGCCTCCTGGATGGCCGAGAACTTGCCGTTGAGCTCCTGGGTGATTTCCTCGGCGCTGCGCCCGCGCGTCTCGAAAGGATCGAGGCCGAAGAAGATCGTGCCCGTGTTGGGCGTGTTGGTGAACTGCAGCACGTTAAGCCCCGGGAAAGCGACTGCGCTGGCCACCCCGTCGGTTTCCAGCGCCAGCTCGCTCATGGTGCGGATGACCGCTTCGGTGCGGTCAAGCGAAGCGCCCTCGGGCAGCTTGGTGCCGCCGATCAGGTACAGCTTGTCCTGGGTGGGAATGAAGCCGCCCGGCACGGCCTGGAACAGCACGGCGGTGAAGGCGATCAATACCGCGTATACCGAAAGGATCAGCGGCGTGCGGCGGATCGCCGGCCGGCCGCCGTTGGCGTAGGCGTCACCGGCGGCCTTGAACAGGCGGTTGAACGGCCCGAACAGCCAGCGCCCGAACAGGCGGTCTAGCACGCGGGTGGGCAGGTCCGGCTTGGCGTCCTTGCCGGGCAGCAGCACGGCGGCCAGCGCCGGCGACAGCGTCAGCGAGTTGATCGCGGAAATCACGGTGGAAATCGCGATCGTCACGGCGAACTGGCGGTAGAACTGTCCGGTGACGCCGGACAGGAACGCCATCGGCACGAACACCGCGCACAGCACCACGGCGATCGCGATGATCGGACCGCTCACCTCGCGCATCGCCTGGTGGGCGGCGGCCTTGGGCGCCAGGCCCTCGCTGATGTTGCGCTCGATGTTCTCCACCACCACGATGGCGTCGTCCACCACGATGCCGATGGCCAGCACCAGCCCGAACAGGGTCAGCGTGTTGATGGAAAAGCCGAGCAGCAGCAGGACTGCGAAGGTCCCGACGATCGACACCGGCACCGCCAGCAGCGGGATCAGCGAGGCGCGCCAGGTCTGCAAAAACAGCACCACCACCAGCACCACCAGCAGCACGGCCTCGAACAGAGTCTTGATCACCGAGGTGATGGACTGGCGCACAAACACGGTGGGGTCGTAGACCACTTCGTAGGCCACGCCCTCCGGGAAGAACTCCGAAAGCTCGACCATCTTGGCCCGTACGTTGTCGGACAGCTCGATGGCGTTGGAGCCCGGCGCCTGGAAGATCGGTATGGCGATGGCCTGGTCGTTGTCGAGCAGCGAGCGCAGGGCGTATTCCGATGCACCGAGCTCGAGCCGGGCGACGTCGCGAAGGTGCATAATCTCGCCGCCCTCGCCGGTCTTGACCACGATGTCGCCGAAATCCTCTTCGGTCACCAGGCGGCCCTGGGCGTTGATCGAGACCAGGAAGTCCGACGGCTCCGGCGTTGGCGGCGCGCCGAGCTGCCCGGCCGAAACCTGGATGTTCTGTTCGCGCACCGCGGCGACGATATCGCCGGCCGTGAGCCCGCGCGAAGCCGCCTTGTCGGGGTCGATCCAGATTCGCATCGAGTAGTCGCCGGCGCCGAACACCCAGACCTCGCCGACGCCGCCGATGCGCGCCAACTCGTCCTTGATGCGCAGGGTGGCGTAATTGCGCAGGTACACGGAGTCGTAGCGGGCATCCGGTGAAGTGATGTGCACGACCATGGTGAGGTCCGGCGACTGCTTCTGGGTGGTGACGCCGAGGCGCCGCACGTCTTCGGGCAGACGCGCCAGCGCCTGGTTGACACGGTTCTGCACCTGCACCTGGGCGTCGTTGACGTCGGTGCCCGGCTTGAAGGTGACCGTCACCGACAGCACGCCATCGCTACCGGCCACCGACTTCATGTACATCATGTTCTCGACGCCGTTGATCGACTCTTCGAGGGGCGTCGCGACCGTCTCGGCGATGACCTTGGGGTTGGCGCCCGGATAGACCGCGCGAACGGCAATGGTCGGCGGTACCACGTCGGGATACTCGCTGATCGGCAGCAGGGGCAGCGCAATGCCGCCCGCCACGAAGATCAGGATGGACAGGACCGCCGCGAAGATCGGGCGGTCCACGAAAAAGCGCGAGAAGTCCACGGCCATAACTCCTTTTCTGGGCTCCTAGTTCATGCTCGTGGCCAGGGACGCCGCCGGGCCGTCGCCCATCGCGATGGTCCGCGCCTGCACCGGCATGCCGGGGAAGAAAATCTTCTGCACGCCGTGGACGATGACCTGGTA
>Ga0268386_10001154_pt1 | contig 17874 bp, 18 predicted proteins | sample RVTome_15_FD_200260 | JGI IMG/M metagenome (GOLD analysis project Ga0268386, IMG submission 200260) | Soil microbial communities from uranium-contaminated site in the Upper Colorado River Basin, Wyoming, United States - RVT150D86... ...
CCGCAGTCCGCAGGATTCGGCTACTACAGCCGACCTCAAGCTCGAGATCGGCTCGAGCACGGGGCGAGCTTGGACCTCACGCGCGACCGCCCACGGCGGCGGCGAAGTCAGACGTCGGGACACCGTCGTCGATGATGCCGCCTAGCTGTTCGTAACGGCGAAGAGGCGCCATCGGCCCGGTACTCCCTTGAGCGTCCGGCTGCCGCGGTCCTCGAACTCGATCCCGGAGCCGATGACGAGCTCCTTCACGGTGCTCGTGACAAGGACCTCATCGGTCGACGCAAGACTGGCAACTCGCGCGCCGATATGCACCGCAAGCCCCGCCACATCGTCGTCGCTGAGCTCGATCTCGCCCGCATGCAGGCCGGCGCGAATCGGCAGGTCGAGCTCCCGAGAACGGACCGATAGCTCGCGAGCAGCGTGCACTCCGCGAGCCGGCCCGTCGAAGGTGGCGAGAATTCCATCGCCGGTCGACTTGATCAGCCGCCCGGACGCTGCGGCGACCACTTGGGCTGCCAACCGCTCGAAGGTCCCGAGGAGCTCGCGCCAGGCGTGGTCGCCGAGCGCGGCAGCCCGCCGCGTCGAGTCAACGATGTCGCTGAACAGGACGGTCGCCAGGATCCGGTCTGTTGGGTGCATCGGCCGCACACCGGTGATGAACTCCTGGATCTCGGCCACCATGCGGGCCTGATCGCCGCCCCAGATGAGCTGATCTGGCCCCGCCAGCTCGACGTACTTGGCGCCCGGGATGTGCTCCGCGACGTACCGGCCGAGAGCGGGTGGAAACACGATCCCTTCGGGATGCTGGATCACGAGCGTAGGGACGCGGATGGTGGGCAGGAACTCCCGGACGTCACTCCCCAAGATCCAGCCCACGATCGCCCGCGCACTGCCTGGACTTGTCGCCGAGCGCTCGAAGCGCGCCCACGTCTCGCGGAGCCCCGGCACGCCGCGCATGCTGGGGGCAAAGGCGTCGAGCATCAGCCCACGGCCCCAGTTCGGCTCGATCTGGCCGAGCAGGCGCTCCACTGCCGCGGCCGGCAGACCGGCGGGATAGTCCGGCGCCGATCCGACGCGAGCGAAGCCGTCAACGATGACCAGCGAGGTGAGCCGGTCCGGGTGGGAGGCGGCGAACACAAGACTGGTGATGGCTCCGCCGATGTTCGCGATCAGCGCTGCGCGGTCGCTGCTTGCCGCGGTCATGACGGCCCGCAGGTCGTCCATCCAGGCATCGAGCGAGGGCAGCGACTGGATGGCGACCGGATCGGAAAGCCCCATGCCCCGCCGGTCGAACATGACCAGTCGGCCAAAGGAAGCCAACCGCCGGCGGAATTCGGCCAGCGGCGGCACATCCCACTGACCATCCATGTTGCTGAACCACTGGTCCGCAAGCACGACGTCGGCACGCCCCTCGCCGAACACCTGATAAGCGATATGGACGTCCCCGGCACGCGTGTAGCGGGTTTCCGGGATCACGGACAACAGGATACGACCCGGCGGCGAGTGTCGGCCATCCGCAGGTCCCCCATGGACTTTCACCGGTCTGCCTCTGGTCCTTCTCAGGCGGCGGCATCATCGGCGCTGCGCTCGACTTCGTGGCGGAGCATCTCGGGGGCGGTCAATGAACACGTCGGTCGGCATGTCTTCCGGAGGCGGTGGAGCAGTACCGCGGGGCCGTGGAGCTCGAACCGGAATTCGCCGAGGCGCATGCGTGGATGGCTGCCGCCCTGGGCAGGATTGCGATGGTGGCCGGTCCCCAGCTTGCCGAGCCGATGCGCCGCGAGGTGGAGCTCGCGCTCGAGCAGGGATCGGATCTGCAGTGGGCGCACGCGGTCCTCGGCAGCTGGCTCATGTTGTTCACGTACGACTGGCGGGCGGCCGAGCCGCCTTCCAGCGGGCGATGCAGGCGAAGCGACGCGATCCTCGCGCCCATCCGGAGTACGGGCTGTTCCTTGTCGGACAATGCCGCTTCGACGAGGCCGTCACCCTCGCCGACGAGTGGTCGGATCTTGATCCAGGCGTCGGCGCGCAGTTCGCGTTTGGCTGGATCCAGCACAAGCGCCGGCAGTTCGAGGCGTCGACCGAACAGCTGGAGTTCGTCGTCGATCATTGGCCGGGATTCGCTTGGGCGCCCTTCTGGCTGGCCGGCAACTACGCGTTTCTCGGCAGGTCGGAACAGGCAGTCAAGCTTGCGCATCGAGCACTCGACGCGGCCCCCTGGCACTCGATCGGGCGTGGCTATGCAGGCGCCATCTTCGGCGCAGCGGGGGCCGCTGATGATGCCCGCGCCATTCTCCGCAGCTTCGAGGTCATCGGACGCGAAGGAGGTCACGTGGACCCGTTCAACCTGGCGCTGGTTCACGCAGGCCTCGGCGAGAAGGAGGAGGCCTTTGCGCCATCTCGAGCGATGCGCCGGCGACGGATCGGTGCAGAACTGGATCATGGCGCCGGAGCCGTTCTTCGACGAGCTGCGGCAGGAGCCGCGCTTCCGCGAAGTCCTGCGGCGACTCAACCTGCCGGAGTGGACTCCGCCCACGAACGCCTGAAATGAGCCTTCCCCCTGAGGCCGATCGGCATTGAGGTAGGCGTCACTGCGAAGCGGCCGTCCCTACGCGCTCGCCCCCCAGGTCGTGTAGGTGGGTGGCCAATCCCCGCGAAATCGGTAGGCAGCGTGGAGCGCACGGTCGACGCCGAAGCGGAACAGAACGTGATCATCGGGCACGGCAGGCTGGTGGTACGCCTCCAGCGCCTCCTGGCGCTCACGAGGCGATTCGGCTGCCATGGCGTGGCCCGACACCATGAACTCTTCTTCGACTTCGTCCGGCAAGAAGGCATGCAACGCGTAGCGCCCATCACGGGCCAGGTCCCGCTGCTTGGGACCCGGCGCGATGAACGCGTACAGCTCCTCCGCGGTGAGCGCAACGGTGATCGGGTGGAGCCTCGGCCGCCCGTCGCCACCGACGGTTGCGAGAAAGGCCAATCCGGGGCCGAACTGGTAGAACAGACGGCGACCCGAGGCAGCCATGGCTGGCTCGTCGGCCGCCAGTTGAGACCAGGACAAGTGCAGGCACCTCGCTGTGTCCCGCGAGACTGCCCTTTCCGCGTGCGCGCGGCAACCTTTCCTCCGGCGAACGTACCCCTCCGCCACCGCCCGATTGGGGGAGGGCGCGGTGTTCAGGAGCCACTCAGACTTCGGGGCATGACAACCCAGCTGGAAGCCGAGCTCTCGACACTTCGCGCGCACCGCCGTTCGCCCGGCCTGATGGCGTGGCTCCGTGGGTTCGCGCGGTTCGATCGGCGCTCCATTCGCGACCCGGATGTCCGCGACGCCTACTGGGTCAACGTGCAGCGACGCCTGGCGGAGAGCGACTACGAGTCGCTGACCCGTCACCGGTCGAGCGAGCGCCCGCGCACCACCATCGGCTAGGCGCGCCTCTCGAGATCGCGAACCCTCCCGTGTCCTCCTCAGCCAGCCAGGACGGGGATCCGCTCGTCGGCGCTCGAGGTGGCGTGATGGAACCGCGGCGGCTCCAGCGCGCGTGGAGCTGGTTCTGGCTCCTCGTCGAGCAGGTTGATCGCCAGCAGGGCTTCCAGGCGCGGGTCCACGGGGACCATGACGCCCGGTAGATTGGATGTCGGTGCGAAGGTCTCGGTCATACGTGAGTCCTCCTTCAGGCCGATGATCAGGCAACGACCCCCGGCCCGAGAGGGCCGAGGGTCATCGAAGACGGGGCCGAAGGGACCGCCGCGGCGCCGCGGCACCGGTCAGTCGCCGGCGCCGACCTGCTGGCCGAGCTTCTTGAGCTCCAGCATCCTGGCGCCGAGTGACTCGAGCTCATCGGTGCTGAAGACCTGGCGAGCCTGCTTGAACATCTCGCCCTCCTCTTCCTCGATGTGGTGCTCGATGTTCTCCTTCATGACCTTGAACTTCGCGCCCCACTGCTCGTCGGTGACGGGCATGGCCTCGAGCTCCCCCATGATCTCGTCGACAACGTGGTGCTCCTCGAAGCCCTCGAGCACGATCTCCCTGGCCTTGGGGTGCTCCTTGAGCGCGGGGTAGAAGATCTCCTCCTCGATCCGCTCGTGGATGAGCATCTCCTCCTTGAGCTTCGCGAAGAGCTCGGTGCGCCCGACCTCGGCGCGCTCCGTCGTCCCCTCGCCGTCGGCGAGCATCTTCTTGACCTTGTCGTGGTCGTCCTTGAGCAGCGAGATGGCGTCCATCGGTGTCTCCCAGCGGTGCGGTGGTGATGATTGACCGATGGATCGCCAACGCACGTCGCGTGCCGGATCAGGAGCCGATGCGCTCCTCGATGGCACTGCGTCGTGGCATCCCCTCGCGCGCGCCCGCCGTCCCGACGGAGAGCGAGGCGGCGGCATTGGCGGCGACGATCGCCTCCCCGAGCGATGCGCCGCCGGCCAGCCACGTGGCCAGCACGCCGTTGAACGTGTCGCCCGCCCCGGTCGTGTCGACGACCTCGGGGGCGGGGTATCCGGCGAAGTGCTCGTGCCCGTCGTCCTCGGCGAGGAGCGCCCCGGCCGGACCCTGCGTCACGATGATCGGGCCGCCGTGGCGCGCGGTGAGCTCGTCGAGCGCCGCCTCGGTCTCGTCGTTGCCGATGGCCACAACCAGCTCGTGCTCGTTCGGCGTCAGGATCGGCCCCAGGCGCAGCACCTCGGCCGAGAGGCCGCGCGCCGGCGCCGGGTTGAGGATGGATTGCACGCCCGCCTCGGACGCGGCGCGCAGGGCGGGAACGATCACGTCGTTCGGCACCTCGTGGTTGGTGAGCAGGACGCGCGAGCCGGTGATCCGCGCGAGGTCGGCGTCGTCCAGCGTGAACGCGGCGTTCGCCCCGGGCGCCACAACGATCTGGTTCTCGCCGCGCGGTCCGACGGCGATCATCGCCACGCCGGTCGGCTCGCCGTCCAGCTGGCGGACCCCGGAGATGTCGATTCCCTCGGCCTCGAGCGCGGCCAGCGCCCGCCGGCCGTGCTCGTCGTGCCCGACTGCGCCGATGATGCTGACCATTGCCCCGGCGCGCGCCGCCGCGACCGCCTGGTTCGCGCCCTTGCCCCCGTCATGCACCGAGAGTCGACCGCCGAGAACCGTCTCTCCCGGGCGTGGCAGCCGGTCGGCGACGACCACGAGATCGATATTGATGGACCCGACGACGCAGACGCGTTCCGACATGCGGCGAGTATGGCGGACGGCAGGCGCCGGCGCAGGCTGGCATCATCGACCGATGCAGCGACGATCGGCCGCCGCGTGCTCCTTCGTCATCGGCCTTGCCCTGGCGAGCTGTGTGCCCGCCGGCGAGTCCGGAACCCTGGCACCGACCCTCGAGATGCACGAGGTGAACGGGCGCTCGGTGGCGATGCAGAACGGCATGCCGGTGCCGACCCATGACTGGCAGCCTCGTCCGCGCATCGACCTCGATGGCAGCTGGCGGGTGCAGCGGGCCGAGCTCGACGTGGATCTCACCATGACCGATCGCGCCGCCTCGCTGGCTGCGATCGAGGACGAGGCCGCCGGTCGTCACCTGCCCGACCATGACGACGCTGGATGGGGGAGCGTCAGCGTGCCCGGGACGGTGAACGCCCCGCCGGACGGCCTCGAGGGCGGCGCCTGGTACCGGCGGGTCGTCGAGGTGCCGCGCGAATGGGCGGGCCGGACGGTCACGCTGCGCTTCGGATCGGCGAACTACGTCGCCGATGCGTGGCTGAATGGCCAGTGGCTCGGCTACCACGAGGGCGGGTCCACGCCCTTCGCCTTCGACGTCAGCCCGGCGGTGCTCCTCGGGGCCGACAACGTGCTCGCGGTGCGGGTACACACCATCCCGCTCGGCACCCGGGCCGACGTCCTGCCCTGGGGCCTCATCGACTGGTGGAACTACGGCGGACTGACCGGTTCGGTCTGGCTGGAGGCCGCCCCGGCGGTGTACGTCGTGCGGGCCGATGTCGTGCCCCATCTCGACGCGATCGACGTGGCGCTCACCCTGCACCACGGGTCCGTCCTCGCCGGCTCCCGCGGCGGTCCGACGTCCGCCGATCGCGATCGCTCGCCGATCACCGTCACCGCCTCGATCCTGCCGGCGTCGGTGAGCGACGACAACCTCCTCGACCGCGACCCTCGCTCGCTCGTCTCCGACGGCGCACTGCCGATCGTGACCATCAGCGAGGAGCTGACCGCGCCGCTGCCGGGCGATGTGGACGGTGCCGCGATCTCGGTCAGCTTCGGCGACGCCGACCTGTGGAGCCCGGCCAATCCCGCGCTGTACGTGCTGCGGGTGGACCTTCGCTGGACCGATCGACCGCGCGACGCTCGCGAGGCGCGCCCTCCGGACACGTATTGGACGACGTTCGGGATCCGTCACGTGGCGGTCGACGCGCTGCGTCCGCGGGTCCTGCTCAACGGCGAGGCGGCCTTCTTCCGCGGCGTCGGGCTGCACGCCGAGTCGCTGACCTTCGACGCGGGCGGCACCCTGCTGGGCGGAACGCCGGCACAGCCCGCGGACGAGGTGCTCGCCGAGCTGCGCGACGCGGCGGCGGTGGGTGCCAACCTGGTCCGTACCGGCCATCAGCCGGGCGACCCGACGATGCTGATGCTCGCCGATCGGCTGGGGTTCGCGGTCTGGGAGGAGATCCCGATCTACCACGCCACGCCGTTCGTGTTCGACCGCATCATGTCGCGCGGAATCCCGCAGCAGATGCTGCGCGAGATGGCGCTGCGGGACATGAACCGACCCTCGGTGCTGTTCCACGGCCTGGCGAACGAGTCCACCGGCGCCGAGGAGCGAGCCGCCGCGCTCGCCGAGCTCCACGAGGTCGACCGCGCAATCGACGGGACGCGGCTCACCGGCCAGGCGGCGTACGGATGGGACCCCGCCGACCTGACCCACGCGGCGCTCGACGTCGCCGGCATCACGTCGTACCAGGGGGTCTTCTACGGCGACGCGCCTGGCCCCGACACCCGGCGCGCCCTGCGCGAGGTCAACGCGACGAACTCGGACAAGCCGGTCATGATCCTCGAGTTCGGGCGGTGGGCCGATGAACCCACCGACGAGGCACGGCAGCTGGTGATCTTCGAGGAGACCTATGCGGCGATCGAGCAGGTGCGATCCGACCGTCCGGGAGGCTTCGTGAGCGGCGCCACGTGGTGGACGCTTCACGACTTCGCGACGCAGATCGCGGGGATCGGCATCGAGGACTTCGGCCTCTTCCGGCCCGATGGCAGCCTGCGGCCCGCCGGCGAAGCGGCCGCGGCCGCCTTCAATGCCGATGCGGGGGCGGGGAGCGAGCTCGCGCTCGAGCCCGACCTCGTGCGGCCGCGGGCCGAGGTGGCGACGGGCATCGGCGACTGGACGCTGGCGTTGTATCTCGGGTACGCCTTCGCCTTCGTCACCGCCCTGCTCGGGGCTGCGGTGTTCGTCGTGACGCGGCGCGGCGGCCGGGCCGTGGGACGCGCGCGATGAGGCTCGTGCGCGGCCGCCTGGCGGCGGTCTCGGTCCGCGCGTCCTTCGGCGCGGGCCTGTGGGTCGGGTTCAGCCTCGGGCTGGTGGTCGGGGCGGTCCTGGGGGCCGGGCTGGCCTGGCTCGCCGGCGCGATGCTCGACTGGCAGCGTGACCTCGCCTTCACCCTGGGCGTCGGCCGCAGCCTGCTGCCGCTGGGCGACCAGGTGGCGGCGCTGCGCTGGATCTCGACCACCTGGTATCTCCTCATCCCGGCCACCGCGCTGGTGGTGGCGCTGCTGTTCGCGATCATCGGCTCCCTGATTGGAGCGCTGCTGGCCGCGGCCTACAATCGATCGCCGCGGCACGCGGCCGTGGTGGTGGAGCTACCCGAGGGCGACGAGCGGCTTTAGGGCTGGAGCCGGCGCCGGTGCCATGAGCCGTCGGCGCCGCGTCGGTACTCGACCCGGTCGTGGAGCCGGTCCGGCCGGCCGGCCCAGAACTCGACGGCATGGGGAATCAGCAGGTAACCGCCCCAGAAGGGCGGCAGCGGCACCGACTCCGGGTGACGTGCGGCAACGTCCGCCACCCTGGCTTCCAGCTCGGCGCGCGACCCGATCTCGCGTCCCTGGTTCGACGCGGCGGCCGAGAGCTGGCTGCCGCGCGGCCGCGTCGCCCAATACGCTTCGGAGGCATCATCCGGCAGCTGTCGCACCGGCCCCGCGACGCGCGCCTGGCGTTCGATGGCCGGCCACCAGAACGCGGCCGAAGCCCACGGGTTGGCGGCCACGTCACGACCCTTCCGACTTCCGCGGTGCGTGTAGTAGCGCAGCCCGTCGGCGTCGAGGCCGCGGAGGAGGACGAACCGCACCGAGGGGATGCCGTCGCCATCGGCGCTGGCGAGCGCGAAGGCCTGCGGCAGGGTCACGCCGGCCGCCTCGGCATCGGCCAGCCAGGCGGCGAGCTGGGTGATCGGGTCGGGATCGAGGTCGGCGGGATCGATCGTCATCGCGAGGGCCATCCTAATCGCGGCTAGCATGACGCGGTGCACTCGGACGGCCGCGGAATGCTGCTGGCCGTGCTGGCGACGCTGGTCGCCATCACCGTGGCCACCAACACCACCGCCTCGCTGGCGCAGCCCCTCATCGGCGACACCTTCGCCGTCGGCCCGGCGGATACCGCCTGGGTCGTCTTCGGCTACAGCGCGACGTTCGCCATCGGCACCGCGGTGTGGGGCGGCATCGCGACGCGCCTTGGGCTCGTGCGCGCGCTCGTGGTGGGCGTCGCGATCCTCGGCATCGGCAGCCTGCTGGCGGCGGTCGCGCCGAACCTGGAGCTGCTCGTCGGCTCGCGCCTGCTCCAGGGAATCGGCTCGGGCGCCATCCCGACGCTGTCGACCGCACTCATCGCCGGGCGATTCGACGGGGCCGACCGCGCGCGGGCCCTCGGGGTGATCATCGCGGCGGTGGGCGGAGGCCAGGCGCTCGGGCCGCTGGTCGGCGGTGTCCTCATCGAGTTCGTCGGGTGGCGTGCCGCGGTCTCCATCGGCGTGATCGCCATCCCCGCGGTGGCCGTGCTGGCACGCTCGCAGTCCGGCCGGGTCACCGATGCCGGCGAGATCCGCCCGATCGATTGGGTCGGCGCGGCGCTCGTCTCCGTCTTCGCCCTCGGCCTGACGTTCGTCCTCAACCGCGGTCCGCTACTGGGCGTGTCGGTCCTCACCGTGGTGCCGCTGCTCGCGGCGCTCGTCGCCGGGGTCGCGCTCTGGACGCGCGGCGCCACCCGGCCCGATGCCTTCGTGCCGCGCGACGTCCTCGAGCACCCGGTCTTTCAACGCGTCGTCCCGCTCGGGGCGGTGGGCCTGAGCGCCTTCGTCGGCACGATCGTGCTCATCCCGATCCTCGGCTCGCGGGTGTACGGGCTCGAGGGCCTGGCGCTCGGCCTGCTCCTGCTGCCGCTGGCATTGGCCGCCACCGTCGTCTCGCCGAGCAACGCCCGTGTCCAGGCATGGATCGGCACCCCGGCCACCACCCGCGCGGCGCTCGTGCTGCTCGGGGTCGGGTCGCTGGTGGTCGGCCTCGGTGCGGTGTCGGTCGGGCTCGTGGCACTGGTGCCGGGCATGCTCATGCTCGGCACCGGCTTCGGGCTGCTGAACGCGCCGCTGCTCGCCCGGCTCACCCACGGGATCCCGGGGCCGCGCCAGCCGGTGGCGGTCGGCATCTACAACCTCATCTTCTTCCTCGGAGGCGCCGCGGGTGCCGCGATCTCGTCGGCGATCGTGCAGGTCGGGATCGACCTCCCGGGGCTCGGTGGCGACCTGCCGGGCTTCAGCACGGCGCACCTGCTGCTCGCCATCGGCCCGCTGGCGGCCGCCGTCCTGGCGCGGACCGACGACCCGGCGGTGGCGCCGCCCGCCCGGCCCGCTATCCTCGCCGGCATGTCCGATGCCCCCCGACGCCGCCCGGCCGCCGTCATCTTCGACCTCGATGGCACGCTGGTGGACACCGTGCCGGCCCGCATTGCCGGCTGGACCGAAGTCCTCGCGGAACACGGCATCGCGGTCGTCCCGGGGCAGCTGGAGCCGACCATCGGCATGGACGGTCGGGCGCTCGCGCGCCGCGTCGCCGATGCGTCCGGGCGCACGCTGACCGATGCCGAGGCCGAGGAGGTCGACCGGCGCGCCGGCGAGCGGTTCGACGCGCACAACCGGCAGCCCCGTCCCCTTCCCGGAGCCCACGGCGCACTGGAGCGGCTCGATGCCGCCGGCGTCACGTGGGCGATCGCCACCTCCTCGCGGGCCGAGCAGATCGCGGCATCGGTCGGAGCGCTCGGCCTGGCGGCTCCACCGCGCGTCGTCGACGGAAGCCGCGTGGCGCACGCCAAGCCCGCGCCGGACCTGCTGCTGCTCGCCGCGGAGGAGCTCGGAGTCGCGCCCGCCGACGCGTGGTACGTGGGCGACTCGACGTGGGACATGCGCGCCGCCGTCGCCGCCGGGATGACGCCGATCGGGGTGCTGGCGGGTGCCGCCGTCTCGGCCGAGGAGCTCGAGGAGGCCGGGGCGATGGCGGTCCTCGCCACGCTCGACGAGCTTCCCGTCCCCGACTGAGATGCCGCTCGACGAGTACCGCCGGAAGCGCGACTTCGCGGCGACGCCCGAGCCGGCACCGGGCGACCTCGCCGAGCGCAGCGGCCGGTTCACCGTCCAGCGCCACCGCGCCACCGCCCTGCACTACGACGTCCGCCTCGAGATCGGCGGGGTGCTCGTCAGCTGGGCCGTGCCGAAGGGTCCGACGCTCGATCCGGGCGAGCGACGGCTGGCGATGCGGACCGAGGACCACCCGATCGAGTACCTCGACTTCGAGGGCGTGATCCCGGAGCGACAGTACGGCGCCGGTGACGCGATCGTGTGGGACTGGGGCCACTTCGAGCCGGAGGCGGAGACCCCCGATCCGGCGGCCGCGCTCCGGGCGGGGGAGATCAAGTTCGTGATGCACGGAGAGCGCGTGCGCGGCCGCTTCGTCATCGTCCGCACCGACGGGCGCGGCTCGCGCCGGGATGCCGATCGGGAGCAGTGGCTGCTCATCCACAAGCGCGACGCCTTCGCGGTGGCGGGCTGGGACGCCGAGGATCACCCGACCAGCGTGCGGTCCGGGCGCACGAACGACGAGGTCCGCGATGGGGTGGCGGCCCGCTTCGACGCCCCGCCACCGGCGCCGGCGGGCGAGATCGACCTGTCCGCGGCGGTCGAGGAACCGATGCCCGACTTCATCCCGCCCATGCGCGCGACCCTCGCCACAAGCTCGTTCAGCGACCCCGACTGGCTGTTCGAGGTGAAGTGGGACGGCTACCGGATCGAGGCGGTCGTCCGGGACGGCCATGCCCGACTCTGGACCCGCAACCGCCAGGATGCCGCGCGGTACTTCCCGGACCTGGCCGGGCCGGCGTCGTGGATCGACGCCGGCGAGGCGATCGTGGATGGCGAGGTGGTCGCCCTCGACGAGGAGGGGAGGCCACGTTTCAGCCTCCTCCAGGATCGCACCGGCATCCGGACGGGTCGGGTCGCGGGCTCGAAGCGACCCGGACCGCCCGCACCGATCGTCTTCCAGGCCTTCGACCTCCTCCATCTCGGTGGACGGTCGCTGCTCGACGTGCCGCTCGAGGAGCGCAAGCGCCTCCTGCGCAGCCGGCTGCGCGAGCATCCGCTGGTCCGGTATGCCGGCCACGTCGAGGCCGATGGCGACGCGTTCTTCGCCGCCGCCGGCGCCCAGGACCTCGAGGGCATCGTCGCCAAGCTGCGCCGCTCGCGATACGAGCCGGGCCGCCGCAGCCGTGCGTGGCTGAAGCTGAAGATCCGCCAGGAGCAGGAGGTCGTGGTCGTCGGGTGGCTGCCGGGGCAGGGGAGCCACGTCGACCTCGGGTCGCTCATCCTGGCGGTCCGCAGCGGCGATCGCTGGGTCCACGCCGGCCAGGTCGGCAGTGGCCTCGATGCCCGAACGCGTCGCGACCTTCGCGGCACGCTCGACGAGCTGGCCAGCGCCGAGTCGCCGCTCGATCCGGCACCGCGGCTGAAGGGGGCGCGCTGGGTGGAGCCGCGTCTCGTGGTCCGCGTCGAGTTCGCGGAGTGGACGGCGGACGGGCTGCTCCGGCAGGCCGCGTACAAGGGCCTGGAGGCCGGGCGCGACCCGCGTGAGGTCCGTCGTGAGCGCGCGGTGGAGACGTCCCGGGCGACCGCCGCGGCGGAGGAGGCAGCCGGACCCCCTCAGCCCGTCCAGGCCGGGGACGAGATCGCGGCGCTCGAGGCCATCGAACGGGAGGGCACCTGGGCCGTGGCCGGGCGCGAGATCCGGGTCACGAACCTCGACAAGGTGCTCTTCACCGGCCGCGATGGCGAGCCGGACCTGACGAAGCGCGACCTGCTGCGCTACGTGGTCAGCGTGGCGCCGATCCTGGTGCCCTACCTCGACGGTCGCGGGCTGACGGTCCAGCGTTACCCGAACGGCATCGGCCAGAAGGGGTTCTGGCAGAAGGACCTCCCGAAGCACGCTCCGGAGTGGGTCCGCCGCTGGACCTACCACCATCGCGAGGAGGGGCCCAAGGACTACCCGGTCGTCGAGGGCGCGGCGACCCTCGCCTGGCTGGCCCAGGAGGCGGCGGTGGAGCTCCATCCGTGGACGAGCCGGACCGATGCGCCCGACCGCCCGAGCTACGCGCTCATCGACATCGACCCGGGGCCGGACACCTCGTGGGACGAACTGCTGGTGCTGGCCCGCCTCTACGGCACGGCGCTCGAGCACCTCGGCGTCCGCGGGCACCCGAAAGTGACCGGCAAGCGGGGGATCCAGGTCTGGATCGGCATCCGCCGGGGGCCGACCTTCGACGACACGCGCGACTGGGTCGATGGGCTGTCGCGGGCCATCGGCGGAACGGTGCCCGACCTCGTGAGCTGGGAGTGGGCGAAGCGGGCGCGGAAGGGCAAGGCGCGCCTTGACTACACCCAGAACGCGATCAACAAGACGCTCGTCGCGCCATACAGCCCGCGGCCGGCCCCCGGTGCCCCGGTGAGCATGCCGATCACCTGGGACGAGCTCGACGACCCGGACCTCCGACCGGACCGATGGACGATCCGCACCGCCCTCGACCGCATCGCGGAGCGCGGCGACCCGTTTGCCGGCGTCCTCGCCGATGAGCAGGAGCTTCCGCCGATCACCTGACCCGAGCCGGCCGATGGGCGAGCCGGGACGATTGGGCTACCATGGTCGCGATGATTGATTCGCTGCTCACCGTCACCCCGGACGCTCGCGAGAAGATCGACGGCGTCCGCACCTTCAACGACTTCCCGGAGGCCGTCCTGCGCGTCCGCGTGGTGGGCCGCGACGGCCCCCGCTTCCAGTACGAGATCGCCCTCGAGGATCCGCGAGATCGAGCCGAGACGGACCTCGCCATCGACACCGACGGCCTCACCGTCGTGGTGGACGCCGAGAGCGCGGCCGACCTGGCCGGGGCGCAGATCGAGCTCGATCCCGCCATCACCGGCGGCGGCCTGCGGATCGAGAATCCCAACGAGGGCTGGCAGGATCCTCTCGCGCGCGCCGTCCAGGAGGTGCTCGACCGGCAGATCAACCCGGGCGTCGGCTCCCACGGCGGCATGGTGAGCCTCGTCGACGTGCGCGATGGGACGGCCTATATGCGCTTCGGGGGCGGCTGCCAAGGGTGCGCGGCGGTGGACGTCACGCTGAAGCAGGGCGTCGAGACCGCGGTGCGCGCGGCGGTGCCGTCGATCTCGGCGATCGTCGACGTCACCGATCACGAGGCAGGCGACAACCCCTACTACCGTCACGGGCACTAGGGGTCCGACGCCGGATGGCCCGCTCGCGGCGGGCCGCTGATGGGTCTAGCGGAAGCGGGGGAAGTCGCCGCCGCCGGTCGCGGCCATCACGGTCGAGACGATGCTGAGGATGCTCAGCGCCGCCGCCGTTCCGGCGACCATCAGGGTTCGCAGGATTCGCGTGGTGCGCATCGGTGTGCTCCTTTTCCGCGGCCTGGATGGGGGGAGCGGGGCCGCGTTGGGGCAACGTCGCGCCGATGGTCGCCCGGGGCAATGACCCATCGGTCCCGCTCGGGCCGAGAGGCGTAGTACCTTCGTCGACGCGCTTGTCAAGTGGGGCTTGCCAGACCGTGTAGACTCCGTGGATGCCACGCACGAGAATCAGCGCGCGCGCGACCGAGAAGGACCGCGAGCTCGCGCGCCGCATCGGCCAGCGCATCCGCGAGGCGCGGCATCGTGCCGGCCTGACCCAGCAGCAGCTCGCCGGAGAGCGCTATACCAAGGCCTACGTGAGCGCGCTGGAGACCGGGATCGCGCGCCCGTCGATGGTCGCCCTGGCGTATCTGTGCGATCGCCTCGGCATGCCGGCCAGCCACTTCATCGACGAGGCGAACCCGGCCTGGACGCGCCTCGAGGTCGACATGCGCCTGGCCGCGGGCGACTGGCAGCAGGCGGCCGACGGCTACCGGACGCTGCTCGAGGATGCGAGCGACGATGCGATCCGCGCCGATCTGCTTCGCGGCCTCGCCGAGGCGTCGGCGCGGCTGGACCACGGCAAGGAGGCGATCGCCGCCGCGTCGGAGGCCGCGCGCCTGTACGCCGCCGCCGGGCGGGAGACCGATGTTGCGCTGGCGCGCTACTGGCTCGCCTACGGCCTCTACCAGTCCGACAACGAGGTCGACGCGCGGAGCGTCCTGACCGCGCTCCTCGAGCAGCTTCGCGCCGGCCTCGAGGTGGAGCCGGACTTCGAGATGCGGCTGCTGACCTCTCTCGCCGCGGTCGAGTCGCGCGCCGGACAGGCGTCACGCGCACTGACCTACCTCGAGGAGGCACGCGGGCTGGCAGCCGACCTCGACGATCGGCGCCGAGCGGCCTTCCTGTTCAACCTCGCCATCAACTACCGGCAGATCGGCGACTTCGAGGCCGCCATCCGCGCCGGCACGCAGGGCATGGCGCTGTATCGCGCCGCGGGGGCGATCTTCGAATCGGCTCGCATCGAGAACGACCTCGCGCTGGCCTACCTCGCCACCGGCCAGGTGGATCGCGCGCGTGACCTCGCCGCCGATGCCCGTCGCCAGATCGAGGAGACCGGCGACGAGCGCTGGATGGCCGCGGTGGTGGACACCGAGGCCCAGATCGCGCTGGCGGCCGGCCACGTCGACGAAGCTCTACGGTTGGCCCTCTCGGCACGCGAGTACGCGACCCGCAGCGGCAACGAGTTCAACGGCCTGATGGCCATGCTCACCGAGGCCCGCGCGCTCCGCGCCGCCGGCCGCGGCGAGGAGGCAGAGGCGCGCTTCGGCGAGGCCGCGGCGCTGGCCCGCACGAGCCGTGCCTCGAATCGGCTTCGCGAGGTCCTGCGCGAGTGGGCCGACCTGCGCGCCGATCGCGGTGATCATCGCGGTGCCTATGAGCTGAGCAGCGAGGCGCTGACGGTCAATTAAGTGTTGACAGGTGGGGTCGGGCGACTCTACGCTGCGACCTGACGAGTCGGATGGGCACGCCGACTTGCCTGACGGGATCGGAGATGGGGCACGTCTCCGATCCCTTTCCCGTCTCTACTACCCCGATGGCGACCCCGACGGCGGCGCGGTGGGCTCGCCCACGAGGACGAACGACCCCTCGGCGATCGGGTCGGCGGCCGGATCCAGGTGGATGCGCATCACGTACTCGCCGGGCCCGAACACCTCGAGCAGGTTGGCCGCCGGGACGGTGAAGCCGATCGCCGGCCGGCCGGCGGGCACCTGCTGCATCCCCTCGGGGGCCGCCTCCTGGACGACACCGGCGGCACCGCCCCCCACGCGCTCCACCTCGACGTAGACCGTCGACGGGAGCTCGCCCTCGGCGGGCACCGAGTAGGCGAAGGTGTCGCCGTCGGCGAAGCGGGTGGCGCGGCTGCCCGCGGGGACCTCGCCGCTGGTGGGGTCGAGGCTCGTGCCGAACGCGATCGCCGCCGGGGACGCGCCGCCCTCGCTGGCGCTCGCGGACGGCACCACCGGCGACCCGTCGCCGTCGCCGCCGAGGAACCGCACCACGATCGCGGTGACGAGGATGACCCCGATGGCCGCGAGCCACCCGGCGATCAGGCGCTCGCGGCGCGAGAGCGTGAACCGTCCCTCGCCGCCCGGCCGCTGAGCCATGGCCCGATCGCGCAGCGGTCGGAATCGCTGTCGCATCAGGCCCGCTCGGGATCACGTGGGGTGGTGCCCATCTGCACCCCAGACTCTAGCGGGGCGGCAGCGGGTAGGATGGATCGAATGACACGACGACTCTTCATCTTCGACGGCCCCGATCGGTTCGTCCCCGGCACCATCGGCGAGCCGGGGGACCGCTCCTTCTTCCTCCAGGCTCGCAAGGGTGGTGCGCTGGTGAGCGTTGGGCTCGAGAAGTCCCAGGTCGCCGCGCTCGCGTCGCGGCTCGAGGACCTGTTGGACGCGGTCGAGGCGCCCGCGGAGGCCGGTGCCGACGAACATCCTCTGGACGAGCCGGTCGTCGAGCTGTTCCGGGTCGGGGCGATGGCGCTGGCCTGGGATGCGCAGACCGAGGCGGTGGTCATCGAGGCCCAGACGCCGACCGAGGACGGCGACTACCTCGAGCTGCCCGACGAGGCCGATGAGGGCCCCGATCTCCTGCGTGTCCGGATCGGCGCCGCGGAGGCTCGCGCCTTCGTTCGCCGCGCAGAGGCACTGGTCTCCGCCGGCCGTCCAACATGCCCGTTCTGCGGCCAGCCACTGGATCCGAGCGGTCACTTCTGCCCGAGCGCCAATGGACACCTCAACTAGCCCGGAGGCCGATGCGCCGGATCGGCCACTGCGCGTCGATTGGATCGACAGCGACCGCCTGGGCGATGACCGTGCGGGACGGCTCGGGCTGACCTTCCTGCCGGGGAAGCACGGGCCATCGTTCCGGTATCCCGGGCGCGTGTACCGGCGGGAGCTCGCCCGCGACATCGCCTCGCTGGTCGACGCGGGGGTCGGGTACCTGGCGCTGCTGGTCGAGGATCACGAGCTCGAGCGCTGGGGCGACCCCGCCATCGTCGACCGTGCCGCCGCCGAGGGGCTGACGATCGGCCGCTGGCCGATGCCGGACGGTTCCACGCCGCGCAACGTGGCGGAGATGGACGCGATCCTCGACGAGATCGCCGCCGCGCGGGAGCGGACCGACGTGGCGATCGCGTGCATGGGCGGCGTGGGTCGCACCGGCACGGTGGCGGCCTGCGCGCTCGTCGCCGCCGGCTGGGATCCGGCAGCGGCGATCGCCGAGGTACGGCGCGTCCGCCATCCGACGGCGGTCGAGACGGCGGAGCAGGAGGCGTTCGTCGACGAGTTCGCCCGCCACAGGCCACGTCAGCGATCTACGCCTCGATGATCTCGCCCTCCGAAGGCTCCCGGGCCGATGGCGACGGCACCGTCAGCCGCGTCTTGCGACGTCGCCGATGATCTGAGCCAGCTCGCGAGGACGCGACCACATCGGCCAGTGGCTGGTGGGCAGGTCGACCCAGGTGGTGTCGCGCAGCTCGGGGATCCCGGCCAGGAACGCCCACTCGGGGTGCTCCCGGGCGTAGGTCTGGTACTGCTCGGCGGTGAAGCCGGTGCAGATCAGCGTGCTGGGGATGTCACGACGCGCGTCGTTCGTCAGCTCGACGCTTTCGCGGATCAGGCTGCCCGGTACCGGCACCGCGCGTTCGCGGAACGTCGCCTTCTGTTCCTCGGACAGGCCGTCGAGGTTCTCCTCCTCCTCGATCTCCGACCAGACCATCGGCTTCTCGACGCCGTCGAAGTCGGGATCCAGCGCGCCCTTGCCCGGGGCGGTGTCGACATAGACCATGGCCGCGATCCGCTCCGGGATGCGATCGCTGGCGGCGTAGCCCGAGAAGCCGGAGGC
>Ga0268386_10001155_pt1 | contig 17868 bp, 13 predicted proteins | sample RVTome_15_FD_200260 | JGI IMG/M metagenome (GOLD analysis project Ga0268386, IMG submission 200260) | Soil microbial communities from uranium-contaminated site in the Upper Colorado River Basin, Wyoming, United States - RVT150D86... ...
CCACGACGATTACCGGGACGACGATCCCCTCGGAAGAGAGGTGGCGCCGGTCGCGCATCACGATCTCCTCCAGCCCGTCGACGCCGGAGCGGTCCAGGAGCACGCGCCCGGCCTCGACGCGGCCCTCCTTGCGCGCCCCTTCGGGTCCGAGAGACAGCACGTCCCCGTCCTCCGCGACCAGGACGCGGTCCGCGGCGAACCCGGTGCGGGTGGCCAGGCGCGCGAGCTGGGCGAGCATGCGGTACTCGCCGTGCACCGGTACCAGGTACTGCGGGCGGACCAGGGTCAACAGCTCCACCAGGTCGTCCTGGCTGCCGTGGCCGGACACGTGGACGAAGGCGGTGCCGGGATGGACCACGTCGCACCCGCGCCGGAACAGGTTCCCCATCACCCGCGAGATCGCCCTCTCGTTGCCGGGGATGGGCCGGGCCGAGATCACCACCGTGTCCCCGGGGCCCACCGACACCTCGCGGTGCCCGTCCACGCTGATCAGCGAGAGCGCGGAGAGGGGCTCGCCCTGGCTGCCGGCCACGAACAGGGCGATCCCGGCCGCGGGGTACTCGGCGACCGCGGTCGAGGGCAGCGTCGCGGAGGGCGGCAGCCGGAGCGCGCCCAGCTCGAGCGCCACGTCCACGTTGTCCACCATCCGCCTTCCGACGAAGGACACCGAGCGCCCGGCCGCGATCGCGAGGTCGGCCACGCGCTGGATGCGCGGCATCGCGGTGGCGAAGCACGAGACCAGGACGCGTCCGGGCGTCCGCGCGAAGACCTCGCGGAACGCGGGCACGACGTCGTCCTCGCCTCCGGTGCGGCCGCGCAGCTCGACGTTCGTGCTGTCGGCGAGCAGCGCCAGGATCCCGCGGTCGCCCCAGGCCGACAGCGCGGCCAGGTCGGTGCGCTCCGGCTCGGGCGCGGTCGGGTCGATCTTGAAGTCGCCGCTCGCCAGCACCACCCCCGCGGGCGTCTCGATCGCCAGGGCGAGGCTGTCGAGGACGCTGTGAGCCACGCGGATGGGGTGGACGCGGAACGGGCCCGCCTCGACCGGCTGGCCGGGGACGAGGACGCGCAGGTCGGCGTCCACCTCCGCCTCGCGGAGCCGCCGCCGCGCGAATCCCAGGGTCAGCCGGCTCCCGTAGACCGGGGCGGGCGCCGCCTGGAGCGCGAACGAGAGCGACCCGATGTGGTCTTCGTGGCCGTGGGTGAGGACGATGCCCCGAAGACGGTCGCGGCGCTCGGTGAGGTACCGGTAGTCCGGGACCACCGAGTCGACGCCGGGCATGTCCGCGCTGGGGAACATCACCCCTGCGTCGACGAGCAAGAGGTGGTCCCGCCACTTCACGACCATCGCGTTCAGGCCGAACTCGCCCAGCCCCCCGAGGGGGACCAGGCGCAGTTCCCGGTCGTCCATCGCCAGGCAACCCCGCTTCGAACGAGTCGTGCGGCCTTTGCGGCGCGAAACGCGCCGGCCTCCCGAGCCTCTCCTACTTCGGAACGAGAGCCCTCGAGAGCCGGGCGAACTCCGCTACGGATAGCGTCTCGGCCCGCCGCGTGCCCTCGATGTTGAGCAACCTCAAGCTTTCCTTGAGGTTAGCATAGCTATCTTGCAAGTTGTTTTCAAGCGTTCTTCTGCGGCGGGCAAAGGCCGTCAGGACCAACCGCTCGAGCGCCTCGGGCGGCGCGGCGGGAGCCCGGGGTCCGCCCAGGAACCGGACGCGGAGGAGGGCAGAGGAGACCTTCGGCGGAGGCGCGAAGGCGCCGGGAGGGAAACGCAGCGGCACGTCCAGGTCGGCCCAGAGGCCGAACAGGACGGAGAGGACGCCGTACTCCTTCGAGCCCGGGGCCGCCGCCACGCGCCGCGCGACCTCGTCCTGGAGCATCACGTGGGCGTCCCGAACGGTCGCGTGCAGGTCCACGATGCGGCGCAGGAGAGGGCTCGAGACGTAGTAGGGAAGGTTGCCGACCACGCGACCGCGTTCCGGTGTGAGCGCCGACAGGTCCACCGCGAGCGCGTCGCCCGTGACGACGGAGACGTTGGCTGGAGCCCGCTGCCGGAGCGCGTCCGCCAGGCGTGCGTCCAGCTCGACCGCGACGACACTGGCGGACCTGGCCGCCAGCGGCAGCGTGAGCGCTCCGGTGCCGGGACCGATCTCGAGAAAGGCGTCGTCCGGGCGCGGGTCGACCAGGCGCAGCAGCCGCTCGACCGAGGCCGGGCGCAGGAAGTGCTGGCCGAGACGCCGCGGCACCTAGTCCGACAGCGCCTTGTCGATCGGGAAGGGCTCGCCCGACCAGGCCAGGCGCGCCGTCCACGGCGCCGGCGGGGCCGACCAGAACGGGTCGCTCGCGGGCAGGCCGAGCGGGAGCAGCCCGGTGGCGCAGAGGTAGAGGCTACCGGTCGAGATGTAGCGCTCGCCGGCGCCCGGCTGGTGGCCGCACAGGCCGATGCGCAGCCAGCCCTCCGGCTCGAAGGTCCCGGGCGCGTCGATGCAGCGCCGGATCGCGGCGGTGAGGGCACCCCGGACCTGGGCGGGCGCCACGCCCTCGGGCAGGTCGCGGCGGAGGGCCGACTGCGCCAGGAGGTGGAACGCGCCGAAGCGGTACGCGAGCGACCGGCCCACCGCGGGGAAGCTGCCGTCCGGGCCGATCAGTCGCTCCTGGATCGCGGCGTAGCGCCGCGCGCGTCGATGCGCGGGCTCGCGCAGGGCCTCCCATGCCGGCGACTCCGAGGCGCAGGCGTCCAGGACGTCGAGCAGCATCGGATGGATGACGTAGCTGTTGTAGTAGTCGAAGTGGAAGGCCGGGCCGTCGCCGTAGACGCCGTCGCCCTTGTACCACTGGGCGTGCTGGCGCAGGGCGTAGTCGACGCGCATCCGGTCCCACCAGGCCCCCAGGTGACGGAGGGCGGCCTCCACCGTCGCCGAGAACAGCAGCCAGTTGTTGAACCCCGGCTGGATGGCGCGGGTGGACTCGAGAGCGGCCACCAGGTGCCGCCGGGTCCCGGCGGCCAGCGATTCCGTGAGGGCCCGCGGCGCGCGGAGCAGCCCCTGGCCGAGGAACGCGGCGTCCACCAGCGGCTGGCGCTCGCGGGTGAAGTTCATTAAGTCCGGCGAGGCAGGATCGACCGCGGCCCCGAGACCGCGCCGGGTCAGGTCCAGGAAGCGAGCGCGGGCCTGGCCCTCGGGACTCTGGTCGGCGGGCAGATCGAGCCAGGGCGAGATCCCGGAGAGGAGCCGGCCGAAGGCTTCGAGGTGCGAGACCGTGGCGCGCCCCGCCCCGGAAGCCTCCTCGACCGGCATCCTCGCCCTCAGCGTCCCGGCGGCAAGGTTCGTGAGGACCGGCTCGGCCAGCCGGGACGCCACGGCAACCCAGTAGGCGCGGTCCCCGGAACCGTCACCGGCGCCGACGACGGGGTCGCGCCCCGCCGGCACCGGAGAGGCCTGGTGGCCGCGGGCGGACGGGACGGCAGCGGCCGCGCCACCCAGCGCGGTGACCCCGATGAACTGGCGTCGATCCATGGCTTCGGCTCCAGGTCCCAGACGTAGCTGTGTGAGCGTGAGTCTAGCAGGGTGCCGGAGGAGTCTCATCACCCCTTGTGCTGACACCGTGACTCGCGAAATCCAACTTTATGAAGTGGCAGACTATGCAATTGGATCTCGAGCGCGCGAGTCGTCCACAACTGCAACGTAAGTCATGGATCCACAACGTATGGAACGAGCGAGACGGCCGCGCCCCGCGTGGCATCTTGTATGCTCACTCCAAGACCAAGAACTCCCATCGCCCGCCAGGCTGGACGCGAATCTCACGCATGGCGAGCCCGTTTCCCGGAGAGCATGTCCTTCCCGCTGAGGGAAGAAGGGAGAAGACGAGGATGTTCTTGAAGACTAGAAACGCGTGCCGGGTCGGGGTGATCGCCCTGGTCACGGTCGCGCTCGGCTCCCTGTCCGCGTTCGCCCAGGGGACACAGAGCGGTGTCATCACCGGCAGCGTCAGCTCGACCGACGGCGCGTCGCTCCCGGGGGTCAGCGTCAATCTCTCGTCGTCGGCCCTGCAAGGGCGGCAGAGCACCACGACCGACGCCGTCGGGGCGTACATCTTCCGCGGCCTGCCGCCCGGCGAGTACAAGATCAACTTCACGCTCAGCGGGTTCGGCACCGTGGAGCTCCCCGTCCTCCTCGGCCTGGCGGCCACCGTCGACGTCCCCGCGACGATGAGCGTCGCCACGGTCGAGGAGACGATCGAGGTCCTGGGCCGCTCCTCGTCGATCCTCACCGAGACACAGGTAGCTACCAACTACAAGTACGAGGAGGTCGTCGACAAGCTGGCGATGAACCGCAACCTGGCGGCCATCGCCAACCTCGCCCCGGGCCTCACCACCAACGGCCCGAACCTCGGCCAGATCTCCGTCGGCGGGGCGTTCGCGTACGACAACGTCTTCCTGCTCAACGGGGTCGACATCAACGACAACCTGTTCGGCACGGCCAACAACGTCTACATCGAGGACGCCCTGCAGGAGATCTCGATCCTGACCTCGGGCATCTCCGCCGAGTACGGCCGCTTCTCGGGTGGAGTGGTCAACGCGATCACCAAGAGCGGGGGCAACGAGTTCCAGGGCAGCTTCCGGACCGACCTCACCAACCCGTCCTGGCAGGACGAGAGCCGGGTGGAGAAGGATGCCATCGCCGCCGGACGGGGACAGCCGCACATCGACGAAAACAGCTTCATCTACACCGCGACGCTGGGCGGCCCGATCGTCAAGGACCGGCTGTGGTTCTTCGGCGCGGCCCGGCGCGCGGACACCAGTGAAGCGCGCTCGCTGAGCATCGTCGGGACCGGGTACACGTACCAGGAGGAGAACCGGCGGTACGAGGGCAAGCTCACCGGCCGGCTCGGGGAGAACCAGCGCTTCCAGGCGAACTACATCCGGAACAGCACCACCCAGGCCAACAACGCCTCGATCAACACGACCTTGAGCATCGACGATCGGACGCTGGTGAACCGGCAGCTCCCCAACGACCTGTTCGTGGCGCGCTACGACGGGGTGCTGACCTCGAGCCTCTTCGCCGAAGCGCAGTACTCGAAGAAGACGTTCGGGTTCCGCAACACCGGCGGGACCAGCATGGACGTCTTCGACTCGCCGTTCCGCGCCCTCGGCCTGGCCGGCCTGCCGGCCAACAGCCACTTCAACGCACCCTACTTCTCGTCGTTCGACCCCGAGAACCGCAACAACAAGCAGTACGCCGCCGCCCTCTCGTACTTCCTCTCCACCGGGAGCGCCGGCCGCCACGACCTGAAGTTCGGAGGGGAGTACTTCACCTCGTATCGCACCGGCGGCAACTCGCAGTCCGCCACCGGCCTGGTGTTCTTCGCCGACCCCGTCATGTCCGGCGGGCAGCCCGTGCGCGACAGCGGTGGGTTCATCATGCCGAACTTCCAGCCCGGGGTGAGCCGCATCGTGAACTTCCGGTCGCTCCAGGGAGCGCAGATCGACATCACCACCCTGTCGATCTTCCTGAACGACCGGTGGCAGCTCAACGACCGCTGGACCTTCAACGTGGGCGCCCGGATGGAGCGCCACTCCACCGAGGCCACCCAGGCCGGCATCACCAGCCTCTCCAGCACGGCGTTCGTGCCGCGGCTGGGCGCCACCTTCGACGTGATGGGCGACGGGAACTGGATCCTCCAGGCGACGTTCGGCAAGTACTCTGGGAAAGCTTCCGAGACGCAGTTCGCCGACAACACGAACGTCGGCAACCCCTCGTCGGTGACCTACCAGTACACCGGCTCGGCCGGCCAAGGGGTGGACTTCGCCCCCGGGTTCGACCTCGCCAACTACAACATCATCGGGGGCTCGTTCCCGGTGGCCAACATCTTCATCGACGACGGGCTGGGCACGCCCACCACCCGGGAGTGGACGCTGCAGGCCGGCCGGCGCCTCGGGCAGCGCGGCGAGGCCAAGGTGATCTACAACAACCGGACGACCTCGAGCTTCCTCGAGGACTTCATCACGCTCGACCAGGGCCGGACCACGGTGACCGACGGCGGCATCAACTTCGGCACCTTCGACAACAGTTTCATTCGCAACACCGACAGCCCCCACCGTCGCGAGTACCAGGGGCTCGTGTTCATCACGAACTACCGGGTGAACGACCGCTGGTTCGTCGGCGGCCACTGGACGGTCCAGCTCCGCAACCACGGCAACTTCGAGGGGGAGGCGGCCAACCAGCCCGGGAGCTACTCCATCATCGGCGACCGGCCCGAGTTCTACACCGAGGCGCGGCACTTCCCGTTCGGGCGCACCGACGAGTACCAGCGCGACAAGCTGCGGCTGTACTCGACCTACGACCTCAAGCTCGGGCCCGTCGGAACGGTGACCGTGGGCGGCGTCTACCGCTATGACTCGCCCCTGACCTACAGCTTTTCCTCTGCCAACGTCCCGATCACCGCGGTCCAGCGCTCCCGCGATCCCGGCTACGCGCGGCCGCCCACGACCCAGACGCTGTTCTTCGGCGAGCGGGGCATCGAGGAGTTCAACGCGTCACACCTCCTGGACTTCTCACTCCACTACGATGTCCCGATCTACAGGAGGGCGCGGCCCTTCCTCAAGGCCGAGCTGCGCAACGCGTTCAACAAGCAGCCGCTCATCGGCTTCAACACCACGGTCTCGGCGGACAACAACACCGCGCGGGACGAGCTGGGACTGCCCACCGGCTACACGCGGGGGGCCAACTTCGGCACGCCGCTCAACAACCACACCGCGACGGCCCCGCACGTACCGTTCCCGCGGGAGCTCCGATTCAGCGTGGGCCTGCGCTTCTAGGCTCGAACGTCGTTCGGTCGTGAGCAGCGGGGCGGCTTCGGCCGCCCCGCTTTGTGCTCGGGGGCGGGTTCGGCTAGCGTGCGCGGATGCCCGACGCCCTGCACGTCGCCTCGGTCACCTCCGAGATGGTCCCGTTCGCGAAGACCGGCGGTCTGGCCGACGTGTCGGGCTCGCTCCCGAAGGCCCTGGCGGGCCTGGGCCACCGCGTCACCGTGTTCCTGCCCCGCTACGGTTCCATCCGGTTCCCGCCCGGGGAGTTCGCGGGCTCCCTGCACGTCCCGGTGGATGCCGCGCACCGCAGTGCGGGCTACTACGTCCGCGACCTCTCCGAGCGCGTGCGGGTGGTCTTCGTCGAGCACCCGCCGTTCTTCGACCGGTCGGACCTGTACGGCAGCGGCGGCAGCGACTACGGGGACAACCGGCTGCGGTTCGCGTTCCTCGCCCGGGCGGCGCTGGAGTTCTTCCGCAGCCACGGGGAGAGGCCCGACGTCTTTCACGCCCACGACTGGCAGGCGGGCCTCGTCCCCGTGTACCTGAAGGCCTTCTACTGGAGCGACCCCACCCTGCACCGGACGCCGACCGTCTTCACCATCCACAACCTGGCCTACCAGGGGAACTTCCCGCTGGACACGGTGGGCACGCTGGGCCTGCCTCCCCACCTGGCCACGCGGGACGCGCTGGAGTTCCACGGCGGCGTCAGCTACATGAAGGGCGGGATCCTCTTCTCGGAGGCGCTCAACGCCGTCTCGCCGCAGTACGCCCGCGAGATCCAGGGGCCGGAGATGGGCCACGGCTTCGACGGGATCCTGCGCTCCCGCGCCGCCGACCTGGCCGGGATCCTGAACGGCGTCGACTACGGTGAGTGGGACCCCCGGGTGGACCCGCACATCGTCCGCCGCTACTCGGCCGGCGACCTCTCGGGCAAGGCCGAGTGCAAGGCGGACCTGCTGCGGGCTTTCGGGCTGTCCCTGGACCCCGACCTGCCGCTGGTCGGCGCGATCTCGCGGCTCATATACCAGAAAGGATTTGACGTCCTGGCCGGTGCCTGGTGGGACCTCCTCCATCGCCCGTTGCGGATGGTGGTCCTGGGCACGGGAGAGCCGGGGATCCAGGACGGCCTCCGCAGCCTCGCGGAGCGGGCGCCGGACCGGTTCGCCGTGCGCTTCGCCTACGACGACGCGCTGGCCCACAAGATCGAGGCGGGCGCGGACATGTTCGTCATGCCGTCCCGGTTCGAGCCGTGCGGGCTGACCCAGATGTACAGCCTCCGGTACGGCACGGTCCCGGTGGTCCGGTCCACCGGCGGGCTCGTGGACACCGTCGAGCCCTACGATCCGGGGACGGGGAAGGGCACGGGCTTCCGCTTCGACACCGCCGACGGCACCGGCCTGATGTGGGCGTTGGACCAGGCCCTGAACGCCTACCGCGACCGCGCCGGCTGGCGACGGTTGATGCGGAACGGGATGTCCCGCGACTTCTCCTGGGAGCGCTCGGCCCGGGGGTATGAGGACCTGTTCCGGACAGCCATGGCCCGCGCCTGAGCGGCCGGCGGGTCCGGATGCGCGGCTATACTGGAAGCCGGAGGGAGGCGGCCCACGATGCCCGAGACGATCGCCACCTACACCGACGCCAACTGGCAGACGGAAGTCCTCGGGTCCGACCGTCCGGTCCTGGTGGACTTCTGGGCGGAGTGGTGCGTCCCCTGCAAGACCCTGGTACCCGCGATCGAGGCGGTCGCGCGGCACTTCGACGGCCGGCTCCGGGTTGGCAAGCTCAACGTGGAGGAGAACGCCCAGGTCCCGTACCAGTACAACGTCACCAGCCTGCCCACGTTGATGATCTTCAAGGGCGGTGTCGTCTCCGAGCACCGCGTGGGCCTCCTGTCCCGGGACGCGCTCGTCAAGCTGATCGAACCTCACGTCGCTTGAGCGAGGTCCGTGTCCTCGACGACCGGGCCTGGGAAGGGGAGCTGCGCGGATCGACGCTCCCCCTCGTCGTCGGGTTCTGGGCCGAGTGGTGCCTCCCGTCCCTGAGCCTCGGCCCTTCGCTGCGCGCCGCCGCGGAACGCTTCGACGGCCGCTTCCGCTTCGCCAGCGTGGACGTCGACGCGAGCCCGCAGGTAGCCGAGCGTCAGGGGATCGTCGGCCTGCCGACCGTGCTGATCCTGGCCGGCGGGAGAGAGCTGGCCCGGAGGATCGGGTCCATGCGCCGCGAAGACCTGCTCAGGCTCCTCGAAGCCATGCTCGAGGCGTCAGTCGATCTCCATCAACGAGTCGCGCCGGGGGAGGATGGCGGCACCGACCGTGGCCGGCCCAGGTGACTCGGCCGCGACCGCGGCCCGTTCGGAAGCCTCGGCCGGACCGTGGAACGACACCGCTTCCCGGGCGGCATCGAGGATCTCCTCCGGGGACGCCGGGACGCCCCGGCCGTGCAGCCGCACCCACCAGCGCACCAGGCCGTCGACGTAGAAATAGCGCTTCTTGACCACGGTCAGCGCGTCAACGCCGACCAGCCACTGCAGGTAGTCGCGGATCGCGCCGGGCGTCCGTCCGAGCCGGGCGACGAGGGCGGTGAGGTTCAGCCCCTCTTCCCGGGCCACCGCGGCCAGCACCGCCTTCGAGATCCCGTAGCCGCGGCTGCGCAGCAGGAGGGTCTCGTAAGTGTGGCGGCAGCCCAGCTCCAGCCGTCCCCCCGGCGCCATCTCCGCCGCCCACGCGCCGGCGGCGTCCTCCCCGCCGGCGATCCGCTCGAGGAGCACGCGCACGTGGCGGGCCCAGCCGAAGGACGCCCCCGCGACCTCGCCGGGGTCGGCGCCGGGCGGGAGGAGGGGTGCCAGCTCCGCGGCCGCGATGGGTGGCGCCGCGGTGGACTCGAAGGCCGACACGCGCCGGGCGAGCGTGGGGAACGACGTTGCGAGCAGTGTGCCGCGGCGCCTTCGTGCCAGGGCGGTCTCCAGCAGCCGCTCGACCTCGCGCAGGCCGGAGAAGTAGGCGAGCGAGCGCACCTCCGTGACCTCGTCGAGCAGCAGGAGCACGGGCCGGCCCTCCGTTTCGTCGAGGGCGGACCACAGCGCGAACAGGCCCTGGACGGCCCGGTCGGCGTGGCTCCTCCCCGCGTCGGCGAGGCGGCGGATCTCGGTGGCGCGGGGCAGCTCCCGCCCGAACGCCTCGGCCGGCAGCGCGCCCAGCGCCGAGCGCACGAAGAACTCGGGCGACGACGCCGCGCCCATCAGGTCCAGGTAGACGGGCAGCCAGCCGTCCCGCCTAAGCCGCTCCGCCACGCGCAAAAGCAGCGTCGTCTTGCCCGCTCCCGGCGGTCCGGTCAGGAGCAGCGGCGGCCCGGCGCGGACGCGGTCGGCCAGCGCCGCCACGAGGCCCGGTCGGGGGACCTCGAAGACGCTCACTCGGCGGGGACGACGAGCGGGGCACGGATCCCGCGCTCGCGCGCGACCTCGGCGGCCCGCTCGTACCCCGCGTCGACGTGGCGCATGACCCCGGTGCCCGGGTCCGTCGTGAGCACGCGCTGGAGCCGCCCCGCCGCTTCCGGCGTGCCGTCGGCCACCACCACCATGCCCGCGTGGATCGAGTAGCCCATGCCGACCCCGCCGCCGTGGTGGACGGAGACCCAGGTCGCGCCCGCGACCGCGTTGAGCAGGGCGTTGAGGATCGGCCAGTCGGCCACCGCGTCGGAGCCGTCGCGCATCGCCTCGGTCTCCCGGTTGGGCGAGGCGACCGACCCGGCGTCGAGGTGGTCGCGGCCGATCACGATGGGGGCCTGGACATGTCCCTTCGCCACCAGGTCGTTGAAGACCAGCCCCATCCTCTCCCGCTCGCCGTATCCGAGCCAGCAGATCCGGGCCGGTAGTCCCTGGGGCTTCACCCGCTCGCGAGCCAGCCGGATCCAGCGGCCGAGGGCGGCGTCCTGGGGGAACGTCCGGAGAACGGCCTCGTCCGTGGCGGCGAGGTCGGCCGGATCGCCGGAGAGCACGACCCAGCGGAACGGGCCCTTGCCCTCGCAGAAGAGCGGCCGGATGTACTCGGGCACGAACCCGGGGAAGGCGAAGGCGTCCTCCACGCCGGCTTTCTTCGCCTCGGCCCGGATGTTGTTGCCGTAGTCGAAGGTGACGGCACCGCGGCGCATCAGGTCCAGCATGGCCTGTACGTGCTCGCCCATGCTGCGCCGCGACTCCGCCACGTAGCGCGACGGGTCGTCCCTCCTCAGGCGGAGCGCCTCGTCGTAGCCCATCCGGTTGGGCACGTAGCCGTTGAGGGGGTCGTGTGCACTCGTCTGGTCGGTGAGCAGGTCGGGCACGACGCCGCGGCGCGCCAGCTCCGGCAGCACGTCGGCCGCGTTCCCCAGGACGGCGACGGAGAGCGGCCGTCCGGCGGACTGCGCTTCACGGGCTCTGGCGATCGCCTCGTCGAGGCTGCCGGCCAGCGCGTCCAGGTAACCCGTGTCCAGCCGCCGCTGGATGCGGTGCCGGTCCACCTCGGCGGCGATCAGGACGCCCTCGTTCATGGTCGCGGCCAGCGGCTGCGCCCCGCCCATTCCGCCGAGCCCGGCGGTCACGACCAGCCGGCCGCGGAGCGTGCCCCCGAAATGCCGGCGCCCGGCCGCGGCGAAGGTCTCGTAGGTGCCCTGGAGGATCCCCTGGGTACCGATGTAGATCCAGGAGCCCGCGGTCATCTGCCCGTACATCATGAGACCTTTGCGGTCCAGCTCGTAGAAGTGGTCCCAGGTGGCCCACGCCGGCACCAGCATGGAGTTGGAGATGAGCACGCGCGGCGCCTCGGCGTGCGTCCTGAACACGCCCACCGGCTTGCCGGACTGCACGAGGAGCGTCTCGTCGTTCTCCAGCTCCTCGAGGCAGCGCACGAGCGCCTCGTAGCACTCCCAGTTCCGCGCCGCCTTGCCGATCCCGCCGTACACGACGAGGTCCTCGGGCCGCTCGGCCACCTCCGGGTCGAGGTTGTTCATGAGCATGCGGAGGGCGGCTTCCTGCTGCCAGGAGCGGCAAGACAGGGTGGTGCCGCGGGGGGCGCGCACGGCGTTCCTCACATGAGATACCGCTGGCTGTCGGTCGAGCTGTCCTTCTCCAGGTCGTAGGGAGCGGCCTTGCCACCCTGGAGCACCTTCAGCTTCCCGCGGGCCCGGGGAGGCGGCGGCGCGGCGTGCGTGGTCCAGACCCGCTCCAGCCAACCGATGGCCAGGAGAGCGCCGGCGGCCAGCCCGAGGTAGGCCCACCAGCCGCTCGCCCCCAGCGCCAGACCCGTCACCAGCGCGACCCCCGCCGCCGTGCCGAGCACCGCCGCGCCGGACAACCACGGCGGCCGCGTCGTGGACCCTCGGTTCATGGCCGGTCCATGCCTCCTCATTCCAGCGTACCGCAGACGCGGGCTGCCTCATCGGCGAGATCGCCTTCGCGCACCAGCGCCGCCGCCGCCTCGATGTCGGCGGAGAGGCACCGGTCATCATCATAAGGCGGGATCCCCTGGCGCACACGGGCATAGGCGGCGGCGAGCGGCGGCGAGGTCTCGAGCGGCTTGCGGAACTCAAGCGCCTGGCAGGCGGCGATGGCCTCCACCGCCAGGATGCGGCGCGTGTTCGCCACCACCCGCGCCGCCTTCCGCGCCGCGGTCACGCCCATCGACACGTGGTCCTCCTTGTTGGCCGAGGTGGGGATGGAGTCGACGCTGGCGGGATGGGCGAGGGATTTGTTCTCCGAGGCCAGCGCCGCCGCCGTAACCTGGGCGATCATCAGGCCCGACCGCACGCCGCCTTCACGAGTCAGGAACGCGGGCAGGCCGGACAGCGTCGGGTTGACCAGCCGCTCGGTCCGCCGCTCGCTGATCGCGCCGAGCTCCGCGGAAGCGATCGCCAGCACGTCCGCGGCCATGGCCAGGGGCTCCCCGTGGAAGTTGCCTCCGGACAGCAGCACGCCGTCCTCGGCGAAGACCATGGGGTTGTCGGTGGCGGCGTTCATCTCCACCGCGACGGTGCGGGCGACGTACGCGATGGCGTCGCGCACCGCTCCGTGGACCTGCGGGATGCAGCGTAGGCTGTAGGCGTCCTGGACCTTCCCGCAATCGCGGTGGGATTCGCGGATGGCGCTGCCGGCCAGGAGCCTGCGCAGGTTCCGCGCCGAGGCGGCCTGCCCGGGATGGGGGCGCGCCGCCTGGATACGCGGGTCGAACGCCACGTCGGTGCCCTGCAGCGCGTCCAGGGAGAGCGCGCCCACCACGTCCGCGGTGCGGACCAGGCGGTGGGCTTCCGCCAGCGCCAGGGCGGCGACGGCGGTCATCAGCTGAGTGCCGTTGATGAGGGCGAGGCCCTCCTTGGCCTCCAGGACGACCGGCGACAGACCGGTCGCGGCCAGGGCCTCGGCGCTGGCGACGACGCGGCCGTCGTGAGCGCACCGGCCCTCGCCGACGAGCGCGAGCGCAAGGTGCGCCAGCGGCGCGAGGTCACCGCTCGCGCCCACCGAACCCTGGCACGGGATGAGCGGGTGGACGCCGTGGTTGAGCATCGCCACGAGCAGGTCCAGGCACTCGGGGCGGATCCCGCTGAACCCCTTGGCCAGGACGTTCGCCCGCAGGAGCATCAGGGCGCGGGTCTCGTCGGCGTCGAGGGGCTGGCCGACGCCGGCGGCGTGGCTGCGAACGAGGTTGAGCTGGAGCTCGCGCAGCCTCTCACGGGGGACGACGACGTCTGCGAAGTTGCCGAAGCCGGTGTTGACGCCGTAGACCACCGAGCCGCGCGCGACGGCGTCCTCGACGACCGCCCGGGCGCGCGCCACCGCGTCGCGGGCCGCCGGCTCCAGCGCGACCGCCCGGCGGAACCGGGCGACCGCCTCGAGGCCCTCGAGGCCCACATGGGCTCCGTCCAGTACCAGGGGTGTCGGTGGGGGCGGGGGAGGCATCCGGTCGGCCCTCGCACACTATAGCATCTAGGCATCCAGGACAACGGCGGGCCCCGCCTTGCCGGTCGCGGGTCGTATGGATAGAATGCCGCCTTTGCCTGCCGTCCGAAGAACGGAGAGGAGGATAGCGCATGTCCGACATGGCCCTCATCACCCTCCAGGTGAGCGGCAAGCTGCGGCGCTTCGTTCAGGCCAACCTGGTCAAGCAGGACACCGACGCCCTCCTCGCGCGCCGCAAGGGTGACTGCAACCGGTGCGGGGCCTGCTGCAAGATCCTCTTCAAGTGTCCTTTCCTGGGCACCGACGCGGAAGGGCAGTACACGTGCCGCATCTACGAGACCCGTTTCGCCCAGTGCCGCCTCTTCCCCTTGCACGCCCGGGACCTCCAGGAGCTGGGCGATCAGTGCAGCTACACGTTCGACGTGGAGCCGGAGGCGGCTCCCGGTCCCATGACCCCGGCCGTCGCCGACTGACCGCCTAGACCCGCCCGCGAGCTCCCATGCCGAACATCGTCATCGTGGGCGCCCAGTGGGGCGACGAGGGCAAGGGCAAGGTCGTCGACCTGCTGACCGAGCACGTTCAGGTCGTGGCGCGCTACAACGGCGGCCACAACGCCGGCCACACGCTGAGGGTCGGAAGCGAGCGCTTCGTCCTCCACCTGATCCCATCCGGTATCCTCCACGACGGGATCCTGTGCGTGATGGGCAGCGGCATGGTGGTCGAGCCCGTAGCGTTCGAGAAGGAGGTGGCCGACCTGGGCGCGCGCGGCGTCGCGGTCGGCGAGAACCTGGTCGTCTCGGACCGCGCCCACTTGATCCTCCCGCACCACCGCCACCTGGAAGCGATGGCCGAGGAGATGCGGGGCTCGCGGCGGATCGGGACGACGCTGCGCGGGATCGGCCCGGCCTACGAGGACAAGGCCGCTCGGCGTGGCGTCCGTGTCGGAGACCTCGCGCGGCCGGAGAGCCTGGCGGTAAAGCTCGAGGAGGCCCGCCGGCACTACGAGCAGCTCTGCCGGGGAGCCGGCCGTGCCGCCGATGTGGACTGGGACGCCGTCGCTTCCGAGCTGGCCGCTTTCGGCCAGCGCATCGCCCCGCGGGTCGCGGACGTCTCCAGGGTCCTGCACGGCGAGATGGCGCGAGGCTACTCGGTGCTCTTCGAGGGAGCCCAGTCCACCCTGCTGGACGTCGATCACGGCTCGTACCCGTTCGTCACGTCCTCGTCGGCGGGTGCAGGCGGGGCTGTCATCGGCCTGGGCATCCCGCCGACCCGTGTCGACGGCGCCATCGGGATCGCCAAGGCGTACACGACGCGCGTGGGGGCCGGTCCGCTGCCGTCGGAGATCGGGGGCGCGCTGGAGGAGGCCGTCCGCGCCCGCGGCAACGAGTACGGCGCCACCACCGGCCGGCCCCGCCGGTGTGGCTGGTTCGACGCGGTGGTGGTGCGCTACTCCGTCCGCGTCAACGGGTTCGACACGCTGGCTCTCACGAAGCTGGACGTGCTGGACGAGCTGGCCGAGGTGCACATCTGCACGGGCTACCGCTGCGGGGGCGGCGTGCTGGACGAGTTCCCGGCCGACACCTCGGTCCTGGAAGGCTGCGAGCCCGTCTACGAGACGCTCCCCGGCTGGAACGCTCCGACCGCCGGCGTCCGGGACTTCGCCATGCTCCCGCAGGCCGCCCAACGCTACGTGGAGCGCCTCGCCGAGCTGTGCGGCTGCGAGGTCGGCATCGTCTCTACCGGCCCCGACCGCGACGAAACGATCGTCCGCGCCAGCAGCGTCCTCGCGCGCTGGTTCGACTAGCGCCCGGCCCTCTACGTTCGCCCCCGCCCACCCGCACCTCCGTCGTGCATCGCAAGGTACCGCGATCCTGCCCCGGCGGCCGGCCGCGCCCCCGTGCTACCATCCGGCCAGGCCGTTAGCTCAGTGGTAGAGCGCCTGCCTTTTAAGCAGGGTGTCGTGGGTTCGATCCCCACACGGCCTAATGACTTGCGAGGACGGCCGTCCTCGGGGCCACCCAGGAACAGCAGACCGCCCGATCGAGCGGCATCCTTCGACCGCAGAGGGTGAACGTGCGTCGAAGCGGGGCCCCGGGTCCCCAGGAGTCCGAAGCCCTTCTGTAAGCGGGATCACCGACAGCCGCGGGGAGGTGTTCCATTGCTCGAACGTGGCCCCTCCGTCCCGGCCGGCGTCGACCACCCGCTTCGAAGGGTCGATCCGGTAGGCGACGGGCACCGCGGGATGGTAGCGTGGAATTGTGCGGACGCGCGCCGCCCGGGGCCTCGAGTGTGTACAGGGAGGGGCGATGACCAACGGACCGTCGATACTCGTGAGCTTCAACATGGACCGGGCGTTGCGAAACGGTCCGAACGGGGCGCTCCTGGAGTCCACCGTGCAGGCCTACTTCGACGAACAGGTCGCGCCCCATGTCAGGGACTTGATACGCGGGTGCGCGGCGACGCTGTCCAGGGAGGCGTACGCAACCGCGGGGCCGTCGGGCTGGCGGTTCTCCGTCGTGCCGACGACCGTATTCGGCTCCTCGCGTCCCTTGCCCCAACGTCTCTTCGATGGCCTGTTGCCGGTCCTCGAGAAGCTGGTGGGCGGCGAAGTGAGGTACGTGCCGGGAGTCGACGTCTGACCCGGGTAGCAGCGGTGAGGCTTTGCCGCGGCCGGAAGGGGGCTTGGCCCTCTTCCTACCGCCGAAACCCGTCCGGCCCGGCATCGGCCCTATGCTGGATTCATGGAGCGGCTGTGGAACGGGCCGGGACGGTACACGCTCCTGGCCGGGTTGCTCTTCCTGCTGCTCGCCTGGCACTCCTGGGGCGACGCCTGGCGCGGCGACTTCTGGATCTACGTCGCCACCGTGGACGAGCTGGCCGTCCGGCCGCTGAATCCGAGGAACCCGCTGGTACCGACCGGCGGGCCGTTCGCGTTCGTGTCGCCCTACACGGTGGGCCTCGGCCTCGCCTCCCGCTGGACCGGGCTCGGGGCGTTCGAGGTCTTGATCCTCCAGGGGCTCGTGAACCTGGCGCTGCTCCTCGGGGCCCTGTACGCGTTCGTGGTGACGTGGGGCGGGCGGCGCGCCGCCGCCTTCTACGCGCTGCTCTTCGTGCTGTTCCTGTGGGGCCGTGACCCGTGGCTCTACAGCGGCTTCTTCCACCTGAAGAGCCTGGCCCTGGTCCTCCCCTATCCGTCGACCTTCACCGCCGGGCTGGCGCTCGCGACACTCGCGCTTCACCGGCCCCTGGCCCGCCGCGGAAGGCTCGGCTGGCTGGCGGCGGTGCTCCCCGTCATGGCCGGGCTCTTGATCACGCATCCGGTGAGCGCTTTGTTCCTGGGGCTGGGTCTCGCTGCCGCGTCGCTCGGCACGCCGGAGCCGGTGCGGCAGCTCGTGGCGCTGGCGCTGGCGTCCGTGACGAGCCTCGCCCTGGCGCTGTCCTGGCCGCTGTTCCCGGTCGCGGAGCTGTGGTTCCAGCAGACCGCTCTCGTGCACGACGGCAACGCGCCGATGTACGACGCGCCGCTGGCGCGCGTCGCTCCCGCCCTGCTCGGGGTTCCATGGCTGGCCATTCGCCTCCGTCGCCAGCCCCGCGACCCGCTCTCCCTACTCGCGTTCGCCCTGGCCGGGCTGGTGGCCTACGGCGGGTTCTCGGGCCAGTGGAGCTACGGGCGGCTGCTCTCCCACGCCGTCCTGCTGCTGCACGTCGCCCTCGCCGATGCCGTCGCCGCTCTGGAGGAGCGGCCCTTCCGGCGCCGGATGGCCGCGATCCTCCGGCCGCTGCCTTCGGCCGGGCTCGCGGCGGTGGTGGTCGCGTTCTCGTGGGGACCGGTATTGCGGCCGGTGGTTCAGGAGTCCGGACGAGGGGACCCGCGCTGGCTCGTGTTCCTCCGCGATCACGTCGGACGCGACGACGTCGTGCTGGCCGACATCGACGACTGCTGGCACGTCCCGAGCTTCCGCGGCAGGGTGGTCGGGTACCCCATGGCGCTGCCCTTCACGCCCGACCAGGCCGAGCGTGTGCGGACGGTGCAGCGCTTCTTCGACCAGGGCGTGCCCTGGGACGAGCGGGTCGCCACGATCCGCCGCCACGGCGTCGCCTTCGTCCTGTCGTCGAAGGGCCGGCCCGGCGACGG
>Ga0268386_10001157_pt1 | contig 17838 bp, 14 predicted proteins | sample RVTome_15_FD_200260 | JGI IMG/M metagenome (GOLD analysis project Ga0268386, IMG submission 200260) | Soil microbial communities from uranium-contaminated site in the Upper Colorado River Basin, Wyoming, United States - RVT150D86... ...
GGCGGCGGAGCTCCAGGCCTCGATCCAGCCCCTGCTCACCGACCGGGGCAACGTAACGGTCGGCTCCGGCACGAACACGCTGATCGTGTCGGACATCCGACGCGTGCAGAACCAGATCGCCGGGCTATTGGCTGACCTGGACATCGAGACGCCGCAGGTTTCCATCCAGGCCAAGCTGATCTTCGTCAACCGTACGGCGCTCCAGGACCTGGGCGTGTCGTACGAGTTGAAGGACTCGCGGGGCAACCAATTCAACGCCCTCAGCTCCGGATTCGGCGACCTGGACGGCGACGGGGTCGCCGAGCCTGTCGCGCAGGGCGAGTCGGTGATCGCCCTGGGTGGTAACTCGATCGCGGCGCTCGGCAACGCGACGGCGCGGGTCGCCGCGCCGACATTGCAGCTCCTGACGTCGCTCGTGATCGGGCGACACCAGCTCATCGGCTTCATCGACGCGCTCGAGTCCGTCAACCTCAGCGACATCGAGGCTTCACCCCAGATCGTCGCGCTGGACAACGTGCCCTCCGTGATCCACGTCGGTGAGCTCACGCCGATCCGCACGATCGACGCGGGGGCGGGTGGCGCCGGCGGTGGGGCGTTCCCGACCGCGCAGGTCGACCAGCAGCAGACCGGTGTGATTCTGCGGACCACGCCGCACGTGACGCCCGACGGGCAGATCCTCCTGGAGATCGAGGCCGAGCGGTCGGCGGCCGAGCTCGCCGACTCCGACGTCGGGTTCATCTTCCGGACTCAGCGGGCGCAGACCCGTGCCCTTGTCCGGGACGGCGAGACGTTCGTGATCGGTGGCCTGACGCAGAGTGAGCGCGTCGAAGCGCGCTCCGGGATTCCGCTGCTGCAGGACCTGCCGCTCATCGGCCGCCTGTTCCGGGTGCACCGGCAGCAGGAGATCCAACAGGATCTGATCATCCTCGTGACTCCGACGATCGTCCGCGGCATCAACTGACGCGGACCCGGCCGAAGAGAAACCATGCATCCTTCACGAGCAAGCGCAGCGGTGGGCATGCGGGCCGTCGCGTTCATGAGCGCGGCGCTGCTCCTTACCGGCTGCGCGGGAGAGAACCTCTTCTCCTCGGCCGGGTCGGTCGGTGGGTCCGAGCCGACCGTGGAGATCACCGCACCTCAGGAGGCTTTCTCCCTGGCGCTGGGCGCGTCCGTGCAGATCCTCGCGCAGGTGAACGCGCCCAACGGGCTCGTGTCGGCGGACTACTCGGGGGTGTACGAGGATGGCTCAGCGGCCTTCGTGGCGGAGACGGAGACCTTCGGGCGCCCGTCGTTTGCGAACCTGGACAACACGATCGGGCCGGTGATCGATCAGACGGCCGGAGAGGTAAGGCTCATCGTGAGGGTCGTTGATGGACAGGGCGAGGCAAAGGCCGACACGGTCCAGGTTACGGTGAACTGAGCCGGGGAACCCGCGGGGGCCCCGCGCGGTCGGGTTGGTGATTTCCGGTCAGCCGTCTATATATGTGTGCGCGCTTCGGCCCCCGGGCCGTCGAGCCCGGCGAGAGCCGGGCTTTTGCGTGTCGGGGCGCCGGCGCGGCGCCGGACGCGGCCGAAGCGCCACGGTTAGCCCTCCGGTCCGGTACGACCTCCGATTCCCGGGCAGGCGAATGAAGCGGATCCGATTCCATACGGCAGGTGAGTCGCACGGCAGGGGTCTCACGGCGCTCCTCGAGGGCATTCCGGCGGGCCTCTCCCTGAGCATGGCGCGGGACGTGGATCCCGAGCTGAAGCGCCGGCAGGGCGGGTACGGACGGGGGCGGCGCATGCAGATCGAGTCTGATTGCGCCGACCTGCTGAGTGGGGTCCGTCTCGGCGAAACGCTCGGCTCACCGATCTCCATGGTGATCTGGAACCGCGACTGGGAGAACTGGACCGTGGCGATGAGCCACGATCCGCCCGAGCCCGACGCGAATCCCAAGGCGCTCCGTCCGCACTACCTGCCACGACCGGGTCATGCCGATCTGGTGGGGGCACTCAAGTACGACCGGCGGGACGTGCGTGACATCCTGGAGCGCGCGAGCGCGCGCGAGACGGCGGCGCGCGTCGCGTGCGGCGCGGTCGCGAAGAGGCTGCTGGGGGAATTCGGCGTCTCGGTTGCCAGCCACGTGGTCTCGATCGGACCGGTCGAGGCCCTCGATCGCCCGCTTCCGGACGACCTGAACGCCGAGGCCGACCAGAGTCCCGTGCGCTGCCTGGACGCGGACGCGGCCGCGCGCATGACGACCGAGATCGACGAGGCCAAGGAGCGGGGGGATACCCTGGGAGGCGTCTTCGAGGTGGTGGCCCGCGGGTTGCCCGTAGGGCTGGGGAGCCACGTCTCCTGGGACACCAAGCTGGACGGCCGTCTGGCGGGGGCGGTGATGTCCATCCAGGCGATCAAGGGGGTCGAGATCGGGATGGGCTTCGAAGGCGCGCGTACGGCCGGGTCGGGCGTGCACGACCCGATCGTGCGGGACGATGCGAAGCCGCGGGCCGGTGGGCTCGGCCGTGCCTCGAACCGGGCGGGCGGGCTCGAGGGCGGCGTGACGACCGGGGAACCCCTCTTGGTCCGTGCGGCGATGAAGCCTATCTCGACGCTCCGCAAGCGCCTGCCCAGTGTCGATCTGCGGGACGGCTCGCCGGGCAACGCGGCCGTCGAGCGCAGCGATGTATGCGCCGTCCCCGCCGCCGGCGTGGTGGGGGAGGCCATGGTCGCCCTCGTTCTCGCGGATGCTCTCCTGGACAAGTTCGGCGGTGACTCCGTGGGTGAGGTGCGCCGGAACCTGGACGGGTATCTCCAGTACCTGCACGAGCGCGGGTTCGGCGAGCGTTGACCGCGCCGGCTCTCCGACGGGTTCTCCTCGTCGGCTTCATGGGAGCGGGCAAGACCAGCGTGGGAGAGGCCGTGGCGGCCCGGCTCGGCTGGCGCTTCGTCGACTTCGATCGGACCATCGAGGAGACGGTCGGGGTCACGGTACACGAGATCTTCGCGACGTTCGGGGAGCGGGTGTTCCGTGAGCACGAGCAACGGGTCGCCGACGTGCTCCTGCGCGAGGACGGCGTGGTGCTGGGCACGGGAGGTGGATGGGCGGCCGCGGGCGGGCGTCTCGCGAAGCTCCCGCCCGGTACCGAGACGTTCTGGCTGCTCGTGTCGCCCGTGGAGGCGCTCCGCCGGGTGAGCGGGGAGCCCGGACGACGCCCCCTGCTGGACGTCGAGGAGCCCCTCCGCGAGGCTACGGAGTTGCTCCAGCGCCGCGCTGCCGGCTACGCCCTGGCCAGGTGGACGGTGGACACGGACGGCTCGACGGTAGAAGATGTGACGGCGCGAATCCTGGCGATCCTGGCCGCCGAATACCCGGAACAGACCCTGAATGAGTGACAAAGCAGGCAAACACCTCGTCATCGTCGAGTCCCCCGCCAAAGCGAGGACGATCGGCAAATACCTCGGTAGCGGATACGACGTGGCGGCGTCGGTCGGACACGTCCGCGACCTCCCGGCGAAGGAGCTCGGCGTCGACGTCGAGCATGGATTCGAGCCGAAGTACGTCACGATCCGGGGCAAGGGCAAGGTCATCTCCGACCTGAAGAAGAGGGCCAAGAACGCCGCGTCGGTCATCCTGGCCACGGACCCGGATCGGGAGGGTGAGGCGATCGCGTACCACGTGGCCGAGCAGCTCGGGTACGAGAAGGATCGCGGTCGCTTCCAGCGCGTGACGTTCCGCGAGATCACCAAGGCCGCCGTCCAGCGGGCGCTCGCCACGCCGGGCGTGCTGGACGAGAGAAAGATCGAGGCGCAGCAGGCGCGCCGGATCCTGGACCGCCTGGTCGGCTACCAGGTGAGCCCGCTCCTGTGGAAGCCGATCCGGCCGGGGCTCAGCGCCGGACGGGTCCAAACCGTCGCGCTGCGACTGATCTGCGAGCGCGAAGACGAGATCCGCGCATTCATCCAGGAAGAGTACTGGTCGATCACCGCCCACCTCCTCCGCGACGAGCAGGGCTTCGACGCCAAGCTCCACCAGATCGACGGCAAGGCGTTCACGCTCGGCAACGAGGAGGCGGCGACCGAGGTGGTCGGCGCGGTGAAGGACTCGCCGTTCGAGGTCACGAGCGTCAAGCGCCGCGAGCGGCGAAAGAACCCGGCGGCGCCCTTCACGACCTCCACGCTGCAACAGGAGGCGGCGAAGCGGCTTCGCTTCTCGGCTCGCCGGACGATGTCGAACGCGCAACGGCTGTACGAGGGACCGGCGGTCGGGGCCCGCGGCGAGATCGGTCTGATCACCTACATGCGAACGGACTCGACGCGCGTGTCGGCTGAGGCGGTCGGCCAGGCCCGCGAGTGGCTCGGGCAGGAGTTCGGTGACGAGTACCTGCCCAGGGCGCCGCGACTCTACGGAGGCAAGCAGCAGAGGGCCGCGCAGGACGCGCACGAGGCCATTCGGCCGACCGACGTCACGATCCACCCGCGCGAGGCGGCGCGCTACCTGGAGACCGATCAGGCCAAGCTGTACGAGATGATCTGGGAGCGCTTCGTCGCGAGCCAGATGGCACCCGCGGTGTACGACACGACGACCGCGGACTTCGAGATCCGTGGCGCGAACGGTCGGCGGTATCTGTTCAGGTCCACCGGATCGATCGTCAAGTTCGCGGGCTTCACCCGGCTCTATCTCGAGGCCACCGAGGCCGGCGAGAAGCGGCGCCTGGACGACCTGGAGCCGCTCCCCGATCTGGCCGAGGGCGACGTAGCCGAGCTCCGGTCGATCGAGCCGAAGCAGCACTTCACGCAGCCTCCGCCGCGTTTTTCCGAGGCGAGCCTGGTCAAGGAGCTGGAGAAGCTCGGAATCGGCCGTCCGTCGACGTACGCGCAGATCATCTCGGTCATCGTGGACCGGGGATACGTAGAGCTGGAGCAGCGACGATTCCATCCGACCGACCTGGGGGAGGTCGTCGCCAAGCTCCTCGTGCGGATCCTGCCCAACATCTTCGACGTCGAGTTCACGAGCCGCATGGAGACCGAGCTCGACAGAGTGGAGGATGGCGAGGTCGACTGGCGCAATTTGCTGGCGGGCTTCTACCCCGGCTTCCGGGAGCGCCTCGAGGCGGGCGAAGCCAGCTCCGACGGGATCATCAAGGAGATCCTCGCCGCCGAGGGTGAGGTCTGCGAGAAGTGCGGTCGCCCGATGCTCGTGCGTTGGAACCGCTACGGTCGTTTTCTCGGCTGCTCGGGTTATCCCGAGTGTAAGAGCACGCGCTCCTTGGACGGGGTCGATCCCGACGGCGAGGAGCTCGGGGCGCATCCGTCCGTCGGGCGCGCGGTTCGACTGAAGAACGGCCCGTATGGACCCTACGTCGAGATGGACCCGGAGTCCGAGGGCGAGAAGCCGAAGCGGGTGAGCCTGCCGAAGGGCAAGGAGCCGGGGGACGTCGACCTCGATTTCGCGGTCAAGCTGCTGCGACTCCCCCGGACCGTAGGCTCCGATCCGAAGTCCGACGAGGAGATCGTTGCGGGTCTCGGCCGGTTCGGCCCGTTCGTTCGCCGGGGTAAGACCTTCGCCAGCCTCAAGGGAAACGATGAGCTCTGGACGGTCTCGGTCGACCAGGCGGTGGCGCTGCTGGATGCCAAGGCGGCCGGCAAGCGGCTCCCGCTGCGCGAGCTCGGTGAGCACCCCGACACCGGCGAGGACGTCGTCGTCATGTCGGGCCGGTACGGACCCTACGTCACCGACGGCCAGGTGAACGCGACCCTTCCCAAGGGCACCGAGCCGGAGGACGTCGACCTCGCGACCGCGGTCGCGCTCCTCACCGACAAGGCGTCGAAGGGCCCCGGCAAGGGCAGGGGCACGGGCAGGAGCAACGCGAAGGGAAAGGGTCGCACACGGAAGAAGAAGTGACCCCCGACGTCACGGTCGTCGGCGGCGGGCTCGCGGGATGCGAGGCCGCGGTGCGCTTGGCCCGAGCGGGGCATCGGGTGACGCTCAGGGAAATGCGTCCGATCCGCGCCACCGAAGCGCACCAGACCGACCTCCTCGGGGAGCTCGTGTGCACGAACTCCTTCAAGAGCGAGGACCCGTCGAACGCCCACGGGCAGCTCAAACGGGAGATGCGCGCGCTGGGCTCGGTCCTGCTGAGCTCGGCCGACCTGTCCCGCGTGGCGGCGGGATCCGCCCTGGCGGTCGACCGGCACCTGTTCGCGACGGCCATGACCGAGGCGGTCATCGACCGCCCCGAGATCGAGCTGGTGCGCGCGGAAAGCACCTCTCTTCCCGAGGGGCCGGTGATCGTCGCCACCGGGCCACTCACATCGGGTCCGCTCTCCGACTCGATCCGCGAGCTCCTCGGCGTGAGCGCGCTCGCCTTCTTCGATGCCATCGCGCCGATCGTCCATCGCGACAGTCTGGACGAGTCGATCGTCTTCGAGGCGGGCCGATTCAATGAGGACGCGGACTACCTCAATTGCCCGATGGATCGCGATGAGTACGAGGCGTTCGTCACGCTCCTGACGGCTGGTCAGGCGCACGAGGGACACGACTGGGACGCGGTCCCGTACTTCGAGGGCTGCCTGCCGGTCGAGGTGATGGCGGGCCGAGGCGTCGACACGTTGCGGTTCGGCCCGATGAAGCCGATCGGCCTCACCGATCCGCGCACCGGAAAGCGCCCCTGGGCGGTGGTGCAACTCCGACGCGAGGATCGGGCCGGTCAGATGTGGAACATGGTCGGATTCCAGACCCGTCTGAAGGTCGGCGAGCAGCGGCGCATCCTGACGACGATTCCGGGCCTCGCGGACGCGGAGTTCCTGCGGTGGGGATCCATCCATCGCAACAGCTACCTGCGCTTTCCGGAGGCTCTGACCGCCCCCGGGTCACCGCCTGCACGTCCGGACCTGCTGTTCGCCGGCCAGCTCACCGGCGTGGAGGGCTACACCGAAAGCGCAGCGAGCGGCATCCTGGCGGGCGTCAACATGGCCCGTCTGCTCGAGGGTCTCGATCCGGTGACCCCCCCTCCCACTACGATGATGGGCGGCCTCCATCGCTACCTCCGCGAGGCGGAACCGGCGCGCTTTCAGCCGATGAACTCCAACTGGGGCCTCGTCGATCCGCTCGAGACCCACGCGCGGGACAAGAAGCACAAGCGCGAGCTCCTGGGCGAGCGTGCGCAGGCGCACTTCCTGGCATGGATGGCGGAGCACGGGATCGAGCCGGCCGAGCATCCGGCGCACTCCTCGGCCGCCGGTTGACGGCCGATGCGGACCTCGCGGAACCGGACGGAGCTGGACTCCGCCGAGGAAAACGGAGCGTCCGCGGACGACGCGGTGGCGGACTTCCTGCGGCATCTCCGGGACGAACGTCAGCTCTCGCCCAATACGGTCAAGGCCTACGAGCGGGACCTCCGTCAGCTCGAGCGCTTCCTCGATGACTACCTGGGCAGGACCGGGTGGTGGTGGTCCGATACGGACATCGATCGACTCGCGCTCCGGGGGTTCCTGGGATGGTGCCGACGCCGAGGCCTGGCCAAGCGCTCCGTCGCGCGCAAGCTGGCCGCGGTTCGCACGTTCCTGGGCTTCCTCCACCTCGAGGGCCGGATTCCGGTGAATCCGGGCCGCAGTGTGCGCGCGCCCAGGCTCGACAAGCGCCTGCCTGGCCACCTCACGTCGTCCGACGTTCGCGAGGTGTTCGCCGCGGCCGAAGCCGCCGCGGCCGAGAACACGTTGGCCGGCCGGCGAACGCTCGCGATCCTCGAGATCCTGTACGGCAGCGGCCTCCGGCTGTCCGAGGTCCACGGCCTCGACCTCTCGTCGGTCGATCCGGCGCGGCGACAGGTCCGCGTCATGGGCAAGGGTCGCAAGGAGCGCATCGTGCCGGTCACCGATTCGGCGATTCGCTCGATCGAGCTGTACGTGACGCGCCGCGCCGAGGCGACCGACGACGGCGAGCCCGCCCTGCTCGTGAACGCGCACGGGACGCGACTCTCGCGTCGATCGATCCAGTCTTCCGTTCGGGGATGCCTCGAGGCGGCCGCGGGGGCGCGCGGGCTCTCCACGCACGCGCTCCGCCACACCTTCGCGACCCATCTCATGGAGGCCGGCGCCGATCTGCTCGCCGTCAAGGAGCTCCTCGGCCACGTTTCGCTCTCGACCACGCAGATCTACACGCACACCAGTAAGGAACGGCTCCTGCGCGTCTACCGCGATGCCCACCCCCGATCCTGAACGGCGCGTCACCCGTTTCCGGGCTCGTCTGCCAGATCGGCAGCATTCTGGTTAGATTCGTGGCCCCTCGGTTGCATGGGGGCTCCCCGTCCATCGCGTCCAACGAACCAGGCCGCAATTGATCACCAACTCGAACGACCACAGTGGCTTTCGGGCCACCACGGTCCTAGCCGTCCGCAGGGACGGCCGCGTCGCCATGGGCGGCGACGGGCAGGTCACCATGGGCGACACCGTCGTGAAGGCGAGCGCCCGCAAGGTACGCAGGCTGAAGGATGGTACGATCCTGGCGGGCTTCGCCGGTGCCGTCGCGGACGCCTTCACCCTCTTCGAGAAGCTCGAGGAGAAGCTCGAGCGGTATCCGGAGAACATGACGAGGGCGGTCGTCGAGCTCGCGAAGGACTGGCGCATGGACCGGTATCTCAGGCGCCTCGACGCGCTGCTCGCGGTCGCCGACGGCGAGCACCTCTTTCTGGTCAGCGGCACCGGCGACGTGATCGAGCCCGACGACGAGATCCTGGCGATCGGCTCGGGCGGGTCGTACGCGCTCTCGGCGGCGCGTGCCCTCAAGGAGCACTCGGCCCTGGACGCACCGACGATCGTGCACCGGGCCCTCGAGATCGCAGGCGACATCTGCATCTACACGAATCGAGACATCGTCGTGCTCGAGCTGGGCGCGACGGGTGGAGGGGAAGAATGACGACCAAGGCGCTCGAGCGCTCCGAGGAGGCCCTGCCGAAGCCGTCGGGCGACGAGGCGGACGACCTCGTCTGGCTGGACGAGCTGACGCCGCGTCAGATCGTCGCGGAGCTCGACAAATACATCATCGGCCAGAACGACGCGAAGAAGTCCGTCGCCATCGTCCTGAGGAACCGCTGGCGGCGCCAGCGCGTGGCCGAGGAGATGCGCGACGAGATCGCGCCGAACAACATGATCCTGATCGGGCCCACCGGAGTCGGTAAGACCGAGATCGCCCGTCGCCTGGCCAAGCTGGCGGGCGCGCCCTTCCTGAAGGTCGAGGCGTCGAAGTTCACGGAGGTCGGATACGTGGGTCGCGACGTGGAGTCGATGATCCGCGACCTGGTCGACATCTCGATCAATCTCGTGCGGGCCGATCGCGAGTACGACGTCCAGGATCTCGCGGACGCGAGGGTGCACGAACGCCTCCTCGACCTGCTCCTTCCGGTCACGAATCCCGAGGCGACGGCCGCCACCGACGCGCGCAGCGTGTTCGTTGCGGGCCCGGAAGGGGTCGAGTCCACGCCCGAGGGTGAGGGGGTCCAGGAGCGACGGGCGCGCACGCGTGAGAAGCTCGGAAAGCTGCTGAAGGACGGGAAGCTCGAGGACCGCGAGGTGGAGATCGAGGTCACCCAATCGGCTTCCATCGACGGGATGATGATTCCGATGGGCGGCGGTGAAGGGATGGACTACAACTTCACCGAGATGCTCCAGGAGATGCTGCCGAAGAAGACGAAGCGGCGCACCGTGTCCGTCGGCGAGGCGAAGCGCATCCTCCTGCAGGACGAGCTCGAGAAGCTCGTCGACATGGACGAGGTCGTGAACGAGGCCCTCTACCGGGCCGAGGAGATGGGGATCGTCTTCCTCGACGAGATCGACAAGGTCGCGGGCGAGCGAGGCGGCCACGGACCTGACGTGAGCCGCGAGGGCGTCCAGCGCGACCTCCTCCCGATCGTCGAGGGCTCGACCGTCGCGACCAAGTACGGGCTCGTCCGGACCGACCACATCCTCTTCATCGCGGCCGGCGCGTTCCACGTCGCCAAGCCGTCGGACCTCATCCCGGAGCTGCAGGGGCGGTTCCCCATCCGGGTCGAGCTCCAGACGCTCGGGCAAGAGGAGTTCGTTCGCATTCTCAAGGAGCCGAAGAACGCGCTCCTCGATCAGTACCAGGCGATGATCGAGACCGAGGGCGGCCGGATCGCGTTCACGGACGACGGGATCGAGGAGATCGCGCGGATCGCCATGGAGCTCAACGGCCGCATGGAGAACATCGGCGCGCGGCGGCTGCAAACGGTCATGACCACGCTGCTCGAGGAGGTGATGTTCGATCTGCCCGAGGGTGCAGGGGCCTTGGTCACGGTGGATCGGTCGTTCGTGACAGAACGGCTGGCGAAGGTGGCCGAGGATGAGGATCTCAGCCGCTACATCCTGTGACGAGAGCTAGATCCCCTGATCACCACGACTACATCCTGCGACGAGAGCTAGATCCCCTGATGACCACGACGATGAAAGGACCGGATCGATGCCTGGCGGCGGAGTAGTCGATGACCGATGACCTGAAGCGCACGCCGCTCTACGACGAGCACGCGCGCCTTGGCGCAAAGCTCGTCCCGTTCGCGGGCTTCCTCATGCCCGTGCAGTACCCGACGGGCATCAACGCCGAGCACCGCGCGGTGCGGGAGGCGTGCGGGTTGTTCGACGTCTCGCACATGGGCGAGTTCCTGGTCAGCGGCCCTGACGCTTTACGGCTCCTCCAGAGTATCTCGGTCAACGACGCCTCACGCATCGAGGTGGGCCAGGCGCAATACTCGGCGATGTGCCTCGACAACGGTTGCGTCATCGACGACCTGCTGATCTACCGGTTCGCCGACCGCCTCATGCTCGTGGTGAACGCCTCCAATCTCGACAAGGATTGGCGCTGGGTGAGCCGGCAAGCCGAGGGGCTCGACGTCGTGGTCGAGAACGCCTCGGACCGCATCGCGCTGCTGGCCCTCCAAGGCCCGTCGGCCCGCGAGATCCTGCGCCCTCTGGCGAGCGTCGACGTCGACGCGATCACGTACTACCGCTTCACCGAGGGCGAAGTGGCAGGCGTCTCCGCCGTGATCGCCGCGACGGGTTACACCGGCGAAGACGGCTTCGAGCTCTACGTCGCCGCCGATGACGCCGCGGCGCTATGGAGGACGCTGCTGGACGCCGGCGCCGATGCGGGACTCATACCTGCCGGGCTGGGGGCGCGCGACTCGCTGCGGCTCGAGCTCGGGTACGCGCTCTATGGGAACGACCTCGACGAGGACCATACAACGCTCGAGTCGGGACTGGGGTGGGTGACAAAGCTCGACAAGGGCGATTTCGTGGGGCGCGAGGCCCTCGCCGCGCAAAAGGAGAAGGGTGTGGAGCGCCGCCTGGTCGGCCTCCGACTGACCGATCGGGGTTTTCCGCGGCCCGGATACGACATCGTCTCGGAAGGGTCGGTGGTGGGGGCCTTGACCAGCGGCACGGTCAGCCCTTCGCTCGGATATGGCATCGCGCTCGGATACGTGCCGACCGAGCTCTCCAAGCCGGGCACGGGCCTCCAGATCGACACCAGGGGCCGGCTGGTGGACGCGGTCGTGCAGAGGCCGCCGTTCTACACCGAGGGGTCGATCCGCCGCTGACGATGAGAGTCGGCGTCCTCACGGTCAGCGATCGGTCCGCGCGGGGCGAGCGGGAGGACGTGAGCGGCCAGCAGATCGCGCGCTGGTGCGACGCACACGGCCACGAGGTCGCCGTTCAGGAGGTCGTTGCCGACGAGGCAGGCCGTATCACGCCGATCCTGCTCCAGTGGGCCGACGGCCTCGGGGTCGACGTGATCATAACGACCGGCGGAACCGGACTCACGCCCCGGGACGTCACGCCGGAGGCCACCCGATCGGTGATCGACCGCGAGGTCCCCGGCGTCGCCGAGGAGATGCGGCGGCGGGGCCTGGAGGCTACGCCCTACTCGCTCCTGTCGCGCGGCCTGGTGGGGACGAGGGGCCGGACGCTCATCGTAAACCTCCCGGGGAGCCCGGGGGGGGTCGGGGACGGCCTCGCGGTGCTCGACCCGATCCTCGACCACGCCGTCGCCCTGCTGCGCGACGGCGACGCCTCCCACCATCCCCCCGCCTGGTCATGAGCAACGGCCGGGTCCTGATCTCGACGCATGACCTGCCCACCGCGGGACGACTGCGCGAGGCGTTCACGCGCGCGGGGTACGCCACCGATCTCGTCACGCCTCAGGAGCGGCTCGAGGAGAGCTCGGAGGCGGGACTTCTGGTTGTGACCGGCGGAGCGGGCGCCAGTTCGCAGGACCTCGCGCGGCAGGCCAAGGAAGCCCTGCACGTCCCGGTCTTCGCGGTCGCGGTGGACGACGATCCCCGTCCGCCGAGCCAGCCGGGCTTCGAGGAGGTCTTCGCGCGCTCGGTGCCCGTCGAGGACGTCGTCGTCGTGGGACGGCGCGCGATGGAGCGCGAGCGCCTGCGACGGATCACCGGAATCGTGGGCGAGACCGACGCGATGCAGCAGGTCCTCGAGAGGGTCGTCCAGATCGCGCCGGTGGCCTCTACCGTTCTCGTCACGGGGGAATCGGGCACCGGCAAGGAGCTCGTCGCGCGTGGGCTCCACGCGCTCTCGCCGCGACGGCACCAGCCGTTCATCGCCGTGAACGTCGCGGCGCTGTCCGAGACGCTTCTGGAGTCCGAGCTGTTCGGTCACGAGAAGGGCGCCTTCACCGGTGCGATCGACTCGCGCAAGGGTCTGTTCGAGCTCGCCCACGGAGGCACGATCTTCCTCGACGAGATCGGCGAAATGCCCCTCGCGACACAGACCAAGCTGTTGCGCGTGCTCGAGCAGCGGGAGTTCCACCGTGTCGGCGGCGAGCGCAGCATCAAGGTCGACGTGCGCATCGTCGCGGCCACGAACCAGGACCTGAGGCAGCTCGTCGCGCTCGGCCATTTCCGGCGGGACCTGTACTTCAGGCTCAACGTTCTGAGCATCGAGCTTCCAGCGCTTCGCGAGCGGCGCGCCGACATCCCGCTCCTGGTCGACGCGTTCGTGCGGGAGGTCACCGAGACCCACGACCTGGACTTCCCGGGGATCTCACCCGAGGCGATGGAGTCGCTGGCCGCCTACTCGTGGCCCGGCAACATCCGGGAGCTCCGCAACCTGGTGGAGTCGATGGTCGTGCTCGCCCCGGGGCGGGTGATCCGACCGGAGGACATCCCCGACGAGGTTCGCGCGGGCGGGGGCGCTTCCTTGCTGCCGGCTCCGCTCGCTCGGACGAGGGAAGGGGGCTCGCCGACCACCAGCCTCCGGCCAGAGCTCGAGTTTGTATTCAGAACGCTGGTCGAGCTCCGGGTCGACATGGACGACCTGCGACGGGAGTTCGAGGCGTACCGGAGCGAGTCGCCCCTGCAGCTCGGTGGGGGCGCGATCGTGGGGCGCGTCGCCGCGGGCCCCGCGTCGGGGCGAGAGATCACCGTGGACGCGTTCGCCCCCGGAGCCGCCCGCGATGAGCGCCGATATGACGAGGAGCACGAGGTCATGACCCCGATCCCTGAGCCGCTCCCGGTCGAGGGTGGTCCCGACGACGAGTCGATTGTGATCGATGGCCGGGGCCGGCCGGAGGACGAGGCGGGAGTCGTCGTCTTTCGCCCCGGCATGACGATCGAGGAGATGGAGCGTCTCGCGATCGAGGCCGCGCTGCGCGAGGTGCGTGGCAACCGTCGCAAGGCGGCTGAGCTCCTCGGAATCGGAGAACGGACCCTCTATCGCAAGATCTCGAAGTACGACCTCGACACCTGACCGGGGAAGGCCCCACGCGGGGTGCCGATGCCGGCGCGCGCCCGCGCTCGGGCACGTTCGGCCTGGATGCGCGGTAGCACTGCGTTCCATATGCGCGTCTGCTCCAGCCCGTACACGAGCACCAGCTCCGACTCCAGATCGACGTCGCCCGCGAACGCGTAGATCGCCATCTCCGTGCCCCGCTGGGGCACCCTCCGCTGCCCCCATCCGGGCGTGATCGGCGTGATGTCCGCCGGACGGATGCGCAGGCCGCGGGACACGAGCTGGACCTCCTCGGGAACGAATCGCACGTCGGGCCGCTCGGAGTAGAACGAGACGAGGAACAACCCCTCGTCGTCGGCGTCCACCGCTCGGTGGGCTGCGGCCATGCCCGAGAGCCGCCGCTCCGTATCCGGAGCGGTGACGCGCGTGACGGACTCGTGGAGGGGGGTGACCATGAGCTGGAGGTCGCCGCTCGCGAGGTTCATGGACACTTCCTCCTGCCGGAGCGTGCCGTACCCCGGCGGGGGAAGGACCGCGTCCGGAGTCGTGGTCGCCTCTCCGGACCCCGAGCCCGGGGCCGGCGCGAGCGTACAGGCGGCGGGCCACAGAGCCATGGCGAGCGAGAGAGCGACCGCCGGCCAGAGGCGGGCGGCGGTTGGGGGGCGGAGCACGATCAGCCCTCTCCCCCGCCCCCGCCGACCAACTCGTCCAGCGCCTCGAGCAGGGTGTCCCGTCCCTCGCCCGTCTTGGACGAGAAGGGCAGGAGCTGCTCCTCCGCGATGTTGAGTGTCTCGACCGCCCTGCTGACCGCGCCGACGCGCTCGCTGTGCTTGAGCTTGTCTGTCTTGGTGAGCACGACCATGGTGGGCAGGCCCACCTCCGCAAGGTACTGGACCATGCTGAGGTCGTGCTCGGTGGGCTCGTGTCGGGCGTCCACCAGGTGCACGACTCCCTTCACCTGGCCCGAGGCGCCGAGGTACCACTCGATCAGCTCGGCCCACGCGTAGCGCATCGACTGCGGGACGCGGGCGTAGCCGTATCCCGGCAGGTCGACCAGATAGAACTCGTCGTTGACCCGGTAGAAGTTCAGTGCCTGGGTCTTTCCGGGTGTGCCCGACACGTGCGCGATCTTGCTCCGCGTTCGGCGCAGGAGCGTGTTGATCAGTGACGACTTGCCCACGTTCGAGCGCCCGGAAAACGCGATCTGGGGCAGGGGGCCCGGCGCCACGCCGCCGGGTTTGGCGATCGTGCCCGCGTACTCGACGCTGCTGATCTTCATCCGTGGGATACGGCGATCCCGAGCCCCGGTTCCGGGGAGCGCGCTCGGCGGGAGGGCTGCTCGACCAGCACGGCCTCGAGCACCTCGTCCATCGTTCGAACGAGGTCGAACTCGAGGTGCTCGCGAACCTCCTCCGGAAGCAGCTCCAGGTCGTTCGCGTTCGCGTCCGGCAGGACGACGCGCCGCATGCCTCCGCGCAGCGCGGCGACCGCCTTTTCCTTCACGCCGCCCACCCCCAGCACCCTGCCACGGAGCGTGATTTCGCCGGTCATCGCGATGTCGGCGCGTGTGGGTGTGTCCGTGAGCGCCGAGATCAGCGCGACCGCGATCGTGATGCCGGCCGACGGCCCGTCCTTGGGCGTGGCGCCCTCGGGGATGTGCAGGTGGACGTCGATCTTCTCGTGGAACTGAGGCTCGAGACCGAGGAGCTGCGACCGGGAGCGCGCGTAGGTGACCGCCGCGTGCGCGGATTCCTTCATCACCTCGCCGAGCGTTCCCGTGAGCCTGAGATGGCCGCTGCCCGGCACGATCGCGACCTCGACGTCCATCACTTCGCCCCCGGCCGCCGTCCACGCGAGCCCGTTGGCGATTCCCACGCGGTCCTCGTCCTGATCCCGGTCGGTGGGCTGGTAGGGGGGAGGCCCCAGCAGCTCCTTCAGCGCCGATGCCTCGATGGTGGCCGGCATGGGCGTTCCGTCCGCCACGGAACGCGCCAGCTTGCGCGCGATGCGCGACAGACGACGCTCGAGCTCGCGGACACCCGCCTCGCGCGTGTACCGCTCGATGATGTCGTGGATCGCCGGCGGCGAGAGCTCGACGCCGTCCTCGGCCAGACCGTGTCCTGTGCTCTGTCGCGGCCACAGGAAGCGCCGCGCGATCTCCCTCTTCTCGGTGTCCAGATAGCCCGGAAGCCGGATGACCTCCATGCGATCGCGCAGCGGCTCGGGAACACCCTGGAGAGTGTTCGCGGTCGCGACGAAGAGCACGTCCGAGAGGTCGTACTCGAGCTCGAGGTAGTGGTCGGTGAACGTCCGATTCTGCTCGGGGTCGAGGACCTCGAGCAAGGCCGCCCCGGGATCGCCGTGGAAGTCGCGGGCGAGCTTGTCGACCTCGTCCAGGAGGAAGACTGGGTTCTTCGTGCCGCTGCGCCGCATGCCCTGGATGATCCGGCCCGGGAGCGCGCCGACGTATGTCCTTCGGTGGCCGCGGATCTCGGCCTCGTCGCGCACACCGCCGAGGCTGACCCGTACGAACTCGCGGCCGAGCGCGTCGGCGATGCTCCTGCCCAGCGAAGTCTTGCCCACGCCGGGCGGACCGACGAGACACAGGATCGGCCCGCGCATCGACTTCACGAGCGAGAGCACCGCCACGTGGTCGAGGACGCGCTCCTTCACCTCGCCGAGACCGAAGTGCTGGGACTCGAGGATCTCGGAGGCGTGCTGCACGTTCAGGTTGTCCTCGGTGCGGGCGGTCCACGGGAGCGAGACGATCCAGTCGAGATGCGTGCGGATGACCGCCGCTTCCGGCGCGACCGGATTGAGCTTGCGCAGGCGGCCCAGCTCCTTGTCGGCCCGGCTCCTGGCGTGCGGCGGCAGGTCCCCTTCGCGGATCGTCTCGTCGAGCTCCGCCCACTCGTCGTCCGGCTCCTCACGACCCACCTCACGGTGCGGGCGGTACGAGTGACCCACGTCGAGGGGGGTGTCCCGGCCCCCGAGCTGGAGTTGGATCTGTCGATCCAGCTTGCGCTCGATCCTCAGGATCTCGAGCTCTCGCACCAGGAGCTCACGCAGCACGTCGAGTTGGGTCTGAACGTCGGTCGCCTCGAGGAGCTCCTGCTTCTCGAGGGCCGGCAGGAGCACGTGGCCGGCGACCAGGTGCGCGAATCGTTGCCGGTCCCCATCGGCGGAGAGCATCCCCGAGAGCTCGTCCGGAATGCGCTCGTGGAGCCGCGCGTACTCGCTGTACAGGCTGACGACCGAGCGCGCGATCGAGATCACCCCGTCCGTCGGCGGATCCGGGTCGGCCTCGCGGGGGACGAGCAGGTCGATCGTCGCTCGCAGCGCCTCGGTCGTCGTCGTCAAACGACGGACCCGCGCGCGCCCGAGACCTTCCAGCACGACTCTGGACGTTCCATCCGGAAGGCGCGAGACCTGGATCACGCGGGCCACGGTTCCGATGCGGAACAGGTCGCCCGTGCCCGGATCGTCGACGGAAGGGTCGCGCTGCGCGACGAGGAGCACGAGACCGTCGGTGTCGCGGGCACCCTCCAAGGCGGCGACCGACCGCTTTCGGCCGATCAGGATCGGGAGGACGATGTAGGGGAAGAAGACCAGATCGCGGAGCGCCACGACCGGAAGTCGCTCGGGTACCTCGATCTGGTCTTCGGCCCGAATGAGAAGGGGCATGTGCCGGGGATGATTCGAGGGTCCCGGTTCGATGCCCCGGACCCTCTGGGAGAGGCGTGCGCTATCGTACGCTCTCGACCACGCGGAAAACAGGAGCCGCCGGAAGGAGACGGCTCCGGAGCCTCGAATGTCGCCTGGACGACAACGAATCGCCGAGGCAGACCAACCACGGGCTCCTACGCCTCGAGTCGTTCCTCGGTGTGCATGACCAACAGCGGCGGCGCGCCGCCCTCGATCGACTCGGCCGTCACGACCACCTCGCGCACGTCACCGCGCGACGGAATGTCGAACATCACGTCCCGCATGACCGCTTCGATGATGGAGCGCAGGCCACGGGCGCCGGTCCCTCGATCGAGCGTCTTGCTGGCGATCGCGCGCAGCGCGTCGGCGTCGAACGTGAGGCCGATGCCCTC
>Ga0268386_10001158_pt1 | contig 17834 bp, 15 predicted proteins | sample RVTome_15_FD_200260 | JGI IMG/M metagenome (GOLD analysis project Ga0268386, IMG submission 200260) | Soil microbial communities from uranium-contaminated site in the Upper Colorado River Basin, Wyoming, United States - RVT150D86... ...
AGACGGGCAGCCAGGCACTCGAGTTCGCGATGGTCGTGCCGCTGCTGGGTGTGCTGCTGGGCCTGCTGGCGCAGACGGGGCTGCTGCTGGCTGACGTGCAGGTGGTCCACGGCATCGCCCGGGAGGCGGGCCGGACGGCTGCGGTGGACGGCGACGAGCGTGCGCGCGACGTCGTTGAGGACCTGGCCGGCGACCGCGGCGTGCGGCTGGAGCTCGAGGATGGGGACGGCCTGGTCGAGGCGCGGGTCGAGCTCGCGACCCGCGCGTTCGCGGCGGTCGGTGTGGAGCTGTGGCTGCCTGCCAGCGCGACGTTCCGCCGAGAAGGACCGGGCGATGCCACGACATGGTGATGAGGGGTCGGTGGCGCTGCTGGCCGTGCTCGGTGGCGGCCTGACGCTGCTGCTCACGCTTGTGCCGCTGACGGTGGTGGCAGATCTGCTGGTGACACGGGCACGGGCGCAGACGGCCGCGGACGCTGCGGCGCTCGCCGCGATGGGCGATGCCGTCGGCGGCGGGCGGGACGCGGCGGACACGCTGGCGCGCGTCAACGGCGCCGCGGTGCTCGGGTGCTGCGGTGACGACCCGGCGCGTCGGCAGGTGACGGTCGGCGTGGCGCCCGTGTCGGCCCTGCTGGACGCGGTGGTGCCGCGGGTGGAGGCGGAGGCGGCCGCGGCGCTGGTCGGTGTCGGCAGCGGTGTCGCCGGCGGGGTGCCGTCCGGTGCGGTGGGTCCCGGTGGTCGGGTGTGGCCGGTGGCGGCGCCGGTGACCAGCGGGTTCGGCAGGCGGGTCCATCCGCTGACGGGAACCCCACGGTTGCACGCGGGCATCGACCTCGGGGCGCCTGCGGGGACGCCGATCCGTGCGGCTGCCGGTGGCACGGTGGTCGTCGCCGGCGTGATGGGCGGCTACGGCACCACGGTCGACATCCGGCATGCCGACGGCACGACCACCCGCTACGCCCACCAGTCGCGGCTGCTCGTGCGGGCGGGACAGCAGGTCGCGGCGGGGCAGGTCATCGGGCTGGTCGGCTCGACCGGCGCGTCGACCGGCCCGCACCTGCATTTCGAGGTCCGCACCCCCGCCGGCCCCGTCGACCCCCGCAGCTGGCTCCCATGACCCTGGGCTCGCTCCGTGCGACAACGACCCGTCTCGGGGGTAGAAGCGGCGTGCCGGACAGGTTTGGGGGTGGTCCATTAGCGCTCCGTGTAGGCGCCGAACAGCTGGCCGAGGATCTTGCCGATGGTGGACTCGCCGAGGCGGTGGTCCTGAGGTGGAAGGACCAGCCGCTGTCGGGTCCCTGCGCAGGTCGATGTCGGCGTGGAACGCGAACAGCACCAGCGCACCGATCGCCAACGTCGCGGGGTCGAGACGCTCCCCCGTGACGTCATCGTGAGTGCACGGTCGATGTCGTCGCGGTAGGACGCGTCAGCGGCCAGGTGGGTCAGAGGCGGTGCGAGCCACATCCCCGGACCCAACGGTCGTGTCAGCTGGCGTGATGATCGGCTGAGATCGGGTTGGGTCAGCGCCTCGCGGACGCGGACGTCGACGGCGGTCACGGGTGGCGTCCAGTGTGGCCGTGGCGGCGGGCGACCAGCGCCAGCGCCGAAACCGCATTATCGTCGGGCAGCCGCGCGATGCGATCGACCAGCGTCACGTCATCACCGGTGGGGTCGCTCAAGATGTCGTCCTTCAGTCGCATGCTGGGTGACCGCGTTCGCAGCCGGTCGGTCATCCGTCGTCTTGTCGTGTGTGTCGGGCTGGTCGAGAACCGCGGTGACGATGGTGGTGTCGATGGCGTCGAGGCCGCTGGTGAGGGTGTCGCGGTCGGTTTCGCCGTTGAGTATGCGGCGGATGGCGGCGGCCAGGTGCCCAGTCGTCGCTGTCGGCGAGGTCGTCCAGGTATGGCGTGAGCGTGTCGTGGGCGCCTTGGTCGCCGCGGGTGGCAGCGACGACGACTGGGATGCGTGGCCCCACCGTTCGAGGTGACAGACCTACAGCGAGTCAGTCGCTCGGCCCGGTCGCCGAACCGCATGGATCTGCGATGTGGTAGCCCGCGCACTCCTCCGGTGTGAGCTCGCGCGTGGCCTTTGTGTCGGCGATGTCGAGCAACTCGTCCGCGTCCAGGGTGTAGATCCGAACGGCGTCCGCCGCGTCATCCGGTGCATCGAGCGTGACCGCCAGGTGGCGGCCGTCGTCACTGAACGCGCCGCCGCCCACTTCGCCTTCGTGGGGGATCGCGAACAACAGGTCCCCGGTCCGCGGATCCCACAGCGAGACACTGCCGGTCTCCGAGACCGAGGCCAGCTGCGTGCCGTCCGGGCTGAACGCCATGAACCGCACCCTGGCGCCCTCCAGCAACCTCACCCGCGCGGCGTCGCTGGGGTTGGTCCCGGCGTCGGCGCACGTCTCCGCGGTGTTCGCGCCAAGACTGAACACCCGCGAGAGATCGAACACTTCGATGCCCCTGCGGCCGTCGAGCACAAGGAGCTCTCCGTCGGGGCTGGCGACGACGTTGGTGCCGAACTCCTCCGCGCAGACCGTCGCCGCTATCTCTCCCGTCGACGTGTCGAACAACCACGTGGTGGCCATCTCGTCCACAGCGATATGTCGGCCGTCGGGCAAGAACGTGCCACCGAGCGGGACGAAGCCCCCCTCAGGCATCTCGTAGGACGCGATGAGCGTCCCGTCGGTGGGGTCGGAGATATGGACGTGTTCCGTATCGACAGTGCTCCTCGCGAGGAGTTTCGAGCCGTCGCCGCTGAACGCGAGCGGCTCACCATCTATGGCGAACTCACGCACGACGTGCAGGCTGTCGGCGTCGCGTAGCACGAGCCCGTGCTTGGCCCGGTCCTGGCTCGAGGCCGGGTCGTTTCGCGTGGTCGACGCCACGTATCTCCGGGCGCCTGCCGCTGCGACGGGCAGCGGCGGCGCGACGGGCAAGGCGACGTCGCTGGTCGTTGTACGGCCGGTGTCGGGGTCGTGCCGCCGGATGCGCCGGTCGCGGTGGGTCGAGATGATCTGGTCGCCGGCCCAGACCGCGGTCCACGGCGCCGGAGCTGCCGTCGACCACGTCTCTACCGCGCCGGCAGCGGTGATGTCCCAGACCTGGGTAAGGCCGCTGACCGTACCCGCCGCGACCTGGGTACCGTCGGGGCTGCAGGTCGCCGACGAGAACATGCCTGCGGCAGGAAGGCTCACCAGCGGTGCGCCGGTGTTGCCCTCGTACACATCGATCGCGTCGTCGAGGGATGTGACGGCGAGCGCGCTTCCGTCGGCGCTGTAGCAGACGTCCACACTGTCGTCCCTGTCGATCCGCAGGCTGCGGGCGACGGCGCCCGACGGAAGCTTGTGGATGTGCAGCTCAGGTGGGTAGAGGACCGCGGCGGTGTCACCGCGAGGATGGAAGGCGATTCCCGCTGCCCGCTCGGCCTCGGGCGGTCCGCGGAGGGTGTCGCGCAGTTCGCCGTCTGCGAGGTTGAACAACCTGACGACCGGTTCGTTCTGGCTGGTGACGGCGAGGGTCCTGCCGTCGGGGCTGATGGCCATGCGGCCTGTGGTGTCCGGCACGGAGATGCGGTGCAGTGCCTCTCCCGTCGCCACGTCGTACACCGAGACCGTTTCCGGCTCGTCGTCCTCATAGCCGGTGTTGACCACGGCGAGCACCTCGCCGTTCGGATCGAACGCGGGCCATTCCTGGTCCGGACTCGCCGCCGGAATACGTCGCAGCACGCGACCCGACTCGAGATCCCAGACCGTGGTCGGGGCCCCTCCGTAGACCTCGGCGTAGCGGCGGCCGTCCGGGCTGACGGCACGGTCGATCGAGTTCAGAGGTCCGCCTTCAAGGGTCCGAACACTCGCACCCGATGCGATGTTCCAGATCTCGGGTGGGGTCTCATCGGTACTCGGCGAGATCAGGTGATCCTCGTCCACGAAGGTGACGGCGTATGAGTTCATGTCGATGCTGGTGACCAGGCGGTGGGCCAGCACGGCCTCGTGCAGCGCGCCGAGCGCATCACTCGTTGGCGGCTCGTCGACGGCACGTGTGGCGCGCACCGCCTCCCGCGCCAGCAGCAGCGAGAGGTCGAGATCCCGGCTCTGGGCGGTGCGGCTGGCCGAGGCGAGCGCGGCTGCGTGCCGGCTCCGGTCACGCGCAGAGTCCCGCTCCCTTTGGACCACGCCGAACACGACAAAGGCAGCGGCCAGCAGCGCGACGCAGCCTAAGGCGACGCCCAGCAGGCGACGCTGCCGGCGACGCTGCCGCGTCACGACGTCCGCGTGGCGTTGACTGGCGGCCAGGTACTCGCGCTCGTCGCGGTCGAGCGCGAGGTCGGTCGACGCGGCGAACTGCGAGAACTGCTCGAGGCGACCGCCGGTCAGCAGGAAGCCCGCGGCTCGATCAGCCTCTCGCCACTCGGCGGCGTCCTGCGCCAGCCGGCGATGCAGCAGCAGGTCGTCTCGTCGGTCGTCGATCCAGCGGCGGAGCCGACCCCACTCAGCGAGCAGCGCCTCGTGCGCGACCTCGACAGTGGACCCGCGTGACACCGGGTCACGATCGAACGTCAGCAGGCGATGCGCGCCGAAGCGCTGCAACACGTCATCGACCGCTGACCGATCGGCGGTCAGCTCGGCGAGCTCGGTGCGCCGCGCGCGTCGCCGCGTCGCACCGGCCTCCTCGTCGACGGTGACCAGTCGCAGGAGCACCTGGCGTGCGAGATCACGCCGCGTCGGCGGCAACGCCGTGTACAGCTCCTCGGCCCGTCGCGCGAGCGCACCATGGACACCACCAGCATCGTCGTATGCCCGTTCGGTCAGTACGTGGCCGTCGCGGCGCGCGCACAACTCGGTGAGCGCGTGCTGCAGTAGCGGCAGTCCACCGGGCTGGTCGACGACGTCAGCGACGATCCTGGTCACCAGGCCCGGCTCGAACTCGATGCCGACATGTCGAGCGGGCGCGGTGACCGCCTGCGCCAGTTCGTCGCGTGACGGCACTGTCAGACCGACCAGCCCGGTCCGCAGGAGCTCGCCGAACTCGTGGTGCTCCAGGGGCCGGTCGAAGAAGTCCGCCCGCAGCGTGACAATCGTCCGCACCCGTCCGCGAGCATCGTCGGCCAGCGCGACCAGGCTGTCGAGGAACGCCCGGCGAACGGCGGCGTCGCTGGTGAGGCTGAACAGCTCCTCGAACTGGTCGACGACGAGCAGCAACCGGGTGTCGTCTCCAGGAAGGATCTGTTTGACCACCCGGGCCAGGCCGCGTTCGTCCGCCGTCAGCGCCGCGACCATGTTCGCCGGGGGATCCACGGCCACGCGCAGCAACGCCACCGCCAGCTCGTCGAACGGGTGGCTGCCGGGATACAGGTCGGCGAACAGCCACTGCTCCGATCCCGCCAACGCACCCGACCGCAGCGCCGGGATGGCGCCGGCCCGCACGATCGAGGACTTGCCGCTGCCGCTGGGACCGACCACCGCCACCAGGCGGTGTTCGGCCACGGCTTGCACGAGCCGCTCGACGGCGGCGTCGCGACCGAAGAAGTCGACGGCGTCATCCTCGGTGAACGCGTGCAGCCCTTTGTAGGGATTGCGCACCGCCGTCTGGGCGCCGTCGATCAGGCCCGCAGGCGGGATCACGTCCGCGCCCAGCACGCGCCGCAGTTGCCGAAGCAGGTCGGCGACGCGGACCGGCCGCTGCCTGGGGTCCGGCGCCGTGGCGGCGGTGAGCGCCTCGACCAGCCCGCGCGGCAGCTCCCCGGCGTGCTGCTCCAGGATTGCCGCAGGCGTCTCGGCCGGCACACGGGTTCCTGTGAGGACCTCGATGGCCACCGCGCCGAGACCGTGCACGTCGCCCGCCGCTGATGGCGGTCCGCCACGGCGCTCCTCCGGCGCGATCGCCCCCAGGTCGTTGGTGTGCGGCGCGCCGAGCGCATCACGCAGCCGCGGCGTGACGGCGAAGTCACTCAGCCGTGCGCTACCGTCGTCGCTGAGCAGGATGTTTGCGGCCTTGACGTCGCCGTGCGCGATGCCGCGTCGATGTGCGAGCTCCAAGGCGGCACCGACGTGCTCGATCATGCGGAGCGCCGCAGCCGGCGTCCACGGACCGTGACGAAGGGCGCTACGGACACTTCCCGCCGGCACCCACGGCGTGACCAGGTGAGCCGCGCCTGGACTGCGCCAGGAGTCCAGCAGCGGAACCACGTGGGGATGGTCGAGCTGGGCGATGCGTTGCGCACGTCGCTCGAATCCGCGGACGACATCGGGCAGGTCCGACAGCTCCCTGTGCAGGACCTTGAGCGCAACCTCGCGGCCGAGCGACGCGTGGTAGGCACGGAACGTCCGGCCGAAGTCGCCGTCTCCGACCTGTTCGCGCAGCTCGAATCCGCTGATGACCGGCAGGCTGTTGTCGAGCTGCTCGGCACCGGCCGTATGGGTCGCGTCTGTCGTGTGCCGCTCGGGTGCCCCTAACGTCGGGTCCTGCGTCAGGATGCGCTCGTGGAGGCCGGCGAGCTCTGGCGAAGGGTCGATGCCCAGCTCGTCGGCGAGCACCAGACGCGCCCGTTGGTAGACGTCGAGCGCTTCGGCCTGGCGTCCGGCACGGTACAAGGCGAGCATCTGCATGCCGTACAGGCGCTCACGGAATGGGTGCTCGCGGACCAGGCCTTCGAGCTCGGCCGCGATCTCGGTGTGTCTGCCGGCGTCGAGGTCGGCCTGCACCCGGTCCTCGACCGCGGAGAGACGCGCCGCTTGCAGACGGCGGATCTCCGGCTGCAGCCCGGGGACATCATCCACATCGGCATACGGCTCGCCGTGCCACAGCGCAAGCGCTTCCCGTAACAGCAACGCGGCTGCAGCGGGGGCATCAGCCAACCGCTCGCGCCCCGACGCGACCAAAGACATGAACCGGTGCGCGTCGACGGCCATGGGATCGACGGCAAGGCGATAGCCGCCACCGTCGCGCAGGATCTCGTCGTCGATCACGTTTCGCAGCCGCGACACATGGTTCTGGATCGCGTGCTGCGCACCCTGAGGCGCCTCGTCGCCCCACAGGCCCTGAACCAACTGTCGATCGGTGACGACCCGGCCGGCATCCATGAGCAGCAGGGCGAGGACGGCCCGCGCCCTGGGCCCGCCGAGAGCGGCTGGCCCGAAACCCTCCGCCGCCGAAACGGGGCCAAGCACCCGATAGCGCACTACGACAACCATAGATCGCGAACCTCCCCGGGAGAAGATCACGCAGCGCCGTTGATCGATCGGGCCAAGAGACCGGGACCATCGACGGCGCTGCGCAGGTCGCGTGGCCTAGCTGGCACCCGCCGCGTCCCTCAGCGCTCGGTTCTCCGCGTAGCGGTCGCTGCCATTGACGGCGCCCGCTTCGGCACGCATCCACGCGCCCTGATTCTCCAGGTGGCGGTCGCTGCCATTGACGGCGCCCGCTTCGGCACGCATCCACGCGCCCTGATTCTCTAGGTGGCGGTCGCTGGCGAGGGGTTCCTCCGCCACGTTCGACTGTGCCTGTGGCGACCCGCCTGCCTGCTCGGAGTCGGAGCCGCTCAACGATGCAGCGATCCCGAGAACGAGCACGCCCGTTGTCGCGAGCGCCACGAGCCAGATCCATCGCCGGCTGCGAGACGGTGCGGCCACGTGCGAGGTGGGCCGCTGGGCCTCCCCATCCTTGACAAGGTCTGTGAGGCCGGCCGGCGGTGCCCGCAGATGGTCGATCGGCGGACGGTGCTGATCGGGCTGGGGCAAGAGGCCCGACGCGTCTTGCCTTGTGTCATTGACTCACCTCGCCCGATCAACGGACGGTCACGCCGCCGGCCCCGTTGACGCCGGCGATCCTTGGCATCGCCGCGGCCGTCGGGCAGGCGTAGCGTCGGGCGTCAGCGCGGCTGGAGAACTCGGCGAGACCGCCAACACCGGTGACACCGGCGATGCGGATCCCGCGGTCTGCAAGCTCGGCGAACACGCGAGCACGGTCGGCGAGGACGGCCGGATCACAGCGGTCCGTAGCGAGGGCGGTACCTGGCGCACCCAACAGCGCGCCGACGAGGACTGACGTTGCAAGCAGCTTCCTCATGACATCTCCAGTACGTTCCGTCGCATCGAGCGGCGGTATTTGCCGGTCGGAACGCACCGTGTCCGTGAGTGCTCTCAACACCTCCTCAAGGGCCTCCCAGCTCGTTCTCAACGACGACGATGTACATGAGGTACGTGAGATCCCGCCGTCGACGGGCACTTGTCGTGCGGTCGCTCACGGCGCCTGGGCAGAGCATCCAGATCGAGCCGCCACTCACCGTCTATCCCATCAGCGGAGCGAGGCGGGGACCATCGGCCACGAGGTCGCGGCGAGCCCCGACGGTGGCTGTTCGCAGTCGACGGACGCGGAGGCATCGAGGTGTTCGACCTCGAACAGCTCCTCACCATCGGCCCTGGAAGGGCGAGCGGTCGCACTGACGGGTCGAATCCGAGTGACGATGCACGCATCGCGGTGCTCGAGGGTGCCGACGTGCGCTTCGTGTCGTTCAGCCCGGACGGGACGCGCTTGGCGACGGTGTCCGAGCGCGGGCTGTCTCGGTCTCGGACCCGCGGAACGGTGATGTGATCGTTGCCATCGCGCACGACGGGACACCTGGCGGCGGGGTGCCCAGCGCTGACGGGCGGCACCTGGCTGTGACCGTCGATCATTCCGACCGTGACCGTACGGACGCAGTGCGGGTCTACACGCTCAACAACTATCGACTCTGCCTGCTGTTGCACGGCGGCGTCACCTGACAAGATCAACCGCCGCACGTCTCAGACGACGCCAACCACGCTCAGCGGCGTAGAGCCTTGCCGGTCGGCGCCGCCCGAATCTAGGCCCGGTTGCGCGCGCTACCGAGAAGCATGCCGACCAACCGACCAAGATCACGGCAAGCACAGGCTTTCACACAGGTTTGTCCTGATGACAGCGAGAACGTGGGGAGCATCCATCTCAACGTCCAATACGGCGACGGCTAAGTGCAGGCACAAGGAGATCGGCGAGCTGTTCGACGGCGCCGACCAAGTCGTCGCAGAGGTGACTCGCGTGTCGATTCGCCGGGTCGGGCGGTTCTCCGGTCAACTCAACTGTGAACGCTCCGGATTGTGTCGTCGTGCCGTAACGCTTAGCGGACGCATCGTGGGTCACACTCCTGTTGACGCCGCCGGTGGAGGTGTTCATGAGTGGTCGTCTGGCGTCTGGGCTCAGCGGGGCGTTGTTCGGCGCGTCCGTCCTGCTGCTGGCCTGCGCAACGGTACTCAGTCTCCAGCGCGTCGAGAACGAGGCGTTCGGCGTCGCCGGGCTGGAAACCCTGGTGGCACCGCTGGCCATCGGCGGGATCGGCGCAATGGTCGCCGCCCGGCGATGCCACAACCCGATCGGCTGGCTCCTCTTGGCTGCCGGCGTGGTCGCTGCGGTGCAGGGCTTCGCCGAGCAGTACGCCATCTATGGACTAGCAACCCGCCCGGGCGCCGTCCCCTGGCCGGGAGCCTTCGCGTGGGCGGCAGAAACCGCCGCGATGGCGTATCTGAGCTTGCTCGCCGCGGCTCTCACGCTCTTTCCGACCGGACACCCCTTGTCACGCCGCTGGTCGATCGTGTTGTGGGCGGTCGGCGCGGCGAACCTGCTGTTCGTCGTGGGCTCGATCGAGTTGTGGCCGCGGCGCGACACGATGATCCAGATCAACACCGTCGAGCCGTTCACGCTGGGGTACACGCTCCGCGTCCTTGGCACCGGTGGGGTGCTTGCCAGCGCGGCGACCGCGGCGACATCGCTCATCCTCCGGTTTCGCCGCGCTCGAGGCGACGAACGCGCGCAGATCAAATGGGTCGCCTACGCGGCCGCCGTCGCCATCCTGGCCACTCCGACCGCATTCGGGTTGAACATCGTCATTGGGCTCCCGTCGGACGCTGTTGACATCATCAGCTGGCTGCCGGTGCTCGGCCTGCCGATCGGGATGGCGGTCGCAGTGCTGAAGTACCGCCTGTATGACATCGACCGGCTCATCAGCCGCACACTCAGCTACGCCCTACTCAGCGCGCTACTCGCGGTCGTCTACAGCGCCGTCGTACTCCTTCTCGGAATCGTCCTTGGCGACCTCACGGCACAGACGCCCAGCTGGGTGGTGGCCTGCGCGACACTGGCGGCGGCCGCCCTGTTCCAACCCGCCCGACGCCGGATACAACAGATAGTTGACCGCCGCTTCAACCGGCGCAGATACGATGCGGCGACCACGATCGCGATCTTCGGTAACCACCTGCGCGATCACACCGATCCGAACCCGCTGGCAGCAGAACTTCTTGACGTCATCGACAAAACGATGCAGCCCGCAATGAGCTCACTATGGCTGCCACCGCATCGTTGAAGCTCGACAGCCGGGCCGTCGAGGCACCCGCGAGCAACCGCTTCACGCCCTCCCCAAACAACGGCATCCGGTCGTAATGCAACTAGCTCACTAGAGGGTGTTACACGCGTGCGGAGGACGACGTCGATTCAATTGTCAGTGGCGGGTCGATGAACACCTTGGAGTCCGGCGACGCCGGTAAGCGCCCACTGGGGGTGGAAGTTACCGACCCTCTGATGGATGCGGTTATCGTGACTCTGAATGAGTTCCTCCGAAGAGGTCGCATGAGGGATGCCACATGCTGGCCCGCGACGATGATGCACTACCGGCAGCGATAGCGGCCAGCCTGGTCGGACTCGACCTTCACGCCGTTCGTGACCCTGCTGGCCGGTGCGTTGCAGGAGTTAACCCAAGACAAGCTGACCGCCCGGATCGGTGCGGGGTTGGACGAACGCATCGACGCCAAGTCGACCAGCACAATGGGTATCGGGGGCGCACCCTGTCCACCACCGCGGCGACGTAGACTGATGGGCCCAAGGCCCCGCACGGGATTGTCTTCCCGGGCTTGCTGGAGCCCGCCGATTGGGGACTGGGCGTTATGGGCCGAGATCATGACCGCCTACGTCCAGGACGCCTCGACGCGCAAGGTCAACGATCTCGTCTGCGCGCTCCGCGTGGACGCCGGCTCAGCGGCATGAGCGTGTGCCGAAACGCGAAGAGGTCGAAGCCGGCAACTTGACCAGCCAGGAGGCCGATCCTAACCACTCCAGCCCCGGGTCGCGCACTTACGGTGTATCAGTGCGCCTAGCGACCGACGACAGCCTGCTCCACCGACCACGCCAGGTTCCGCGTACCAGGAAAGCATGGCGAGAATGACCCGTAGACGCACCGGCTTTCACACAGGTTTGTCCTGAAGGACGCGAGGCCAGCACCGTCAACTGGGCGTGGGCCGCCGGTGACGACTTGTTGGATATCACCTCGTCACTCCCACTCATGGGAGTGGTCTCGGTCGCTCAATCAGCCGTGCCCGGCGCCGAGGATGCCGGGTGGTAACGGGCTGATCGGCATGCGTGAGCGGGTCGCGCTGTTCGGCGGGCGCATGACGACGGGACCGCGCCGCGGCGGGGGGTTCAGGGTGCACGCGGAGATCCCGCTGGAGCCCGGGCGGCGATGACGATCCGTGTCCTGGTCGTGGACGATCAGGAACTGGTGCGCGCGGGCTTCGTCATGATCCTCGACAGACAGGGCGACATCGAGGTCGTCGGCCAGGCCGGCGACGGCGCGGAGGCGGTCCGAGCGGTGCGGGCCCTTCGCCCCGACGTCCTGCTGAGGACATCCGCATGCCAACGATGGACGGGCTTGAGGCGACCCGCATCGTCAAGGCCGACGACGCCCGGGATGTGCGGGTGCTGATCCTGACCACCTTCGACCCCGACGAGTACGTCTACGACGCGCTGCGCGCGGGAGCGAGCGGCTTCGTATTCAAGGACATCCCGCCGCGGGACCTGCTGACGGCCGTGCGCGTGGTCGCTGACGGCGAGGCGTTGCTCGCACCATCGATCACCCGCCGCCTCGTCGAGCGGTTCGCCGAACAGCTGACGACGCCACAACCGTGCGTGGAACTGGACCGTCTGACCGCTCGCGAGACCGGGGTTCTGCGTCTGTTGGCCAAGGGTCTGACCAACGGCGAGATCGCCGACGAGCTGTGCCTGAGCCACACCACGATCAAGTCACACGTCGCCAGCGTCCTCGCCAAGCTCGGCTGCCGGGACCGCGTCCAAGCCGTCGTGTTCGCCTACGAGCACGGCGTCGTCCACCCTGGCCCGACCGTCTGATCCACCAACATCGGTACGACCTGGTTGCGGCCGCCTCCGGTCGCTGACCCCGCGGCGCCGGGCAACGATTTGGCGCCTCTCCGCGTCAAGTGCACGGGAGCTAGAGGATCCCTGCGCCTCCGACCAGCTCTCCGGTAGTTCGATCGATCGCGAAGTCTCGCGGCTCCCCTTCGTCTGGATCTGCGACGCCGCGAACGAGCCGTCCTCGATTTCGTCGCCGCTCACGGCTTCGACGATTGTAGTCACGGCTAGCCCCGTCGACGGCGCGTCGCTGTTGTGGTCGCTCGCCCGCTACGCGGTCTCTTGTCGGGCGTACGCGACGGCCTGGTCCAGGGTCATGACCTGGCCCTCCTCCCAGGCCGCCTCCACCGCCGCATCGCTGAACGCCTCCCTGGCGGCCAGGCGGGGGTCTGGGAGGTCGATGAAGGGCGGGGGTGCGTGCCCTCCGGCCGCCTCCTTGATCGCCTCGGAGGCCGCGGTGAGCCGGACGGCCCGCAGGTGCGACCCCTCGGCACTGGCCTTGGCGGCCAACGTGTCCAGGTCGATGCCCATGCCTGTCCTGTTGCCCACGGACTCGTCGTACTCCAGGGCCTCGAGGAAGCTCGAGGCGCACGCGGCTAGATCACCCTCGGCCAGGGCGATCCGGCCGAGGACGTGGAGCGCATCGGTGGCGCCGAACTGATCACCGAGCTCGCGATGGATGCGGAGGCTCTCGGTGACCCGTCCCATGGCGGTGGACGTGTCTCCCTCCAGGCGGGCCACGATGGCCAAGAGCCACAGGCAGTCGGCGCTTCCTCGATGGATGCCCGGATCCTCGTACAGAGCGAGGGCTTTGGTGATCGTGGTGCTGGCCGTGTCAAGGTCACCCTCGTACGCGGGCGGGTAGCCCATGTTGTACAGGCCCTCCGCGATCGCGTACCGATCGCCGAGCTCCTCGGCGATGGCCAGCGCCTCCTCATAGGCTCGGCGGGTCGCCAACAGGTCCTCCTGCCAGTAGGTCATCCCGCCCAGGGCGGTGAGCGCCCGTCCCCGCTCCGCCGTACGCGGTCCGGACCCGGGAAGTGACAGCACCGCTTCGGTCCAGCGGCGCCCCTCGGACAGGTGGCCGCGGAAATGCCAGAACCGCCACAACGCGCCGACCAGCCGGAGCCCGACGGTCGCTCGCTCCGCTTCGATGACCCACCGCACTGCCGCTCGCAGGTTGTCGTGCTCCATCTCGAGTCCGTCCAACCACTCTTTGCGGTCCATCCCGCGCAGCTGCGGCTCGGCCGTCTCCGCGAGCTCGAGGTAGAAGCCGGCATGCCGGTCACGGATGTCCTCGGCTTCCCCGGAGGCCTCGAGCTGCTCACCCCCGAAGTCGCGGATCGTCTCCAGCATCCCGAACCTCACTCCGCCCGATGGGGCTGGGATGCGGAGGACCAGGCTCTTGTCCACGAGCGAGCCGAGGCGCCCGAGGACGTCGCCGCCCAGATCGCCGTCGCCATTGGATCCCCGCCCGCTGGGCTCGCTGGCGCTCGCCCTCGCCCAGGCCACCGCCTCCGCCGCCTCCAGGGTCCAGCCGCCGGCGAACACCGACAGCCGACGGAACAGCGCGGCCTCGTGTTCGCCTAGGAGGTCCGTGCTCCACCCGATCGCTTCCCGGAGCGTCCGCTGGCGAGCCGGGAGGTCGACCGGGCCGCCGGTGAGCAGCTCCAGACGACGCTCCATGCGCTTCAGGATGGCCTCCGGCGGGAGCAGCTTGGTGCGGGAGGCCGCCAGCTCGATGGCCAGGGGGAGTCCGTCCAGCCGCCGGCACAGCTCGACCACCGCATCGACATTGTTGTCGGTGAGCCGGAACCCGGGGTCGGCAGCCGCGGCGCGCTCGACGAACAGGACGACGGCGTCGGAGCCGGTGACCACGTCCAGACCCGCGGGCTGCATGGCATCCAGAATGTCGAGCGGTGGGACGGGAAGCTCCTGCTCGCCGGCCAGGCGGAGGCGCTCACGGCTGGTGACGAGGACGCGGATTTGCCGCGCGGCATCCAGCAGGCCCGCCACGACCGGCGCGGCCTCCATCACGTGCTCGAAGTTGTCGATGACCAGGAGCAGCTCCCGGTCTCGGATCTGGTCGTGCAGGGTGTCGAGGACCGGTCGCCTCCCCTCCGCCTTCACGGCGAGCGCCTCCGCGATCCTGGATGGAACCAGGTCTGGATCGGTGATCGAGGCCAGCGCGACGAAGTACACGCCATCGGGATGGCCATCCATCAGCGCCCGAGCCGCCATGAGCGCCACCCGGGTCTTGCCGCTGCCTCCCGCGCCGGTGAGCGTGACGAGCCGGGACCGCTTGACGAGCTCCGTGACCCGGTGCACCTCGCGCGCTCGGCCGACGAAGCTAGTGCGCTCGACGGGGAGGTTCGTCGGCGTCTCGAGCGAGCGGATCGGGGGGAACTCCGCCGGCAGGCCGGCGATCGTCAGCTGATAGATGCGCTCAGCGCGAGCAAGGTCCTTCAGCCGGTGCCGCCCCAGGTCGCGTAGCCCGAGATCCTGCGGAAGTGAGGGTTTGACGAGCTCGGCCGTGGTCGAAGAGACGAGAACCTGCCCGCCATGCCCGGTGCCGGCGATGCGGGCGGCCCGGTGCACGTCGAGCCCGATGTAGTTGTCTCCTCCGAACACGCCTTCGCCGGTGTGCAGGCCCATCCGGACCTGCACGGAGCGGCCGTCCGGCCACTGGTGAGCGGCGAGGCCGCGCTGCGCCTGGACCGCGGCCAGGATGGCGCCGGCGGCGGTGGGGAACGCCGCGAAGAACGAGTCACCCTCGGTCCGGACCTCCCCGCCGCTGCCGGCCGCGATGGCATCGCGGAGGATCCGCCCGTGGCCGCTGAGCACGTCGCGGTACCGGTCCCCGAGGGTCTGGAGCAGCCGGGTGGACCCCTCGACGTCGGTGAACAGGAACGTCACCGTCCCGGTGGGCAGCTGGGCCATCAACGGAGATGCTACGCGTTGGCGCGCTCTGAAGGCAGATGCGCCCATCAGTCGCGCGGGCGCTGGCTCGACCGCGGCGTCACGTTTCGTCCTGTTGGTGCTACGGTCAGCGCGCCCATCTGGACGACGGTGTCTCTTTGCGACCATCCGACCTGGCACGACTGCATAGCGTCGGCGATCCGCGCGTCCACCCCGACGGTCAACGGATCGCCTTCCACGTCTCGACGCCGGACCTCGACGACACCTACCTACATCAACGTCATCCACCTTTCGGAGCCCCACCGGGGCGCGCGTCAGCTGACCCACGGGTCAAAGGACAGCGCGCCGCGGTGGTCGCCGGACGGCGACAACCTCGCCTTCCTGCGCGCCGGCGACGGCGACAGGGACCAACCGCAGCTTGCCAACGGTCTTGTGCGGGCGGTCGAGAAGCCGTCTGGTCTACGTCAACCGACAAGCTGCACTGTCTTTTACAAAGATTCATCCTGATGGCGACCACACCAGCGGACTCGACGGAGTGTCGTGTCAGTTAACACGCGTGTAGTCACTCGGCCAACGTTTCGTGGATTCGTTCGTCAATTCGGTCGAGACGAAGCTCGCTCAGCTGTCAGGCTGAGCTACTACACCGATGGATGCCCGAGCAGCAGATCGAGTGCCGCTCGGCCGACGACTCCCGCTTCATTCTCGCGGGTGGTTGCAGGCATCTGGGCGACGAGGGCGGCTAGACCCCCGTGGCAGCGGGCGAAGTCACGTTGTGCTGACCGCGACGAGTCGCGTAGGCGCTCTCACATCAAGTCGCGCTCCAGCAATGCCGGCCAGCGCGGTGCTGCGGGTCCCGTCGTCCGTGATGGTGTCGGCGACTTGGTGGCGCGGTCGGGGTGGTGGCGGCGTGAGTGACCGCCGGGCCATGCGTCCAGCGATGACCGTCTTGGTTCGCCCGATCGCAGCAGTGCACCGGATTGTCGAGGACGGCTTGCTCAAGCAGTGGAGGCAGCGGCCAGCGCGAGTAACTGAATCGCCGCCAGGCGACACGCTGGCAGATGTTGAGTATGCTGCGGTCGCGCTGATGGCGGGAGGTGGGATCGGGCCGCGGCGCTGGTCATACGGGGGTCACGCAACCTCGAATGGGAGTTGACAGGGGTCAGCCTCGACCGCTTGGCGGAGGGGTGAACGACCATCCTCGGCAGTGCGCCGTAAGGGGCAGCCCCGTCCGAACGCAGACAGCCGCTGTGGGCACCACGGTCGGAGCATCCGACTGGAAGGGGAAGCCATGAAGAAAACGACCAGATTCCTCGTCGTCCTCTCACTCGTCGCCGCCGTCTCGACGGCAGGAGTTCCAGCAGCGCTCGCTCAAGATGAGGTCTGTCCAGGCATCTTGTTGGATGACCCTCAGTTCGAGGGAGGAAACCTGATCATCGGCACCGACGATCGTGACGTACTCACCGGCACGGCGGGCTTCGACGTGATCATCGGCAAGGCTGGAGATGATGTCATCAGGGCGCTCGACGGCGACGACTTGATGGCAGGATGTGCGGGCGACGATCTCATCTTCGGCGGAGCCGGAAGCGATGGCATCCTCGGTGACGACCTCGCGTTCTTCGGTGACCCGGATGCCGTCGGTGGAAACGACCGTATCAATGCAGGAAGTGGCAACGACGAGGTTCTGGCCGGCCCCGGCGACGACTGGGTGAACGGAGGCGCGGGCGACGACTTCCTCGCTCTCGCGCAAGGTGACGACTCCGGATTTGGCGGCACTGGTGAGGACACGATCATCGGTGGGCTGGGCGACGACCTGGTCCTTGGACAAGGCGGGGCCGACTCTGTGTTCGGTGGCCCCAACTCTGATCACATCAATGGGGGGCCAGGGGACGATGTGATCGGTGGGGACCTGCCGACCTTCTTCCCACCACCCCCAGACGTCCCCCTGCCTCCGGGCGATGACGTCTGTCAGGGAGCGGCAGGCTTCGACACATCGTTCGGCTGTGAGGTCAATCGTTCGATCGAAGACGCTTCATGACCTGATCTAGGACACGGGACGCTCGACCACGTCGGCCGGCAGCCTGCTCACACGCGGTTGCCGGCCGCCCACCGTGGCCCGAGGCGTGCCCACAGGAGTCGAGCACATGCAGCGGCCACCCGAAGCCGGTGTGCGCCGACTCGGCGATATCCAGCCTCATCACGCGATCGTTTCAACCCCAGACCACACCGGGTCGGCGATACCGCCGAGGGTCGGCGTCGGCGACACCGGCCCCTACACGAAGACCGAACCCTGCCGTCAGTACGGCGTAGACGATCGTGCATCGGATGATGTGGTCGATGTCATACAGCCGGAAGCGAACCACCGCCACTCCAATGGGGATCGGCAGTGTGCCATAGCCGAGCCCAACACGATTTCGGACATGGGCTCTGACAGCGCATGCGGCGCGACCGTCTGTTGGACCACCAACGCCATCTCGTAGGCAGCCACTTGATCTGAAGATGCTCGATGCCGTGGCTACGACGGAGCCGCACGACGAACGCCGCCGGCCGCACCGTCTTTCGCACAGGTTTGTCCTCAAGGACAAGGAGACCTTGAGGGCGCTGGTCGATGCGGTGATCGGCACGCTCAGCAAGGTCATCGAGGGGTGGTTCTGACGACCATGCCCGGGGGTGCGGTCGGCGCCGGCCGTGCCCCCGCCCCACCCGCGAC
>Ga0268386_10001159_pt1 | contig 17818 bp, 11 predicted proteins | sample RVTome_15_FD_200260 | JGI IMG/M metagenome (GOLD analysis project Ga0268386, IMG submission 200260) | Soil microbial communities from uranium-contaminated site in the Upper Colorado River Basin, Wyoming, United States - RVT150D86... ...
CACACTCCGCAATTTTGAATTTTCCACACCCGACCCCGAACGCGCCGTGCCAATGAAAATTGCCACGCCCGATGTAACGGCGGATGTTGATTGGTAGTGCATCTTTGCGAAGAATTGATTATGCTTTGACCGGTGCGCCCGGTCAAATCGGCGGCGGTCCGGCGAGGCGGCCGGGATCGCCGTGGGAATCTGGACGTTCGGGCGTCCTCTGTGAAGGAGGTGGTGCGCCCGGTGCCGCACGCGCGGCCCGCGGACGTCCGCCAACGGCCAATGCCGCCGGAGAGCAGAATCATGCAAATGGACAGAACGATCTCCCGTTCGAAATGGATCGCGTGCGGCCTGCTGGCGGCGGCCTGCTTGCCGGCCTGGGGACAGGTGCAGATCATCGTCAACGGCGGGCGAGCCGGCACCCAGCCCGGACTGCGGGGGGGGAACCTGTTCACGCCGCAGCGGGAAAAGACGCGCGCCCTGCGGCAGGCGAAGGAGTTCGTGCGCAATGCGAACTACAAAGACGCGCTGACGCTGCTGCAGAAGCTGATCGACACCCCCAGCGATTCGTTCTACTTCGAAGACCCCGAACGCAAAGACCGCTTTCTGAGCCACAAGGCCGAGTCGATGCGGCTGATCGAATCGCTGCCCGCAGCGGGACGGCAGGCCTACGAGCTGACCTACGGCCTGCCCGCGCAGACGCGGCTCGACGACGCGCTGAAGAAGGGGAACTTCAAAGAGATCGAAGAGGTCGCCCGGCGGTTCTTTCACACGCAGGCCGGTTACCGCGCGACGTACCTGCTGGCCACGAAGCATCTCGACCAGGGACACGCGCTCAACGCGGCGCTGCATTTCGAGCGGCTGCGAAAGGTCAACAACGGCGACGCCCGCGCGCAGTTCGAGCCGATGCTTTCGCTGCAGACCGCCGTCTGCTGGGGCCGCGCCGGAATGCCCGACCGCAGCATCGAGACGCTGATGGAGCTGAAGCGGTACGCGAACGGCGCGGGGATCATGGTCGGCGGGAAGACGGTCGAGCTGTTCGCGGCCCGCGAATCGGCGCTCCCCTGGCTGGCGAAGACGCTGGGGAGCCGGCGGGGCTTTACCAAACTGGGGAAGGAACAGTGGATCATGTTCCGCGGGGACGGGTCCCGCACGGCCCGCAGCGCGCCGGCCAGCCCGGTGTGGGATTCGGAGTGGACGCTCGACACGATCCTGGATTCCGCTGTCTTCCAGCCCGAACAGCGAAAGGCCCTCGAACGGGTCCCGACGAAGCTCAGAGAATTCGTCAAGCTGCGGCGCAAAGACGGCCTGCTGATGCAGCCGGCCGCACATCCGTTGCTCGTCGACGATCTGGTGGTGTTCCGCACGCTCCGCGGCGTGTGGGCGGCGAACGTGCACACCGGCGACATCGAATGGAAGTCTTTCAATACGGACGCTTCGTTCAATGAAACCGCCCTCGGCGAGAAACCCACGCAGGTCGTCCCCCGTACCAACCGCAACATTCGCATTGCCGGTTATCCCAATGCCGGTTCCAGGCTCACCGAGCTGCAGATGGTGCTCGACCAGCGGCTGTGGCGGGACATGACGGCCGGCACGCTCAGCAGCGACGGCCGCTTCGTGTACTCCGTCGAAGACCTCGACTTCCACAATCGCAACATCCGCACGCGGTACATCCGCGGCGTCCCGCAGACGAGCGAGCTCGACGGCCAGAACACGTTGTTCGCGTATTACGCGAAGTCCGGGAAGATCGCCTGGCAGGTCGGCGGGAAGGATAACGCCCAGCATCTGCTCGCTCTCGCCGGCCACTTCTTCCTCGGCCCGCCGCTCCCCATGGGGGGACAGCTCTTCTGTCTGGCCGATTACCGCGGCGAGATCCGGCTGCTGGCGATCGGCGTCCGCCAGGAAACGGCCGACGACGGGACTGTCTCTCACACGGCGCATCTGCTCTGGCACCAGACCCTCGTGCATCCCGATGAGAACGTCACGCGGTTTCCGCTGCGGCGGATGGCCGGGCTGACCCCTTCCTACGCCGGCGGCGTGCTGATCTGCCCCACCACCGGCGGGGCCGTCGTCGCCGTCGACCCGGCGCGGCGGCTGCTGCTGTGGGGGTATCGCTATCCCACGAACGTCGGCGGCAACAGCAACGCACGCAACGGGTTCGTCAGCTCGTCGATGTACGGCCTGCCGACCAATCCCTACGACGGCGAAAGCCGCTGGCTCGACGCCGCCGTGACGATCTCCGGCAACCAGGTTCTGCTCACGCCCCGCGATTCCAACGAACTGCACTGTCTGAGTCTGGACGGCACATTGTTGTGGAAGAAATCGCGGGGGCAGTTGCTGTACGTCGCCGCCGTCCACAACCAGAGCGTCGTGCTGGCGGGGAAGACGCAACTCGTCGCGTACCGTCTGCAGGACGGCAAACCGGTCTGGAAGCAGGATACGCCGCTGCCCGTGCCGTCGGGACGCGGGTTTCAGACCGGCTCGTTTTATCACATTCCGCTGGAAACGGCGGAAATCGCCACGGTCGACCTGTCGAACGGCCGCGTGCTGGCCCGCACCAAGACCCGTTCCGGCGGCGTGCCGGGGAACCTCGTTTCGGCCAACGGTTTGATCGTGTCGCAGTCGGTGGACCAGGTGATGGCGTTCCGGCCGTTCGACGCGATCAACCGCGACATTGCCGAGAAGCTGTCGGCCAATCCCGCCGACCCCGAGGCGCTGGCGCTGCGGGGGGAAATCCGCCTGCGAAGCGGCGACGAAGAGGGGGGGCTCGCCGACCTGCGGAAGTCGATCGCCGGCAAACCCGCCAACCGCGCCCGCTCGCTGGTGGCGTCGAACCTGCTGGAGGGTCTGCGGCTCGATTTCGCCCGCTTCCGCAAGTACCGGCCCGAGTTGGAAAAGCTGCTGACGACCGACGCCCTGCGGGGCCGTTATCACCGCCTGCTCGCCGCCGGGCTGCACGAGGTCGGCGACCATCACGACGCCTTCAAGGAGTACGTCAAGCTGGCCGGCCCGAACACCGGGCCGTGGCGCGAAGAGCGAATCAGCGGCGACCTGCGGGTTCGCAGCGACCGCTGGCTGCTGACGCGGGTGGCCGACGTCTTCCGCAAGTCCGATCCCGCCCAGCGGAAGCTGCTCGTCGCCGAACTGCGGCGGCAACTCGACGCGGCCCGCAAGCACACCGGCCCCGTCGCGCTGCGGCGATACGTGGCCGCTTTCGGCACGCTGCCGGGGACCGACGACGCGCGGCAGGAACTGTCCGGGCGGCTCGACCGCAACGGCGACGCGCTGGAGCTTGAGTTTCTGCTGGAGAAGCTGCGCGGCTCGGCCGACCTGAAAACCGCCGGGTTCGCGACCGCGCGACTGGCGGACCTGTTCGCCGTCCACGGCCAGTTCGCGGCCGCCGCCGACCTCATCGCCGACCTTGAGGAACGCTACGCGAAGGTCGTGTGCATCGACGGCAAGACGGGGGGGCAGGCCGCGGAGGCCCTCAAGAAGCGGTTCCCCGAGTTACCGACGGCACTGGCGGCACGGGCCGCGTGGCCGAACAAGAAGATCGTCGTGGCGTCGTCGGGACAGTCGTCGAGTGGCTATTACCGCAGCTATCCGCTCGATCTGGATGGAAACAGCGGGCCGTACTTCCGCGAGTGGTCGTTTACCCTGGGGAGCAACGGCGCCACGCTGGAAGCCCGCGACGCGCGGGGCACGCAGAAGTGGAGCATCAGCACGCGGGCCGGCAGCACGAATTCGTACACTTATCCCTACGGGAACTCGTTGCGGATCCACGGCCATCTGCTCGTGCTGACGATGGGCAACCGCTTCCTCGTCATCGACGGGATGGCGAAGTCTCCCCGCGTGCTCTGGCATCGCGACCTGTACGAAGCGCCGCTCGGCCAGCCGGCCAACCAGGGCGTGCGCGTGAATCGGCCCATCCGCGGCGCGAACGGCCGCATCCGCTGGGTGATCACGGACCCCTACGGCAACCCGCTGGGGACGGTCGGCCCCGTCACGAACGACACCGTCGTGTACCAGGCGGGGCGAACGCTGTTCGCCGCCAGCCCCACGACCGGAGACGTGCTCTGGAAACGGGGTTCGATCGAACGGGGGAGCCGGCTGTTCGGCGATGACGACTACGTGTTCGTCGTGGCTCCCGGCGCGACGACCGCCACGGTGTTCCGCGCCAGCGACGGCTCGCTGATCGGTTCCCGCCCGGTCGCCCGGGAATCGGTTCGCAAGGCGTCGCGGGGGCGGTTCGAGCTGACGTTCCGCACGTCCGGCGACAAACAGGTGCTCGCCTGGGTCGACCTGTTCGAGAAACGGATCGTCTGGCAGAAACACTTCGCCGACGACGCCAAAGTCGAACTGATCGAAGGGGACGAAATCGGCGTCGTGGAACCGAAGAAGGGCCGCTTCGTCGTGCTGAAGCTGGCCGACGGCGCACCGCGGCTCGATTCCCCCATCGAGTCGGACGACGGCGTGGGGAACATCTTCGTCCGCCGCTCGAAGACGCGCTACGTGCTCATCACGAACAGTCCCGGCAGCCGCAACGCCGGCCGGGTTAACGCCAACGTGCTCAACAGCTACGACCAACTGGTCAACGGCTACGCCTACGGCTTCGACCGCAAGACGGGGAAGAAGGTCTGGACGACGTTCGTCGAGAACCAGGCCGTCAGTCTCGACCAGCCGGACAGCCTGCCCGTGCTGGTCTTCGCCTGCCGTCGTTACGAGGCCCTCAACGGGCGGCGGGTCGGCGTGCGGACGCAGAAGCTGGCGGTGACCGTTGTCGACACCCGCAACGGACGTTTGCTGCTGACATACTCAGGCACCGTGCGGAGCTCGTCACCGTATCAGTTGAACGTCGATCCGACGGCCCGGAAGATCGAACTCCGCTTCTCCGGCTGGCGGGCCAACCTGGCGATGGTGGATAAGCCTCTCGATCCACCCGACACCCACGTCGAGCCTCGCCCGAAGGAAAGACCGCAGCCGAAGAACGCGGCACAGCGAAACGTCCCGCGGGTTCGCCTGAACCTGGCAGTGCTCGCCCAGCGCGCCATCCGCCGCGCGGTGCCGCGCCCGTAGCACCGGGACAATATCGAATGTCGAAATCCGAATGACGAATGGAACTGGTTCGTCATTCGAGCTTCGTCATTCGGCGCGTTCGGGGTCGGGTGTGGAAAATTCAAAATTGCGGAGTGTGTTTTCCCCGTGGGATCGAGTTCCGTCGCAATTTTGAATTTTCCACACCCGACCCCATTGCCAGCGGGATTTGCCGTAGCGATCCCTCATCGTTCATCCTTCATCCTTCATCGCTGCGTGACGCAGGCCGGTCTCGCCGTTAAAATACAGTGTCCGACCGTCCGTGGCCCGCCCGCACCATGAGCTTCTTCACCAACCTCTTCAAGAAAAAGCCCAAAGTCGTCAAGACCGACATTACGCGCCGCTTCAATCTCATCGGCCGCGTGGGGCAGGGGAGCATGTCGCGGGTGTGGCGGGCCGTCGACACGATGTCGGGCCGCACGATCGCCCTGAAAGTCCTCGATCTGGAGAAGACGAAGCGCTACGAAGCCCGCTTTCCCGGTCTGGTGAAGCCGACGGAAGGTGAGGTCGCGGTGCAGCTCAAGCATCCCCACATCGTCAACACCTACGAGCACGGCGTCACCACCGAGGGGGAGCAGTTTCTGGCGATGGAGTTCGTCGAAGGGGTCGGGCTGAGCTTTCTCGTCGACGTGCAGAACGAGACGATGCAGAAAAACCGCCTGCGGTTCATCGTCGAGCTGGGGAGGGCGATCGAATACTTCCACCGCGCGCACTGGATCCACCGCGACATCTGCCCCCGCAACGTCATCATCGACCGCGAGACGACCTCGGTGAAACTCATCGATTTCGGCCTCGTCGTTCCCAACACGCCCGATTTCCTGCAGCCCGGCAACCGCACCGGCACCGCGCAGTACATGGCCCCGGAGCTCATCAAACGCCGGCCGACCGACCAGCGGATCGACATCTTCTCCTACGCCATGACCTGTTACGAAATGTACACCCGGCGGTTGCCGTGGGACTACACCGCCGACACCCTCGACGCCGTCGTCCAGCACATCAACATGCCGCCCAAGCACGTCTCGCAGTTCGCGCCGGAGATCGACGCGGAAGTCGCGGAAGTCATCATGCAGGGCCTCGCCGCCGAACCCGACGACCGCTGGCGAACGATGACCCAGATGGTCGGCCGGCTGGACGAGGCCCGCGCGCGGCTGGAACCATCCCCAACGCCCACTCGCGCGCGAAGCCGACGGGCGGTCGAGCAGAAGATGAAGGATGAGGGATGAAGGCCAGCGGAGTAATGGAGTGTTGGAGTGATGGAGTGATGGACCCGTGCGGGACGGTACGCGGCATTCCAAGATTCCACTACTCCATCACTCCAACACTCCTCTACTCCATGCTGCAAAGCGCTCATCCTTCATCCCTCATCCTTCATCCTTCCTCCCCGACCGACTGATGGACCGACTCGCCGGCCTCAATTCCGCGCAGCGCGACGCGGTGACGACGCTTTCCGGGCCGCTGCTCGTGCTCGCCGGCGCGGGGACCGGGAAGACCCGCGTCGTCACGTATCGCATTGCGGAATTGATCCGCAGCGGCGTCGATCCGGTGCGGATTCTCTCCGTCACCTTCACCAACAAAGCCGCCCGCGAGATGAAGGAACGCACGCTGGACCTGCTCGGCAAACGGGGACAGGTCCATTGTTCGGGTGAAAGCGGATTTCGCAAAAGACGCGCCAATCCGAAAAAGGGGCCTGTCCCCTTCGTCTCGACGTTTCACTCGTTCTGCGTCCGCGTGCTGCGGCAGGAGATCACCGCGCTGGGCTACCCGGCGAACTTCGTGATCTACGACCGCGGCGATCAGGAATCGGCGGCCCGAACCGCGCTCCGCGACGTCCGCGTCACCGACAAGGCCATGCAGCCGGGGGACCTGCTGAACGTCATCAGCCGCTGGAAGATGGCCGGCGTCGGCCCCGACCGCGCCGCCGGGTTCGCCGAAAACGACCGCGACTTTCTGGCCGCCGTCGCGTACCGCCGCTATCAGCAGAACCTGAAATCGTCCGGGGCCGTCGATTTCGACGACCTGTTGCTGCTGACGAACCGGCTGTTCGCCGACTTTCCCGACGTGCGGCGGCGGCACCAGACGCGGTTCGACCACGTGCAGATCGACGAATACCAGGACACCAACGGCGTGCAGTTCCAGCTCGTGCAGTCGCTCGTCGAGCCGCACCGCAACCTGTGCGTCGTCGGCGACGACGACCAGTCGATCTACGCCTGGCGGGGGGCCGACGTCGACCACATCCTGCGGTTCGAGTCGCATTTCCCCGGCACCAAGGTCGTCCGCCTGCAGGACAACTACCGCTGCACCGACCGCATCCTGGATCTCGCCAACCGGCTGGTGCGGCACAACAAGCACCGGCACGACAAGGTGCTCGTATCGCACAAGCCGTCGCACGCGGCGGTTCGCATCCTCGAATATCCCGACGAACAGGCCGAGGCGGAAAACGTCGTCCGCGAGATCAAATACCTCATCACGCAGCAGAACGTCCCGCCGGCGGATTTCGCGGTGCTGTTCCGCACGAACGAGCAGCCGCGGCTGTTCGAGGCCGAGTTCCGCCGGGCCGGCCTGCGGTACGTGTTGCTGGGAAGCCAGTCGTTCTTCGACCGCAAGGAAGTCCGCGACATCCTGGCCTACCTGAAGGCGATCGCGTGGCCGCAGGATGAAATCTCGCTGCTGCGGATCATCAACACGCCGGCGCGGGGCATCAGCAAATCGACGATCGAGAAGCTGCTCGAACGGGCGGTGCGGCAGAAACAACGGCTGTGGGACGCGCTGCCGGACGCGATCGCCGCCGGCGACGTCCCGGCGAAAGCCGCCGTTGCCGTGGAATCGTTTCGCGAGTTGCTCGTCGAATTCCGCCGCCGTTTCGAGCACTCCCCGCGGCGGCTCGACGAGTGCATCCGCGAGTTGATCGACGACGTCGGCTACCAGTCGGAAATCCAGAAGCAGTACAAGCAGCCCGAACAGCAGCTCGCCCGCACGGCGATTCTCGACCAGTTCGTCGATTCCGCCTCGCTGTATCTGGAACGAAACGCGAAGCCGTCGCTGAGCGGCTTCCTCGACGAAGTCTCGCTCGTCGGCCGCGACGAGCAGTCCGACAAAGACGACCAGTTGCAGGAACAGGCCGTCAAACTGATGACGCTGCACAGCGCCAAGGGGCTGGAGTTTCCCCGCGTCTACCTCGTCGGCCTCGAAGAGGGCCTGCTGCCGCACCGCCGCTCGGTCGAAGGAACCGACAACGACATCGCCGAAGAGCGGCGGCTGCTGTACGTGGGCATCACGCGGGCGATGGACGAGCTGACGATCACCCGCGCCGCGAGCCGGATGAAGTGGGGTAAACGCCGGCCGACGATTCCGTCGCGGTTTCTGTTCGAGATGCGCGAGGAAGAGCTGGAATAATGAATATCGAACACGGAATGATGAAGGAAGAAGTAAGACACGGCGGACCGCGTCGATTTGGGTCTTCCTTCAGACTTCATCATTCATATTCGATATTCAAAATCCCTTGCTCGACGTTCCCGGCAGCGGTGCGTTCTTTACGCCTCGTGAATGAAACTTTATCGTGGGGCACCATTCCACGAATTGTTCCGCTCGCCGACAGGTTTCCATGGCCGACTCCGCCGAAGAGCTCGTCCCTGACGACGTCATCCCGCACCACGCGCTGCCGCCGCTGCGGTATCGCGACATGCCGGAGCCGATCGGCTGGCGGAAGATGGTCGGGCCGAGCATCATTCTGGCGGGGCTGTCGCTGGGATCGGGGGAATTCATTCTCTGGCCGTACATCGTCTACAAGTCGGGCTTCGTCTTCTTCTGGGCCTGCATGCTCGGCGTGCTGACGCAGTTTTTCCTGAACATGGAGATCGAACGCTGGACGCTCGTCACCGGCGAAAGCGCCATCACCGGGTTCTGCCGTCTCAGCCGGCAGTGGGCGTGGGTGTTTCTGCTGCTGAACATCATCCCCTGGGCGTGGCCCGGCTGGGCGACCGGGGCCGGTACGATGCTGAGCTGGCTCGCGTTCGGCCCCGTCGAGGAAATCAAGAACGGCGTTCCGACCTACCGCGCGGAGTACGTCTCCTGGTTCGGCATTGCCGGGTTGCTGCTCGTCGGCGTCGTGCTGACGGCCGGCCCGGTCGTCTACAACACGGTCGAGAAGATTCAGACGTTTCTCGTGGCGTTCATCGTCGCGGTTGCGGTGGGACTGGCGTTTCTCGTCGTGCGTCCGGATGCCGTCGCCGCGATGGCGGCGGGAACGGCCAACGTCGGCGCGATGCCGGATTTGACCACGCCCGGCCTGTCGCTGATGGCCCTGCTCGGCGCGCTCGCCTTCGCCGGGGCCGGCGGGACGACCAACCTCGGGCAGAGCAACTTCATCAAAGACAAAGGCTACGGCATGGGGCGGTACATCGGCCGCATCACCAGCCCCGTCACCGGCCAGGAGGAAGCGATCGCCGACGTCGGCTACCACTTCCGGCACACGCCCGACAACATGCGCCGCTGGCGGGCCTGGTGGCGGGCGGCGAACGTCGAGCACGTTTTCAGCTTCCTGCTCACCTGCGTCGTCTGCCTGTGCCTGATGTCGCTCATCGCCTACTCGCTGTTTTACGACTCGAACGGCAACCTGGTCCCCGGCAGCGGCGATTACTCCGGCGGTTTGAATTTCGTCTGGGGGCAGGCGGAAGCCCTCGGCTCGTTCCCAAGCTGGAGCTTGGGAACGAGGGGCGGCCTGATGAGAATCGCCTTCCTGCTGATGGGCATCGCCGTCCTGCTGACCACAGAACTCGGCGTGCTCGACGTCGTCTCCCGCATTTCGGCCGACATCGTGAAGGTCAACTGGCTCCGCGACAACGAATTCTGGACGCAGAGCCGGCTGTATTACCTGTTCCTGTGGAGCGAAATCGCCCTGGGGATCGTCATCCTGCTGATCCCCGGCCTCGACCAGCCGCTGCTGCTGCTGAAGACCTCCGCGGCGATGAACGGCGGCGTGATGCTGGTCTATTCCGTGCTGCTGCTGTACCTCAACAACAAGGTGCTCTCCCGCAGCCTGTCGATGAGCCCGCTGCGATTCGTGGCGATCATCTGGTCGGCGGCGTTCTTCGGGTACTTCAGCGTGCAGGCGCTGAAGGAAGAGGTGATTCCGTTCTTGCGCGATTCGCTGCCGTAGCAACTCCACCTAACTCTTCGCGGCAAACTGCGGGCAATTCAACCGCAACCACTCGTCCGCCGATTCCGCGGGCGCATCCCCGATCTGGCAGCCTTCGATCTTGCGTTGTGCCTGGCGAACGCGCCGCATGACCATCGCGCTTTCAATCGCTTCGTCATCCTTCATCCCCAGACGGCGGAGCATGTCGGCCACCCAGTCGCCCGCGAAGGCCCGCATGACGGCGTCTTCCAGCGACAGATGAACCTGCAACCTGCAACGGCAGGGGAGCTGCGCGGCGAAGCGCTCAATCGCCTCATCGTGGGCCGGCAGCGGGTGGCTCTCGATCACGATGATCGAGACGGCCGCCGTTTCATCGCGGACGGGCTCCGTCGGCTCCTCGACGGCAGACACGTCTTTCGATTCTGCGAGCAACACACGATCCGCCTTCGTCGCGAGCAGGCGTCGCGTCCAATCGCCGGGGTGGTCCGGTTTCGCGAGGACTTCGAACGGCTGCTGCGTCCCCTCCAGCAGCGTGCGCATTCCTTGAAGCATGTTGGGAAAATGCGCCACAACGAGCGGGGTCGTGTTTTCCTTCAAAGCCAGTTGCACGTCCCGGACAATGCCCCGCAATTTCGCCGCCGGCGTCAGCCAGATCTGGTCGTTCCGGCGGATCGGGGGCGGCCCGGAGGAAAACAGCCTGCGAAAGAAATCGGCGAATCCCATGGTTCCCCGTCCGGACGGCCTGAAAAGCCGTCCTTGGGTCTTTCACTCCACGACGTCGTCCAGGGCCGACACGCTCACCACGTCTTCCCTCCGCACCAGCACGCGTTTGCGGTTGCGGTGGAACCCGTGCCGCTTCGCTTCCAGCACGTACAGCTCGCGGGTCGTGTTCGCCGTGTCGCGCAGATCGTGCACGTCGGCGTCGCGCAGGTCGAGATAGTGCCGGTCGAGCCCGGAGAGCGTCCCGACGTAGACGTACCGGGTGGTCACGTCCAGCACGACCACATGGCCGACAAGTTGTTCGATCGCGGTTTCCAAGGGGCACCGTTTTCACAGGGTGAGTGCTGAGCATGTCAGTGGTGGAACGACGTGGATGAAAGATGAGGGATGAAGGATAAGGGATGAGCGACAAGAGGACAGGCAATCAGAACACCATCCTTCATCCTTCATCCCTCATCCTTCATCTCTTATCCTTCATCCCACTCACCACGCACCACTCACCTACCGCACAAACTTGTACTCCCCGCCGTTCTGCTCGGCGATCTCCTTCAATAGATCAGCGGAGCCTTCGTAGCCCAGCGCGACTGTATGCACGATGACCTTCGACTTGTTGGCGTCGCGGACGATCTCCGGCGTGTTGATCGGAATCTCGCCGTCGGTCAGAAAGTAGACCACCTGCGGCTTCAGCGCCAGCGCCAACGTCAGGGCCTCGCCGGGGAGCGTCCCGCCGCCGGGGCGAATCTGGAAGATCCAGCGTTTGGCCCGCTCGCGGTTGGCGACGGTCGCCGTCAGCAGCCGCTCGGTCGGCCGCCGCGTGCGCTTCGGCACCCGCTGCGGCGCCCGGGGGTGGCGTCGGCCGCCGAAGCGGTTCATCTTCCCGCCCAATCTGCGGGCGGCAAACCGGCCGGCGTCGACAGAGACGTCTTTCGCGTTGACCGGCGACGGCCTGGAAAACATCGGGATCGTCTCGCGGCTGTAGAACACGACGTAGAACCGCTGGTTCGATTTCAAATTGCCGATCGTCTGCACGAGTTCGCTGATCGCCAGCGTGAACCGTTCGCCGATCATGCTCGCCGAGCAGTCGACGACGAACACATAAGACTTCGCCGCCGTGCCGGAGCCGAACACCCCCTTCCCGTCGCCGCCCCCCTTGTTCGTCCCCATGCCGGGCAGATCGGGAACTTCCACCTCAAAATCGATTTCCGGCGATCCCGAGGCGACGGCGTGGACGGCGGCGTTGGATTTCAACGGGCTGACGTCGTCTTTCGGGACCGACGGCGGCGCGATCTTCACCACCTGCGTGTCGACGTCGGCGATCTTTTTCGGGTCATACACGCCCGAGTCGATCACCAGGATTTCGGGCATCGGCGAACGGAAGATCAGAAACGCCAGCATCGACAGCACGCACACATGCAGCAGCAGCGACACGCCGAACGAAGTGGCGAACAGCGTCAGCGTGCGTTCCCAGAGTCTCGGTTCCTCGCCGGGTAGCGGGATTTGTGAGGCTTCCGCACTCCGGACTCCGGAATTCTTACGAATTCCGCTACCCGGCAGCGGCGGCGGCTCCGCGGGAATCGGCGGGGGAAGCGTCGGCCGGTCTGCCGTCGGGCGGGGTGCAACCGTCGTCGACATGGAGCATCCTTCCTGCATGGCCCGAATGCATCGCCGCTGAATCTTCGTAGTGCGAAATTCATTTCGCACGACGTGCCTCGGCGACCTTCGACCTTCGACTTTTCAATTCTCAGTGTCGGCGATCCGCCTCGAAAACGCAAGATGACGGAAGGAAGAGTTGAGTGTCGAGAGCGGAGAGTCCAGAGCCAGAAAAAAGCCACTCACCACTCAAAGGTTGTGAATGTATCCAGTCCCGGAGGGACGGCATCAAGTAGCCTGGGGCGTAAGCCCCAGTGGGCCGGGCCGCTGTACTCACGAAAGCCCCGGAGGGGCGGCATCGGCTCGCCGCGACGATGTCGCCCCTCCGGGGCTCGGATTTCCGGTTCGTCCAGGTTCCTGGGACTTACGCCCCAGGCTACTCGCTGTCGTCCCTCCGGGACTGAGCGTATGGAAGCGCAGGCTTTCGGTTCCGTCACAACCACCCACCACTCACCCCATCAATACGGAAACCGTGCATCGATCGCCGCGCTTGACAGCTCGACGAGAAACGCCGAGAGCCGTTCGACCATCACGTCCATGAGTTGCCGCCCTTTTTCCGCGGTCGCCGGGTGCGGATTGCCGGTGCCGGTGTTGGTCGTCAGGAGATGCCACGGCCGGGTGAACGCGACCCATTTCCGGTTGAGGGCTGCGAACCGCGTGGCGTTCATCCTTCCGTCGTCGGCCGTCAGATGGCCGGTCCGCGGGTCGGTCGCGACGAGGTCGGCGAAGTACGCCAGCATCAGCGAGGTTTCCATCTCGCCGGCATGGTCGCCGGCGTCGTCGAAGATTTCCGGCTGCACGTCGGCCGTCAGCCCGCGGAACCAGTCGCACAGAAAGACGTGCACGCTCGTGCGGCCGTGCAGCTCGCGGAGCACCGGCTTGAAGTCGTTCCCGCCGTGCCCGTTGAGGATCAGCAGCTTCCGCACGCCGGAACGTTCCAGCGAATCGACGACGTCGCGGAGCACGGCCGTCAGCGTGGACGGCATCAGGTTGATCGCCAGCGGGAACTCCTGCATGTTCGTCTCGGTGCCGTAGGGAATCGCCGGCAGCAGCACGACTTTCGCCCCCAGCTCGTGGGCCGCCTCGCAGGCCCGCTCGGCGACGGCGAGCGACTGATACGTGTCGGTGCCGTACGGCAGATGCAGGTTATGCGGTTCGGTCGCCCCCATCGGCAACACGGCGACCTCGAACCGGGCGTCTTTCACGTGGCCGTAATTCGTTTCGGCCAGATTCCACTCTCGAATGGTGCACCTCCCGTTTCGTCAAGTAGGTCCGTGTCGGGCCGACCGGACCTCGGCGGGCCGGTTGCACGAACGGGGACAGGTCCATTTTTCGGAACGAGCGATTTGCGGAGTTGTGCGCTGCCCGCCGAAAAATGGACCAGTCCCCTTTTCGAGGTCCGGACGGCCCGTCCGGACCTACTTTCGCGTCGCTTGTCGAAATCCGGACCGGTCTCTACGGTACCGGTCTTGCATTGCCGCGGCAATTCTGGAAACAGGCTTCATGAGCGAACCACCACGCGCCGTCGACGGGCGGCAGTCGATCGGGCCGGGGGCTGCCGCGCTGGCGTTGCTGCTCGCGGCGCTGTGGGGCGGGACGCCGGTCGCCGTCAAATTCTCGCTCGACCAGCTCGACGTGATGGCCATCGCCGCCGTGCGGTTCGGCATGGCGGCGGCGTTCATGCTGGTCTGGTGCCGTCTCGAAGGCTCGGGCCTGAAACTGCGGTCCGAACAGGTGCTGCCGTCGCTCGTCACCGGGCTGCTGCTGTTCGTGCAGATCGGTCTGTTCAACACGGCGATCCGCCTGTCGAACGCGTCGCACAGCACGCTGCTGATCAACACGTTCATTTTCTGGGTGGCGATGATCGAGCATTTCATCACGCGGACCGGGCGGCTCACGCTGCAGAAGTGGGCCGGGCTGGCGATTGCCTTCGCCGGGGTCGCGGTGATGATGCTGACGGCGAAATCGACGGGCGCCACTGGCAGCGAGTTGCCAGTGCCACCCGATTCGACCGCCTCGCTGGCGGGCGACCTGTTGATGCTCGCCAGCGCGATCCTGCTGGGAATCAAGATCATCTACACGAAACAGGCGATGACCGTCGTCGAGCCGGGAAAACTGATCTTCTGGCACGACGTCATCGGCGTGGCCTGCTTCGCCGCGTGGAGCCTGCTGTTCGAAGATTCCGACCTGTCGCCGTTCCTCTCGGCCGCCGTCTTCACTGAACCGGCCGTGCGGAATGCCATGCTCGGGCTGCTCTACCAGGGAGTGGTCGTCGCCGGCTTCTGTTTCGCCACGCAGGCGCTCTTGCTGCGGAAGCACTCGGCGTCGCAACTCTCGGCGTTCAGCTTCGCGACCCCGCTGTTCGGCGTGGCCTACGCGGTGCTGCTCCGCGGCGACCCGCTCTCCGGCTGGCTGGCGGTCGCGGGCGTGGCGGTGGCGGCGGGCATCGTGCTCGTCAACCGCCGGGAACGAAACGATTTGCGCGAATTCCCGTGATCCACAGCCGCCGGCAGACCCCGACCGCCGCGCTGCGCACAGTGGGCGATGCACATGTCGTCGTGGTCAACGGCGATGCGGCGTCGCGCGATCGAAGGCGTCCGACAGTTCGACGACGTCCTTCCCGCCGGACTTCGCGGTGCCGCACCCGCCGCAGGCACTGCCACACCCGCCCCCCTTCCGCCGCAGCACCCGCCAGCCGCGCCAGCCCAGATAGCCGGCGGCGACGGCGACGATTGCCAGCGTGGCGATGAGTTGCCAGTTCGCGCCCATCGTCATACCCCCGCGATCCGCGCGCCGATCTGGTACGTCAGCAACGCGCCGACGTAGGCCAGCGTCGTCATGTAGGTGAAGCAGAACACCGGCCAACGCCAACTGTTGGTCTCGCGGCGGATGGTGATCAGCGTCGAGACGCACTGCGCACACAGCGCGAAGAACACCATGATCGACAGCGCGACCGGCACGTTGTACACCGGCGTGCCGTCGGGCCATTTCGACTTCTGCAGCGCCCCTTGCAGCCCTTCGTCTTCGGCCTCGACTTCGCCGCCGAGGCTGTAGATTGTCCCCAGCGTGGCGATGATCACCTCGCGGGCCGGGAACGACGCAATCGCCCCCACGCCGATCTTCCAGTCCCAGCCCAGCGGCTTGACCACCGGCTCGACGGCGTGGCCCGCCCTGCCGAGGAAGCTCGCCTGAATCAGCGCTGCATTCTCGGCGTTCCTCTCTGCTTTCAAGGCTTCGATCTTCGCGTCGATCAGTCGAAGGTCGGGCTCGGTTTCCGATTCCCGACTTTCGACTTTCGACTCTTCGACTTTCGACTCTTCGACCTTCGACTCCTCGACCTTCGACCTTCGACCTTCCGACCTTCGACTCGACTGCTCGATCTGCGTCGTCAGTTCGATCTCGCGGGAATGGTCGCCGGGGAAGTAGCCGGCCGCCCAGATGACGATCGTTGCCGCGAAAATCAGCGTCCCCGCCCGCACGACGAATGCCTTGCCGCGGTCGTAGACGCGGTACAGCACGAGTCGCGGCGAGGGGATTTTGTAGTCCGGCATTTCCATCAGGAAGGGCGTCGGCTGGCCTTTGAAGAACGTCTTCTTCAGCAGCCACGCGATGGGAATCGCCACCAGCAGCCCCAGCGAGCTCATCGCGAACAGCACCAGCCCCTGCAGCGACAGCCAGCCGCCGAGGTACGTCGCCGGGATGAACGCCGCGATCAGCAGCAGGTACACCGGCAGCCGGGCGGAGCAGCTCATCAGCGGGGCGACGAGAATCGTCACCATCCGGTCGCGGTAGTTGTCGATCGTTCGCGTGGCCATCACGCCCGGCACGGCGCAGGCGAACGACGACATCAGCGGCAGGAACGACTTCCCGCTGAGGCCGAACGCCGACATCACCCGATCCATCATGTAGGCCGCGCGGGCCATGTAGCCGCAGTCTTCCAGCAGCGAGATGAAGAAGAACAGCAGCGCGATCTGCGGGACGAAGACGATCACCCCGCCGACGCCGGCGACGACGCCGTCCACCAGCAGGCTGCGGAGCGGTCCGGGACCGACCACCGCCTCGACCTGCGTGCCGACGAACGTCTGCCCGGCTTTGCAGGCGTCCATCAGCGGTGTGGCCCAGGTGTAGATCGTCTGGAAGACCAGCAGCATGACAACGGCGAAGATCAGCAGCCCGGCGACGCGGTGCGTGAGGACGGCGTCGATCCGGTCGGTGACCGAGCGTTGCCGTTGGGCGGGTTTCGTGACGACGTCGGCCAGCAGTTCCTTCGCCCAGCGGTATCGCGACTGCGATTCGACGAATGGGACCGCGCAGCCGGCGTCGTGCAGCCGTTGCCGCGCCTCCGCGAGATAGCCCGAAAGTTCCCCTTCTGTCCGCTGCACGTACCGCCGCTCGATGATTCCGCCGACGTCCAAAAGCAACCGTTCCCGCAAATAATAGGGCACGTCGCCGAACCCCTGCTCGGCGAGATGCTCTTCCAGCCGGCGGCATTCGTCGTAGAAGACGTCGGGAAACAGCCGCGGCGCAGGTGTCCCGCCTTCAGGCGGCCCCGTTGGTGTACCGACTTCAGTCGGCCTCGTGTGCGTCGAAGAGGATTTTACGCACATCGGGCCGACTGAAGTCGGTACACCAACACCAACGGCGGCGGCGATCGCGTTTCGCACGTCGTCGATCCCGCGGCGGCGGTGGGCCTCGGTCGCGACGACGGCGATGCCCAGCTTGCGGCGGAGTTTCTCCACGTCGACCGTCTGCCCCTGCCGGCCGACGGCGTCCCACATGTTGAGCACCAACACCACCGGCAGACCGACGTCGAGAATCTGGCTGACCAGGTACAGGTGCCGCTCGAGGTTGGTTGCGTCGGTGATGCAGACGATGGCGTCGAGCCGGCCGACGTCGGGCTGCCGGCCCAGCAGCACGTCGACCGAGACCATTTCGTCCGGCGATCGCGGGGAGAGGCTGTAGGTGCCGGGCAGGTCGATCAGCTCGAAGGCACGGCCGTCCCATTTCACGCGGCCGACTTTCTTTTCCACGGTGACGCCGGGGTAGTTGCCGACGCGGGCATTCATCCCGGCCAGGGCGTTGAACAGCGTGCTCTTGCCGGCGTTCGGGTTGCCGATCAACGCGATCTTCAACGCGCGTTCGGGAGCAGCGACGGCGGGTGGCGAAACGCTGGCCATGCTGGGTTGGGGTCGGGTGTCCAGAATTCAATTTTCCGTTAAGGACGGAACGCGG
>Ga0268386_10001160_pt1 | contig 17816 bp, 15 predicted proteins | sample RVTome_15_FD_200260 | JGI IMG/M metagenome (GOLD analysis project Ga0268386, IMG submission 200260) | Soil microbial communities from uranium-contaminated site in the Upper Colorado River Basin, Wyoming, United States - RVT150D86... ...
TCGAGTTCGGTTAGATCTTCTTCAGAGCCCGGTCGAGTGCTTCGACCAAGTCCTCGATGTCCTCGAGCCCCACCGAGAGACGTATCAGCCCGTCGGTGATGCCTGCCGCGAGGCGTTCGGCCGGCGGCACGGCGGCGTGGGTCATCGTCACAGGATGCGTGATCAGCGACTCGACCGATCCCAGGTTCTCGGCAAGGGACCACAACTCGACGTTGTCCATCAGCGTCTTGGCGGCCTCGACTCCACCCTCCACCTCGAAACAGACCATTGCTCCGTAACCGGTTGCCTGCTTCGTCGAGACATCGTGCTGGGGGTGGGACGCCAGCCCCGGGTAGCTCACGTGTGTGACCTTGGCGTGGCCCTCCAGGAACTCGGCGATGGCGAGGGCATTGGCAGATTGGCGGTCCATCCTCTCTGAGAGGGTCTTCACCCCCTGGAGGGTCAGCCAGGCGACCATCGGTGACATGACCAGCCCGGCACTGAGTCGGGCGAATGCGATCTTCTCCTGCAGGTCGGCGTCGTTGACGACGACGGCTCCGCCGAGGGTCGCGTTGTGCCCCTCGAGGAATTTGGTGGTCGAGTGGATGATGACGTCGGCACCGAGCTCGAAGGGCCGCTGGAAGTAGGGAGTGAGGAAGGTGTTGTCGGTGACATGGAGGACATCGGCTTCCTTGCAGACGGTGCTGATGGCGGCGAGATCGGCGACCTTCAGCGTGGGGTTTGCCGGTGTCTCGGTGAACACGAGCTTGGTGTTCGCCTTGATGGCGCCGGCCACGGCGTCGACATCGGCGGTGTCGACGAAGCTGACTTCCACCCCGAACTTGGTGAGGAATTGGTCGGCGAATCGGTAGGTGCCTCCGTAGACGACATCTGCCAGGACGACATGGTCTCCGGTCTCGAGGAGAGCGAGGAAGACGGCGACGGTGGCCGCCATCCCTGAAGCGTACGCGGTGGCGTCGTGACCGCCTTCGAGTGCGGCGAGTTTCATCTCGAGAGCGCGAACGGTGGGGTTGGAGGCGCGTGAGTAGGAGTACCCCTTCCCCATGTAATCGTCGACGGATTCCTGGACGAATGTCGTCGATTGAAAGATCGGGGTGAGGATGGCCCCGGTGACGGGGTCGGGGGTGACTCCCTCATGAACCTGCTTGGTACGAAAACCCATACCGTGATTGTGCCACGGGGCAATCGGTTGGTAACTGTTGTGCGGTTTGTCCCGGTGGGGGAGGGATTCGGCTCGCCATCCGCCGGAGCCGAAGAGGATGTGTGGTTTGTCCCTTTGAACGGGAGAAACGGCTCGGCCCTATGACACCGACCGGACCTTGCCGGTGCGGATGAGTGTCTCGAGGCACCCGTTTGGTTCCATGGTCAGCGTTTTCCAGGTGAAGCGGAGCACTGCCAAACCATGTGCCGTTGCCTCGTTGTCGCGGCGACGATCAAGCTCCATGTCGGCCTTGCGCGTGTGCCATCGTCGACCGTCGGCCTCCACTATCAGACGCCAGGCGGGGATGTAGAGATCGACACATGCATCCACCGTTTCGAACCGGAATGGCATTTGCCGGGTGGAGGCCGGAATCGCCGGATTATCCACTAGTTGGTAGAGGAAGCGTTCCAATTCGCTGGTGGGTGGCTGGTAGGCATCTTCCCGACGTTCATCGACGATGGGTCGCAACTTGCCGAGACCGGGGGCTCCCCCTCGCCGCTCGATTCGGTCCGCAACCTCCCTGACCGCGATCGACCCTCGAGCCAGAGCATTGTCCATGATCCGCTCGAGCTGGTCGATCGGCAGCTCACGAGCCATCGTCACGATCGTCTCCACCTCGTCGGTGACGGGGAATCCACGCCGTCGCACCCAGGGCACGTCGTTGAAGTGCCCGCTCCGGATAACCCGGGCAAGAGGCGACCGGGCGTTGGTCGTCGGGCCGACCATTATGACCGGCCGAACCGGTCGAAAGCCCGCCCAGTCGTGGAGGAAAGCAGCCGATCGCCCCGCCACAATCGAACCGCGGCGGGCGAGCAGTGCTGCCGAGACTTGTCGTTCCCATTTCGGTGGTGCCGAACCCAGGGCGTAGACCGACTGTGCCATGCGGATCCAAGCGCCGTTGGTTCGGCGGGTTTCGATCATCTTGGGGGTGAATCCGACGGACCTGGCCTGTGATAGGGAGAACGCTCCGTATTGGCGAGCGGCGAACTCATCGAGTGCGCGATCCGGGTGCATGGGTCGAACATGCGCCACTGGAGAGACTCATTCAACCCCCTCGCGATGGCGAGCCTCACGCCCCCTTGGACGGGAGAAACGGCACACCGATCGCCGAGCCGGCTGATCGCGGGCCGCACTTCCCTCTGAACGGGAAAAACCGCACGACCTGTTGCCCCTAGATCAGCCCCAGCGGTAGCCGACTGAGCGAATCGTGGTGATCCAGGAGGCGCGCTCCTCGCCCAGCTTGGCGCGGAGACGCCGGACGTGAACGTCCACCGTGCGGGCCCCGCCGTAGTACTCGTAGCCCCACACCCGACTGAGTAGTTGCTCCCGCGACCACACCCGCACCGGGTTCTCCACGAGGAAGCGCAACAGCTCGTATTCCATGAACGTCAGGTCCATTGGCTGACCGGCCAGCGTCGCCTGGTAGTTCAACGGGTTCAGCTCGAGGTCCTTGAACCGCAGCAGCTCATCCCCGGTGGACGCGACCGTCAGGCGGTGCAGGCGCAATCGGAACTCGATGGGGTCGACCGGTGCTATCACGAAGTCGGCCTCGACCCCGGCGCTCTCCAGTAGGACCAGGTGCTCGGAGTCGGCCACTAGGAGGATTGGCAGACCAAGACCGTCCTCGATGCGCGCCACCTCCCTGATCTGGCGCATGGCACCCACACCCAATTCGGCGACGAGCACATCGATGTCCATGCCGGCGAGCGCCTCGATGCTCAGCTCGGCGAGTGGCATTACCGTCGCACCGCTCAGGGCGAGCCCATCGGCGAGCTTCTCCGAATGGCCCGCCGGGAAGACGGCGGCGATCACAGGATCGGAAGATATGTGTCCAACTCGAAGCGGGACACGTGCTGCTGATAGCGATCCCACTCCGCCCGCTTGTTGCGAAGGAACCAGTCGAAGACATGCTCGCCGAGGGCGTCCGCCACCAGGTCCGACTGCTCCATGAGGTCGAGTGCCTCGGACAACGTCTCGGGGAGACGTTTGGCGCCGACAGCGGCTCGTTCCGCCGATGTCATCTGCTTGACGTCGGCGGCGATCTCCGGCGGGAGCTCATAGCCCTCCCTGATCCCGGCGAGACCTGCGGCCAGCATCACCGAGAGGGCGAGATAGGGGTTCGTCGCCGCGTCCGCGGCGCGGTACTCCACACGGACCGAAGTCGTCTTCCCCTTCTTCACCGAGGGCACTCTGACCAGCGCCGACTGGTTGTTCCTGGCCCATGACATGTAGATGGGGGCGTCGAAACCCTCGACCAGGCGCTTGTAGGAGTTGACCCACTGGTTGGTCACGGCGGTCATCTCGGCGGCATGCCGCAGTAGGCCAGCGATGAATGCTTCGGCGACCTTGGACAACCCACCCTGGGTACCGGGCTCGTGGAAGGCGTTCACGTCGCCCTCGAACAACGACAGGTGCAGGTGCATCCCGGAGCCGTCGTGCTCCTCCAGCGGTTTGGGCATGAACGTGGCGTAGATGCCGTGCTGCAATGCCACTTCCTTGACGGTCAGGCGTGACGTCATGATGTTGTCGGCCATCGTCAGGGCGTCGGTGTAGCGGGCGATGATCTCGTGCTGACTCGGCGCGACCTCGTGGTGGGAGTGCTCGATGGGGATCCCCAATTGTTCGAGAGCGTTGATCGTCTTCCGTCTGTACTCCTGGGCGACATCGAGTGGTGTCAGGTCGAAGTAACCGCCGCGGTCGAGGACCTTGGGTTTGGGGCCGCTGTCCTCGAAGTAGAAGAACTCCAGCTCCGGAGCGGCAAAGAAGGTGTAGCCCATCTCCGAAGCCTTCTCCAGGTTCCTCTTGAGCACGGTCCGAGGGTCGCCCTCGAATGGTTCACCATCTGGGGTGAAGATGTCGCAAAACATCCGAGCCACTTGCTGCTCCGTCCTCCAGGGGAGAACGGCGAATGTCGACGGGTCTGGCTGGGCCAGCATGTCGGCTTCCTGGATACGGGCGTATCCGTCTATGGAGGAGCCGTCGAAGGTCATCCCTTCGTCGAAGGCGACTTCCAGCTCGGCCGGGCTGATCGACACCGACTTGAGAAAGCCGAGGACGTCGGTGAACCACAGCCTGATGAATCGAATGCCTCGCTCCTCGACGGTGCGGAGCACATAGTCCGCTTGCTTACTCATGACTCAGCACCATTCTGCCCTTCAGCGCGCTCGCAGCACCAGTCGCACCACCCAATACCTGATACTCGATACGGCAAGCGAAGCGAGCCTCACGCGGTGCGGCGTCGCTCGGCCAGCCATTTGCGTCGCAGCGACTTGCGCTCCTTCTCGGTCGTCCCACCCCATATACCCGAGCGTTGGTTGGTCTCAAGAGAGTAAGTGAGACACTCGTCCGCCACCGCGCAGACGGCGCAGATCGACTTGGCCTTCTCGATGGCGGCCTCATCAGTGGAGCCCTCGGTGGGGAAAAAGAGCTTGTTGGGGTAGCCGGCGCACGCGGCGCGGACCCTCCAATCCGCAACAGTCCCTGTCGCGAGCTGCGTTGGCCCGTAGGTCACACCGTCATGGTGGCCGGTTCACCACCATGACGCAAGATAGGCACGAAAGACTGCGTCCTTCAGGCGATCACGGCTCGGTATCGGGTCGTGAACTGGTGTCTCCGAATCCATCCGGGGCGATCTGGTCGGCACCCTCCGGCATCCCGCCGTCCGCTGTCGTGACCGTGGTCGAGGCGACCACTGCCTCGGTACCGCGACCGGTGAACACCAGGATGATCAGAATTATCAGGAGGATGATGGCGAGGGCGCCGGCGATCATCGATGGAAGCGTCAGACCGTCGGCGAGGAGAACCACGAATCCAAACCCGTCACATGTCTCTGCAGCATTGCCGCCGACCTTGAAGACGCCGGTGAAGTTGGTGATGTCGACACCCGATGATGAGGCATAGTCAGCGACGTTGGCGATGGTGTCACCATTGGCGGGGCTGCCGGCCTCGTTGAGCTCGTGACCGCTGTCGAACACGACCGGAAAGCCCCCGATGTCGGTCCACATCTCCCAGTCGTAGTCCATGAAGATGAAGGGAGACGCCGCGGCCCAGGTCAGCGAGCCCTCGGGGTCTATCTGGAACGGATCCTGCTTCGAGGTGTCGGTGACCGTGGTGACGTCGGGAACCGAGGTGTCGGCCGTCACCATGCAGCCGCCGTTGAGGACGCCGCTCTCGTTCGTGTCCGCCAGACCCAATGCGCCCCACACCAGGGCCGGGATCAAGAGGATCAGGGAGATGACGTAGGTGACAGTGGACCCCTCTCGGCCCAGGCTCAGCAGCAGCATCCCGATAACACCGGTGACAGCGGGGATCAAGAAGACCGTGACCTGATCGAGCGGCCACACACCTTGCTGCTGAAGGACTACGGCGATCGCCAAACCCAGCAGATAGCCGAGGATCGCACCGGTCAGTGGTCTACGCATCTCTACACCTCCGCCGGGCAAACTAATCGGGCCTCGCCGCGATGCGCCGGTTCAATTCGCGAGAATCGGGATAGCCTTTGTTGATGCCCCGAATACGAGCCGCCTCGATCGATGAGCACAAGGAGCTCACCAGGCACGCGTTGCTCGACGCGGCATGGAGGGTCATCGACGATGCCGGGACAGCTGAAGTCGCTCTCGGGGAGATAGCTCTGGCGGCCGGTGTGGGCAGGACGACCCTCTATGACTACTTCGACGACCGAGACGATGTCATCGCAGCCCTGGTCGAAGAGAAACTCCCCGACGTGATCGAAGACCTCATCCGCTCGGTACCCGACGGGTTGGGGACAGCCGATCGGCTCACCGCCCTCGCCACAGCGACGGTTCGCTTCGTGGCAACCGACCGCGTCTTTGGCGTCATCCTCCACCGCGAGGCGGGCCGCATGGGGCCGTCGGCTCAGGAACGAATCAAGGCGTCACACTCTCAACTGGCTCATGAGATGGCCTCCATCTACCGGCGGGGAGTCGCCGAAGGTGTTTTCGTGGAGATGCCCGGGTATCTCGCCGGGCGCCTGATCCAAGACACCATCATGTCTGCTGCCCGCGCATTGATTGAGGACGAGAGTCGCGTCGAGGAGATCACGGACGGTTTGGAGAGGTTCCTGCTCGGTGGTCTTGGCAATGGCCGTTAACCAGAGGGTCACCTTCGAGGACGATGATGTTTGAGCAGATGGAGCGCATCAGCCCGGACACTTATATAAACCGAGAGCTCTCCTGGCTCGAGTTCAACAAGCGCGTCTCGTCGCTGACACGACGCGAAGACTTTCCGCTTCTCGAGAAGGCGAAGTTCCTCGCCATCTGGTCATCGAACCTCGACGAGTTCTTCCAGGTGCGGGTCGCCGGCTTGAAGGAGCAGGTCGCACATGGGATCAGATCGTCGACGCCAGACGGGCTCACACCAACTCAGCAGCTGGCCGCAATCCGGTCCGAAGTCGATTCCCAGTATCAAGAGATCTCCAAGGTCTTTCTCACCGATGTGGCCCCGGCTCTCGCCGTGGAGGGAATCGTCTTCAGCGACTACTCCAGCCTCGACGCCGATGACAAGGAGTACCTCGACGAGCAGTTCAGAGATCTCGTCTTCCCGGTGGTGACACCCCTGGCCGTGGATCCCGCCCATCCGTTCCCCTACATATCGAATCTGTCGCTCAACCTGGCGATCTTCGTTCGCAACCCGGAGACCCAGCTGACCCGTTTCGCCCGTGTGAAGATCCCCCCAATCCTGCCTCGATTCGTCGTCCTCCCGGATGGCGAGCGGTTCGTGCCACTGGAACAGGTGATCGCCACCCACCTCGATTCGCTGTTCCCTGGCATGGAGGTGCTGGGGCATCACGTCTTCCGGGTCACCCGCAACGCCGACTTCGAGGTGGAAGAGGACGAGGGCGGCGACCTGTTGATGACGATCGAGTCCGAGCTGACCCAACGCCGCTTTGGGCGTGTGGTCAGGCTGGAGATCCATCCCGACCTGCCCGAGGACGTGCTCGACCTACTCATGAGGGAGATGGGCGCCACAGAGGACGACGTCTATCGGGTCGACGGCCCTCTAGACCTGTCGGGGATGTGGGGCATCTACGACGTCAATCGACCGGAGCTGAAATTCGATGTCTTCACACCTGTCACGCCACCAAGACTCGGCTCACTCCCCAATGAGCTAGTCGACATGTTCGACGTGGTGCGTCAGGGCGACCTGATGGTCCACCATCCTTACGACTCCTTCGCTACCTCTGTCGAATCGTTCATCATCAAGGCGTCGCGTGACCCGAATGTCCTCGCCATAAAGATCACCCTCTATCGAACGAACCGTGACAGCAAGATCATGGACGCGCTCATCGAGGCCTCGGAGGAGGGCAAGCAGGTGGTCGCACTCGTCGAGCTGAAGGCTCGTTTCGACGAGGAACGCAACATCGAGTGGGCCCAGCGGCTGGAGGACTCGGGAGTTCACGTCATGTACGGGGTTGTCGGGCTGAAGACCCACACCAAGATCGCTCTGGTGATGCGCAGGGAGGGCGATCGCGTGGTCCGATATGCCCACATCGGCACCGGCAACTACAACGAGACCACCGCCCGCACCTACGAGGATCTCGGTGTGCTCACCGCCGACCAGGACATCGGCTCGGATCTCTCAGATCTCTTCAATTACCTGACCGGGTACAGCCGCCAGACCAGCTACCGATCGTTGGCGGTGTCCCCGGTGGGGGTGCGGAACAAGATCATGGGGCTGATCGAGGACGAGGCCAGGAGGGCCGACGGACACATAACGTTCAAGATGAACTCCCTCGTGGACGCGGGGATCATCGACGCCCTGTATGGCGCCGCTCAAACGGGCACTCGCATCGATCTGTGCGTTCGCGGTATCTGCTGTCTGGTTCCACGGGTCGAAGGGTTGTCCGAGAGCATCACGGTGCGCTCGATCGTGGGCCGCTACCTGGAGCACTCCCGCATCTACCGGTTCGGGGCGCGAGGCAGGCAACGGCACTACTACTACGGCTCCGCCGACATGATGCCCCGCAATCTGGACAGACGTGTCGAGGCTCTGGCCCCTGTGGATGACCCCGACCTGCAGTTCCGGCTCGACGAGATCCTCGACGTGGTCTTCCGCGACGACAACCTGGCGTGGGAGCTCGGACCCGATCGGTCCTGGAAACGTGTGCCCGTCACCAACGAAATCGACGCCCACACGGCCCTCCAGGAGCTGGCAACGGCCAGGGCTTCGGCCATCCTCTAGGTACCGGCTACTCACCCACTACCCGCAACGTTCATGTTCCGTTCACCTGCACATTGCCGGGGGGTTAACGCGGCTACCTACGTTTCCGTCGTCTTCGGGAGGTTCCAACCAAGCCCCTCGAGACGTCCTGTCCCCGATTAGGAGCAAGGAAGAAGGTATGAAACCGAAGTTCAGCCGCGTGCTCGCCCTCATGGCGGTGCTCGCACTGGTCGTGGCGGCTTGTGGCGATGGTGATGGTGGCGACACCAGCACGACCGCCGGCGGGCCCACCACGACACGAGGCTCGACCGATACCACCGCACCGACAGACACCACGATGGCGCCCGCCGAAGGAATGTACGGGCTCCCCTTGATAGATCCGCTGTCCGTCAGCCCCGGTGACATTGCCATGGCCGGCTCCTCGACGGTGTTCCCACTGTCGCAGGCGGTCCTGGCCCAGTGGCAAGACGAAGGCGGGCCACAATACGGTCTCGACTCGATCGGGTCTGGTGGTGGTCTCGAGCGGTTCTGTGTCGAGGGTGGTTCCGATATCGCCAACGCCAGCCGCCAAATCAACGACGAAGAGTTTGCCGACTGCACTGCGACATGGGGATCCGAGCCCATCGAGGTTCGTGTGGGCACCGATGCCCTCTCGCTGGTGATCAGCCCCGGAAACACATTTGCCACTGAGCTGACCATCGAGCAGATCGCCACGGCCTTCTCGCTGCCTGCCGGCTCCACCTGGGCCGACGTCGACCCGTCGTTCCCGGCACACCCGCTGGTGACTTTCTCACCTGGCGCCGACTCAGGGACCTTCGACTACTTCAACGAGGTCATCTTCGATGAGGCCGATCCGCCGCCGGTCCTTTCCAGCGGCGCCAACATCGTCGGTGAGGACGACAACATAACCGTCGAAGGCGTCGCCGAGGATGGCTGCACCGAGGGCGATACCTCGAGTACGTGTGGCATCGGCTATTTCGGGTATGCGTACTATGCGCAGAACACCGATCGTCTCGGTGTGGTCTCGGTCGATGGTGGTGACGGGCCGATAGCGCCAAGCGACGACTCGGTCAACGCCGGCACCTACCCCATATCCAGGCCGCTGTTCATGTACACCGCGGCCGAAGTGATCGAAGCCAAGCCACAGGTCGCCGAGTTCATGGCCTACTTCCTGAACAACGTCAACACCCTGATCAGTGACGTCGGGTACTTCCCAGCTCCGGATGAGGCCCTCCAGGAAGCAGCTGACCACATCAAGGCTGCTGCCGGCTGGAGCTGAGCCCGGTTTCGACAATGAAGACGAGCGGGCACGGGCCCTCCCAGGGGGCCCGTGCCCGCTCTACCCCTACTCATGACCTATAGAGTCAGGATCCGACGGGCATGACCGATCAATTGACACACGATCCCGGGATGCGCCAGACCCTCAAAGGCAAAAGGCGCACCAGTGAAAAGATCATCCTGATCGGTCTGTTCGCCTGTGGCGCCATCTCGATCGCCACCACGCTCGGCATTCTTTGGGAGCTGGGCAAGGAATCGCTTCTCTTCTTCCAGGATCCCCAGGTCTCGCTTTGGGAGTACCTCTCAGGGACCATCTGGCAACCCCAGGCGGGTTCCTTCGGCATATGGCCGTTGGTCCTCGGCACGTTTCTCATAACGCTCATCGCCTTGTCCGTCGCGGTACCCATCGGGCTCGCCGCTGCGATCTATCTCTCGGAGTACGCCAGCCAACGGGTGCGAGGGTTCTTCAAGCCAGCTCTCGAAGTCCTGGTCGGCATCCCGACGGTCGTGTTCGGCTTCTTCGCCGTCACCTTCATGACGCCCCTACTCCGCGACATCTTCGGCGCCAACGTCGTCGGCTTCTTCAACGTCCTGTCCGCCGGCATAGTCGTTGGGATCCTCATCATCCCCCTGGTCAGCTCGCTCTCCGAAGACGCCCTATCTGCGGTTCCCGACTCCCTTCGTCAGGCCGCTTATGGGCTGGGCGCCTCCAAGCTCGAGGTCTCTCTCAGAGTCGTCGTGCCCGCCGCCCTCTCCGGCATCGCCGCCGGTGTGGTCATCGCGATGTCCCGGGCCGTCGGTGAGACCATGGTGGTCACGTTGGCCGCCGGTGCGGCGCCACGGAACTTCACATTGGGCGACGACCCACTCAGCTACATCCTGAGCCCGTTCGAAGCTGGCCAGGCGATGACCGGGTACATCGTCATCACCGCCAGCGGAGACCTCGCCTACAACACCATCGATTACAACTCGATCTTTGCCATCGGCCTGACACTGTTCCTGATGACACTTGGTCTCAACTCGATGAGCCGGCGCATCGTCAAACGCTATCGGCAGGTGTACGAATGAGCGTCAACGCACCCGAGAGACTCATCGAGACGTACTTCCCGACTGACGAGGAGTACGACCGCCACCTCGGCAAGAGAACGCGTCGCGGCTTCCTCGTCCGGTCCCTGTTCCTGCTCGCCTTGATCATCGCGGTGGTCGCCCTAGTGACACTGCTTTATACCATCATCAATGATTCGTTCGGTTTGGTGGCGATAGTCAACCAACAGGAACCGGAGGACATCGTCGCCTCGCTCGGGCACGATTCCGAGGAGACCGGTCTGGGAGACCTGAGCCATGACGAGCTCGTGTCCATCCTCCAGGGGGGTGTCTCCACCAATGTCGGCCGCCGACTCGAGCGTGACCAACGTTTCTATGAGGATCGGTTGGTCTTCGAATCCGAAGCGGTCTTTGCCGAAATCTGCTCTTCGGCTGAGCCGCCGGCGGGATGTGATGCCGCGCCTCGTGATCAAGCGAGTGTGCTGCAGTTGGTGCAGGAGCGCATCGTCCAGCCCGACATCATCGACGTTGAAGAACTGGTTCCTTCTCTGACGAGTCCCGAGGAGTTCCAGCAGCGAGTCGAGCAGATCTTCATCAACTCACCGGAGCGCTTCGGCGAATACACCTTCGACCAGGTGCAGTTCGAGTGGAGGGCGTGGCTGAACCCGACCTTCGTGAGAACACCAGCCAGTGGCACACCGGAGACCGCCGGCATTCGCACTGCGGTGCTCGGGTCGTTTTGGATCGTGGTCATCACCGTGCTCTTCGCGGTGCCAGTGGGCGTAGGTGCGGCGGTCTACCTGGAGGAATTCGCCCGCCCATCTCGACTCAACGACTTCGTCCAGACCAACATCAACAACCTCGCCGGAGTGCCGTCGATCGTCTACGGCATGCTCGGTCTGGCCATCTTGGTTCGCGCCCTGGAGCCACTCACGTCGGGCCGTGTCTTCGGAGTCGAGAACGCCAACGGCAGGACTCTCATATCGGCCGGGATCACGCTGGCCCTTCTCACGCTTCCTGTGGTCATCATCGCCTCACAAGAGGCGCTCAAGGCGGTGCCCAACTCGCTTCGGCAAGCCGGGATGGGCCTGGGCGCCACCAAGTGGCAGACAGTGCGCAGCCAGGTGTTGCCCGTTGCCGTCCCAGGCATTCTCACCGGTGTGATCCTCGCCGTCGCCCGCGCCATCGGTGAGACTGCCCCGCTGATCCTCGTTGGTGCCGCCAGCTTCTTCACCGCCGATCCGACCGGGCCGTTCTCCAGGTACACGGCGTTGCCCATCCAGATTTTCCAGTGGACATCGCTACCACAGGTGGAGTGGAAGCATCTCGCGGCTGCCGCCTCGCTGTTCCTGCTGATCATGCTCTTGATCCTCAACGCTGGCGCAGTGATACTTCGCAATCGATACTCCAGGAGGCCGTCATGACGAACGAGACACAGGAGACGCTTGACTTGACCGAACAGGAGGGGAGTGAGGCCACCTCACCAACGACCGAGGCGCCGGCCGCCGAGCAAATGGGTTCCAACGGCCTCGCCCCAGGTGTCATCGAGACCAAGAACATGGACGTCTTCTACGGCGACTTCAAGGCGGTTCACGACGTCAGCCTCAAGTTCCAGTTCAATGAGATCAGCGCTCTGATCGGACCCTCTGGGTGCGGTAAGTCGACCGTCCTCCGCTCACTCAACAGGATGAACGACCTGATCCCGACGGCCAGGACTACCGGTGAAGTGATGTATCACGGTGCAAACATCTACGCCGATGGTGTCGACCCCGTGGCCGTCCGCAGGCAGATCGGCATGGTCTTTCAGAAGCCAAATCCGTTCCCCAAGACCATCTATCAGAACATCCTCTGGGGGGCCAAGATCAATGGCTTCAAAGGCTCCAAGTCAGAAGCGGACGACCTGGTCGAGAATGCTCTTCAGCAGGCGGCGATCTGGGACGAGGTCAAGGACAAGCTCCAGGAGAGCGGCCTGTCGCTGTCTGGCGGCCAGCAGCAGCGCCTCTGCATCGCCAGGGCCATCGCAACCCAGCCAGACGTCGTGCTCATGGACGAGCCCTGCTCGTCGCTCGATCCGATCGCCACACTTCGCATCGAGGAGCTGATGCTCGAGCTCAAGAAGCGCTACTCGATCATCATCGTGACGCACAACATGCAGCAGGCGGCGCGGGTTTCCGACAGGACGGCCTTTTTCAATGTCGAGTTGAACACAAAGGGTCAGCGCACGGGCGAGCTCATCGAGTTCTCACCAACGGACCAGCTTTTCACGTCTCCCAAGGAGAAAGCGACCGAGGACTACATCACAGGGCGATTCGGATGACCGAGACACGCGATACCAACATCCACTTCCACGCGGAGCTCGAAGCGCTGGAGCACAAGGTGCTCAGCATGGTCGACCGCGCCGAGCAGATGGTCGAGATGGCCGTCCAGTCGGTCACCACCGGTGACCAGGAGACCGCGACGAAGGTCATCCACCTCGATGACGAGATGGACAAGACCTACTTCGGGGTGCATCGAGATTGGACCAACTTGATGGCCCGCCAGCAGCCACTTGGCCCCGACCTTCGCAAGATGACGGTCCTGTTGACACTCAATAGCACCTTCGAGCGCATGGGTGACCAATGCGTGAACATCGCCAAGATCGCCCAGTTCAACGAGGGGCTCCCCAGCGTCGAGCGCATCAACGATCAGGTCAGGGAGATGAAGGACCTGGTCCGGCCAATGATCCGCACTGCCATCGAGGCCTATGTTCGACAAGACCTGGACGAGGCCCGTCTGCTTCCCGCGATGGATCAACCGGTCGATCGTCTCAACGCCAACATGTACAAGGAGACCGTGGCCGTTGCCTCCAACCCACAGCTCCTGGAGTGGGCGGCGAAGATGCTGATGGTGTCACGTGCGTTGGAGCGCATTGGGGACCAGGCGGTAGATTTCGCCGAGCAGACCGCATACCTGCTCACCGGGGAGCGTGCCGAGTTCGACGAGGAAGGCATGGCCGGTTCGGCCGATGGCGAGAACTGATCTCCGAGCACATCGCATCCTGATCATCGAGGACGAGCCGGGCCTCGCCGAGTCGGTTCGCTACGCCCTCGACACCGAGGGTTTCGAGGTGGCCGTGGCCTCGTCAGGGATCAATGGTCTCGACATGGCGCGCAACACGGCTCCCGACCTGGTTGTTCTCGACTTGATGCTGCCCGAGCTGTCGGGTCTCGACGTATGCCGTCAGATCCGGGGGTCCTCCGACGTGCCGATCATCATGCTCACCGCCAAGGATTCGGAGGCCGACAAGGTCACCGGCCTCGAGCTCGGAGCCGACGACTACATGACCAAGCCGTTCTCCATGCGCGAGCTGGTGTCGAGGATTCGTGCCCACTTGAGACGAGCGGCGAAGACGGGCGTACTGGCCGATTCGAACGAGGTGCTGCGTGGCGGCAACATCGAGCTCGACATCGATGCCCACGTCACCCGGGTTGGAGGTGAGGAGGTGGAGCTTCGGCCAAAGGAGTTCGAGCTGCTCGAGTCGTTGATGCGACGCAAGAACCGCCTGGCTGCACGGCATACGCTCATAGACGAGGTGTGGGGACCTTCCTACTTCGGCGACACCAAGACCCTCGATGTCCACATCAAGCGGCTGAGGGAGAAGCTCGAGTACGACTCGTCCAACCCGCTCCACATTGTGACCGTGAGAGGACTGGGTTATAAGTTCGTAGATGAGTAACGGCGCGTCGTTCAAGACCAGGCTGTCGACACGCTTCCTCGTCTCTTACGCAGTCACATTCCTGGTCCTGATCGGGGTGATGGGTGTGCTCATCGAACGCACCAGCTGGTCCGCCCTGATCGAGGATGTCGATTCCGACCTGGAGACGGCGGCACGTCTGGCCACCATCAGCCTCCCGGCTGACGCAGGGCTGTACGAGGGCTGGGCGGCGGACATTTTCGCCGCCACCGGGTTCCGCACCACGCTGATCCGAACCGACGGGGTGGTCCTCGCCGACTCCCATCTCGATCCCGCCGTGATGGAGAACCATTCCCGTCGCGAAGAGGTGGTCCAGGCGATGTCGGGGGAGGTGGGGCATGACATGAGGATCAGCACCAGCACCGGGTTCGACCAGATCTACGTGGCGCTTCCGCCGGAGAACGACCTGATAGTCAGGGCGTCGGTCCCGATCCGGGTGATCGAGGACGAGCTGAGTGCCGTGAGACGCTCCATCGTCTTCACCGCAGTGGCGGCCGGTCTGTTGGGCATCGTCGTGGTCGCCCTGCTGGCACGACGCATGGCCAAGCCCATCATCGAGCTCACCGAGCAGGCGATGGCCATCGTGGACGGTGAGGGTGACACCTCGCCAAGACGGTCGGGCGTCTACGAGTTGGATCAACTCGGTCTCGCCGTGTCAACTCTTGCCGACCGGTTGGGTACTCGGGTGGCCGATGCCGAAGAGGCGACCGAGACTCTGCAAGTGGTGCTTGGTGCCCTCTCCCAGGGCACCATCCTCATCGACAAGGACGACCGGGTCGTCTACGCCAACCCTTCGGCCTACAGCATTCTCGGTGCGGTCCCCGATCACGTGTCGGGGCTGGCCCCACTGCAGTTGCGCACCGCGGTTCTAGAGGCTCGAGAGCGCAGAGAGCAGGAAGTCCGAGTGCTCGATCATGGCAGTCCGACGCGTCGTGTTCGCGGTGTGGCCACACCTTTCGCCGGTGACGAGCGCGTCCTTCTTCTCCTCGCGGATATCACGGAGCGGGAGCGAACCGATTCGATCCGTCGTGACTTCGTTGCCAACGCCTCCCACGAGTTGAAGACACCGGTATCGACCATCATCGCCTCGTCCGAGGCGCTTCAGATCTCCCTGGAACGGGGGGACGAGTCAGCTGCCGGCTTCGCAACCCGAATCGAGGAGTCGGCACGTCAGCTGGACCGTCTGGTCGGGGACCTGCTCGACCTCTCGCGTCTGGAGCGCGAGCACCCTGAGATGAGCCCGATCCGCCTCGACCTCCTCGTTCGCGACGAAGTTGAGCGGGTGCGTCAGCTGGTCGCTGAGAAAGAACTGAGCCTCGAGGTGTCGGTGCAACCCGTTTCGGTGTTCGGAAGTCATCGGGACATCGCGATCGCCGTGCGGAATCTCCTGGACAATGCCATCCGATACACCCTTCCGGGAGGCTCGATCGTCGTGATGCTGGGTGTCATCGAGGCTGACGCGGTGATTTCGGTGGCTGACACCGGGGAGGGGATTCCGAGACGTGACATCGACCGGGTGTTCGAGCGCTTCTACCGGGTCGATTCGGCGCGAGCGCGTGCCACCGGTGGGACCGGTCTCGGCCTGTCGATTGTCAAGCATGTGGCGGAGTCACACGGCGGGTCCGTCTCGGTGGACAGCGAGCTCGGCGTCGGGTCGACCTTCACGATTCGCCTTCCGGGTGCCGATGAAGGCTCAATGGCCCCAGACAACTAGTGGACCACTAGCCTGATCGGGCCAGACCGGCCTTCCTCACCATGCTCGAGTCGATCCGTCAACCATCAGATCTCGCCTCGCTCGATGAGTCCGAGCTCGATCAGCTCTGCGACGAGATCAGGTCATTCATATTGGAGAAGGTCTCCAAGACGGGTGGCCATCTGTCGCCGAACCTGGGGGTCGTCGAGCTGACGATCGCCTTGCATCGGGTGTTCGAGTCGCCAGCGGACCGATTCATCTGGGACGTCGGGCATCAGGCCTACGTGCACAAGATCCTGACCGGCCGGGCCGACCAGTTCGACCAATTGCGTCATACCGGCGGGTTGTCGGGATATCCCAGCCGGGAGGAGTCCGAGCACGACTTCGTGGAGAACAGCCACGCCTCGACCTCACTCAGCTACGCCCTCGGTCATGCGTTGGCGGGATATGAGGGCTGGACGGTCGCCATCATCGGCGACGGTGCTTTCACCGGGGGGATGGCCTACGAAGCCCTCAATCACATAGCCGTGACCAAGCCCGAGCGGCTGATCATCGTCCTCAACGACAATGGTCGGTCCTACGCCCCCACGGTCGGCGGGTTCGCCGCTCTCTCCAACCTGGCCCATTACCGGATGGATCCCAGATACGAGAGGGCGAAGAACACCATCGGCAAGATGCTGCGGAGCCTTCCCCTGGTAGGGGAGACGGCCGACGAGATGGCCAGCCGAATGAAGGATGCGGTCAAGCAGATCCTCGAGCCGGCCACGGTCTTCGACGCCCTCGACCTCAAGTACTCGGGTGCCATCGACGGGCACGACATCAAGCTCCTCGAGGACACACTGCGGCAGGCGAAGTCGTACAACGAGCCGGTCGTCGTCCACGTCGTGACCGAGAAGGGTCTCGGGTATCAGCCGGCCATCGAGGACGAGGAGGAGAAGCTCCACGGTGTCGCAGCGTTCGACGTTGCCACGGGGCGGGCCCACAAGTCGGAGCTGAAGCTCACCGAGGTTGCCGGGCGTGCCCTCGCCGAGGCGGCGTCCAGCCGCCCCAACCTGATAGGCGTGTCGGCGGCCATGGTTTCCACCGCCGGGCTCAAGCAGTTGTCCCAGCGCTACCCCGACAGAGTAATCGACACCGGCATAGCCGAGCAGCACGCGGTCACCCTGGCGGCCGGTCTCGCCATGGCCGGGAAGCGCCCCGTGGTCGCGTTGTACTCGTCGTTCCTGCAGCGGGCGATCGATCAGGTGATAGCCGATGTCGCCCTGCACGACCTCCCGGTCACCTTTCTCATCGACCGGGCCGGAATCACCGGCCCCGATGGCCCGTCACACCACGGCGTTTTCGATCTCTCCTATCTGCGGATGATCCCCAACATGGCCATCGGCGCACCATCCGACGCCACAGAGTTGTGCGCGATGATCGAGGCCGCCGTCGACCACGACGGCCCGATCGCCATCCGCTATCCCAAAGGTGGCGCCGTGTCGGTGCCCTCGCTCCCGGTCGAGCCGCTGCAAGTCGGGGAGGCGAAGTTGCTCGACGAGGGTGACGATTTCCTGCTCGTCGCGGTCGGCCGGATGGTCGAGATCGCCGAGAAGGCGGCGATCGACCTGGGGGAGAAGGGTGTCTCGGCGGGTGTGGTCAATGCCAGGTGGGTCAAACCGCTCGACCCGAGGATTCTCGAGTGGATG
>Ga0268386_10001161_pt1 | contig 17811 bp, 14 predicted proteins | sample RVTome_15_FD_200260 | JGI IMG/M metagenome (GOLD analysis project Ga0268386, IMG submission 200260) | Soil microbial communities from uranium-contaminated site in the Upper Colorado River Basin, Wyoming, United States - RVT150D86... ...
TTCGCGGGCGAGCGCCTCGTTCACGCCGGCCAGCTCGAACATCACCCGGCCCGGCTTCACCACCGCGACCCAGCCTTCCGGGTTCCCCTTGCCCGATCCCATCCGCGTCTCTGCCGGCTTCTTGGTGACGGGCTTGTCGGGGAAGATCGTGATCCAGACCTTCCCGCCTCGGCGGATGTGTCGCGTGATCGCGACACGGGCCGCCTCGATCTGGCGGTTGGTGATCCAGCCGGGCTCCATCGCGACGATCGCGTAGTCGCCGGACTGGATGTCGGTGTGTCCCTTCGCCAGGCCGCGCATGCGCCCGCGGTGCTGCTTCCGGTGCTTCACACGCTTCGGCGCGAGCATCAGGCGTCACCGCTTTCCGGCTTCGCGGGCGTCCCTGCAGGTGTCTCTGCCGGCGGTGCCTCGGCAGGTGTCTCGCCGGGCGCCTCGACCGGCTCTGCCGGTTCCGGTACCGCCGCAGCTTTGGCCGCGGCTTTGGCCTCGGCAGGAGCGGCCGTCGGCTCTTCGGCGGGAGTCACGGGAGTCTCGACGGGCGCAGCCGCCGTCTCGGCCGCGGGTTCGGCCGGCGCGGCCTCGGCGGTCGCAGCCCCCTCGGGTGCGGCGGGCGGCTCGGCCTTCGGTGCGGCCTTGGCGCGAGTGGCGGCTGGCTTCGTCGTCCGTTCGCCCTTCTCGGCTCGAGCGTGGGCACGCGCGAGCGCGCGCTCCGTCTCCTGCTCGCGGTGAGGAACCTCGTCGCCGTGGTAGACCCAAACCTTCACACCGATCGCCCCGAACGTCGTCTTGGCGGCCGCGGTCCCGAAGTCCACCTTCGCGCGGAGCGTGTGCAGCGGCACCCGTCCCTCGCGATACCACTCCTTGCGCCCCATGTCCGTGCCTCCCAGGCGCCCGGCGCACGCGACGCGCACGCCCAGGGCACCGGCGCGCATCGCGGTCTGGACGGCCCGGCGCATCGCGCGACGGAACGCCACCCGCCCGGCGAGCTGCTCGGCGACGCCTTGCGCCAGCAACGCGGCGTCCGTGTCCGGACGCACCTCGCTGGAGGCCTGGTTCATGTCCTCCACCTTCACGTCCACGCGCTTCTTGGTGTAGCGCTCGACGTCCTTGCGCAGGCGATCCACCTCGGCGCCCTTGCGCCCGATCACGATGCCGGGGCGGGCGGTGCGGATGTAGACCCAGATCTGGTCGCCCTTGCGCTCGATATCGATGGACGAGATGCCCGCGCGGGACAGCCGCGAGCGGATGTGCTTGCGGATCCAGACGTCCTCGTGGAGCGCCTCGATGTAGTCGCGCCGGGACGCGTACCAATTCGATTTCCAGGGGTAGATGACCCCCAGCCGGAACCCATACGGGTGGACCTTCTGTCCCACTACTCCTCGTCTCCCATCGTCTCCACTACGACCGTCACGTGCGATGTGCGCTTCCGGATCCGACTGGCGCGTCCGTACGCCCTGGGGCGGTACCGGCGCAATGTCGGTCCCTCATCGACCCATGCCTTGGACACCAGCAGGTTCTCCGCGATCACGCCCGGCCGCTGCTCCGCGTTGGCGACCGCGGAGTTCAACAGCTTCTCCAGGTCCCGCGACGCGCCGAGGGTGGATAGGCGCAGGATGCGTCGGGCCTCCTCCACGTGCTGCCCGCGGATGAGGTCCACCCCTCGCCGCATCTTGCGCGGCGACGTGCGAACGTACTTGACCGTGGCTCGAGCTTCCATCTATCGAGGTCCCGTCTTTCGCTCTTCCCTCGAGTGCGTGCGGAACGTGCGCGTCGGAGCGAACTCGCCGAGCTTGTGCCCAACCATCGCCTCCGACACGAACACGGGGACGTGCTTGCGACCATCGTGGACCGCGATCGTGTGACCGATCATGTCCGGGACGATCGTCGAACGCCGCGACCACGTCTTGATGACCTTCTTCTCGCCGCGCTCGTTCATCCCGGCGACCTTGACCATGAGGTGCTCGTCAACGAACGGACCCTTCTTCACCGACCTGGCCATCAGCCACGCCCCTTCCCACGGCGCCGGATGATCTGCGAGTTCGACGCCTTCTTCTTCTTCCTGGTGCGGCCTTCCTTCTTGCCCCAGGGCGAGGTCGGATGCCGGCCACCCGACGACTTGCCTTCGCCTCCGCCGAGTGGGTGATCGACCGGGTTCATCGCGACACCTCGCACCGTCGGGCGCTTGCCCTTCCAGCGATTGCGTCCCGCCTTCCCGAGGGAGATCAGCTCGTGCTCGGGGTTCCCCACGACACCGACGGTGCCCTTGCAGGTGGACGGCACGGTCCGCATCTCCCCTGAGGGCAGGCGCAGGGTCGCGAGCTTCCCTTCCTTGGCCATCAGCTGCACGCTGGTGCCGGCCGAACGCGCCATCCGAGCGCCCGCGCCGGGCTTCAGCTCCACGGCATGTACCACCGTTCCCACCGGGATGTTCCGGAGCGGCAGAGCGTTGCCCGGGCGGATCTCGGCGCCCTCACCGGACATCAGCATGTCGCCGACCCGGACGCCGTCCGGGGCGAGGATGTATCGCTTCTCGCCGTCCGCGTAATGCAGCAGGGCGATACGCGAGCTCCGGTTGGGGTCGTACTCGATCGTCGCGACCTTGGCCGGGATGTCGTCCTTGTTGCGGCGGAAGTCGATGAGCCGATAGCGGCGCTTGGTGCCGCCACCCTGGTGTCGGGTGGTGATCCGGCCGTGCACGTTGCGCCCGGCCTTCTTCCGGCCCTTGGCCAGCAACGACTTCTCGGGCGTCGAGCGCGTGATCTCGTCGAAGGACGAGACGCTCGCGCCGCGTCGGCCCGGCGTCGTCGGCTTGTACTTTCGAACGGCCACGGTTACGTACCTCCACCTTCGAAGATCTCGATGCTGTCGCCCGGGGCGAGCGTGACGACCGCGCGCTTCTCATCGGGACGGCGGCCCCGCGTGTACCCGCGCCGCTTCAGCTTTCCCCGGCGCTTGAGCGTGTTGACCGAGAGCACGCGGACGTCCCAGATCGACTGGACCGCCTCCTTGATCTCGGTCTTGTTCGCTCGCGGGTCGACCAGGAACGTGTAGGTGTTGTGCTCGATGCCGGCGTAGGACTTCTCCGAGACGATGGGGCGAACGATCACGTCACGAGGGGACTTGATCACTCCGCCACCTCCTCGGCCTTCTCGGCCTTCTCGGCCTTCTGGGTCTTCTCCGCCTTCGCTGCCGCGTTCGCCTCCTGCGTCTCGGGACCCGGCTGCGCCGCCTTCGTGAGACCGTCGATCGCGGCAGCGGTGAACAGCACGCGATCCGCGAGCAGCACGTCGTAGGTGCCAAGCCCGCGCGCGTAGGCGATCTTCACGTTCGGCAGGTTGCGGAACGACTTCTCGACGGCGCCGGACTCCGTCGGGACCGGCAGCACCAGCAAGATCCTGCCCGCGAGCTCGAACGACTCCAGCACGCCCGTCGCCCGCTTCGTCTTGGGCTCGTCCCACGTCAGCTCGTCCACGACGGCCAGCTTGCCGCTCTGCAGGGCGTCGGTGAGGGCGGACCGGAGCGCTCCTCGCCGCATCTTCTTGTTGACCTTCTGCGAGTGATCTCTCGGCGTTGGGCCGTGAGCCACGCCGCCACCGACCCACTGGGGTGACCGGATCGAGCCCTGGCGAGCCCGGCCGGTGCCCTTCTGCCGCCACGGCTTGCGGCCGCCGCCGCGGACCTCGCCTCGCGTCTTCGTCGAGTGCGAGCCCGAGCGGATCCCGGCGAGGCCCGCGACGACCACCTGGTGCATCAGCGGCACGCTCACCTTCGATCCGAAGATCTCCTCAGGGAGATCGAGGGATCCGGTCTTCTTCCCGGCGACGTCGCGCATCTCGAAGGAGGCCATCAGGCGTTCCTCTCGGCGGGAGCCCCACCGGTGGGCGACTTGACGGCGGACCGTGCCATGAGGAGCCCCCCGTTCGGCCCGGGGACCGCGCCCTTGACCAGCAGGAGGCCGCGCTCGGCATCCGCCTGCACGACCTCGAGGTTCAGCACCGTGACGCGCACGTTCCCGAACTGACCCGCCATGGGCATGTCCTTGAACACCCGACTCGGCGTCGCACACGCACCGATCGCCCCCGGCGCTCGGTGCTTACGCTTCGTGCCGTGGCTGGCGCGGAGCCCGTGGAACCCGTGGCGCTTCATCACGCCGCTCGTGCCGTGGCCTTTGGAGACACCCACCACGTCGACCCGGTCGCCCGGGCTGAACACGTCGACGGTGATCTCCTGGCCCGCCTCGTAGCTGCCGGCGTCGTCCGTCCGCAGCTCGACCGAGAAGCGCCCCGGCGTGGCGCCGTGCGCGTCGAAGTGTCCCTTCATCGGCTTGGTCAGGTCGCGAGGCCGCACGGTGCCGAAGGAGAGCTGGACGGCGTCGTAGCCGTCGGTCTCCTTCGTCTTGATCTGGGACACGACGGACGGTCCCGCTTTGATCACCGTGACCGGCACGGCGCGGGTGTCGTCGAAGATCTGGGTCATCCCCAGCTTCGTGCCCAAGATGCCTTTCGTCTCAGCCATCGCTCCTACAACTTGATCTCGATGTCGACCCCTGCCGACAGGTTCAACCGCTGCAGCTCCTGCACCGTCTTGGACGTGGCGTCCACGATGTCGATCAGCCGCTTGTGCGTGAGCATCTGGAAGTGCTCGCGCGAGTCTTTGTACTTATGCGGCGAGCGGATCACCGTGTAGATGGACCGCTCAGTCGGCAGGGGAACCGGCCCGACCACCTTCGCGCCCGTGCGCGTGACGTGCTCGACGATGTCGCGCGCCGCCACGTCCAGCATCCGATGGTCGTACGCCCGGAGCTTGATCCGGATCTTCGGTCCCGCCACTGACTCTTCCCCTCGCCCTTCGTTCCTCGATGTCCTCTACTTCAGGACCTTGGTGACACGTCCGGCTCCCACGGTGCGACCGCCCTCGCGGATCGCGAACCGGAGACCCTCCTCCATCGCGATCGGCTTGTCGAGCTCCACCCGCATCTCCACGTTGTCGCCGGGCATCACCATCTCGACCCCTTCGGGCAGGTGTGCCACGCCGGTGACGTCCGTGGTGCGGAAGTAGAACTGCGGCTTGTAGCCGTCGAAGAACGGCGTGTGCCGGCCGCCTTCCTCCTTGGACAGGATGTAGACGTTGGACATGAACTCGGTGTGGGGCGTGATGGACCCCGGCTTCGCGAGGACCTGACCCCGCTCCACGTCCTCCTTGTCGATGCCTCGAAGGAGCACCCCCACGTTGTCGCCTGCGGTGATCTCGTCGAGCAGCTTTCGGAACATCTCGAGGTCGGTCGCGATCGTCTTGCGGGTCTCCCGCAGTCCGACGATCTCGACCTCCTCCATCTTCTTGAGCACGCCCTGCTCGACACGCCCGGTCACGACCGTGCCGCGCCCGGTGATCGAGAAGACGTCCTCGATCGGCATCAGGAACGGCTTCTCCGTGTCGCGGACGGGCTCGGGGATGAACGTGTCGCACGCCTGCAGCAGCTCGTCGACCTTCGCCATCCACGTCTCGTCGCCATCGAGCGCCTTCAGGGCGGAGATCTGGACCACCGGGACGTCGTCGCCCGGGTAGTCGTACGAAGAGAGGAGCTCACGGACCTCGAGCTCCACGAGGTCGAGCAGCTCGGGGTCATCGACCATGTCGCACTTGTTGAGCGCCACCACGATCGAGGGCACACCCACCTGACGGGCGAGCAGCACGTGCTCGCGGGTCTGGGGCATGGGGCCGTCGGCGGCGGAGACCACGAGGATCGCGCCGTCGACCTGCGCCGCGCCCGTGATCATGTTCTTCACGTAGTCGGCATGGCCCGGCATGTCGACGTGGGCGTAGTGCCGGTTCTCGGTCTCGTACTCGACGTGCGCGATCGCGATCGTGATCCCGCGCTCGCGCTCTTCCGGCGCCTTGTCGATCTCGTCGAACGGCGTGAACTCGGCCATGCCCTTCTCGGCCTGGCGCTTCGTGATGGCCGCCGTGAGCGTCGTCTTCCCGTGGTCGATATGACCCATCGTGCCGATGTTCACGTGTGGCTTCGTGCGCTCGAACTTCTTCTTCCCCATGACTGCTCTCCCCTTCTGGCCTTACTCGCCCGAGACCCGGGCGATGATCTCCTTCGACACCTGCACCGGCACCTCGGCGTAGGCATGGAGCTGCATCGGGCTGTGCGCGGCGCGGCCCTGCGTACGAGAGCGCAAGTCGGTCGCGTAGCCGAAGAGCTCGGCCAGCGGCACCAGCACCCTGATCACCTTCTGCCCTCCCGCGTCGTCGATGTGCTCGATCCGGCCGCGGCGCGCCGTCACGTCGCCCATGACCTCGCCCATGAACTCTTCGGGCGTGGTCACCTCGAACTCCATGACGGGCTCCAGCAGCGCAGGGTCGGCCTTGCGAGCCGCCTCCTTCAGCGCCATCGAACCGGCGATCTTGAATGCCATCTCGCTCGAGTCGACCTCGTGGAAGGTGCCGTCCATCAAGGTCGCCCGAACGTCCACCATCGGGTAGCCGGCCAGCACCCCGTTGTCGAGCGCCTCCTGGATCCCTTGGTCCACGGCGGGGATGTACTCGCGGGGGATCTTGCCGCCGACGATCTTGTTCAGGAACTCATAGCCCCCGCCGGGCCCGGTCGGCTCCAGGTTGATCACGACGTGCGCGAACTGTCCGCGACCGCCCGTCTGCCGGACGAAGCGGGTCTCGACCTTGTGCACCTCGCGGCGGATCGTCTCGCGGTAGGCGACCTGCGGCTTGCCGACGTTGGCGTCGACGGAGAACTCCCGCTTCAGGCGGTCCACGATGATGTCGAGGTGGAGCTCGCCCATCCCCGAGATCACCGTCTGTCCCGTCTCGTCGTCGAACTTCACGACGAACGTCGGGTCCTCGTCTGCGAGCTTGGCGAGGCCCGAGCCCAGCTTGTCCTGGTCCGCCTTGGTCTTCGGTTCCACGGCCACGGAGATGACGGGCGTGGGGAAGCTGATGGACTCGAGAACGACCTGGTCGTCGGGGTCGCAGATCGTGTCTCCGGTGGTGGCGTGCTTCAGCCCCACGACGGCGACGATGTCCCCGGTGTAGGCGGCCGCCATGTCCTCACGGTGGTTGGCGTGCATCTGCAGGATGCGCCCGATCCGCTCCTTACGGTCCTTCGTCGCGTTCGCGACGTGGCTCCCCGCCTTCAGCACTCCGGAGTAGACACGGAGATACGTGAGGCGTCCCACGTAGGCGTCCGACATGATCTTGAACGCGAGCGCGGCGAAGGGCTCCGAGTCCTCAGGCTTCCGCTCCACGTGCTTGTCCTCCTGGTTGGGGAGATGGCCCTCAACCGGAAGGACCTCGGCCGGGGACGGGAGGTAGGCGACGATCGCGTCGAGCAGCAGCTGGACACCCTTGTTCTTGAAGGCGGAACCGACGAGCACCGGAACGCCCAAGCCGGCGAGCGTCGCCCGGCGGATCGCGCGGTGGAGCTCCTCGTTCGTCGGCTCCTCCTCGTGGACGAACTTCTCCATCACCGACTCGTCGTGATCGGCGAGCTTCTCGAAGAGGTGGTGACGCGCGGTCTCGGCCGCCTCCTGGTACTCGGCGGGGATGTCCGTGTCGTGCCACTCCTCGCCCATCTCGCCCTCCCAGTAGTGGGCGTTCATCTGGACGAGGTCGATCACCCCGTGGAAGTCGGACTCGGTACCCCAAGGAAGCTGCAGGACGAGCGGCGTCGCGCTGAGACGGTCGATGATCATCTCGACGGTCCTCTCGAAGTTCGCGCCGGTCCGGTCCATCTTGTTGATGAAGCAGATCCGCGGCACCCCGTATCGGTCGGCCTGACGCCACACCGTCTCGCTCTGCGGCTCGACACCGGCGACCGCGTCGAAGACCGCGACCGCGCCGTCCAACACGCGGAGCGAGCGCTCGACCTCAACCGTGAAGTCGACGTGACCAGGGGTGTCGATGATGTTGATCCAGTGGCCCTTCCACTGGCACGTGGTGGCGGCCGATGTGATCGTGATGCCCCGTTCGCGCTCCTGGACCATCCAGTCCATCGCGGCGGTGCCCTCGTGGACCTCACCGATCTTGTAGGCCTTCCCGGTGTAGTAGAGGATCCGCTCGGTGGTGGTGGTCTTGCCGGCGTCGATGTGCGCCATGATGCCGATGTTGCGCGTGCGAGCGAGGGGGTACTCGCGGATCGCGAGCCCCTTCCCACCACCTGTCACCCTCTGTTCTGTCGCTGCCACTTCAATCCTCTCCGCGGGGACCGCCATCAACGGTTCCCCTCCACACGGGAAACCGGCCCCTCGGGGCCGGTCCGGTGTTCCTCTGCCATCACCATCGGTAGTGCGCGAAAGCCTTGTTGGCCTCGGCCATCTTGTGCATGTCCTCACGTCGCTTCACGGATGCCCCCTGGCCGTTGGCGGCGTCCATGATCTCCGCGACGAGTCGCTCGGCCATCGAGTTCTCGCGCCGTGCGCGCGAAAAGTTCACGAGCCACCGCAGGGCGAGCGTGGTGCCCCGCGTCGGCTTGACCTCGATCGGTACCTGATACGAGGCGCCTCCGACCCGGCGGGACTTCACTTCGAGCATGGGCCTGACGTTCTCGACGGCACGCTTGAGGGTGATCACCGGGTCGTTCGCGGTCTTCTGGCTGATCTGCTCGAGCGCCTCGTAGACGATGTGCTCGGCGACGGTCTTCTTCCCGTGCAACAGCACCTTGTTCACCAGCTGCGTGACGAGCGGGTTCTGATAGACGGGATCGGGGGTGATCGTCCGGTGTGCGGCAGGGCCCTTGCGCGGCATCGCTACTCGCCGACCTTCTTGGCGCCGTATCGCGACCTTGCCTTGCGGCGGTCGCGTACGCCGGCGGTGTCGAGGGTGCCGCGAACGATCTTGTATCGAACGCCGGGGAGGTCGCGTACACGACCGCCGCGGACGAGCACGATGGAGTGCTCCTGGAGGTTGTGCCCCACGCCCGGGATGTAGACCGTGACCTCGATCCCCGACGTCAACCTGACCCTGGCGACCTTCCGCAGGGCCGAGTTCGGCTTCTTCGGGGTCATGGTGTAGACGCGCGTGCAGACGCCGCGCCGCTGGGACGACCCCTTCAGCGCAGGGCTCTTCGTCCTCTTCTTCGGGCGCGTCCGGCCCTTCCGTACGAGCTGTTCGATGGTGGGCATGGCTCTCTCGTCTGCACTCTTCCCTTTTCATTCACCGAGGCGTTCTGCCCCGGAGCCGAAAAACCGCCGAAACCCTTGGGGCGCAGCGCGAACGCAACCACCCTGTCTGGGTTATCGCTCCGACCGGAGCCGGACACCCGTCCACATCCTCCATGAATGGGCGCGACCGACAAAGCTACTGGTCGTGAGCACGAGGTGTCAACCGCGCGGGTGCCACCCGGCGTGAGGGCCGGCCTGCGCAGATGCGTCCCCCAGCGTACCGCCCGGCTCACCGCACCGACATCGGTGCAGCTCCGGCTACTCCTCGTCGGACCGCGAGACTCCCCCGAGCATGCTTTCGGCCTGCTGACGGGTGAGGCCGACGAGCGCCGGCTCTCCGCTCCCCTCGGCCAGCTCGGCGAGTTCCCGCTGCCGGGCCAGCCAGTATTCGGGGATCGCGTCGGGCTTGATCTTGACGGCCACGTTCCGGTACCTGCTCATGCCCGTACCGGCCGGGATCAGCTTGCCGATGATCACGTTCTCCTTGAGCCCCAGCAGCGGATCGGCCTTGCTCTGGATCGCGGCGTCCGTGAGCACCCTGGTCGTCTCCTGGAAGGAGGCAGCCGACAACCACGAATCCGTCGCGAGCGAGGCCTTCGTGATGCCGAGCAGGACCGGTCGCGCCGAGGCCGGCACGCCGCCTGCCTCCACGATCTCCTGGTTCGTCTCCTCGAAGACGCGGCGATTCACGAGGTCCCCCGGCAGGAGGTCCGTCTCACCGGGCTCGATGATGTGCACCTTCCGGAGCATCTGGCGGCCGATCAGCTCGATGTGCTTGTCGTGGATCGTCACGCCCTGCGAGCGATAGACCTGCTGGACCTCCTCCACCAGGTGCAGCTGCAGCGCCATGACTCCCTCGACCCGGAGCTTCTCGTGGGGGTTGACCGATCCCTCCGTCAGCTGCTGGCCGACCTCGACCGCGTCACCGTCCGCGACCGTGAGACGGGCGCGGAACGAGACCTGGTACTCGACCATGTCGCCGGTCTCATCGGTCACACGGATACGGCGAACGTGCTTCTCGTCGTCGTCCTCGATGCTCACGACGCCGGACAGCTCGGTGATCTGCGCCATGCCCTTGGGGTTGCGAGCCTCGAACAGCTCGACCACACGCGGGAGACCGTGCGTGATGTCCTCGCCCGCGATCCCGCCGGTGTGGAATGTCCGCATCGTGAGCTGGGTGCCTGGCTCCCCGATCGACTGGGCGGCGATGATGCCCACTGCCTCGCCGATGTCGACCAGCCGGCCCGCGGCGAGCGAACGCCCGTAGCACGCCTGGCAGACCCCGACCTCCGCCTCGCAGGTCACGACGGAGCGGACCCGGATGCTCTCCACGCCCGAGTCGATGACGACCTCCGCGAGCTCGTCGGAGAGCTCCGCACCGCGCGCGGCGATCTTCTTCCCCCCGACCTTCACGTCCTCCGCGAGCACGCGCCCGAACACCGACGTGTCCGTGTGCGCGGCCTTGACGGTTGTCCCGTCGGGCCGGGTGATGTTCACCACAGCCGTGATAGACCGATCCGTGCCGCAGTCCTCCTCGCGGACGATGACCTCTTGTGCCACGTCGACGAGACGCCTCGTGAGGTAGCCCGAGTCGGCCGTCCGCAGCGCGGTGTCGGCAAGGCCCTTGCGGGCGCCGTGGGTCGAGATGAAGTACTCGAGGACCGACAGACCCTCACGGAAGTTCGACTTGATCGGACGGGGGATGATCTCCCCCTTCGGGTTGGCCACGAGGCCTCGCATCCCCGCCAGCTGCCGGATCTGCATGATGTTCCCGCGCGCGCCCGAGTTGGCCATCATGTAGATCGGGTTGGTCTTCGTGAACTGAGCCTCCATCGCGTCCTTGACCTCGTCGGTAGCCTGCGTCCAGATCTCGATGAGCTCCTGGCGGCGTTCGTCGTCCGTGATGATGCCCTTGCGGTACTGCTGCTCGACCTTCTGCGCATGCTTCTCGTGCTCGTCCAGGATCTTCTGCTTCTCCGGAGGCGTGGTCACGTCCTCGACGCCGATCGTCACACCGGCCCTGGTGGCGTAGTGGAACCCGAGGTTCTTGAGGTTGTCGAGGACGATCTCGGTCTGGGTCCGGTCGTACCGGTGCACGACCTCGTCGACCAGGCGAGCCACGTCCGGCTTCAAGACGGGCTCGTTCCGGTACTCGAAGTCGTCGGGGAACGCGGTGTTGAACACGATCCGGCCGATGGTCGAGCGGATCACCGGCGTCCGCTTGGCCCATCCTTCCGCCTTGGGGTCGTACCCCTCGGGCAGGAGCTCGTCGGGGAGCGCCTTGCCCGTGAGGCGAACGCGCACGGGATCGTGCAGCGAGTGACCCCGGTCGTACGCGAGCAGTGCCTCGGCGGTCGAGCCGAACGTCGGGATGTCCTCGTCCTTCATCTCGTCGTTCTGGGTGAGGGTCAGGTAGTAGAGCCCGAGGACCATGTCCTGTGACGGGGTCGCGATGGGGCGTCCGTGCGCCGGCGACAGGATGTTGTTGGTGGACAGCATGAGGATCCGGGCTTCGGCCTGCGCCTCCGCGGACAGCGGGACGTGCACCGCCATCTGGTCACCGTCGAAGTCGGCGTTGAACGCCGCGCAGACGAGCGGGTGGATCTTGATGGCCTTGCCCTCGACCAGGACCGGCTCGAACGCCTGGATCCCGAGTCGGTGCAGGGTCGGTGCGCGGTTGAGCAAGACCGGGTGCTCGCGGATGGCCTCCTCGAGGACGTCCCAGACCTGCGGCCGGGCACGCTCGACCATGCGCTTGGCGCTCTTGATGTTCTGCGCGAGGTTCTGATCGACGAGGCGCTTCATGACGAACGGCTTGAAGAGCTCCAGCGCCATCTGCTTCGGCAGCCCGCACTGGTGCAGGCGAAGCTCCGGTCCGACCACGATCACCGAACGTCCCGAGTAGTCGACCCGCTTGCCGAGCAAGTTCTGGCGGAAACGTCCCTGCTTGCCCTTCAGCATGTCGGAGAGCGACTTCAGCGGCCGGTTGCCGGGCCCCGTGACGGGGCGACCACGACGACCGTTGTCGAACAGCGCGTCGACAGCCTCCTGGAGCATGCGCTTCTCGTTGTTCACGATGATCTCCGGCGCCTGCAGGTCGAGGAGTCGCTTCAGCCGGTTGTTCCGGTTGATCACGCGCCGGTACAGGTCGTTCAGGTCCGAGGTGGCGAACCGACCACCGTCGAGCTGGACCATCGGACGGAGGTCGGGCGGGATGACGGGGATCGCGTCGAGCACCATGCCCATCGGGTTGGAGCGACCCTCCACGAAGTTGGATGCGACCTTCAGTCGCTTGATCGCCTTGAGGCGCTTGGTGCCCTTGCCGTTCTCGATCGTTTCGCGGAGGGCCTCGCCCTCGGCCACGACGTCGTAGTCCGAGAGCAGCCGCTTGATGGCCTCGGCGCCCATCCCACCGTCGAAGTAGTCCGCGAATCGCTCGCGGAGCGACCGGTAGACGGCGTCGTCCGCGACCAGCTGCTTCACCTTCAGGCTCTTGAACCCGGCAACCACGTCGTCCAGGTGCTGGGTGTCGCGGCCGGCGGCCTCGTGGATCCGCTCGACGTCACGCTGGGCCTCGCGCTTCGCCGCCGAGAGCTGTGCCCCCTTGGCACCCTCGGCCTCGAGCTCCTTCAGCCGGTCCTCGAGCTCGGACAGCCGGCGCTTGACCTGGTCGTCCCGGTCGGCCTCGATCTCGCGCTTCTCACCCTCGATCTCCTCCTCGATACCGGGCAGATCCTTGTGACGCCGCTCGTCGTCGATGCGGGTGACCACGTAGGCGGCGAAGTAGATGATGCGCTCGAGGTCCTTCGGCGCGATGTCCAGCAGGTAGCCCAGACGCGAGGGAACGCCCTTGAAGTACCAGATGTGGGTGACCGGAGCGGCGAGCTCGATGTGGCCCATACGGTCGCGGCGCACCTTGGAACGGGTGATCTCGACACCGCAGCGCTCGCAGATGATCCCCTTGAACCGGACGCGCTTGTACTTGCCGCAATGGCACTCCCAGTCGCGCGTCGGTCCGAAGATCCGCTCGCAGAAGAGGCCGTCCTTCTCCGGCTTCAGCGTGCGGTAGTTGATCGTCTCCGGCTTCTTGACCTCACCGTTGGACCATGCACGGATCTGGTCGGCAGTCGCCAGCCCGATCCGAAGCTCGTCGAAGTAGTTCACATCCAGCACTTAGGCCTCGCCCTCCTTCTGCTCCTGGGGGCTACGCTCGCGCTGGTCGCGCTCGCTGCTTGAGCCCCCAGACCCCTTCTGCTCCTGGGGGCTACGCTCGCGCTGGTCGCGCTCGCTGCTTGAGCCCCCAGACCCCCGCACCCGTCCCTGCACTACGCTCAACGTTTCCGTATTCCCGTGGCTCCTCAATCGAAGTCCGCCCCGGCAGGCTCGCGCCGGCTGAGATCGATCCCCAGCTCCTCGGCCGCCCGGAAGACGTCCTCGTCGGTCTCGCGCAGCTCGATCTCGTCACCCGTCGCCGAGCGAACCTCGACGTTCAGCGAGAGCGACTGCATCTCCTTGATCAGCACCTTGAAGGACTCGGGGATCCCCGGCTCGGGGATGTTCTCGCCCTTCACGATCGCCTCGTAGACCTTCACGCGGCCCAGGACATCGTCGGACTTGATGGTGAGCAGCTCCTGGAGCGCATAGGCGGCTCCGTAGGCTTCGAGCGCCCAGACCTCCATCTCCCCGAACCGCTGCCCGCCGAACTGGGCCTTCCCGCCCAGCGGCTGCTGCGTGATCATCGAGTAGGGACCGGTCGACCGAGCGTGGATCTTGTCGTCGACCAGGTGCAGCAGCTTCAGGATGTACGCCACGCCGACGGTGACCAGCTCCGCGTAGGGCTGACCGTTCCGCCCGTCGAACAGCTGCGCCTTGCCGATGTCGTTCACCAGGTTCTGCCCGTCCGAGCTGGGGTGCGAGCTGCGGAGCGCCGAGAGGATCTCGTCCTCCTTGGCACCGTCGAAGACCGGCGTCGCGATGTGCACCGGCCCCGTGTGGTCCTCGCCGTCCTTGTCGAACCCGACCATCGCGGCGTACCCGAGGTGCGCCTCGAGCACCTGCCCCAGGTTCATCCGCGAGGGGACGCCCAGCGGGTTCAAGATGATGTCCACCGGCGTGCCGTCCTCGAGGAAGGGCATGTCCTCCTCCGGCAGGATGGTGGAGATCACGCCCTTGTTGCCGTGCCGGCCGGCGAGCTTGTCGCCGTCCGAGATCTTCCGCTTCTGCGCGACGTATACGCGCACGAGCTGGTTCACGCCCGGCGGCAGCTCGTCGCCGTCGTCGCGGTTGAACACCCGAACGCCGATGACCTTGCCGGACTCGCCGTGCGGCACCTTGAGCGACGTGTCGCGGACCTCGCGCGCCTTCTCGCCGAAGATCGCGCGCAGGAGCCGCTCCTCCGGGGTGAGCTCGGTCTCGCCCTTGGGCGTCACTTTGCCGACGAGGTAGTCGCCGGGGTTGACCTCGGCGCCGATCCGCACGATCCCCCGCTCGTCGAGGTCCTTCAGGATCTCCTCCGAGACGTTGGGGATGTCGCGAGTGATCTCCTCGGCCCCCAGCTTGGTGTCGCGGGCGTCGACCTCGTGCTCCTCGATGTGGATCGAGGTCAAGACGTCGTCCTTGACCAGCCGCTCCGAGATGATGATCGCGTCCTCGTAGTTGTGGCCCTCCCACGGCATGTAGGCGACGAGGAGGTTCTTCCCGAGGGCGATCTCGCCTTGGTCGGTGGAGGGACCGTCCGCGATGACCTGACCCTTGGCGACCTTCTCTCCGATGTCGACGACCGGCTTCTGGTTGAAGTTGGTCCCCTGGTTGGTCCGCCGGAACTTGATGAGGTCGTAGGTGCGAAGCTTGCCGGTCTTCTCCTTGACCACGATGTCGACCGCCGACACGTCCTCGACCGTGCCCGCCTCGTCGGCGAGCACCACGTCACCGGCATCGACCGCGGCACGGAACTCGACGCCGGTCCCGACGAGCGGAGCCTCTGCCCGCAGCAGCGGGACCGCCTGACGCTGCATGTTGGCGCCCATGAGGGCGCGGTTGGCGTCGTCGTGCTCGAGGAACGGGATCAATGCGGCGGCGACGGAGACCAGCTGCTTGGGGGAGACGTCCATGTAGTCGATCTCGTCGGGTGAGACCTGATCGACCTCACCACCCTTGCGGCGCACCAGGACCTGGGTGTCCTGGAAGGTGCCGTCGGACGACAGCCGCGCGTTGGCCTGGGCGATGACGTGCTTGTCCTCCTCGTCTGCCGACAGATAGTCGATCTTCGCGGTGACCTTGCCGTTGTCGACGCGGCGATACGGGGTCTCGATGAACCCGAACTCGTTGATCCGGCCGAAACTGGACAGCGATCCCATCAGGCCGATGTTCGGACCCTCCGGCGTCTCGATCGGGCACATCCGCCCGTAGTGGGACGGGTGCACGTCGCGCACCTCGAAGCCCGCGCGCTCACGCGACAGACCGCCCGGTCCGAGCGCCGACAGACGGCGCTTGTGGGTGAGCCCGGCGAGGGTGTTCGTCTGGTCCATGAACTGGGACAGCTGCGACGTCCCGAAGAACTCCTTGATGGAGGCGACGACCGGGCGGATGTTGATCAGGGTCTGTGGCGTGATGGCCTCGACGTCCTGCGTGGTCATCCGTTCCTTCACGACCCGCTCCATGCGGGACAGGCCGATCCGGATCTGATTCTGGATCAGCTCGCCGACCGACCGGATCCGGCGGTTGCCGAAGTGGTCGATGTCGTCGGGGTCATAGCCCTCCTGACCGGCGTGCAGGTTCACGAGGTAGCCGACGGTCTTGAGGATGTCCTCGAAGGTGAGGACCGCCTTGTACTTCGGCGCCCCCTGCCCTGCGGCCTCTTCCTTCTGCAGGGCGGAGAAGACGCGATACCGGTTCTGCTCCCAGGCCTTCTTGTCGGGGTTGTCGAGCTCCCCGAGCCCCTTGTGATGGGCCCGCAGCTGCTTCAGGAGCTGGCCCTCGGCGGGGCCCAGCTTCTTGTCCACCTTGTGCCGACCGACCCGTGCGACGTCGTAACGCTTGGGATTGAAGAACAGGTTCTCGAGGAGCGTCTTCGCGCTCTCGGCCGTCGGCGGCTCGCCGGGCCGGAGCTTGCGGTAGATGTCTTCGAGCGCTTCCTCCTGCGTCTCGAAGTGGTCCTTCTCGAGGGTGTTCTGGATCGACTGCGCGTTCTCGAAGAGCTTGAGGAGCTCGGCGGTATCGAAGCCCAGCGCCTTCAAGAACACGGTCACGTGCTGGCGGCGCTTGCGATCGATCCGGACCCCGACAGTGTCCTTCTTGTCGACGTCGAACTCGAGCCACGCGCCGCGCGACGGGATGATCTTGGCGATGAAGACGTCCTTGTCGGACGTCTTGTCGGGCTCCTTGCTGAAGTAGACGCCAGGCGAGCGCACCAGCTGGGAAACCACGACTCGCTCGGTGCCGTTGATGATGAAGGTGCCTCGGTCGGTCATCATGGGGAAGTCCCCCAGGAAGACCTCCTGCTCCTTGATCTCGCCGGTGACCTTGTTGACGAAGGTCGCCTCGACGAACAACGGAGCGGAGAACGTGATGTCCTTGTCCCGGCACTCCTCTTCGGAGAACTTCATCTCCCGGAACTCGTGCTTCCCGAAATAGAGCTGGAACTGCTCGGTGAAGTCCTCGATGGGCGAAACCTCCTCGAGGACCTCCTTGAGGCCTTCGTTCAGGAGCCGATCGAAGGAGTCCTTCTGTATGGCAACGAGGTCGGGAAGCTGAAGTACCTCGTCGAGCTTGGCGAAACTGACACGATTCCGAACAGGCACGAGCTGATCAGGCAAGCAGAACCCCTCCCGGGAGACGTCGAGGGCGCACGGCAGGGCGCGGTGGACGGCACGGCAAACGAGCAGTCTACGAGGAGATGCGGGCACCGTCAACGGAGCCTGCCCGGACGGCGGGTTCCGATGAGGGTACGCCTCTCAGGGGCCGCCGGTCAACCCGCCGATAGGCGGGGTTGCCGGGGGGCCCGGCGCCACCTGCGGCCTGGGCTGATGGTGTCGTCACCCGACCGGCGGTAGGGTCGGCGACGATGGCCTCAGACCCTGCCTCGTCCGGTCGGTGGCGCCCACGGACCCACCGGCGACGGGTCGCTCTCGCGGTCTGGGCGGGTCTGGCAACCTTCGCGTTCCTGCTCGTTCTCGACGGCATCTGGGCGGGCCGGAACCTCGTTCGGGGACTCACCAGCGCCCGGTCGGAGCTCTCGGTGGCGATCGAGTCGATCGTCACCGGGGACCCCGAGGCGGCGGCGCCCCATTTCGTCGCCGCTGCCGAAGCGGCGGACCGTGCCGTCGGCTCGGTCGGGCATCCGTCCCTCGGTCTCGCCGGACTCCTCCCGGTGGTGGGCGACAACATCGAGGCCGCGGAGGCGGTCGCCGAAGCCTCACGGGCGACCGCCGAGGCGGGCGCCACGATGGTGAAGGTCGCGCGTGACCTCGGGTGGACGGACATCCGGATCCCGGCCTCGACCGCCTCCGGCGCACTGGATATCGAGGCATTGGAGGCGGCCCTGCCCGCCATGGGATCGGTGGCCACTCGGCTCCGAGAGGCCGCGACCGCCCTCGAGTCCGCCGGAGGCGACGGGCTCATCGAGCCCGTCGCC
>Ga0268386_10001163_pt1 | contig 17807 bp, 15 predicted proteins | sample RVTome_15_FD_200260 | JGI IMG/M metagenome (GOLD analysis project Ga0268386, IMG submission 200260) | Soil microbial communities from uranium-contaminated site in the Upper Colorado River Basin, Wyoming, United States - RVT150D86... ...
CACGATTTTCGTCTTGTTCCCGGTAGACGAAGTAATAGCCATCGCGCACGACAAGCTCATGATCGAAGAGTCTTACGAGACTCCCCGAATGAAACCATGCGTCACTGAGCGGCACTGGTACGAGCGCGGCGCCGAGGCCGCGTTCTGCGGCGCGTGCCACTGCGATCATGGAGTTCAGCTTGAGGACGCTGGACGGTCGCGGTTGCCCGCATCCTGCCGACTCCGCCCATTCTTTCCATGCGTTCGGCCTGGTCGCATGCACTATCAGGGGCAGGCCCTGCAGCGACTCATGCTCCAGCGGCTGCCACCGTTCGCAGAATTCCGGTGACGCTGCCGGTACAAGCCTCAATGAAAACAGCCGGTCCGACAGGAGATTGGCCGGTGCAGTACGAAAGAGCCGGATCGACACGTCGAAATCGGCTGCGTATTTTTCATACGTTTCATCGCTGGTATCGACGTGTATGTCTATCCCGGTATATTTTCCCGTGAACTCCGGCAGTCTCGGCACGAACATCTCACTGGCAAAGAACGGCTGCACGGAGATCCGTAGCGATTGTCGGCGGAATCGCGAGGAAAGCCTTTGCGTTACGACATCGATCTGGCGAATCAACGGATCGATCTCCGCATACAGTGTTGCCCCGGCGTCGGTAAATTCCAGCGACTGCGGTCGTCGCAGGAACAGGGAAGTCTGCAGTTCCCGTTCCAGGCCCTTGATCTGATGGCTGATCGCAGAAGCGGACACGAACAGCTCTTCCGCTGCAATGCGGAAGCTCCGGTGACGCCCGGCGACACAGAATGTGCGCAGGCTGCGCAACGACAGTCGTTTGCCCACGAACGACATGCAGTACCTTTACCCGAGATGATGCCTTGCCGACGCCAAACGACAGCGCGTCACACCGGCATCCGAGCAAGTGGAACTGCAGGAAGCATGCCAACGTCGTGTGACATGGCGGTTACAGCCCAAGTCATTGAAATGCGGCGTAGCGAGCGCCAGCAGCTCCCTGATGTGGCGCGGAGCTTTGCCCCCGCTTCGATCATTGGTGGTGGCGGCTGCCCGCTGCTGGTGCAACGCGGGGAGAATGTGCACTTAGTTAACGCCTATGGTTAACGCCTATGGCCCGTAAGACGGGCTCCTACAGCGCGCAATCAGTACAAATCGTGGGCTGTAGGAGCCGGTCCCACAGGCGATTTGCCTTAACATTAACTTAAGTGCCATTCTCCCTAGCGGCGCGTGCGCTGGCTGCGGCGTTTCTCGATCGTCGACAGAAAGAACTGCAGGTCGTCGGACAGCGCCGCGGTGAAATGCTGTTCATTGCCGCTGTCATCGGGAAAGGCAATTGACTGCGCATGCAGGAACAGGCGCTGCAGACCTGCCGCTTTCGCCGCATTGTTGGCCCGCGCGTCGCCGTAGCGTTCGTCGACGACAAGCGGATGCCCCTGAAGTTGCGCGTGTACCCGGACCTGGTGTGTCCTCCCGGACAGGGGCTGGCACTGCATGAGGCTGAATTCGCCGTAACGCCGCGAGAGGCGAAAGCGCGTCCCGGCGCGCTTGCCCTCCTCGCTCACAATGACGTGCCGCTCGCCGTTCTTGCGATTCCGTACGAGGAGAGGTGCGTCGACGAGGATGTCACCCAGCTGCCAGTCGCCGGCAACGAGTGCGAGGTAATTTTTCTCGACCAGGCCTTCACGGAATTGCTCGTGCAAGGAGCGCAGCGCCGAGCGGCGCTTCGCCAGTACCAGGCAACCGGACGTCTCACGATCGAGCCGGTGTACGAGCGAAAGCTCCGTGAGGTCCGGGCGTGCGAAGCGCAGCAGTTCGATGACGCCATGACTGACACCGCTGCCGCCGTGCACGGCGGTGCCACTCGGCTTGTCGATAACCAGGAGCCGTTTGTCCTCGAAGAGAACCCGCTCGGCGATGCTTGCAGCATATCCGCCGGAAGGAGCCGCCCCGGGCTCGCGCAGCCGCGCCGGAGGAATGCGCACCTCGTCGCCCGCCTGCAGACGGTGATCGGCCCGCACGCGGCCGCCATTGATGCGCACTTCGCCGCGTCGTAGCAGCCGATAGAGGCGGCTCTTCGGCACTCCGGGCAACTCCTTGCGCAGGAAATTATCGACCCGCTGCCCCGCCCCCTCGGCGTCGATGTGAACCTTGCGCACTCCCGACCGCGGGCCGGGGGCTGATTTTCCTGACTTTTCTTGCATAGACTCGAGACTTGTACGGCATTGCCAGCTTGACACTCTGTGTTATATTACCCCGCTGTGAAAGCCGGGGGTTCTTTATCCCCGTCCCACAGACGATTGACTACGCCGGCTCAAGCTTCTGGCTGGTCTGCCCCGGCAGACGGTCGTGCGAAAATCAAATTCATTCCCGGTCTCGTGTTTTATTGAGACCGGACTCCGGTTGGCAGCAAGCACGACAAAACCGGCAAACGCCTGGCGGCTTTGCCGCAGGGTAATCAAGGGCGGCTGTGCCGCAGGGTAATGATGATCAGTTTTTTGCTGCGCGGGTTGGCATGCCACCCTGCCTGGTTCAAGTTTAGCAACCTCATTGCTGGCGCATTACGCCAAGCTCTCTTTATTGAGGTACCCTGCCTAGCCCCTTCGCCTTCTTGCCAGACACGCTTGCTGCCCCATTACATTGAAGCAGGGCAACATGAAAAGAATGCTGATCAACGCAACTCAGGAAGAAGAGTTGCGCATGGCGATGGTCGATGGCCAGCGCTTATACGACCTCAACATCGAACTGCCGTCCGGCGAACGCAAGAAAGCTAATATCTACAAAGGCAGGATAACCCGCATCGAGCCCAGCCTCGAGGCGGCGTTCATCAATTACGGCGCCGACCGGCACGGTTTTCTACCGCTCAAGGAAATCTCCAGCGAGTACTTCGTCACCGACGTTCCTCCGGGCGCGAAGCCCGAGATCAGGAACGTTCTGAAGGAAGGCCAGGACATTGTCGTGCAAATCGACAAGGAAGAGCGCGGCAACAAAGGCGCCGCGCTGACAACCTTCGTCAGCCTTGCCGGGCGGTTCATCGTCCTGAAGCCGAACAAATCACGGTCCGGCGGTGTCTCCCGGCGCATCGTCGGTGAAGAGCGCGACGTGGCCCGCGAGGCCTTGCACGACGTCGCGATACCCGATGGCATGAGCGTTATCCTGCGTACTGCCGGAATTGACCGGAACGCCGAAGAACTGCAGTGGGACCTCGACAATCTCATGGCGGTATGGGAAGCGATCAAGAAGGTTGTGGTCGAACGTCCGTCGCCGTTCCTCATCTATCGCGAGAGCAATGCCGTCATCCGGGCGCTGCGCGATTACCTGTCCAACGATATCGGCGAGATCCTGATCGACAATGAAGCGACCTACGCGGAAGCCAGGGAGTTCGTCGAGCAGGTCATGCCGCAGAATTTACGCAAGCTGAAGCTGTATGACGATGCCGTGCCCCTCTTCACGCGCTATCAGATCGAGACCCAGATCGAATCCGCCTTTGCGCATTCAGTGACGCTGCCCTCGGGCGGCAGTCTGGTGATCGATCATACGGAAGCGCTGGTGTCCATCGACATCAACTCTGCCCGCGCCACCAAGGGCGGCGACATCGAGGCGACGGCTCTCAACACCAACCTCGAAGCGGCGGACGAAATCGGCCGGCAATTGCGGCTGCGTGACCTGGGTGGGCTCGTCGTGATCGACTTCATCGACATGGGCCCGCAGAAGAACCAGCGCGAGGTCGAAAACCGCCTGCGCGACGCAGTGCGGCAGGATCGCGCCAGAGTACAGATCGGCAAGATAACCCGCTTCGGCCTGCTCGAGATGTCGCGTCAGCGGCTGCGGCCGTCGCTCGGCGAGTCGAGCTACATGACCTGCCCGCGCTGCTCCGGCATCGGCAATATCCGCAGCGTCGAATCGCTCGCGCTTGCCATCCTCCGGATCATCGGCGAAGAAGCTCGTAAGGAAAGAACGGCGAAAGTCATCGCACAGTTGCCGGTGGAAGTGGCCACGTACCTGCTGAACGAAAAGCGCAACTGGGTGCAGAGTCTGGAAAGCCGTAACGACACGCAGGTGATCCTGGTTGCCAATTCGGCGCTCGAGACGCCGCACTACCAGATTCGCCGCGTTCGCGACGACCAGGTCGAACTTCCGGAAAACTCCGGCACCAGTTACACGCTGGCCGAACTCAATGACGAACCGGATGCACTTTCCGGCGTGGTACAGGAACGGAAAGTTGCGGAGCCCGCGGCTGTCGCGACGATTGCGCCTACGGCGGCGCCCGTCAGAAAAGTGGTCGAACAAAAAGCTCCGGGACTTCTGGCGCGTCTGTTCAGCCTGTTCTCGGGTAGCGTGGAAGCAGAGCCGCAACGAACACGCGACGGCTCCGGCCGCTCTGGAAAGAAGCGCGACACCCGCGGCGGACAGCGCGCGCGACGTCGGAGCGAGACGCAACGCACCGAGCCCAGAAGCACGCGTTCTTCGAAGGCAGGCCGCAAACGTGGCGGCAAGGGGTCGGCCGACGATACCGCGCGCGCCGCGAGAAGCCCTGCCGACAGGGGACAAGACAGGGGAAACGCGGATAAGGCAAGTGCGGACAGGAACAGCCCTGACCGGAAGGCTGCACGAATCGGTACGGAGAGTGCCGCGGGCACGGGCACCGAATCGGCGGCCGGCGTTCGCACGGACGGCCGCAGGGACGGCCGGGACGAATCCCGCAGAAGCCCTGGAAAGCGGCGCAGCCGCGGCGGCCGCAGGCGCAAACGCGCAGACGCCGGAGAGACATCGGAGTTCGGTGAAAATCAGCAGCGCAGCGAAGCAGCGCAGCAGGATTCACCGGGCCAGGAAGCAGCCGCCGGACGGCCGCCAAGAGAAGGCTCCTCTTCCAGGCGGAGAAGCAACAGGAATCGCCCAGACCGGCCAGGTGACTCCGAGGCGTCCGTCGATGCGGCCGATCGCCAGGCGGACCTGACGTCAGCGCCCGGATTTTCCGCGGCTGCGGCGGCCGTCCCGCGGCAGACGAACGGTGCCGGCATGGCAGCGGATCGTTCGCCGCCCGCGGTAACCGCCGAGCCGGACACCGCCGATTCGCGGCGTGACTCTGCACGCGAGGATCAAGCGTCACCCGTACGCTCGAAGGACGACCGTTCCGGGGAGAGGCAACCGCTGTCGAGTCACGAAGACTGGCCATCCTATGGGGATACTCAGCCGGACCTGCCGATTGTTCGGTCAGCCGAGAGCCGCACGTCGGAGCTTCAGCCGAGCTCCGTGGCATCGTCCGCGGGTCGCCCCGAACCTTCAGAGGTACCGCGGTCGCCTGCTGTGCCACCGGCCCCACCGCAATCACTGCGGCAGGTGCAGGACCGTGCAACCGCTGCAACAGCTTCGCGCCGAACGGAGATTCCGGAGGAAGCGCCGGAGATCGACGGCGCGCGGACTACGGTAAAACCTGCGGAGGCTCCGAGGCCGAAGAGCAACGGTGTGCCGGAGGATGAGGGCAAGCCGGCGGGCAGGTTGCTGCCGTGGGAACCGCTGGAAGAGCACTCGGAATCCGCAGGGCTCGGGAAAACGGACGATAAGGCTGATCGTTCGGACTCTGAAACCTGAGGGACGCGGGACGTAAGCAACAGGACGCCGGTGACTCCGGATCGCCGGCGCTTTGCTGCTCAGGTGCCGTTGTCAGCGCAAGCCGGATTTGATGCGTTGCAAAACCCGTTCCGACGCCTGTTCCACGAGGTCCAGCACCAGTTCGAAGCCCGAAGCGCCGCCGTAGTACGGATCCGGAACTTCGGCAACTTGCCCCGTACCTGCAAAATCCAGAAACAGTCTGACCTTTTCGCGATGCTCCTCGGGCGCCCGCTCGAGGAGTTCGCCGAGATTGTCCTTGTCCATGGCGAATATATAGTCGAAGGCCTCGAAATCGTCGTCGGATATCCGGCGTGCACGAATGTGCGTGAGTGTCACTCCGCGCCGCACGGCTGCCGCCTGCGCGCGATGATCCGGCGGGGCACCGGCATGGTATGCATGTGTCCCCGCAGACTCGACAAGAATCCTGTCGGCGAGCCCCGCGTCCGCGACATGTTTGCGGAACATCCCTTCCGCCGTCGGGGAGCGGCAGATGTTGCCCATGCAAACGAACAAAACAGATATTCTCTTTTCAGTTGCCGCCGGCGTGGCGGGGTCCCGTTGGTCGGTCCGCGATGCGTTCATGCGAGATAACATATAGGTTTTGATGACGACACCGCAAGTTGAGACTGACTTGAAGGAGGTACCGGATGAAGATTGGCCTGGTTGGCGCCGGCAAAATGGGCGGGAACATGGCGCGACGCTGGCATCGCGGAGGCGCCGACGTCACGATATTCGACCGCTCGCCCGAAGCACTCGAGGGTCTCGCGGCCGTCGTGGGTATACGGACCGTGTCGAGCTTAGCGGCGCTCGTCGAGGCATTGCCGATCCCGCGTCTGTTGTGGCTGATGCTCCCGACCGGCAAGCCGACGGAGCAGACGATCGGCGAGTTGCAAGAGCGGCTCGCGCCGGGCGACCTCGTCGTCGATGGCGCCAATGCCCATTACCGGGATTCGCAGCGGCACGCAAAGTTGCTCGGCGAACGCGGCATCGGGTTCGTCGATGTCGGTGTGTCGGGCGGAATCTGGGGCCTCGAGAACGGCTACGGACTGATGCTGGGCGGCGACACCGCGGCGGTCGATCGCGTGATGCCGCTGGCAAGAATTCTTGCACCGTCGCCCGACAAGGGCGTCGTACATTGCGGCCCGGTCGGTGCAGGACACTTCGCGAAGATGGTGCATAACGGCATCGAATACGGACTCATGCAGGCTTACGCCGAAGGCTTTGCCCTGCTTGCCGCACGGCCGGACCTCGAACTGCCGCTGGCCGAAATTGCCGAAGCCTGGTGCCACGGTACGGTCATTCGGTCCTGGCTGCTCGAACTGACGGCGGACGTGCTCAAGGACTGTGCATCGTTAAACAGCATTTCCGCAAGAGTCGCGGACTCCGGCGAGGGCCGGTGGACCGCGCAGGAAGCGATCGATCTCGGCATTCCCATACCCGTCATCACGGCGGCGTTGATGTCCCGCTTCTCATCTCAGGACGGCGGCGATTTCGCGGACCGGCTGCTCGCGATGCTGCGCAATGCCTTCGGAGGACACGCCGTACCGCGGCAGTAAGGCACCACCTCCGTTCCCGGTCTGCTAATCCGCCAGATCCTGATCTGTAAAGACTACGGACCGGTCGCGTTGCACGTGGCTTGCCGCTATCTCCGGATCGCCCTTCTTAAGGCGCATGAGGATAGCGCGCCGCCCTGCCCCCACCGCAAACCAGACGACCGTACGCGCGCTGTTCAGTACCGCCAGAGTCAGGGTAAGGCGGCGGTGCCCCTCGTAGGCGCGGCTCACGCCGACCCAGTGGCGCCTGTCCTGCAGCAGGGTATCGTCGGCGAACAACGACGCAGTGTGACCGTCCTCCCCTAACCCTAAGTGCACGACGTCGAGCTGCGGTGGTACTGAAGCCCACTCGATGAGCGTCGCGGAGTATCTTCCGATTGCAAGTTCGAGGTCCCCGATGTCGACCGGCATAGGATGCGCGTTGCTGTCAGGGATACGGCGCGCAAGCGGGCTATCGAGAAAATGCGCCCAGTTTCGCGCCGGGTCGTGAAGCGGCACGATTCGTTCATCGACCTGAAAAACATGCACGGCATCCCAGTCGACATCCAGTGCCGCCAGATGCCCGAACATCGTCCAGGGAGAGCGCCCTCCACTGATGGCGAGCGTCGCCCATCCACGCGCCTCGACCGCTTGCACAAGCCGCTCGGCGATGAATGTCGCGGCGGCGCGTTCCGCCTCGGCAGCATCCTGGCTGACCAGCCATTTCATACTCGACACCAGTGTTTGTCCTGAGTCAGTAGCTCGTACATAAATCGGGCAGTACGGCCTGTCACGCGAGATGTGCGGGAAAGGCGCTTGAGTTTGATGCGCGCATCCCGGGCGATAGATGGATACAGGCATTGGCACGCGTTCGATTGCCCTTGAAGTCATCGAGAGAAAGTCGAAGATACCTGCGCACCGCCGCGCCATATGCTCGCTCGGCGATTTCCAGGCCCTCGTGAAGCGCCTGCATGTCAACAACCGTCAACAGGCCGTCCCCGGCTCGTGCCATCCGCCCGCGCCCTCGACCAGCACCTCGGCTTCCGCGGGACCCCATCCTCCGGGCGCATACGGATGCGGCGGATTCTCGCCGCCGTCCGCACGATGGATGACGTTGTCGACGATTCGCCAGGCCTCCTCGATCGAATCCTGGCGCGCGAACAGCGTCGGATCGCCGCGCAGAGCATCGCCGATCAGCCGCTCGTAGGCACCCGTCCTGCCCGCTTCTTCATCGCACATCAGCAGCTCGCTCGCGCGGCCGCTCATCACCTCACCGGGTTCCTTGGTTTGCACCCCGATGCCGATCGACACGCGGTCCGGACCCAGGCGGAATCGCACGTGGTTCGGCACGTCCGCTGATCCCTGGAAGAGGACATGCGCGGGCGCGTGGAAACGCACCATGACTTCCGTAGCGGTGACCGCCAACCGCTTGCCCGCGCGAATGAAGAATGGCACACCGGCCCAGCGCGGCGAGTCGATGTCGAGCCGCAATGCCGCGTAGGTCTCGACGCTGGAGTCGGGAGCAACGTCGGGCTCCTCGCGATAGCCCCGATACTGGCCGCGCACGACGTGCGCGTCCTCGAGCGTCCGCACTGCCTGCAGGACTTTTACTTTTTCGTCCCGAAGCGAATCGCTTGCATAGCGTACCGGAGGTTCCATCGCGAGCAGACTGACCACCTGCAGGAGATGGTTCTGGACGACGTCGCGGATTGCGCCGAGTTCCTCGTAGAGTCGGCCACGGCCTTCGATCCCGAAGGACTCCGCCATGGTGAACTGAACGCTGGCGACGTGCACCCGGTTCCACAACGGTTCGAGAAAGCTGTTGGCAAAGCGGAAGAACAAGAGGTTCTGCACGGGTTCCTTGCCCAGATAGTGATCGATACGAAAGATGCGCGACTCGTCGAAGGATTTCGCAAGACTTCGGTTCAGCTCACGTGCGGACGCGAGGTCGCGTCCGAGCGGCTTTTCGACAACGACACGCGCGCCCCGGCTGCAGCCCGCCGCGTCGAGGTTGGCTATAACCTCGCCAAACAGGCTCGGCGGAATCGCAAGATAGTAAAGCGGCGCCTGCGCTTCGCCGAGAGCGGCCCGCAATCGCTCGAAGGTGCCGGCATCGCGGTAATCGCCCGCAACGTATTGCAGGCTCTGAGCAAGCTCGATGCCCTCCCTGCCGTCGGCTCCATCTCCATGTTCCCTCAGGCTGCTGCAGATCCGCTCGCGCAGGCGATCGACTGTCCAACCCTCGCGCGCGACGCCGATGAACGGCATATCAAGCCGCCCGCGCCGTTTCAGGTTCAGCAACGCCGGGATGATTTTCCGGTAGGCGAGATCGCCGGTGATGCCGAAGATTACAATAGCGTCGGATTCGGATTTCTGCACGCGCGGGATCCGGTTTCAGGGCACGTCGCCCCCTACCCCGACTTTCCCTCTTTTGCGAACCGCCTTCAAGCGCCGGTGTCCTGTCTCAGGAGTTCGTTGCATAAGTCGGGCAGCGCGGCGCCCGGGTGGCAAGGCGCGAGGAGCGCAGCATATCGGGTATATGTTAGCGACGAGCAACGCCGCCGGACGGGATGCCCCGCCAGCGAATTATGTAACGAATTTCTGAGACAGGACACTAGACGCGATAAGCCGTTCGACCTTTGCGAGATCGGCTTCCGTATCGACACCAGGCCCCGGGCGGCGCGCGGGTCTGCCTACGCGAATGCGTATTCCCATTTCAATTGCCCGGAGCTGTTCAAGCTGCTCGCTTTCTTCGAGCGGCGACCGCGGAGCTGCGACGATCTGTTGCAGCACCGTGGCACGGTAGGCGTAGATGCCATGATGATGCAGTGCCGTGCGGATGGCGAGTTCATCGGTCCGTGGACTTCTGGAGTAAGGTATGGCAGCACGGCTGAAGTAGATCGCATCGTCATTGCTGTCCACAATGACCTTTACCACGTTAGGATCATTGAAATCTTCGACCGATGTGACAGGCGATGCCAGCGTCGCCATGGCGACACCGGCGGAGTGCAGCAATGCGGCACACTGGTTGATGAGGCCCGGCGGCATCAGAGGCTCATCGCCCTGCAGGTTTACCACTACCCGGTCCCCTGCCCAGTTCTGCAGGCGGCTCACCTCCTCGAGCCTTTCCGTGCCCGAGCGGTGATGGCTGCCGGTCATGCAAACCCTGGCACCGAACGCCTCCGCAGCCTGCCTGATGCGGCTGTCGTCGGTTGCAACGATCACCTCACTCGCCTCACTCTCCATGGCGCGTTCGAATACATGTTGCAGCAGAAGCTTGCCCGCGATGTGGCGCAGCGGCTTGCCGGGCAGCCTTTCTGACGCATAGCGGGCGGGAATTACCACGGCGAAGGTGCTCATTTGTTCTGTTATCGTCTCTTCAGTGTGGTCGCAAGCCTGTCGAGCCACTCGGGCTCGCCGGATTCGCCGAGTGTAAGGTCAACGGCCACGTACCACCAATTCGGCGGATTGGGTCCGCGCATCTTTACGGCATCCTTTTCGGTCATGAGCACGTCCAGCCCGTCACCGAACTCGAGCGCATTGCGGGAAAGGGCTGCGTGATCGGGATACGCATGCGGTACTACCTTGATGCCATTCGATTCGAGCAATCGAAAAAACCGCTGCGGGTTTCCTATACCTGCAACTGCGTGCACGGATCTGCCCCGGAACGTCTCGAGCGATTCGGTTCTCCTGCCCTGCAGGTCGTGAACGCCCGACGCCGACAGTTCGAACCTGGTTGCGGAACCCGTGACGCTCCGATCGAACGTGCCCGCATCCCCACCCTGCAGCATGACCAGATCGACGGAATGGAGCCGCAGTACCGGCTCGCGCAGCGGTCCGGCGGGCAGGAGCCGGCCGTTGCCGAATCCTCGTGCGCCGTCGACGACGGCGATCTCGAACTGGCGTTTCAGACGGTAGTGCTGCAGTCCGTCATCCGCCACTATGACGTCGCATCCCATCCGGATCAGCATGGCGGCGGCGGCAACACGATCGGGATGCACGACGACGGGACAGACAGCTCGCCTTGCCATGAGCAGCGGCTCGTCACCGACCGTGCCGGGGTCGCTGTCGTCCACCACCCGCAACGGCGCTCTGCCGACGGCACCGCCATACCCGCGGCTCGCAATTCCGGGACGGAAACCCCTGTCCTTCAGGCAGGTTGCAAGCCATATGGCGACCGGCGTCTTTCCCGTTCCTCCGCTCGCAATGTTGCCGACGACGACCACCGGCACGCCTGCATCGACGGAGCGAAGGACGCCGGACCGATAGAGGGCGCGCCTTAATGACATCAGGAGCGCAAACAGCCAGCTCAATGGCAGCAGCACGACATACCAGCGCGAAGCGCCGTACCAGACACGGTTGAGGAAATCGCTCAGCGCGGATCTCTCGCGGTTCATGGCGCTGGTGTTGCGGTATCCGGGGGCGCAGGTGGGCCTGAGCCTCCGCGGCTACGGCTGGTCCTCCTCATTGAACTGCATGCGATACAGCTGCGCGTAATGGCCGTCCAGCGCCAGCAGTTCCCTGTGAGTGCCCGACTCCACGATGCGTCCGCGGTCGAGAACGATGATCCGGTCGGCGCTCTCGACAGTGGAAAGACGATGGGCAATGACCAGCGTGGTTCGGTCGCGCATCAGAGCGTGGAGTGCTTCCTGAATGCGGCGCTCCGACTGTGAATCGAGAGACGACGTCGCCTCGTCGAGGATGAGAACCGGCGCATCCTTGAGCAAAGCGCGCCCGATGGCGATGCGCTGGCGCTGGCCTCCGGACAGCAGTACGCCCCGATCGCCCACCATCGTCTCCAGACCGTTCGGCAGTTCGGCAATGAAGTCCGACAGATGTGCCGCTTCTATGGCGCGGAGGAGCTCCTCGTGCGAGCACTGCCTGAGCTGGCCGTAAGCCAGATTGTTGGCGATCGTATCGTTGAAAAGCACGACGTCCTGGCTGACAAGACTGATGTGCGAGCGCAGATTGTCGAGCGCATAGTTCTGCACCGGTGTCCCATCCAGAAGTATTTCTCCCCGTTCGACGTCGTAGAAACGTGGCAGCAGGCTGACCAGCGTGGATTTTCCGCTTCCAGAATGCCCGACGATCGCAAGCGACTTCCCGGAGTCGACCTTCACCGACAGGCCGTCCAGCACCGGTGCCTTGTCGTCTCCGTAGGAAAAGCTGACATTGCGGTATTCCACCCTGCCTTGCACGGCTTCGGCGCGGAAATTGCCGGAATCGACCTCATCGGGTTCGTCGATGATCTTGAACAGGCTGTCGCCGGCGGCAATGCCACGCTGCAACGTGGCGCTTACGCTGGTCAGGCGACGCAACGGCTGCAGCATGAGCATCATCGCGCCGAAGAATGCGATGAAATTGCCCGGCGACAGCTGGCCTTCCAACGATTCGATGGCGGCCACATATATGACGCCGGCAACCCCGAAACCGAAAATCACCTGGGTGACGGCGACGCCGAGCGCGCGGGAACGGACGAGCTTCAGATTTTGTCGGCGGTTGCGTTCGTCAACTTCGATCAGCCGGTCTTTCTCGTATTCGTAGCCGCCGAAAATCTTGACGACGCGGTTTCCGGTAATCACTTCCTCCGACACCTGTGTCACTTCGCCGATCGAATCCTGAATACGGCTGCTGTAACGGCGGAACGCCTTGCTCAGAACCTGGATCATTATGGTGATGACCGGTAGCAGGAATGCGACGAATATCGTCAGCCGCACGCTTTGATAGAGCATGACACCTACTGCCGCGATGATGGTCAGCAAATCGCGTATCAGGATCGTAACCACGCTGGTAACCGATTCGGCGACCATTTCCACGTTGTAGGTCATTCTCGATAGCAGCGGCCCGGTCGAATGATTTTCGAAGAACCGTGCCGGCAGCGTCAGAAACTTTCGGAATACGTCACGGCGAAGCGAGCTGATGACACTGCGGCCGATCCAGCCGAGCGACATTTCCGTCGCGAAGCCCGCCAGTCCGCGGCAGATGAATATGCCGATGAAGGCGAACGGCATCCACCGCACGGTTTCGAGGTTGCGCGCGACGAGCGCGTCGTCCGTCAGCGGCTGGAGCAACGACACCATGCCGGCTTCGACCGCCGCGGTCGCCGCCATCCCGATGACCGCTATGAAGCCGATGGAACGGTAGGGGATGACGTATTGCCACAGACGCCGATAGACACTTGCGACGTGCGGATCGATTCTGCTCACAATTGCCTGTCAGGCATGCTCGCCAGCCGTCGGTCCGCTTTGGTCACCCGGGTCAATCATCAGTAGGATCGTCCACGGTCGCGATACTGATGCGAACGAAACCCAGCCGGCCCGCTACGTCCATGGCAGTAACGACGTGCTGATGACGCGCGTTTGCATCGGCGCTGATGGTAAGCGGTAAACTGGTATTACCGGCCGACACTCGTTGCAGCGCGTTACGAATCGTCTCAGGACGATTGTTGATCAATTCGCGCCCGTTGACGAGGTAAGTGCCCTGCTCCGTGATCATGATATCGATCTGCTCCGGAGGCTCCTCCACCATGGCAGTGCTTTCTGCTTCCGGTAACCGGATGGTTATCTGCGACTGCTTGACGAAGCTCGTGGAGACCATGAAGAAGATCAGCAGCAGGAAGACGACGTCGATCAGCGGCGTCAGATTGACATCCGGCTCCGGTCGCGACTGCGTGGACAGCTTCACAGATCGCCGCCGCTTCTTGCCTGGCGCCGGTGCAGTGCCTCGACGAGCTTGATGGCCTCTTTTTCCATATTCACCACCAGCGTATCCACGCGATTGCGGTAGTAACGGTGGCCGATCAGCGCCGGTATGGCTACCGTCAGTCCGGCGGCTGTCGTGATCAGCGCCTGGGCAATTCCGCCCGCCAGCACGGTGGGATTGCCAATGCCTTGTGTAGTGATGGCCGCGAACACCTCGATCATGCCGAATACCGTGCCGAGAAGGCCGAGCAGGGGAGAAATTGCCGCAACCGTGCCGAGCGTATCGAGATAGCGTTCGAGTTCATGGACGACGTGCCGGCCGGTATCTTCGATGCTGTCCTTCATCACCGACCTTTCCCGATCGCGATTGATCAGGCCTGCGGCGAGAATCTGGCCAAGCGGTGAACCCTGATGCAGCGTCTGGATCTGACGCTGATCGAGTGCATCTTTCTTGACCCAACCCCAGACCTTGCTGGTGAGGTCCTCGGGTATGACCCGTTTCTGTTGCAGGGTCCAGAAACGCTCGAGAATGATCCCCATCGTAAGAATGGCGCACAGGATGATCGGCGCCATCAGCCAGCCGCCGGATTTAACGATTTCAACCATATAGCGTGACCCGCTGAAAAGCGGAATATACAGCGCCCTGATCAAAAATTCTTCCCGCGGTCTGTTTGTGGGCTAATCGGGCGTGCGGTCGTGCCAGTAGCGCTGCATCCGGTTTCGATGTTCGCTCTGCAGACGCGCTCCGCTATCGTCGCAGACACGATAGCGGATGGCCCCCGACGTTGCCGTATTCTTCACCTGCGCGCCCGTCTCCTGCCAGCGTTCAACGACTTCCTCCTTCGGAAATCCCCAGCGATTCCGGTATCCGGCGGAAACGATTGCGACGGCCGGTCGCAAGGCACCGACAAAGCCCGGTGCGGAGGAAGTACGACTGCCGTGATGCGGCACAAGGACGATGTCCACCGGTGTAACGGCCCCCACCCGGGTCAGGTGATTTTCGACCGGGGATTCGATGTCGCCGGTCAGCAGAATCCTGTGCGTACCCGCGGCAACTTCGACTACGCAGGAGGCGTTGTTGTTACTTTGCAGCGGGTAGAGTCCGGGATGCATGACGGAAAAGCGGACACCGTCCCAAAGCCATGCCTGACCACTGCGACACCGCAGCTGCGGCCGCCCTATCGTCGCAAGCCGCTCGCCGGCCATTATCTGCGTCACCTCGACGGCGTCGACAAGGGAAGCGGCGCCGCCCGCGTGATCGTCGTCCGAATGACTGACGACGAGCATATCCACCTTTGCTATGCCGGCCGCTTCGAGCCACGGTACCAGTACCAGCTGTCCCAGGTCACTGCCGCCGCGAAACGAAGGACCCGTGTCGAATATCAGGGTGCGGCGCGCCGTTCGCAGCACCACGGACAGCCCCTGACCGACCTCCAGAGCAACCAGGTCGACACAGCCGGTCGGCGGCGCTGGCGGTTTGTGCAGTAACGCCGAGATCGCCGCAATAAAGGCCAGCTTGCGCCCCGGAAAACCCGGCGGGGCGGCGGCCCAGAGTGCGGGCAGCAGCACGACAAACAGCATGGCGCCCGTCGCGGTCGCAACCTGCACTCTTGCCGGTGGCCAGTCGGAAGCCGCGTCGATCAGCCACAGCGTCAGGCATACACTGTGCCAGGCAACCCGCAGCAGCACGTCGCCGGCAAATGCCAGCGGTCCATCGAATAACAGGCCCAGGAGCGCCGTGGGAACAGTCACCAGGTTGAACACGGGCAGTACGAGGAGATTGACGGCCGGTGCAACCCACGACACCCGGCCGAAAATGAGAACGGTCATGGGAAACAGACCGAGGAGAAGCGTCAGTTGCAGTGCCGACAGGCGTTTTACGCCTGCGATGATCGTCTGCGCGCGTGACGCGTTGCCGCCACCCCCATCGTAGTATCGCTGGCGTGCGACCCACAGAAGTATTGCCACGGCGCCGAACGAGAGTTTGAAGCCGGGGGCGTGAATGGCCAGCGGATCACTCGCGAAGACAGCAAGACAACTTGCGGCGATGACCTTGTCACTGGATAACTGGCGACGCAGTACGAAGGCGACCATGACCAGCAGGGTCATCAGCATTGCGCGCCTCGCCGGTATCGCGAACCCCGAGATTTCGGCATAAGCCCAGGCAGCCAACACCGCGGTCAGTGCGGCAAGATCGCGCAGGTTCGCGGATCGGCAAAAGGCCGGGAAGATCATCCGGCCGAGCAGCCACGCTCCGACCGCAGCAAGACCGATATGCAGGCCGGATATCGCCATCAGATGGCTCGTGCCGCTGACCGCGTAGCGCTCCCACTGTTCCTTGCTGATCAGATGGCGTGCACCGACGGTAATCGCAAGCAGCACGGCCGATGCGTCGTCCTCTCCGGTGACCTCTACGATTCGATCGACCAGCCGCTGTCGCAGTGCCGACTGCCTGTCCGTGGCGACACCGTGCGCCCTGGCATTGGCAGTATCTGCAACGACATAGCCGCTGGCGCCGATGTGCTGTCTTGCCAGCCAGAGTTCGTAGTCGAAGCCGGTATCGTTGGCAAAACCCCGGGGACGTCTCAGTCGCACCTGCAGTCGCCAGGTTTCGCCCAGCTTCGGCAAATCGGGCGCGTCATACCAGCTCAACCGGATCCGGCCGGGAAGCTCGAGGTCATCCACCGTTTCGGCGATGAACCGCACCGAACCAGGCAGCGCTTCCGGAAAGTCAGCAATCCTGACGGTCGCCGACAGGGTCTGGCCCTGAAGTTCGTCCGGCAGACGATCGTTCAGCATGCCCCGGGCAGCAAACCAGACCGTGATCAGGCCGAGCATCGTGAAACCGGCCGGACGAAGGACGCACACGCCCAGGCATCCGACGGTGACAAGCGTCGCGCACGCCAGTGCAGCGTCAGAAGGCAGTTGTCGGCACAGACCCAGTGCGTACGCTCCCGCGAGCGTGCACAGGCAGAGTCGAAGCATGTTCCGCTTCCCTGCGGTTTGTCGTTATGATGCCGCCGATGCCGTCCTGGGAGTCTGCGCGATAGAAATACTCCTGCTGCGAATGCACCACAGCGGTCCATTCTTTCGTTCTTTTTCGTTGCCTAGAACCACTATGCGCCTCAAAAGAACGCAAAACTGTCCTCGCTGTGGCACATTGCAGCTCAGGATATTTCTACCGCGCAGACTCCTGATTTCTCCCTATAAAAGCGAAGCCTGTTTCCGATGCCAAGGCGATTTTTTCGCAAGTTCGCGCTGAAACGCGATCGGTTCCAGGGCCGCTGGTTTCTGGCCCCCTTCGATCATCTGCTGCACGACACGAGACTGTGGGGAATCCGCCGCCGAAACGTGGTGCCTGCTTTTTCGCTCGGCCTGTTCATTGCCTTTCTGCCCGTTCCGGGTCACGTCCTCATCGCTGCCCTTACCGCTCTTGCCCTGCGCATCAACATCCCTATCGCGGCGCTCACGACTTTCGCGAGCAATCCCCTGACCGTCGGCCCGATGTTCTTTCTCGCCTACCGCGTCGGTCTGAGACTGCTCAGTCTGCAGCCGCAGCCATTCAATTTCGAACTGTCATTCGTCTGGTTCAGCGAGAGGTTTGTGCTGATCTGGCAACCGCTGTTGCTGGGCTCCGTGCTGCTGGGCGCCGCATCCGCACTGGTGGGCTATATCGCACTCGATCTGCTCTGGCGCGCCTCCCTCGCCGACTACCTGGAAGCAAGGCGCCGCCGCAAGAGGGCGGACGAGGACCTCGACTGAGGGCGCCAGATGCGATCGCCCGCCGGGCGGCAGATAACCGCTCCTGCGTGATCTGCACTCCCGCCATCCATGGCGGTCGGGCTCCTACAGGCCGCGATTTGTACTGATCGCGCGCTGTAGGACCCCGCCTTATGGGCGATCGACGTTATACTCAAGTGCCATTTGTTCATGAATAATGCGGGCTAGAAACTCGCCGGC
>Ga0268386_10001164_pt1 | contig 17805 bp, 16 predicted proteins | sample RVTome_15_FD_200260 | JGI IMG/M metagenome (GOLD analysis project Ga0268386, IMG submission 200260) | Soil microbial communities from uranium-contaminated site in the Upper Colorado River Basin, Wyoming, United States - RVT150D86... ...
CTACGCCGCGAGGGGCGCCAGCTCACTTACGGCCCGGGCGTTCCCTACATTCCGGCGGCCGCGTGGAAGGAATATTTGAAAGACTACAAGCCTGGCCGCAAGCTGTTGGGTGACGCGGAGAATTGGGACGAACTTGACGCCTCGCAGTCGATCATCGTCGGCAGCCCGGAAACCGTTACGCGGCGGATTCACAATCTCATCGAGAAAGCCAAGGTCGGCAACCTTTTGATTCAGTTCCAGCTCGGCAATATGCCCGATCATCTGTCGCGCAAGAGCATGAAGCTCTTTGCTGAAAAAGTGGCGCCGCCTTTGCGCGACGCGTCCGCGTCCCAGTTCAGCAAAGAATTTCCCGATGCGAATATCGAACAACCGGCGGAGGTAGCCCATTGAGCGGACGCATCGTCCAGGTCAACGAGCGCAACGTTCAGGTCCTGGAAAACGGCGGCGGCGAACCGTTGCTTTATCTCCACGGCTTCGCCGACATCCACTCGGTCAAAGAAAGCTGGCTGCCGTTCCACGAAAAATTAGCCGAACGCGGCCGCTTGATCGCACCGGCCCACCCCGGTTGCGCCCGGAGCGATGAGAACAAAGACATCGACACGGTCGAAGACGTGGTCTTTCATTATCTCGAAGTGCTCGACGCGCTGAGGCTCACGCGGTTTGATCTGGTCGGTACTTGCGTCGGCGGCTGGATCGCCGCCGAGATCGCCGTGCGCCATCCGGAAAAAATTCGCAGGCTCGTTCTGATTGGCGCCGCCGGCCTGTTCGTTCAAGGCGCGCTCATCGGCGACGTTTTCATGAATGCCCAGCCGGAGTACGGCTCGAGCTATGCCAGTTTGCGGGAAATGCTTTTTTCCCGCGCCGATCATCCCATGGCATTGGAATTCTTTCCCGACGGCAAGGGCGAGTTGGAAGACGAACTCCGCCGTTATCAAATGCTCCGGCTAAGCTCGCGCGTCGGCTTCAAACCGCCCTACTTCTACAACTACTCGCTGAAAAACCGCCTGCATCGAATCACCTCGCCGACGCTGGTTATCTGGGGCGAAAAGGACAATTTCGTCCCGCGCGCCCACGGCGAAACCTACACTGAAAAAATCCCCGGCGCAAAACTCACCACCATCCCCGGCTCCGGCCACAGCGCCCACGTGGAAAAACCGGAAGAGGCTGCAAGACTGGTTCGCGAATTTCTAGATAAATGAAATTACCGGGGCAGCAGAATCGCCTTCACGATAGCCGTTGAGCAAAAAAAACGAGCACGCCTCTTCGTTGGCGCTTTTTTGCTGCTACAATCGAGGGAGATGAGCCTGAAATTTACCAAAGATTGCACGTAGCAGTCGTCGACTGTCGGAGCCTTTACCGTGACCTATTCCAAAGAATTGCGAGCTGTCGGTCAGTCCCTGGAAACGACGCGCATTGAAGTGTTCGAATTGGAGAAACAGGAGCGATCCTATCTCGTCCGCGGTCGTTCCATAACTTCGACCTGTCAGTGGATCATCAAGAACGGTATCAACGAGACCGTCAGAGATACTTGGATCTCCGACGCAGAAAACAGCCCGATTAAGGGGGGTGAAGGTTGGCTGCGGTATGAGCCTCAAATTCTCGCTCGCCTCGACGCCCAAGGACAGAAGAAAAGACGAAGTCCTCTACCTGCGCAAGCGCAACCAACCAGCAAGCCGTCTCAATATCTGCGGACTCTGGGAGAGCACCTGGACAGAGTCGAAGCGAAGGCCTTCACAATCTCCTGGGATCATCCGTATTCGGTGGCCCTAAGCTACCAAACCCCGGACGGACAAACTCAAGAGAGAACGTTTAGCTTTGAAAAACTGCATGAGCTCGGTTTTCACATGCGCTTTCGTCGCTCGACGCGCAGCGCGTAGACGGGCGCGCTAAACGAATGAATCGTTGGTTCCAATATCTTTGACGAACGCTTCATCCTCCAAGCGCGTGAAATAGCGCTCGTTGACGCAAACCTTCGCGTCGATGCCCCGCGCTTTCGCACTGCTCTCGGCGATCTGCGCCGCCCGCCCGCTCGCCTCTATGGAATTCCATCACAGTTACGCGACGCAGACGTTGAACCGTTGCGCCCGGTGTGCGATGTTCATCGAAATCAAGAGTTTAAGGAGCGAGTCATGGCAAACGTCACCATCAAAGCGCTCAGCGACGGCCCTTACGACATCCCCGGCGGCGCTAAGCTTTTGGACCAACAGCGCCAAGGAATACGCCGAGAGCGCGCTCGATCCGCCCTACCTTTGCCGCTGCGGCGCGTCGAAGAACAAACCTCTCTGCGACAGCAGCCATGAGGAAATCGGGTTCAAGGCGGAAGAGACGGCGAAGTAGCTGGGAGCTTGGTCAAATCCCAACACTCCGGTATTCCACCACTCCGACGGGGCGAGGATACTGGCATATTGGAGCGCTGGAATGTTGGAGGGGCTGCGAAAGAAAAAGACGGGACTCACACAACACTAACTCCCGGGGAGGGAACTCATGCAGGGCAAAGTCGTCATCGTCACCGGCGGCGCAAAAGGCATTGGCAGGCATGCGGCCATGACTTTGGTCAAGGCCGGCGCCAAAATCCTGCTCGCCGATACGGACGTTGAGCGTATGCATAAGACGCTCGGCGAGCTGCGGCCGTTTAGTGCCGAAGTCATCGCCGTTCCAACCGACGTGCGTGACGAAAGAGACGTGCGCGGTCTGGTGCACCAGGCGATAGACCGTTTTGGGCAGATCGATGCGTTGATCAACGACGCCGGTGTCGTGCCGCATTTCAACTGGGGTATTCCGCGCTGGCCGCGCGTGCGCTTTTTGAGCAAGGATTTTTGGGACAGCGTGATTCAGACGAATCTGGGCGGCACGTTTCTCTGCACCAAGTATGTCGTCCCGTTCATGGAGGAGCGCCGTTCGGGCAACATCGTTAATCTCTGGGGCGGCGGCCGCGCCGAAAATCACGGCGCGGCGGCGTATGTCGTCAGCAAAGACGCGATCCGGACCTTCACTCGCTTCGTTGCCGAGGAAGAGCGCGAATGGAACGTGTGCGTCGTCGCCTTCAGCCCCAAACAAGCCATCGCCACGGAAGATGCGCCGGGAGAAGCGCGCACGCGCCTGCCGGGTCCGGAAATACTCGGCAACGGTTTTGTGCTCGCCGTCGAGGCCGGCATGGAATTCACCGGTAAGACCGTGGAACATCGCGACGGCAAGCTGGTCGCGATTGACTAGAGACGGCGCGGACAGCGACGGCCGGAGCACGCTGCCTGCCCGCGCCGGTTCATGAAGATCACCGACATCGGCGGTTCGCTATCGCGCATCTTTTATGGCTGGCGCATGATCGGTCTGGTGTCGGCCATTCGCGTGGTCGGCGGCGGGCTGCATCAGTACGGCTTTACGGTTTTTTTCCTGCCGATCAGCCATGACCTCGGGCTCAGCCGCGCGGCCACTTCCCTCGCCTTCTCGCTCTCGCGCGCCCAGGGCGCCATCGAAGCGCCGCTGGTCGGCTACTTGATCGACCGCTTTGGCCCGCGGCCGATCATCGCCGCCGCTGCGTTTCTCGCCGGCGTCGGTTACATCCTTTTGTCCTGGGTCGATAGTTACTTTGAATTCATGCTCGTTTATCTCGGCGTGATCTCGCTCGCCTTCATCGCGGGCTTCGTTCACTCGCCGATGGTCATTGCGAACAGCTGGTTCATTCACCGGCGCGCCCGCGCTATGACCGTGGTCAGCGCCGCGGTACCGGTCGGCGGCGCCTTGATCTCACCTTTGCTTGCCATCGGCGTGCAGACTCTCGGCTGGCGCTGGGCCGCTTTTTTGTCGGGCTGTATTTTTCTTATCGTTTGCCTGCCGCTGAGCTTTCGGGTGCGTCGCTCCCCGGAAAGCATGGGGCTTGCGCCCGACGGCGAGCCCGCGACCGACGATAAAACCAGCACTGTTTCTCCCGGAAGCAAGGTCTCGCGCGCGCCACTTGAGCAGGATCTTACCGCTGGACAGGCAATGAAGACCTTCGTGTTTTGGTTGTTGGTCATTTCCATGACTACGCGCGTGGCCGCTTACAGCACCGTCAGCGTCCACTTTGTCCCGATCATGGTTTGGCAGGGTCTGAACGAGAGCGAGGCGGCTTTCATGCTCGGCTCCTTCGCCTTCATCAATCTCGCCGCGCATTTCGTGCTTGGCTCGATCGGTGATCGCGTCAACAAGCCCGGTCTCATGGCGCTTTGTCACCTTGCCCCCACCCTCGCCGTAGTTCCGCTCTTCGGCCAAGCGTCGTTGTCGCAGTTGTGGCTGTTCACGAGTTTTTTTACCCTGCTCGACGCCTCGTTTCCCATCGTCTGGGCCACGGTCGGCGATTTTTTCGGCCGCAAACACTTTGCCACCATTCGCGGCATGCTCAGTTTCTTTTATATGTGGGGCAGCTTCGCCGGACCAGTACTAGCCGGCGCAATTTATGACCGCAGTCAAAGTTATGAAACGGTCATGTGGGGATTGCTAGCCCTGCTTTTAATCGCCACGCTGCTCAACGGGCTGCTTATCAACCCGTGGCGCAAAATCATGGCGGCGGGATAAAGCGCGGGTTGAACGGGACACCGGACAGAAGCATTCCCTCGGCGGAAGAACTTTCAAATGTCTACAAATTTCCCGTAGTTATATGTCCGCCTGGTGAAAAAATTTCTTGACGTTTCTGAAATTTTGACTATTTTAGCGCTAATAACCAGTTGCGGTTGCTTCAAGCCATCGAGCAGATTCTCCACCGACGTCGGAGCTAAGATGCCGGTCCCGTCCATCTTGATAACGATCGATGGCCTGAGCGGATGCCACCCGCGCTAATCGAATTCCGGGAGCGAATTCAAATTGGAATCGGTTCAGCCGGCTAATTATTACGCGAGAGTTTTGCGCGTTATCGGCCAAGATATCGCCGATCTATTCCCGGTACAGGTCGAAATTGAGCAACGAGAGCGTACTTTTGTCGTTCGCATTCGATGCGATCGCAAAAGATCGGAAAGCAAGGCCCCGTCCCCGGAAGCTCCGAAGTCGCGGCTCGGCAGCATTGTCCGCAAGCTCGCTAATTACCGCCTGGATAACCCCCCGAACAAGCCCGGGCTTGCAGACGTGCATCGCTCTTACCAGCCAAGCGACATCAGCCGGATGGACCAAGCCGGCATGTACCGCCGCGTACAACTTGGCAAGATCCCGGACATCCATAACCTGGCCGAAGCGCTTCGGACCATCGGCAGAATTATCGATGCGGATGAAGGCAGACTCACCCGTGTCTTCAAAGACCAACGGCGTGTCGTCTTTGACTATATTGTGAAAGGCGGCGAGATCCGTAAAGTGGAAATGACAATTACGGATTTATACAAGGTCCAACAAAATTATTATAACGCTCGCAGTGCCTCTCAGAGCCTCGATCCGTGGAAGGGGAAAAGCTAGACCCAGGATCCCTCCATAGTCCGGCAGCGAATTGCGATATTGAAAAGCTCCCTTACCGTACTCTAGCCTCATAACAGGTAGAGATCCGGTTCATCCATGAACTCGCAGGTGAAGTCGATGCCGGCGTCGAACTTGCCCTGGCGGAAATCGTTGAAATAGGACCCGCCCTCCTGCGGCGTATGCGTGACATTGAGACCGATGCAACGCCATTGATCGCGTGATAGTTCGGCTACTTCTTGCCGGTCGAGTGCGATCCGGCGACGTATTCGCCGAAGACGGTCCCGAGCCCATGATGTTTTTCTTGTACCAGCGCGGGTCTTTTTTAAGCCGCTCGGCGCTGTAAATGAAGTTCCAGAGCGATGCCGAATTGGCCAGAAACGATGCCGCGATATGCTTGAGACGAAACACCACGGTCAAATGTCCGGTGCTTCGACTCGACTGACCATGGCATAGGATGCCTCGCGCGCGCTGGCGACGCCTTCGGGCGGGAAAATGATAGATTTTTCAGCGTCAGAGCGAGACCGTCTCTGGAGAACGACCAGCTCGCGGCGAGGTCGCCGATGACTTTCGGATAATTGTGCGGTCCAAGCGCAGCAACGTGCTGTAGTGCGGCGCGATCGGGTGCAGCATGGCGAAAGTCGTCTCGCGGTGACCGTCGAAGGACGGCGGCGTTCCGCCACGGCGAACACAAACTCTCCCCCAGGCTGTGGCGATTCCGCCGCCGGCGCGGTCACGGCGAAAACTCACACAACGAACGTCCCAAGCAATGTTTGAGTCCAATAAACCCTTCGCGCCTTTGTCGGAAGATTAACCATATCAGTTCTCCTTCGCATGCGATTTGCCCAAAGTCTTACAATCGCTTAATGAATTCCCGGCGCGGGCGCGCTACAATGTGCCGGTCTATGCGCGCCTCGGTCACAGCCAAGAATCCGCCCGCCCGTATCAAAAGACGCCGGCTGCCGCCGCCGCGCGCGATCACCGGCAGCGAACGGCGCCGGATCAATCCGAATCGCGGGTTGATCAAGCTCGGGGAGCGCTACGCGGATTTTTTTATCTCGCGCTTCATTTATCCGCTGCTCGGCCATATGTGGAGTCCCTATTGTTGGGTTTTGGAACGGCGCTTCCGTCTTGCGGAGATCACGCTCTCACCCCCCCGCTGGCCACGCGAGCTGTCACCACTGCGCACGCTCTTGATCACCGACATTCATGCCGGCATTTTTTTGAAGCCTGAAACATTTTGGCAGATCATCCGCGACTTGATGCAGACCAAGCCCGATCTGGTCATCGTGGGCGGCGACCTCGTGACCGGACACGTGAGCGAAGCAACCCCCTATCTCGACGCTCTGGCGGTGCTCGCCGACGCGCCGCTCGGCGCGTGGTTTTGTTTCGGCAACCACGATTACTTCGGCGGTGACCCGGAAGAACTGCGCGAGAACTTAGGAGCCGTCGGTATAAAGACCCTAAGAAACGAAAGCATCCTGCTCAACCATTACGGAGGTTCGTTCATTATCGGCGGCATCGACGATTTATTGTTCGGCAAACCTGATTGGCAGCGTGTGACATCGACACACGGAACGCCTCATCTCTTGCTGGCGCATAATCCCGATCACTTTTACGACGCCGCCGCCCGCGGCGTGGCGCTCACCCTCGCGGGCCACACGCACGGCGGCCAGGTGCGCCTGCCGAACGGTCCTCCGATCATCCGCCAAAGCCGCTACTGTCTGGACGAAGGCGCGTATGTTTATCGCACCTCGTTGCTGGTGGTGTCGCGCGGCCTCGGTAGCGTCGCTTTGCCGTTTCGCTGGGGCGCGGATCCCGAGGCGGTGCTAATCGAGATCGTCGCGCCGACTTGAGCAATCGAGATTGAGCGCCGGCGACCTTCGAGTTTGCTTGCCCGATTCAGCCCGCCGCGCCTTTTTGACCATCAGCGGGAACTTATTCAGTCGTGAATTCAGACACATCCAAAGAGCAGCGTGGCTTGGTGCGCTGATCGCACCATCATAGAGAAGCTACTCACGCCGCGACTTTCGCCCGCCATGCGTTAAGCAGCCGGTCGCGCTCTCCGGCTTCCAGGTGGCTCAACGCCTGCGCGACGATATCGAGACCCACCATGTCGCTCCAGGCATGAATCAACCGCCGAGTCACGGGTCCGGGCGCTTCCCTCGTCGGGCGCACGCCGTTGATGCTCTGCACCGGCAGTACCGTCGGGCTCGTGCTGGCGAGAAAGGCTTCCTCGGCATTGTAGGCGTCGTAGGGCGTGAAGTTGCCGTCGATCACTTCGATCTTGAGCTTCGCGGCCAGTTCAAACAAGGCGTCCTTGGTGATGCCGTCCAAGACATTCTTGTTTGAAGGCGTGCATAGTTTGCCATTGACGACGAGGAAGAAATTGTGCGCGTTCGATTCGCTGATGTTGCCGTCGAGATCAAGCATGAGCGGGATCGCCTGGGGATCGACTTGCTTGGCCTCGAAGATCGCCATGTTGTGGTTCATCTTGTTGTTGATTTTGGCCTTGGGCTCAAGACACTGGGGCGGAATGCGACGCGTCGACGGGATAACCAGCTTGACCCCGTCGATGTAGTGGCGGGCGAACTCCTCGAACGCGATACTGACGCAGTAGATCGCCACGGTGGCCTTCCCCATCGTGCGATTGCCACGCGACGAGCGCGCGCCCCGGCTCACCACCTGCCAGAGCGCCACTTCTTCGTCTTTTTCGAGCAAGGGCCGGTTGCGCTCGAGCACTTCGAGGGTGAATCTTTCCATTTCATCCGGCGATAGGCCGCAATCAATACGCGTGTAGCGCAGCGACCGGAACAGCCGGGCGGTGTGATCGCGCAAGCGAAACGGCTTGTGAGCAAAAGTGCGCGTCACATCGTAAACGCCGTCGCCGGCGTTGAAACCGGCATCGAGCACCGACACCTTAGCTTCACTCTCGACCACAAACGAGCCGTTCAAATAGACGATCTTCTCTGCCATGATTCGTCCTCCGGTCATGCAGTCCTTTAAGTCTTAGCGGGGTAGGGTCGACCCTGTCAATCCGACGGTCTTCTTCGATCCGCCGAGCGCCGACGTAAAAACCGCGACGACGCTTAAGAAAATCGCCGCGACAAACGTCGTATTCAGAGCCGCGACGAAGCCGAACGGGTTCTCGGTCGTAAGACTCGTGGTCTGCATTCCCGTGTAGTGCTCAAAGGCGAGCGACATGCTCAATCCGCCCAGCGCCACGCCCAACACGTTGCCGAAACCGAAGGTCACGTGATTGACCGCCGAGGCGAAGCCGCGATGTTCCCTCGGCATCATACTGATCATCGCCGTCGAGTTGGCCGGATTGAAGATGCCGTTGGTCATCGCGCCGACGACAATCAACGCCGCCGGCAGGAGCCAGTGCGAATCGGTGCGCAACAAACCGCCGATCGCCAGCGACACGATCATGAAGGTCACGCCGATAGTCGCCGGCACGCGCGGGCCCAACCGGTCGGTCATATACCCGCTTAGCGGCGCCAAAGCGACCGTAAGAACCGACGGCGCCATGAACAACACGCCGACTTGCGTCGGCGAGAGATGGAGCACGTCTTGCAAGTAAAACGGCAAAAGGAAGCCCGTGAGCGAATAGCACATGGCGAGCACCAAAAGGCTGATGACGCTGCAGCTGAAGCGGCGGATCCTGAACAACTCGAGGTTGACAAACGGGCTTTTGGCGCGCGACTCATGCAAGAGAAATACCGCCAGGCTGCCCATCAGGAACAACAGCAGAAGCACCTGAGTGGAATCGGTAATCACCTGCTGCGTGCGCCGGTCGAAGAGAAACACCAGTGTGGTGGTAATCGCGAAAAGCAGCGCGGCGCCGAGGTAGTCGATGGAATCCGTGTGGCGCTGCGGCGCGGAGCGGCGCCGCTTGAGATTCGCCAGCGCGAGCAACGCGCCGGCGAAACCGACCGGCGCTAACAAAAAGAAACTCCAGCGCCAGCTGAAATAATCGATCATCAATCCGCCGATGCTCGGCCCAAGAATGAAGCCGACGTGATGCGCCGTGGTCATGTAACCTTGAGCTCGCCCGGCAAGGTCCTCCGTCACCGACTCGGCCGCCAGCGCGCGGCTCGACGACTGCAACATGGCACCGCCGACGCCCTGCACGAAGCGCGCGAGAATGAGTTGCAGCACAGTGTGGGAAAAACCGCAGAGGAGAGAGCTCGCGGCAAACACGAGAAAGCCCAACGTGAACATTTTCTCCCTGCCCCACAGATCCGAGATGCGCCCGAAGATTACCGATAGGCCGATGTTCGAAAGCTGATAGGAGAGCAACGCCCACGACACTCCGAGCAAGTCGGTGTCCAGACTCTGCGCCACCGTCGGCAAGGAGATGCTGACGATGCGCGTGGCCGTGCCGGAAAAAAATGTTCCGAGAAGCGCAGTGGCAAGAAGCAAATAGTTGACGCGGGAGTCCACGTGGATGTTGATCTTCGGCGGAAATTTCTCGATTAATAGCGCCGAATGGGCCCCGCGGCAAATGGATAGAGAAAGATGCGCGCCGGGTTCCTTCGCAGCTCGCGCAAATTTTGCTGCCCATTGGTTTGAAACCGGATTTCCTCGCTCCAGGGCGCCAAGAAAGATTCAGAATCGTTTTTCTTTGCGGCCTTTGTGTTGCTTCGACTGAGATCAGGGCCTGCTTTGCGGTAGATATTCCTAGATTTGGGTTGCGCCTTCGCCGCACCGGGTTGAAATGAGGTTTGCGGCTTTGATTACTCGCCAAGCGAAAAACCAAACTTTCGCTAATGAATTCCTTCCAAAAACGACGCCACTTCGCGCGCCCACTCAGCCGGACGCGCATCGACGATAGGCCTGTGCGAAACACCGGCATAACTGACGAACTTGGAGCGGGCTCCCATCGCGAGCGCGATTCGGCGCGCCTGCTCGAGAGTTGCGCGATCGTCCTGTTCGCCATGGAAAATCAGCGCGGGTTGACGGACGGCTCGCGCGTAATCCGCGGGATTGTGCGAGAACATGTTGAACCCGTTCTGCATGCTCCCCCAGAAAAGCAACAATTCGGCAAACGGCGAGCCCGGAAGGCCCACCGCCTGAAAACGATTTTTGCCGGTGTTGAGCAGGCTGTCGAAAGTCGCTTCGATGATCACGGCGTCAGGCGAGACGCCGTTCGCCGCGATGGAGCGCAGTACCGCTGCGCCGCCCATGGAAACCCCGTAGAGAATAATTTGGCGCTCGGGCCAACGCCGCCGGATGAACTCGACCGTCGCCGCAACGTCATCCGCCTCTTCCACGCCTATCGTCGTGCCGGAACCCGATGAGCCGCCTGAACCGTAGAAATCCACGAGCAGCGTTGTATAGCTCAGTTGATGAAACGCGCGCGCTGCGGAAAGCAAACTCGATTTGCTCGCTGCGTAACCGTGAAACATCGCGACAATCCATCGCTCGTCTTTGCCCGGCACAAACCAAGCTTCGAGGGCCGCCCCATTTTCATTCCGGAATCGACGCGTCTCGTACCGTAGTCCGAGCGACGACGGCGTCCTCGTGTTTTGCGGGCGCGGCACACGGACCCCGGAGATCACGACCATGGCTGCGTCGACGAAACTCAGCCGCTCGGGGCCGGCAGTGCGCGCGCCGCTCGACGTAAAATGTGTCATTGCCCGCGCCTGCATAAAGGCGATGACGTTGACGCTAAATAAGGCGCTCAGCAGGGCGGCGAAAAAGAGTTTGATAGCACGCTTCATGGATCGGCTTAGTGCCCTCATGCGCGCATAGACCGCTGGGCGGCGCTAGGATCTAAGCAATTGAAGAATTTGATCGGCGCAGCGCTCCGGTTTGATCAATAGGGTACGCAGATGTATCTCCGGCGCCTGCGGCGGTTCGTAGTCGCTGTCGATGCCGGTGAAGTTTTTCAGCTCCCCACGCCGCGCCTTGGCGTACAAGCCTTTCACGTCCCGGCGCTCGCATTCCTCCAGCGGCGTGTCGACGAACACCTCGATGAACTCGCCGGGCTCAAACAGGCTCCGGACCAATTCGCGCTCGGCGCGATAGGGCGAAATGAAGGCGACGATCACGATCAGTCCCGCATCGACGAAGAGTTTGGCGACCTCGCCGACCCGGCGGATGTTTTCCACGCGGTCGGCCTCGGTGAATCCCAGGTCGCGGTTGAGTCCGTGGCGCACGTTATCGCCGTCGAGGGTATAAGTGTGCTTGCCGTCGGCGTGCAGGCGCTTTTCCAGCAGGTTGGCGATGGTGGATTTGCCGGAGCCCGAAAGCCCGGTAAACCATAGGCAGCGCGCCTGCTGGCGTTTGAGCTCGGCGCGGGCGGCTTTGCTCACATCGAGCGCTTGCCAGTGGACGTTCACGGCCCGCCGCAAGGCGAAGTGGATCATGCCGGCGCCGGCGGTTTCGTTGGTGAGCTTGTCGATCACGATAAAGGCGCCGAGCCTTTTGTTCTCTTTGTAGGGCGCGAAGGGCACGGGGCGGTCTAAACTCAAGTTGACCGTTGCAATCTCGTTTAGGCCGAGCGCCTTGGCGGCGAGATGGGCGCCGCTATTGATATCCAGACGGTACTTGATGTGAGTGATGCTGAGGTTTGCGGCCTTGGTATGAATCAAAGCCGCGTAGGGCCGGCCGGGCGGCAAGGGATGCTCGCTCATCCAGATAAGATCGGCTTCGAACTGGTCGGCGGACTCGACCGGGTGGGAGGCGGCGGCAATGACATCGCCCCGGCTGGCGTCGATCTCGTCTTCGAGCACCAGAGTCACCGATTGCCCGGCGCTCGCCTCGGTGGCGGTGCCATGGCCGACGATGATCTCTTTGACTCGGCTTTCCACCCCCGAGGGGCTGATGCGCACCTTGTCGCCGGGCATGGCGGTGCCGCTCGCGATGCGCCCGGAAAAACCGCGAAAGCCGTGATTCGGGCGGTTGACCCACTGGACGGGCATGGCAAGGGGCTGTCCTGTTTCGCTCGGTTTGGCCGGGACGGTTTCGAGCCACTGTAGGAGGCTTGCTCCTTCGTACCACGGCATCTCGGCACTGCCGGATTCGACGATATTGTGGCCTTCGAGCGCCGATACGGGAATCGCGGTGATGCTCTCGAAACCCAGGTCCTGGGCGAAGCGGCGGTAGTCAAACTCGATCTCCTCGAAGGTGAATTGCGACCAGCCGACGAGATCCATTTTATTGACGGCGAGCGCCACGTGGCGAATGCCGAGCATCGAGATAATTCGGCTGTGGCGCTTGGTTTGCGTGAGCACGCCCTTGCGCGCGTCGGTCAGCAGCACGGCCGCCTGGGCGGTGGATGCGCCGGTGGCCATGTTGCGCGTGTACTGCTCGTGGCCGGGGGTGTCGGCGACAATGAAGCGGCGCCTAGGCGTGGCGAAAAAACGGTGGGCGACATCGATCGTGATGCCCTGCTCTCTTTCGGCCTGCAAGCCGTCGACCAGCAGCGCAAAATCCAACCGCTCGCCCTGGGTGCCGAATTTCTTGGAGTCGGCTTTGAGCGCTTCAAGCTGGTCTTCAAAGACGAGCTTGGTCTCATAGAGCAGGCGGCCGATCAAGGTTGATTTGCCGTCGTCAACGCTGCCGCAGGTAATAAAGCGCAAAGTGTCCATCAAAAATAGCCTTCCTGCTTTTTGCGCTCCATGGAGCCGGCGCCGTCGTGGTCGATGATGCGTCCCTGGCGTTCGGAGGTGGTTGCACCGAGGGTTTCGGCGACGATCTCGTCGAGCGTCGTGGCGCTGCTTTCAATGGCGGCGCTGAGCGGATAGCAACCGAGGGTGCGAAACCGCACCATCCGCGTCTCGGGCTTTTCACCGGGCTCGAGCGGGAGGCGCTCGTCGTCGATCATGATCCACTGGCCGTAGCGCTTGACCACGGGCCGCTCGGCGGCAAAGTAAAGCGGCACGATCGCAATGTTCTCGCGCCGGATGTAGGCCCAGATGTCGGCTTCGGTCCAATTGGAAAGCGGAAAGACCCGGATGGTTTCGCCGGGATGGATGCGGGTGTTGTAAAGATTCCACAACTCGGGACGCTGGGCTTTGGGCTCCCAGCGGTGGCCGGGGGCGCGAAAGGAAAAAATCCGCTCCTTGGCGCGGGACTTTTCTTCGTCGCGTCGGGCGCCGCCGAAGGCTACGTCGAAGCCGTAAAGGTCAAGCGCTTGCTTGAGCGCTTCGGTTTTCATCACATCGGTATGGTAGGCCGAGCCGTGGGTGATCGGCCCGATCCCTTCGGCAACGCCGCGCGGGTTGGTGTAGCTGATCAGCTCGAAACCGACTTCCCGGGCCGTGCGGTTGCGAAAGGCGATCATCTCGCGGAATTTCCACCCGGTATCGATGTGCATCAGCGGAAACGGAATCGGTCCGGGGAAAAACGCCTTTTGCGCCAGGCGCAGCATCACCGAGGAGTCTTTCCCGATCGAGTACAACATTACCGGTTTCGCCGCCGTGGCAGCCACCTCGCGGATAATCTCGATCGACTCCGCTTCCAATTCTGCAAACAGGGCGTCATTCATGGTGTCAAAATCGGTGCATTATACTATGTTCTGAGCGAGAGTCGCTATGGTGCAAACGGGCGCCGCATCAAGCGTCGATTTTCGCATAGACTGGATCGGTTTGATCAGGAGTGAACAGCGCGTTTTGTGCTTAGGACACCGCTTGCCGAAGCGACGACCTGAGCTATCAGGGAACCCATTTTAGGATGCTCCGGCTCGATATCCGGTGCCAGACCATGCCGTTGCAACACCTGCGTGCAGATCGGCCCTACCGAGCCGATCGCGAGTCGCTTGCACGCCGTGCGCAGCGTTTCGTCGGCCTTGTTCTCGGCGGCGACGCGAAACAAATGCTCGACCTGCGCGCCGTTGGTGAAAAGCGCCACGTCAACATCGCCTCGAATGATTCTTTGAATCGCACCGAATAACGGCGCAAGGTCTTCCGGCAAAGCCCAGCGATAGATCGAAATCGTTTTGACGATCGCGCCGCGCCGCTCGAGACCTGAAACCAACTCGGCATTGGCAATGCCGTATTCTTGCACCGCGATTCGCTTGGCGCGAATCGAAGCTGTCGCATCCAAAGTGGCGAGAACTTCCCGCCAGGTATTGGGCTCAGGCACGGTGATTGTCGGAGTCATTCCGATTTCTTTGAGCGCGGCTATCGGTTTCGGTCCGCGCGCGACCAGCTGGGTTCTTTTGAGCGCGGCCACGATTCTTCCCTGGGGATACCGGGTAAGCAGCGCCTGATTGAGAGTCCTCGTGCCGACGCCGGTCATCAGGATTACCCAATCGAACGTTCCCGCTTCCAGATCGGGCAAGAGTTCTAGCGCGGCGCGATTTTCGCTCAGCGGCACTTCACGCAGCGATGGCGCAACGATGGGCTCGCCCCCGTAACGGCGAATCAGTTCCGCCATTTCCTTGGCCCGGCGGCTCTCGAAGGAAACGACCTTAAGCCCGTGCAAGTTCGCCAGTGTGCGCGAAGCCATAATGCGGCGGGTTCTGCAGCGGCGCGATGAACCAATGGAGCTTATTCGCCAATGGCACAACGTCGCCGACGACGATCAGCGCGGGCGCTTCGATGAGCGCGCTCTTCTCCACGATGTCGGCCAAAGTGCCGACCACGCTTTCCTGATCCACCGTTGTTCCCGAGTGAATCACCGCCGCGGGCGTTTGCGGCGAACGGCCATGTTCGATCAACTTTTGCACGATCACCGGCAGGCTGCCGAGACCCATGAGAATGACCAGCGTGTCCACTGCCGTCGCCAGCTTGGCCCAATTCACGGAAGAATGCGGCTTGCGCGCTTCATGGCCGGTGACCACGGCGAATGAAGATGCGGATTTTCTATGGGTCAGCGGAATGCCGGCGTACGCCGGCACGGCGATCGCCGAGCTTACTCCCGGGACGATCTCGAAAGGGATCCCGGCTTCACAGAGCGCCTCGGCTTCCTCGCCGCCGCGTCCAAAGACAAAAGGATCGCCGCCTTTGAGGCGGACGACTTCATGGCCGGCACGAGCATAGGCAACGAGGGCGCCGTTGATCTCATCCTGCGCGATGCAATGCCGCCCCGCCCGCTTGCCGACGAAGATCTTAATTGCCGCCGATTCCGTCTCGTCCAAGAGCGCCGGACTTACCAATTGATCGTAAACGACCACATGCGCGCTGCGCAGCAATTCCAATCCGCGTACCGTTATCAGTTTGGCATCGCCCGGGCCGGCTCCGACCAGATAGACCTTTCCAAGTTTCATTGAGGAACTCCCAGGTCTTTGAGCAAGCGACTCTTTGCCCGCGCCGTCTCACCATGCATCAATAACCGGCGCGATTCGCCGTTGAGAGCGTGCCGCCAGTTTTCAAAGGGGACGCTAATCGAGCGCTGCTGCAATTCTTCTCTAACCTCGGCCGCGAGCTTGGCGAGCAATTCGTACTCCCGGGTAAAATAGCGCTCGAGCTCTTCGCGAATCGCGCGCGACAGCGCCGGACTCGTGCCGCTGCTTGACACCGCCACCGTGAGATCGCCCCGCCTCAATACCGAAGGCAGAATGAAATCGCAGTGCGCCGGATCATCCGCGGCATTAACCCAGGCCCCGCGGCTCTTGCCCTCACGGTAAACCGCATCATTGACATTTTTATCCGTGGTCGCGACAAAGACAATTTGAAAACCGCTTAAATCGCCATCCTGATACTTCCTGGTGATCAGCGCCAGTTCCTGCTTTTCCGACCAGCGCGCGATGGCGGCGGTTACCTCCGGGCTAATCACGGTGACTTCCGCGCCCGCTTCAAGCAGGTTGGCAATCTTGCGTTCCGCGACCGTGCCACCACCAATCACCAGGCAGCGCCGTCCGGACATTTCAAGGTAAACTGGAAAATAAGTCATGCCGAATTGCTCATGCGCTCCGAGCGTGCAGGCCGCACTCTCGCGTCTCCGGATTTTCCCACCACCAGCGACCGTCGCGCATATCCTCCCACGGTTTGGTCGCCCGCGTGCATGGCGCGCAACCGATGCTCGAATAGCCGCGATCGTAGAGCTTATTATACGGTACGTCGTTCGCGGCGATGTAGTTCCAGACCTGCTTATGCGTCCAGTCTGCGATCGGATTGATCTTGGCGATGCCGCCGTGCTCGTGATCGATCTCGACTTTTCGCACGTCGGTACGGGTAACCGCCTGTTCGCGCCGGAGACCAGTCATCCAGCCTTCGAGACCGCTGAGCGCCCGTTTGAGCGGTTCCACCTTGCGGATGCCGCAGCACAGCCTGCGCTGCTCGATGGAATCGTAAAATAGATTCATGCCGTGCTGCCGCACCATGTTTTCGACCTGCGTGGCGTCGGGAAAGAAGACCTCGACCTCGATGCCATAGCGCGCGCGGATCGCTTCCATAGAATCGTAGGTTTCTTGATTGAGCCGCCCCGTGTCGAGCGTAAAGACCCGAAAATCCGCTCCGCGCAGACGATGAATCAGATCGATCAGCACCGAGCCCTCGGCTTGGAATGAGCAAGCCAACGCGAACCGCGGGTGGAATCTGGCGAAAGCCCAAGCCAGCAGATCGGTAGTGGAATAATTGTTGGCCACCGTTAGTTCGTCTGAAAGTTTCTCTGTCATGTCGCTGCGTCCTTGTTCCAAAGTCGATAATCGCTGGGCCAATTTCTCCATGGTGTGATTCTAGGTCATCAACAGCCCTTAGCTTCGGCGCCCAAATTGGCGATCAACGCGTCGCAGCTAGACGGCTTTAGAGCGCTAATAGCGACCGAGAAGCGCTGCCCGGGATCTTCCTTGTGACGCGAAGCAAAATTAACTTTCTCGAACAGCCGGGCGGCGACTGCGTCGAAGTCCGGCTTCAGCAATTCAAATGATTCATTCGTATTCGGCACCGACAAGCGGTCGTTGACCGTAATCTCAACTTCATCGAATGAAAAATTGAGCTTGCCTTTCAGCGTCGGCTCATTCGCCAATCGGCGGCAGTTTTCCAGGGCGGAGCGGAAGACCGCGCACAGTTTTTCCCGATTTGTTCCCGTCAATCGCGCCTTTTGGCCGTAAAGCAAGCCGCGCCGGCCGCCGGTCTCATCGATGCTCACGTCGGCCTCTCCCGCGACCAAGACGATCCCGGGTCCGTTCTGCATGTGACTATAGTCGGCCACGTCGTGGTAAACTCCGTCCGTGGCTTGAATCCAGCCGTGAAAGATATCGATAAAATCCGCCAGCGGAACATCGTTCGGCTGCTCGACAAAGAATTTCACGCTCAGCTTCTGTAAATCCATCGTCAGTTTCGCCTCGGCGCCGGTCTCTTACTGAGCTGTCCCCTGAGCGTCGGCGAACTCTTCGTCGCTAAGCGCCTCAAAGTGACAGGCAAAGGCACCGAAACTCTTCCTCCTCGTCAGATTGCTGGATGTACATCGGTAGCGACCGTATTCCGCAAAGCGCCGCGC